>WNGK01005114.1_pt1 | contig 16168 bp, 14 predicted proteins | sample 5400601 | NCBI WGS metagenome assembly WNGK01 (sample SAMN13153376, study PRJNA577476) | soil metagenome | isolation source: 60 cm soil or saprolite under Garry oak tree replicate 1 | place: USA:California | collected 2016-06-15
GTTCGCCGGCGGGCGCGAATACCTGACCGCAAGGAAATGCGGAAAGGACAAGCTCATGCATGTACGGATGAACATGCTGGCCGGAGATCCGGCCCGCCTGGACGAGGCGACCCGCTATCTCGAGGGAACCGTGCGGCCGGACGTAGAGGCCCAGCACGGTAACCGGGGCCTGGCCTGCCTCACCAACGCCGACCTTGGCGTCTGCATAGTCGCGTCGTACTGGGACACGCTCAACGCCATGACCGCCAGCGAGCAGGCCGTGCAGGTCTCACGCAAGGAGGTGACCGAGCTCCTCGGGGGCACCGTGACGGTCGAGCACTACGAGGTACCGGTCTTCGTCCGCAGGAGCCGTCCGCAGGGCGGAGCCGGCGTGCGGCTGAGCCGCGTCGATTGCGCTCCGGCCAGCATAGACGCGGTGATCGAGGAATTCAGGAACACCGCCGTGCCGGCGCTCACGGCCATGCCCGGCCTCTGCAGCGCTCACATGATGACCGACCGGGCCACCGGGCGCTGCATCGTGATCACCGCGTGGGACGACATGGACGCCCTGGCCGCCAGCCGCCCGGCCACCGCAAGGCTGCGCGCTGACGCCGCCGCGGCGACCCACCTCCAGGTCCGCTCGGTGGAGGAGTACAAACTGGTGTTCTCGTCCGTGCGCGATGGCGACACCCGGAGCCTCATCGAGCACAACATCGAGCTGTGGAACGCCAGGGACCGCGAGGGCTGGATGGCGGCTGCGGACCTGCACCGGCTGGAACTGCAGGCGCCGGGCGGACTGCGGCTGACCGGGCGGGAAGCCGCCGACGCGATCTGGAATACCTGGAACGAGGCCTTCCCGGACAACCGGCTGGAGATCATCGCCATCCACGCCGACGACCGGGGCGGCGTGCACGAGGGCCGCTTCGTGGGCACGCACACCGGTACGCTCCGCGGGCCGGCGGGTGAGATCGCCGCGACCGGCCGGACGGTCGGCGCGCTTTTCACCGGCGTCTACGAATTCGAGGAGGGCAAGATCACCAGCTTCCACCTGTACTTCGACCAGGTGGAACTGTTCACTCAGCTCGGCATCGCCGCCGGCGGCACGGGCGGCAGCATGTAGCCCGCCGGCCGACCGCGGGGCTGGCACATTGCACGCCGGTGTGCCAGCCTCCGCCGGGCCGTGATCACGCCCGATCCCGCCGAGATGGGCGACGCACTCACATAGTGCCCGGCCGGGCGCGATGACCGCAGTACCATGCCAGTAGATGCTCCTGGCATGGAGGAGATAGTGGGGGAGTCTCGCGCCCAGCGGTTTGTGGTGGTCGTGTCCGACGGGGTTTCGCTGGGGATCATGTCGTTCGCGTTCGGCGTGTTCGACATGGCGGCGCACTACGGCGTGCTACCGGATCTCGACGTGCGAGTCGTGTCTGGTGAGTCGCCGGCCGCGATCACCGGCGGCGGGCTGGCCTGCCCGGTCCCCTATGACCTTGACGCGATTCGGACGGCGGACCTGATCATCATTCCTAACTGGCGGGATCCGGCCGAAGCACCGCCGGAGCCTCTGCTGGAGACGCTGCGCGCGGCACATGCGGCGGGCGCAAGGGTGGCGGGCTTGTGCTCCGGGGCATTCGTACTGGCCGCGGCCGGGCTACTTGATGATCGTCCGGCCACCACGCACTGGGCGCTGGCGGCTCTTCTCGCTCAGATGTACCCGAAGGTGAAGGTTCAGCCAGGGCGTCTGTATATCGACGATGGCGACGTCCTAACCGCCGGCGGCGGTGCGGCCGGGATGGATCTGGGGCTTCATCTGCTCAGAAGTCACTGCGGCGCGGACGTGGCTAACCGCCTCGCCCGCTATATGGTGGTGCCGCCGCACAGGTCCGGCGGACAGGCGCAGTACATCGAGTCCCCGGGACTAGAGCTCGATGAAACCGATCCGGTAGGCGAGGCGCTGAACTGGGCGCTCGGCCAGCTCGACCAGGTCCTGCCAGTCGAGCTGCTCGCCCGCCGGGCACAGATGAGCAGACGCAACTTCGACCGGCGCTTCCGTGAGATCACCGGCACCACCCCGTTGACCTGGCTGACCCATCAGCGGGTGCTCCGAGCCCAGCAACTGCTGGAATCCACCAGGCTGCCCGTGGAGGAGGTGGCGCGGCGCTGCGGCTTCTCCTCGGCCGCCGCATTGCGCCCGCATTTCAGGCGTGTCGTCGGGGCTTCACCCGCCGCGTACCGGAGCACCTTTGGCGAGTTGTCCTGAAACCGCCGCAGGTTGGCGAGATCCATGCTGTTGCCACGACGCGCGCGCCGCGATGATCGGGACTGCTTGATCACAACCGGGAGCACGCCGCAGGAACAGGGGTCTCGGCATGAGCGCAGCGAGCCAGCAGATTCGTCCCTTCCGTGCCACGGTCACCCAGCCCAGCCTGGATGACCTGCACGACAGGCTTGACCGGGTGCGCTGGACCAGCGATATCCCCGGTTCCGACCCGGGCTACGGGGTTAGCCTGCCGTGGCTGCAGCGGCTAGTGGCGTACTGGCGTGACGGCTACGACTGGCGGTCGTTCGAGGCCAGGCTCAACTCCTATCCGCAGTTCATCACCGAGATCGACGGGCAGGACATCCATTTCCTGCACGTCAGGTCGCCTGAACCAGACGCGCTGCCGCTGATCCTGACCCACGGCTGGCCCGGCTCGGTCGCTGAATACCTCGATCTGATCGGCCCGCTGACCGATCCCCGCGCGCACGGCAAGGACCCCGCTGTCGCGTTCGACCTGGTGATTCCCTCGCTGCCCGGTTTCGCGTTCTCGGCCCCGCTCACCGAGCGGGGCTGGGGCACCCATCGCACCGCTGCTGCCTGGGCCCAGCTCATGCATCGCCTCGGTTATGCGCGCTATGGCGCGGCCGGCAACGACGCCGGCTCGATGATCTCCCCGGAGATCGGGCGGCTCGACCCCGAGCATGTGGCCGGGGTGCACGTGACACAGCTCTTCTCCTTCCCGTCCGGCGATCCGGCCGAATTCAAGGACATGTCTGCCGAGGACATGGCCGCCATGCAGAAGCTGCAGTGGTTCATGGAGAACAAGATCTCGTTCAACCAGTTGCACTCCCAGCAGCCGCAGACACTAGCGCATGCGCTCGCCGACTCCCCGGTTGGCTTGCTCGGCTGGAACGCGCAGCTCATGGGCGAGGATGCGATGGGCGAACGGAGCCTGGACGACGACTTCATCCTCAGCAACGTCGCCCTCTACTGGTTCACCAACACCGGCGGTTCGTCGATCCGCTTCTACTACGAGGACGCCAAGGCGGCACGCGGATCCGAGCCGACCGAGCTCCCCATCGGGGTCGCGGGTTTCGCGGGCGACTTCTCTGGCGTCCGGCGCTTTGCCGAACGCGATCACAAGAACATCGTGCAGTGGAACATGCATCCGGAGCCAGGCGGCCATTATGCGGCTCACCTCGAGCCGGATGTGCTGGCCGACGACATACGCGGTTTCTACCGCGGACTTCGCTGACCGGCCCAGCTGACCGGCCCAGCTGACCCGCGCGGGTCAGCTGGGCGGGTGCCCGGCGAGGTTGGCGTGGCATGCGTGCAGGTTGCGGCGCAGGGCGGTGATCTCCGCCTTGGTGAGGCCGGTCAGCATCTGGGCTTCCAGCGCGCTTACCTGGTCCCGGTAGCGGTCGAGCAGTTCCCGGCCGCCGGCGGTCAGCGCGACGACCAGCCGACGGCGGTCCGCCCGGTCGCGGTGGCGTTCGATCAGGCCGCGTCCTTCCAAGGTGGTGATCATGTCGGCCATGGACTGCGCGGTGACGAAGGAGTTGCGGGCGAGCTGCGCCGAGGAGAGGTCGGGGCGGCGTTCCAGCACGGTGAGTGCCGTGTACTGCAGTGCCGTGAGCCCGTTGGGCCGGAACAAGTCGTCCAGGCGTGATCGCACTGCCAGTTCGACCTGCTTGACGAGATAGAGCAGCATCGGCTCGGCGCTCTGACCGGTACGGGCAGTCATGCCGGTGCGGGCCTGGGCGTCAGCATATGCCGAGGGTATCGTGCCTGGTCCGGCCGGCCCGGCGGGCGCGGCCACGACTATTTCCGCATAAGTTCCGCCTCAAGCTGCCGGGTTCGGCTGGCGCCGGTCAGCGGACCGGGGTGGTAGTCCGTGAACCGGGCCGCGCCCAGGCCGAGGCCGAGGGCTGCCTGCTCGAGGCTGTCCGGCTCCGCCACGGAGTCCCAGCGGCCGGCGGTGACGCGGTGGCTGATCGCCAGGACGCCCGCGAGGAGTTCGGCCGGGCTGAAGTTGCAGTGCCCGACGCTGGCGACGTAGGCCTGCCTCAGCAGGCCGCGGTCGCCGGCGGCACGGACCCGGCTGGCGTAGAAGTTCTCCTGCTGGACCGGCACGAGCTGGTCGGAGATGGTGTGCAGGTCGAGTTCGGGGACGGCCAGGTACCCGGACGGGACCGATGTCTGCTCCAGAGACCGTACTGCTGCGGGGTCAGCCGTGATATCCGCGTTGCGTGTCAGCGTGTTCAGGTCGCCGCGCAGGCTGAGCCCGGCCGCGCGGTACAGCGCCGCGACCTCCCGCAGGTACGGCGAATGGTCCAGGACGGCGGCGAAGTCCACGCCGCGGGTCCAGGTGCCGCTGCCGCCCGCGGCCTGGTCGATCGAGGGCCGTCCGCTCTCGATGAAGTCGAGGGTGGTGAACGAGCCGGTGAACTCCACCTGGTACTGGGCGGCCTCCCGCGCGGCCGGGTCGCTGGCCGGAGGCGGGACGGTCTGGCCGGCCGCCCACGGGGGCACGTTGATGAAGGCCATCGCGAGCGCCAGCCGGGCCCGTCCGCCCGGGGTCTGCTGCGCCTGCGCGGCGGCGGTCTGGAGGATCCCCGCGGTGGTCAGCGCGTCGGCAGCGCTGGCGAAGCGGACGAGTTGCACCTGCTGACCTGGCAGGAGGAGCTGGGCGAGGGCATACTCCCCGTCGAGCTGGTAGTTGTTGAGGTTGACCGCGCCCGCGACGATGCCGCAGGTGGTCAGCGCGCCGTCGACGCGCCCGGCGCCGTCCTGCGCCTCCAGCGCGCTGATCAGCCCGCCCATCGAGGTACCGACCGCGAGCACCTGCCGGGGCGTGCCGGGCAGCACGCCGGCCTCGACCGCCCGCAGCGTCTGGAACTGGTCGCGGACGGCACTGTCCAGTGCCCACATCGAGCCGTTCGGGTCATAGGACGACCCGGCCAGCGCGTAGCCGCGGGCCAGCAGCGCCGCCGACGTCGCCGGGTCCGGGGCGTCCGCGGCGGTCAGCGGGCCGAAGCCATGACTGTAAAGCAGCAGCGTCCCGTTCCACTGCGCCGGAAGGTCCGCTACCCAGCTGGCACCGTCGGGCAGCGAGCCGGTGACATGGCTGCCGGGCGGTGGTGCCGAGACGGCCGCGGGTGCCGCGCCGGTGATGGCGAGCGCCGCCGCCGCGGCGAGCAGTCCCGCGGTCATCGTTGATTTCAGGGGTCTCACGCCAACCTCCTCGTGGCGGGCCGCCGACCGGACCATCCGGCCGGCGGAGCGGTGACATGCGGGACCACCAGGTCTGACTGGATGTGAATCCTGTCATGCCCCTCCCCGGATGTACAGGATTCCTGATGATTTTTCTTCAGGAATCCTTATCGAATCAATGCGGGCGATCATCCGTGCGGTGACCGCCCGGCCGGCCATCGGGCCGGCTCCGGTGATCCGCTGAATGGAGGCGTCGCTGTAGCCGATGTGGTTTGTTCGCAGCCGGAGCGCGTCCAGGGCGTTGCTCAGCGCGGGGGTGTCCCAGCCGGTGAGCGACTCGATGCCTGCCCTGTCGGTGGCCGTCATGAGGTGCCTCCCGTGAAGATTGACGGCACCGCCATGTTCGCCAGCGGGACGTGGTGCTGCCCGGCGTGCATGTCCCGGTCGTGCAGGCTGCCCTGGACGACCGGACGCGGGAAGGACACCTTGACGACGTGCAGGTCCGGGAGGCGGAAAATCTGCAGTGACGCGGGCGCGATGTGGTAAAGCTCGCTGATCAGCTCCGGGGTGATGAGTGCGTCCGCGAGGCGGTAGGTCTCCTCATCCGGCATGAAGGCCTCCAGGGTCATCCAGAACGGGCCGGCGTTCTTCGACCGCACCTCGAGCGCGAGTTCGCCCAGCGTAGGAGGCGCGTCGCTGGCGTCAGGCATGGCTCGGCTCCGTTATCTCCAGGCGAAACATGTCGGTGGGGGAGTCGACGTCGACGACGTGGTTGAGCACGAACTCGTACGCCGCGCCGCGGTCGATGTGGGCGGGGGAGGTGGCGAACGCGAAACTGGGCAGGTAACTCATCGTCGGCAGCGGCAGGTGCAGCAGGAGCGGGTTGGCCAGCTTGGAGATCGCCGTCGCCGTCTCCTGGTCCTGCGCGCTGACCAGCAGCATCACCCCGACTTCGGCAGGTGTGGCCGGTTCCTGCTCCAGCTCGCCGAGGATGGCGTTGTAGCCGTACAGGCGCAGATCGGCGCCCCACGAATCGGCGGGCAGGTCCAGCACGCCTGCCACCCGTTCGGTCAAAGTCTTGTCGAAAAACTCGGCCCAGACGTCGATCGACCGAAGGATGTGCGGATCCCGGATACCCGCGAAGGACACCGTCTCGTACCCGGTGACCGCCGCGCCTTCGAGCTTGACCGTGTACTGGTCCGCGGGCTCGAATCGCGACCCCTCGACCCGCACGATGCGCTCGTCGATGGCGGTGTAGCGGGCGTCGGCCACCTCGATGGTGCCGCCTGGTTCGCGCATCGTGTACGGGTTGACGGTCTCGTACAGCATGTGCGCGGCGACCGAGGTCGGCGTGCAGGCCGTGTCCTCCTCGAGCGGCTCGATGGTGAAGCCGCGGTGATCGATCCGGGCGAACACTCCGCCGGAAGCCGGGTTGGTGGTGCACTGCCCGCCGCACTCGATGATTTTCGCCGCGTGCCAGGTCGGTCCGGGCGGCATCCCGCGCATGAGGGCGAACGCGGCGGAGACGGCCGTATCGGTCGCCCGCCCGGCGAGCACGACGTTCGCTCCCGCGCGCAGCGCCTGCTCGATGGGCTCGTGACCCATCATGGCAACGATGTGCGCGCACCTGCCGAGGGTCGCTGCGTCCAGCGGTTCACTGGGCGGCAACGCATGAATGCGTCCGCGCTCAAGTTGCGCGGTCAGCTGGTCCGCGTGCTGCTCGCTGAAGATCTTCGCGACGGTCAGGTCAAGTCCGTCCTCGGCGCAGATCACGTTCACGATATCGGCGACCCAGTTCACGCCGGAGTCCGTCCCGCTGGTGCCGCAGGAGCCGACGACCAGCGGGATACGGGCGCGGCTCGCGGCGGCGAGGAGCAGGCGGAGGTCGCGGCGCACGGCGCGCTCGGCCGTCTTCGCCACCCCGGCGCCGAGGTAGTAGGGACCCGAATCGGTCGACCCGCCGTCGACGGCGATGACGTCGGCGCCGAGGGAGATGCCGCGGGCGATGGTCTCGGGGCTGAAGCCGCCGCCGAGCATGCCGGTCGGCACCAGGATGCCCACGCTGTCTGGCGGGCCGGATTGGTCAGGCATGTGCCGCCTTTCTGGACGGGAGGAGGTTGGTTGGCTGGGCTGGGCCAGCTCGGGGCGGGACTCACTCGACGAAGGTGGCGGCGCCGGGCGGGATGCGCAGCCGCACCGGCCCCGGGGCCAGCGGACGCTGCGAATGCACGCTCAGCTGCATCGTTCCGACCGCGACGTGGTAGTGGTAGTGGTCGCCGAGGTAAGAGGCGTGCACGACGCTGGCCTCGGTTCCCGATCCGGGCCCGTCGAGCCTGACCCCGGAACTGATCTCGATGTCCTCCGGCCGGACGGCGATGGTCCCGCTCGGGCCGTCGTGACGCCCTTGGACGGCAATGCCCTCGCTGAACTCCGCCGTCGTCAGGACGGCGTCGCCGTCCGGCCCGGTGCCGACGGCGCCGGTCAGGAAGTTGCACTGGCCGACGAACTCGGCGACGAAGCGCGTGCGGGGCTGCCGGTACACCTCTTCCGGTGTCCCCTCGCGCAGGATACGCCCGCCGTTCATGACCAGGATCCGGTCGCTCATCGACAGCGCCTCGTCTTGGTCATGGGTCACGAAGACCGTGGTGAGGCCGAGGGTGTGCTGCAACTCCTTGAGCCAGTCGCGGGCGCGTTCGCGCAGCTTGGCGTCGAGATTGGAGAACGGCTCGTCAAGCAGCAGCACCGCCGGAGAGGGCGCGATGGCGCGGGCCAGCGCGACCCGCTGCTGCTGGCCGCCGGACAGCTGGTGCGGGTAGCGGTCGGCCAGCTCGCCGAGCTCGACCAGGGCCAGCACCTCCGCTACGCGAGCCCGGGTGGCGGGCTTGCCCATCTTGCGGACGCGCAGCGGAAACGCCACGTTCTGCGCGACGGTCATGTGCGGCCAGATCGCGTAGGACTGGAACACGATCCCGAGGTTGCGCTGCTCGGCCGCCAGGTCGACGCGGGCGAGGCGGTTGACGAAGGTGTCGTCCCCGCATGCGATGAGCCCCTGGTCCGGGGTCTGGAAACCGGCGATGCACATCAGGGTCGTGGTCTTGCCGCAGCCTGAGGGTCCCAGCAGCGTGACGAACTCCTTGTCCTTGACGGTGAAGCTGATGTCGTCTAGGACGCTGGTGCCGGAAAAGGACTTGCTGAGGTGTTCGATGCGGATGTCAGGCACGGCGCAGCCTTCCAAGGACCCGGGCCGCGAGCAGGAGCACGATGGCGACGATGACGACCTGGACGACGGCCAGGGCGGCGACCGGGCCGATGACTCCCCGCTGCCAGGTCTGCAGCATGGTCACGCCGAGCACTTCGGTGCCCGGTTTCTGCAGGAACACGACCGGGTCGTAGTCGCCGAGCAGCGTGATGAACATGAGCACGAAGGCGGCCAGCAGCGCGGGACGCAAAATGGGCAGCAGGATCCGCCGCGCGATCGTCCACCAGCCTGCCCCGCTGGAGCGGGCCGCGCGGTCGAACTCGGCGTTGATACGCGCGAGGCTGGGATAGATGACCACGTAGGCCAGGGTCAGGTTCCGCACGCAGAGTGCGATCGCTTCGCCCCACAGGTTGTTGCGGACCAGGGCGCCGGGCGTGAACATCAGGTAGGTCCAGAAGAAGCCGATGCCGAGGATCACTCCGGGCACGGCGCGCGGATAGATCAAGGCGGGGGCCAGCGTCCGCCGCAGACCGAACCCCGAGCGGTGCGCGATCAGCGTGGCCGCCGCCACCAGCAGCACGGTGGCGGCGCCGCCGCCTCCGGCGATGAGCAGGCTGTTGGTGATGGAGCGTCGCAGCGTCGGGTCGGTGGTGACGAGGTGCCAGTTCTCAGCGGTGAACAGATGCCAGGGCGCTACCAGCGTGGTCAGCGCCTTCACGCACGACATCAGCACCAGCCCCAGCAGCGGGATCACGCAGGTGATGCCGAGGTACACGCCGAGGCCGATGCTGGCGGGCCAGCGCCAGCGCCCCAGATCGAGCGGGCGGTAGGTACCACCACCGCGTGCGCCGGCGGCGATGAACCGCTGCTCCGAACCAGACAGCCGGGCGCGCAGGATCAGCAGGCCCGAGACGATCACAAGCAGCAGCACGGCGCCTGCGCTGACGAACGCCGGGTCCGGGTTCGCGCCGCTACTCCACGACCGATACAGATAGCTCGCGTAGAAGTCGATGTTCGACGGGGTCCCCAGGAACAGCGGGATGCCCAAGATCTCCAGGCAGAGGGCGAAGACCAGCAAGGTGCAGTTCAGGATGGCCGGACGCAGCATCGGCAGCGTCACCCGCGTGATTACCCGCCACGGTCCCGCGCCGGCGCTGCGCGCGGCGTCCTCCAGCGAGGAGTCGGTCCCGGCGAGCGCGGCCTGCACGGTCAGGTATATGACTGGGATGGTGATGACGGCCCCGAGCAGCGACATGCCGGGGATCGACGACAGGTTCCACACCGGCAGCTGCAAGTTCTTGCTGACCACCTGGGTGAGATAGCCGCCCTGCCCGTAAATCGCCAGCCAGCCGACGATGAGCCCGAGCGGCGGGATGACGATCGGCGCTATCAGCAGCAGCCGGTAAGCCTTGCGCCCGGGCAGGTTCGTCCGGGCACACAGGACCGCAAATGCCGTGCCGCCGACCACCGCCAGCACGGTCGTGCCCAGGGCGAACGAAACCGTGTTGCGCACCGCCCGCCAGAACAGCGGATCGGCGAACAGTGTCCGGTACGCGCCCAGGGTGAACGTGCCGCCCGGCAGGTAGATCGGTTTGCTCCGGAGCGAGGAGTAGACCAGCGGGAAGAGGGGGCCCACGACGAGCGCGACGACGGCGAACCAGACCAGCGCCTGCCCGGCGCTCGCCGGCCGCCAGCGCGCCCGGGGTCTGGGCGGCACCGGCGCGGTGACTTCCGGTGGGCGTTCGATCATGCTCGTCATGGGCTCTTCTCCCCGGGGTCGTTCGGCGCCGTCTAGCGGTGGAAGGCCTGGTTCCAGCGCTGGGTGATCGAGCTCTGCTGGTCAAGCACCGCCTGGTTGATCGGCACCAGGTAGATCGTGTTCGCCGGGACCTGGCTCTGCAGCGCCGTCAGGGAGGCGGTGCAGCCGTTGGCGGGATGGTAGCTGGTCATCGTCGCCTCGAAGCCGGCCGCGCACAGGGCGTCCTGGCCGACCTGGGTGTACAGGAAGTCCAGGAACAGCTGAGCCGAGGCCGGGCTGGCCGCGTTCTTGGTCACCGTGATACCGCGCGGAATGAGCGGCGTCGCGTCGTGCATGAAGGTGTAGGCGGCCAGGCCCTTGTAGTGCGGCAGGACGCCCTGGGCCAGCCCCGAGGACATGTAGCCGACCGACGCGCCGCCCTGCAGCATGTAAGCAAGGCCAGTGAGACCATCTTCGAAGGTCTTGGTCACCGGCGCCATGGCGTCGTAGTAGCTCCACACCTTGCCGGCACCGAGGACGTGGATCAGGCCGTAGATCCCGCCGTAGTTCAGCGGATTGCCGATCGTGTACGACGTCAGCTTGTACCTGGCGGGATTCGCCTTCGCGTCCGCGGCCAGCTGGGCCCACGTCCTGGGCACCTGCGACGGGGTCAGCAGCTTGGCGTTATACGTGGTCAGGACGGGCTCGGCCGACATGACGAAGACACCGTGGCCCTGATTCACCCAGGAAGGGAAGGCGCTCAGACCGGTCGGGGTGACTCCGGCGCTCACGCCGTTCTGTTCGGCCTGAACCCACGACGCCGGGGCGCTGGCGATCAGCAGGTCTGCGGTTCGCGCTCCTTGAGCGGCTTCGGCTTCGTATTTCGAGAACACCACGTTGTCGCTGAGGTCAGCCACGCTGACCTTGATGAGTGGGTACTGCTTGTTGAACGCGGCGATGAGCGGCTGGAAGTACTGCGATGGGATGTTGGCGTAGATCACCAGGCCGTGTTCGTGTTGCGCCTGCTGCTTCAGGGCTTTAAGGGGCGAAGCCGACGCCGGTGACGAGGACGATGACACTGAAGACGACGACGAAGATCCGCCGCCGGTGGAACAACTGGTCAGGGCGGCCGTCAGCGCGACCGCTGCGGCCAGCCCACTAAGTTTCAGCGAAGCGGGCACTTGATGCCTCCTGTTCGCTACAGCGTATTTGCTATAGCATCTCTGATTGCGATATCTGTTGTGGCGCAAGGAGTAGGGATCTGAGGGCTGGCCGGGTCGGCCCGCGTGCCGGATCGGTCAGCGGCGGCGGGCCTGCCAGCGCATGGTGGCGATGCGTGTGCCCGTACTACGGTAGGTGGAGCTATCTGATGTAAGCTGTATGCTATAGTAAACATGTCGTTAGCGTGACGGCAAGATATCGTCCGGATTTATCGCAGGTCCTTAACCGAGAGCTGCGACTTGCCATAGCAAGTGGTAGGTTGCAACTAACTGAATGGGCCTGCCCAGCTCTTCATGGAGCCGCATGACTATGGCGTCGGATCTGCCTTCCCTGCTTCGCGTAGAGTCGCTAGCCGAGCAGGCGTACCGGGCGATCCGTGAGGGCATCGCGACCGGCCTGTTCAGCGCCGGCGAACGTGTCACCGAACGCGGCTTGGCGACCAGGCTGAACGTCAGCGCGACTCCCGTCCGGGAGGCGCTGCGACGGCTGGAGCAAGAAGGCCTGATCGAACGGGTGTCGGCCCGCGAACTTCGCGTCGTCGATCACTCCTCCGGCACGCTGCGGGAACTCCTCCTGACCGGTGCGGCGCTCCGTGCTATGGAGGCCCGGTTCGCGACCCCCAAGATCACCGAGGCGGCACTCGACCGGATGGCGGCCCTGGTGGAAGCCATGGCCAGCGAACGCAAGATGGATATTTCCGAACGCCTGCGGATCGGCCGCGAATTTGACATGGAGATCGAGCGTGCGGCCGATAATCCCACGCTGCGGACCATGATCCTCAGCCTGTCCATCATCGGTCAGGAGCGTCGGGCGCGATCGGTGGAATCCTTGGTCCTGCACCCGGAGGTTGGCCTGCGCCGGGTCCAGGACCACCGCGACATCCTGGCGGCGTTCCGCAGCCGCGACCCGGACCTGGTGGAGCAGGTCTTTCGCCGCCACACCACCGCAGGAGTCGAGCTTCTCCTCGACGACCTCGACTAGCCGGTCTGCGCCTGACGCGCGATGCCGCCTGGTAAAGCGTCCGGTAAGCCGCCGGTCGTTACGGTCCAGCCTCATGAGTACCCGTCCTGTGCGCCGCAACGAAGAAACAAGAGGAGCATCCGGCGGAAAAGTAGCGACTCGGGAATTTATCTGCGATACGGAACGGCGGTGCTTGGTGGGTGAGGTTCGGGCGCTGCCGGTCGTCGTGCAGGACGTGCGCCTGGCGGACGCGGCGCGCGAGTTCCTGGGCACCATCGCGGTGCCCAACACCCGCCGCGGCTACGCGGTCGCGCTCAACCGGCTGTGCAAGGACTTCGGCGCGGACAGCGGCACGGCCGGGTTGGACCCGGATCGCGTCGGCGGCTGGTTCACGTTCGTGTGGGGCAAGGCGTCGCCGCAGACGTTCAACGTCCGCCTGGCCGCGCTGCGCGCGGCGTTCGACTACTGGCGCGAACAGGGCTGGCTGGCCGGAGATCCGCTGGTGCGCCTGGTCGGGCGCTCCGTTCCACGCGACGACTCCCGCGCCCTGACCCGTGCCCAGGTGACGACGGTGCTGGGTCTGGAGGTGGCGCTGCGGGAGCGGGTGCTGTGGCAGATGCTGTATGAGACCGCTGCCCGCGCCGAGGAAGTGTTGATGCTCGACGTGCCGCACCTGGACACCGCCAACCGCCGCGCGGTGGTCACCCGCAAGGGCGGTGCCAAGGACGTGGTCGTGTGGCAGACCGGAACCGCGCGGCTGCTGCCCCGTATGCTGGTCGGCCGCCGGACCGGACCGGTGTTCCTGACCGACCGCAAGGCCAAACCGTCGGTCGCCCTGGTCGACGTCGACCCGACTACCGGACGGGCCAGGCTGTCGCACCGGCGCGCGGCCGAGCTGTTCGACGAGCGCACCGCCGAGGTTGAGGGCGGGCCGTTCACGTTGCACCAGCTGCGGCACAGCGCGCTCACCCACGCCGCCGAGGACGGCGCGTCCACCCCGATGTTGATGAAGATGTCCGGGCACGTCTCGGTGCGCAGTCTCGGGAAGTACGCGCGTCCGTCGGCCGAGGCGTTGGCGAGGTGGCGCGCGGAGACCGACCCGGCCGCGAGGCCGCCGCTGAGGGGAACGCGGCAGCTCGGTCAGATGAGGTTGTGACCGGCCAGGGCAGTGTCGAGTTGGGGTCGCCGTAGTATCGGCCGAAAATCGGGCGGATATGGCGTAACCGCTGGTCAGGGCAGTGTGTCGGTGGTACGTGGCATGACTCGAAGGCGGTCTACTGTGCACTCGGGAGGGATTGCGGCAGGCCGAATATGGGGAGGACAGTGTTTTCGAAGCGGGTCATGGCGCCGATTCGGTCGCCGGCGAGGGTGAGGACGAAGAGGGTCTACTGTGCACTCGGGAGGGATTGCGGCAGGCCGAATATGGGGAGGACAGTGTTTTCGAAGCGGGTCATGGCGCCGATTCGGTCGCCGGCGAGGGTGAGGACGAAGAGGCCGACTCCGTGGATGCCGGTGGGGGTGTGTCGGTAGACCCCGAATGCCGGCTGACCGTTGGCTCGCGTCGGCACCAGTTCGAATCTCTGTACCGAGCCGAAAATGAATGCGCAGAAGCGGGCCACGCTGTCTCGGCCCTGGTATTCCAGCGGCATCGGTGGCATCGACATGAAGACGTCGTCGGTGAACAGAGCCACCAACGCGTCGATGTCGGCAGATTCGTAGGCGCTGACGAACTTCGCCACGATCGCGTCCTCGGCAGGTGAGTCGCTAGCAGGCGGCTGCTCTCGGGCAGTAGTCACCGGCAGTCGGCGCTGCATTCCTGCACGCGCGCGTTTGAGGGCGCTTTTGACCGATTCGACGGTCGTGTCCAGCATGTCGGCTACTTCGTTCGCGTGGAATCCGAGGACGTCGCGCAGGATGAGGACGGCGAGCTGGCGAGGCGGCAAGATCTGCAGGGCGGTCACAAAGGCCAGGGAAATGGATTCGGTTTGCTCGTAGCGCGCCTCCGGACCGAGCGGCACACTGATCGCACCGTCCAGAAGGGCGTCGGGATAGGGCTCGAGCCAGTGGATTTCGCCGAGTCCAGTGGGTTCCGGTGGTTCGATTCCCGGGATGTCCCACTGCTTTGCAGGACGTCGGCGAGCAGAGCGCAGCGCGTCGAGGCACCGGTTGGTGGCGATGCGGTAGAGCCAGGTGCGAAGTGAGGCGCGCCCGTCGAATCGTTCGAGACCTCGCCAAGCGGCGAGCATCGTGTCCTGGAGAGCGTCCTCGGCATCCTGAAACGATCCGAGCATCCGGTAGCAGTGCACCTGTAGCTCGCGACGGTGTGGCTCGGTCAGCGCTCGGAATGCCTCGCCGTCGCCGGCCTGCGCCCTCGACATCAGGTCCGTTCTCGCCAACTCCACTCCCGCCACCTCATTCCTTGTGTGCAGTTCCATCCTGTATGGACGCCGGCCAAGGCGCGAACGGGGCGGTCGCGGAGCGCCTCCTTTTCCGATGCCGCGGCGTCTAGACCAGTGATAGCCGACAACATTGTCAAAGGAGCACGGAAATGGGAAAGATCGTCATCAGCACAAATGTCACACTCGATGGAGTGGTCCAAGACCCGGACGGCCAGGAAGGCTTCGAGCTGGGCGGCTGGTTCCACCAGTTCGTGGGCAAGGACCTCGAAGACTGGACCGCCAACGAGACGGAGGAAGCGCTGGGTGTCGAGGCGCTACTGCTGGGCAGGCGGAGCTTTGAGTGGTTCGCGTCCAGGAGGCCATCGCAGGATGTCCGCGTAAGCCGCAAGTGGGCGGACAGAATGAACAGCCTCCCCAAGTACGTCGTGTCGTCGACTCTCGAACATCCTCAGTGGAGCAACACCACGGTCCTCAACGGCGATGCGGTAAAGGAGATTTCGGAGCTGAAGCGGAAAGTGGACGGGGAAATCCTGGTCTACGGCAGCTATCAGCTCGTGCGCACACTGATAGAACAGAACCTGGCCGATGAACTGCGGCTGGTAGTTTTCCCGGTCGTGCTGGGAACCGGCCTGCGTATCTTCGACGAGACCAGCGACAAGAAGCCGCTGCACCTGGTCAACACACGAAAGATCGGTGACGGCCTGGTGTTCTACACCTACGAATTCGTGCAAGGCTAACGGCTGTAGACGGCGACGAAGTCGCGTTCGTCGGTGTTGAAGTAGCGTCCCCCGTTTTGACGGAATTCGGGGAGAAGCTTGGTGGCGGGCGGGTTGATGGGGTCGCGGATGCTGTCGTAGGTCATGAACGAGACCCACTCGGTGTTGATGTCGAGCTCCATCGCCCGCACCGCGCCCGCACGGTGCAGCAGTTCGGCGAGGGTGCGCACGGACAGCGCAGGGCCCATGGCGTAGACGATGTTTCCGTCCGCGGTGATACCGACGCCGGAGCGCCAGACGAAGTAGCGATTGTCGACGGTGACGCCCCAGAGGTTGTGGTCGGAGCTGTCGACGGCCGGGACGACTTGGCCGTTGTCGACGAGAAGTACGAGGTTCTGCCGCACGCCGACAACGTCGGGGGTCATGGTGACATCACGGCCCCACTGGCCGATCGCGATGGAGCCGTCCCGCTTGATGACTTCCGAG
>WNGK01003856.1_pt1 | contig 16166 bp, 16 predicted proteins | sample 5400601 | NCBI WGS metagenome assembly WNGK01 (sample SAMN13153376, study PRJNA577476) | soil metagenome | isolation source: 60 cm soil or saprolite under Garry oak tree replicate 1 | place: USA:California | collected 2016-06-15
AATGGTGCCCAAACCCACACGAATTATCGTCAATCACGGCGAGCGACGAAAATCAGACATCTTCGCCCAGAACGTAAACAGAATCTTCGGAATCAAAACAGTAGTCCCTGACGTAATGGAGTCGATCCGACTCCGATAACGACCGGCTAGCGAGCAGATTTTACGAGTTCCGGCTGAGCCACCGGTGCCGCCCCAATAGGAGCCTCCGACGGAGCTGCCTCCCTCCTCCAAATCCGCACACCTGGAGGAGTAATGACGATCCTCTCCTCACCCAGCCGGGCAATGTCTCCCCCGATCGCCTTCACATAATCCGTCAGCTCAGTAATCGCCAGTTTCGTCTCGTCCACGCTCTTCCGGGCCAAAGGGGTAATCCGGATGATCAGAACATTGCCAATCTTCGCTTCTTCCTTGATGCTCTCAACATCATCTAGTTCCTGCAGTGGAAGCGCTTTCACATAGACCGGGGAGCGAGGTGAAACAGACATCAAACCATGCTTCAGGAATGCTAAACGCTTGCCGGGGTCAGTCCAACTTTAAACGTTTCCTGACTGGGTTAATGGAAAACCATCCAATCATCAGAATCATGAATGCTACGCTGGTTTCACAATATCCCAGACAGAATCCCCCACCCAATGAATATTTTCGACAACCCTCCCCTTTTTCGTAGCCCTCATATTATCTGAATCCAGCAAGGCCTTCCCGACGGCCAACCGCTTACCATGCTTTTCATCAACCACCACCAAGAACTGACCAGTCTGGAAATCTCCTTTCACGCTCCTAACTCCTGGAGCCATAATGTCGGCACCTCCAACAACATGCGGAACCGCCCCCATATCTACAGTCACCGTCGGAAGCAAATCCAAGCTCCGATTGTTAACAAGAACAGGGATGAGCTCTGCGTCTCTCTTGATCGCAAGAGCCTCTCCATCCACAAACACCACACTACCACCCTTAACCTCCTCAACCTCAACCCGTGATTTGTGTGTCAGAGTATCCTGCCCTCCCATTTTCCTCAACTGCTCAACGAGAGGCTTCACGTCACGATCCTTCAGAATTGTTCTAGTCGGCAAAGTAACGGGAACCCCCCCCGAGACAATCTTTAAAAGAGTACCTGCCTCGGCGACACTCAAAATTCCGCTGTTGATCGAATGTCTGAAGTTGCAGCCAAGATTTTCGAGGAGAGCCTCAACAAGGTCGTCCTAGTCCAGCTGAAAGGGGGACGCACCGTAAGAGGCAGGCTCTACAGTTTCGACCAACACATGAACTTGGTACTGGAGGAGGCAGAGGATGTTACAAACTCTGACTCTACCAAGAAGCTCGGAACGATTATCGTTCGGGGAGACAACGTGGTCTTGGTCTCGCCGCCCCCAAAACGCTAGGCTATTTCTTAGCTACTGACTCTACTCGGCCGTGAATTCGCAGGTTTCCGACTTGCAGCTTCGGTGTGTTCAACTCAAGTGTGACATCGAAGTTGAACGCGTAGTTCTTTTCTGACAGTTTAGCGAGAACTTCAGAGACGGATTTCGGAGAAGGATCGGATCGCTTGGACAAGCCTGACACAGTCTCAACTTCTCCACTATTGAGTATAAAACATCTCAATCAGAATCGTGTTTGATTCGGTCAAAGGTTAAATAGAATTCTGCCCGGACTCGCCGAAAATAGTACCGTGAAGAAGCTTGATACGAGCCTCAATATGCTTACTTATAGTAGTGGCGTCTGCGCTATTCGCAGTGCCGTTAGCTCCTCAATCTAGCCCCGCGATAATCTCCGCATTACCCTCGTTTAACCCGTACCGCTTCGACCCTAATGGTACCCAGTACGCGTTCAACTCGACCGTCGCAAACCTTGACGTCTACACCCGCCTAAACGCGACAGTTGGTGGAAACTGCTCCTTCGGAACTAGTTGCAACATAACGTGGTTCAACTCCCTCAGTAGTACGGTCACGGGACTACCAATCCTAGACACAGGCTTCCACTTCAACCTGACAGGATCTAGCCTGCGGGAGACCGTGAATTATACTCTTAACGTTCCAAAGGGGACAGGAGCATCAACCTACCTCAGATTCCAATGGAACGGAACAGTCGGCGCCGGAATGGGGGCCCGCTACCTCGTATCAAACTCAACCTCGGCCACAAACGCGGACCCTTCAAAGATCAGGACGAGCGTGTTTAGACCGGCGACCGCAAACCAGACCGGGACCTTCTTCGGAAGCAACTCTGCCGGTCCTACCGGAGGATCCCCTGTTTCCTGCGGTCAAAATGACGAATGCTTCGACATCACGAATCTAGTCGGATACAACATAACACTGACCTTCCTCTTCAACTCCACTCTAGCCCCCTCTGGACATCTTAGGGTCTCAGCTGAGAACATTGAAGTGGTTAGCATGGGATTCTCGTCCGCCGCTTTCTCACACTCAATGAGCGTCGATACAAACCCTGCGCAAATCGATCACGATGCCCGACTTGTCGTATCATACAACACCACAGCCTCGTATCCAAAGCCACATTCAAACCAGACACTAGTCCACAAATGGAGTACAACCCTCCTTTCATTGTTCTCCCCAGCCGAATACACCTCTGAAAATTTCACACTTAGCTCAACCCAGATCAACTCCCCAACATTTCTCTCAAACCACTTGTTTGCACAAGGACCCTGCATAGCGCAAGGCCTCGTCCAATGCACCTCCGTCCATTTCCTCTCAGTCAACGTAACCGACCTACCCCCGGCCACATCTCAAAACGTCCTTGCAAAAGCCCAAAGCGCGAATGCTCTAACCTCCGTCACAACGGGCCTCGGATCAGTCGACACTAACTATTGGACGCCTGGAGAGAACATAACCGTAAGAGTCAGGAATACATCGGGGGTCAATGTAACGGGAACACAAAAAGCATTTCTAGAACCAGTTCCTAGCTCAGGACCGGCCCCAGTCAACGTTACCTTGTCCTTTCGAGCACCCATAGGCTCGGCTAACTACACACTGTCAATACCCACGACCGCGATCGTTACACCTCTGGGACCCTGGACCCTCACGGTGACATTCTTGAACGGGTATGATTTTGGTATCAAATCCCACGACGTCACGATTGACGAGCTTCAAGTCAACTCTGGATCATCAGCGAGTGGGGGAGTCGGTAGCAGCAGTTCAATCGCCGTTTCAGGCAGGATCAGCTACCTCTCAAATCCCGCCTCTCAACCCGTAAACTGCAACGTTGGAATATTCGCCATCGGCCAGGGAACAGGACTACTGATCAGCAGCACTCCATCAAACGCGGGGCTGTACATATCCAACATTACCTCGGTGGTAGGAGTTGGATCTCCGCAGCAGCCCGTCATAATGTACTTCACACTCGCCAACCGCAACGCATCGATAAAGTACGACGCGAACATCACAATAGACCATGAGTGGTACCCGGGTATTAGCCACGGTGTCAACGTGACCATTCCCCTGGTCCAGAGCAGTATCGACAATGGCAACGACTTCCAGTTCACACCGTTAACCTATAGTCTACATGCGCTGATCACGCAGAACGGCGTACAACTCACTCTTCAAAGCCTGGCAACAAAAAACACCGTTGTTGTCCACATGACACCGGGCGACCCGGATTCGGGGGTTCCGTTTCTACGGCAACACTTTGGACAGTTCAAGATCACCTTACAAGCTAAAGACAAGACCAACCATATCCTGGAATCTCCTCCTCCATCCGTCGAGTCGCCTCCCTACGCGTACCTCCTCTACACGCCAGTACTACCAAGCCAACTCTTGGCATTCAAATCAACAACAACCAGCTCGAACGGAAGCTTCTCAGCCTCTCTCAATTCCAGCCAGCTAGTAGGCGTAGAGAACCTCCGACTAATTGTCCTCGCCAGAGACTCAAACGGAATCGCTCTCGGAGATGCGGAGAAGGATCCGACAGTCTTCTCTGACTCGACCTCACTTACCCCGACAGGCGACATACCGAGCTCCGTCGCCGTCCAAGAATCGGTAACAGCGACTCTCCATCTCAAGAGCAACTCAACGACACTGGTAACCAAGATCATAGTAAACCTCAACCTCACGGGGCCAGCCACCATACCTCCCCAGACGAAAACCATCACAATTCAGCCTGGCGGAACCACTGACGCCACGTTCACATTCACGGCACCCTCAAAAACGGGAGTTTACACACTGACTTTCTGGACACCGCAATACGGCCGAACTGGAGCACCTCTTCTCTCGAAGACGTTAGTCGTATCCGTAATCTCGACAACCCTCCAAGTCATCGTCCCTGCTGCCATTGGAATCGCCGTCGCAGCAATAATAGTCGTCATCTACATGAAACGCAAACAGCCGAGCGGTGAACAGGAGACCACGGAGGAGACGAAAACGAAGTCAACCGGGTCTACAAAGAAAGCCGACAGTCAACCGCGAAATCCTTAACTGAAACGCGAGAAAAACTTGGCTGTTCATGGAACCTTCTCCCGACGAGGTGCCTGCAGAGGCGATAAGCCCGCCAGTTTCTCCTAGAGAGACCCCGGGCGGTCTGTTCTACGAGTGTATCAACTGTGGCTCGAAGTTAACAGCTGACCAGATCGCGATGACCCCTGAGATCAAGTGTCCATTCTGCGGGTACAGGATTCTGAGAAAGGTCCGACCGCCCATCGTCAAACACGTAAGGGCCCGATAGATCTCTCTTAACAGCAAGGCACGAAAGCCTCTTCACGTCATTTCTAGCAGGATCGGCTCGAAAGCAATATAGCCGGTCAGTCTAAGCTGACCCGGAATTAGGTCGTTAGACTTGGCTTCGCCCATTGCAGACAAGTACACGCTACTCTCGGAAACGGCGAAGAGACGAGGATTCTTCTGGAGCTCATTCGAAATCTACGGAGGAGTCAGCGGCTTCATCGACCTCGGCCCCCTAGGTGTTGGGCTGAGGAATCAGATTGTTAACCGCTGGCGAGAAATATTTCTCAGACCGTACGGATTCGTAGAAGTATCAACGCCAATCATTACTCCGCACAGGCTTCTGGAAGCCTCAGGACACGTTGAGAACTTCAAAGACCCGATGACCGAGTGCACAAACTGCCACAGACGATTCAGAGCAGACCAGCTTGCCAAGGAAAGGGCAATGGTCGAGACCGAGGGCATGGGACTGGATGATCTCGGCCGGTTGATCGACGAGAAGGGCGTCAAGTGTCCAGAGTGCGGGGGAGTCCTCGGCAAACCCCAGTACTTTGTCACCATGTTCAAGACTAACATTGGACCTTACGGGGACGACGTGGCGTACGGGAGGCCAGAGGCTGCCCAGGGAATCTTCGCTGACTTTCGCCGACTATACGAGGTGATGCGAGAGCGTCTTCCTCTTGGAGTGGCCCAGATTGGGACTGTCCTGCGTAATGAGATCTCTCCCAGGCAGGGTCCGATAAGGCTTAGAGAGTTCACAATAATGGATTTCGAGCTGTTCTTCAGCCCCGACGAGACTGAATGCCCCTTCCTTCCCCAAGTTGAGGAAGAACGCTTGTCAATCATAACCGAGGCTGCTAGGATAGGGGGGAAGGAGCATTCCACGACGATGACAGCCGGAGAAGCATTGCGTTCTGGTGTGATTAAGACCAGCTGGACCGCGTTCTTCATGGGACTCTCGAAGAGGTTTCTTGAACAGCTTGGTATTGACGGAGAAAACCAGAGGTTCTTTGAAAAGTTGGCAGGGGAACGCGCCCACTACTCGAAACAGACCTTTGACCTTGAGATCAAGCTCGACAAACTAGGCTGGACCGAAGTAGCAGGATTCGCCTACCGAACAGACTACGACCTGAGGAGGCACATGCAAGCAACGGGCCAGGATATGCGCGTCTTCAAACCCTACCCGAAACCCTTAGAGAAGAAAGTCAGGAAGATCGTTGTCAGGCATGACAGACTTCGCGAGACGTTCGGAGACGAAACCGGGCGAGTTGCCGCTGCCATATCGGGCGTTGATCTCGACACACTGACAGCAGGCCACACCGGAAAGGTCTCGGTCGGAGGTTACGAGATTCCAGCCAACTCCTTTGAGGTCAAGGAGAGTATTGTCAAGGAGTCCGGGTCCAAACTCGTCCCACACATCGTGGAACCGAGCTTCGGGGTTGAGAGGCTAATCTATGCGACTCTCGAGTACAGCATGAAAATGAAGGAGGACAGACTTGTGCTCAGTCTCCCCTTCTATCTCGCGCCAGTTCAAGCCTCCGTCTACCCCCTCGTAAACAGAGATGGGTTGCCGAAGAGAGCAGGTGAGATCTATCAATCCCTGCTCTCGAGCGGCATCAGAGCCGAGTATGACGAAGCCGGTTCTATTGGGCGCAGATATGCGAGGGCCGACGAAGCCGGCATACCCTTAGGGATCACCGTGGACTATGACACGCTGAAGGATCACACTGTCACCCTCAGGGACCGAGACTCTTGGACCCAAATACGGGTACCGGTCAATCAGCTAGACTCGACGATAGCAGGGGTGGGCAAAGCCGGTTTTCCAAGACAGTCGACCAACAAGCCCCGCTAGCCTTTTTATGGGAACGCTAACGAATGGACGCCTAGAGTCATAGGTGCCACATAGTGACCTTTCCCGTTGAGACCGAGGCTACGATTAGGAGAAGAATTCTCGATATTTGTCGCGAACAAACTAGGAATGTCGTTGAGATTACCAGAGAGCTCGCGCTGATGACTGATAGCGTAGGAGATGGGAAGACCAAGGATGCCAAAGACCATTATGGGAACATGCTCAAAATACTGGACGAGTTCGAAACCACAAAGAAGAAGCTTCTGGAAGAAGTCGCGTCCTTCGGCACATTGCTAGGAAGCCGGGAAGATTTCATCCGTCTCATCTTTCGGGTCGGAGAAATAGCAGACTATGCCCAGGGAATAGGATTTCGACTCTCCGCGGTTGTAGAGAAGAGCTGGAAAATGGATAAGAAATACATGAAAAGACTCTCAGACCTCATTGCACTCGTCCTTGACGAAATGTCGAAAATACGTGAGACCATGATGTCCCTCGGATTCAACCCTACCAAGGCGATGGACTTGTCCATGACTGTTGAGGATACTGAGAGGAAGGTCGACACAGCATACCGATCCTTTGACCTAGAGGTTCTAGATGAGAAGATGCCGCTGAGGAATATCTTGATGATGCGGGATTTGAGCGCACAGATGGAGAACATGGCCGATCTAGGCGTGGATGTTGTCGATCTAATCCGCGTTATTGCTTTGACTGCCTAGCCCATGAACGAGCTTTCGCAACTGGGAACGGCTGAATTATTCGGAAGCCGTCTCATAATCTGGGACCCGAAGCAAGGACTTGGCGTATACCGATCCGGGTTCTTCGGAAAACCAGTGGGTATCCCGAAGCCGAAACCTGACCAAGATTTCGAAGTGCCGCTCCTCCTTGATCTTATGGAGGGCTTGTATCTCCTTGACCATGGACGTATACGGGTTGTAGAGGGAAAGACTCAGAAGAAGGTTGGAAGATCAGCACTCCTGAGGACTGCGCGGGTCACTTATCGAGGTTTTAGGCTCGCTTACAGGGTCTACGAGGACTTGCGGAACAAGGGCTACGTTGTTACTCCTGGGATAAAGTTCGGGGCGGACTTTGCGGTGTATGAGCATGGTCCCGGGATTGATCATGCCCCGTTCATTGTTTCGGTGGAGACCCCGGAGTCGGTTATGGGACCTTTCGAGGTGGTTAGGGCCGGAAGACTGGCTACCACAGTTCGTAAGCAGTTCATTCTGGCCATCCCTGAGGCAGGGTCCAAGCATGTTCGGTACTTGGTCTTCAGCTGGTTCAAGGCATAAGGGGCTAGGACCCATCCCCGAAACCGGGTCTGCGACGCGGTCCGCCGATTATGGTACCCCCTTTTTGAGAGTCATTTTCTATTTGAAACCGTTTTAGACGCCTTTTCCTCTTAATCCCCTGGAATCTACCCGGATCACGATTTTCGAATCGGGAAATATAGGGACTTTCATGCGGGCCGAATCGGCGTTTATAAAAATCTGCCTCAAAACGCGGTTCAGGGCTGATTCTGGGCGATTCCGGATGATGACCGGTTGGACTCTCCAATAGGGAGTTCCTTCTCCGGGCCATTTTACCCCAGGTAACAGTTTTATACCAATATGTTACCATAGGTAACAAGAGAGGTCAACGGGAAAAATGATGCTGAAGCTCTTCGAGTCAGATAAGACCAGAAGAGTTTCGGCTGAGGAAGTGAGAGACTACCAAACCTTCGGCGAGCACCACCATAATCTCACCACATCTCAAGAACTTCAAACATTCGAGAAGTTCTACGCAGCCAGGTCCCTCCTAGAGAAAGGACTAGAGGTATTCTTGGACCCCGAAATCGGACACGAAGATGGGACCGAAAAGATCCAAGTCGATGCATGTGGAACAAACAACAGATTCCTGACCATTTTCCTTTGTGAAACGACAAGCACCAATCCGTCCATCACCAATGCCCTGAAACTCGTCTCAGAGGCAGACAATGCCCGAGTAGTAATCCTAGCTCCGACATCGTTCGACACAAGAACGATTGAAACTATTGCTTCTAAAGCGTTCGACAATGGGACGGTCTCATTCGAGCACTTGGGCTGGTTTGATCAGCAGTTCGACGAGACCCTTCAGGAGACACTCCGGCTTGTGGACCTTCTCGGTAATGAGACTAGGATGAGAATGCTTACGCCACTCTTTCGACGGACAAGCGACAAGCGAGACTACCGCGCTACCATCAACCCCAAACTGGTCTACAAGAACCTAGAAGTCCTGCTTCAAGCACGCCTGCTAGACGAAAAAGAATCAGGTTACGAGCTTAGCGAACTGGGAAAGACCGTACTCGCCGAGTTCATAACGTTCCTGGAGAAAACCCGCAAAACCCTGAATACGAGAAGAAAATCGCTAGGAGGTGAACAATCGAATGAGTGAAGACGAAGGATTTTTCCCTGAAGGGTCTAGACGAAGACGGAAGGGCCCAGTCTCGAACTGGTTCGAGGACTTTGAACGAACCTTCGAAGAGATGTTCCAAGGAATGGATCTTCCGAAAGAACTAATCCGCGAACGCAAACTACCCGACGGAGGAACGGTCAGAGAAATGGGACCGTTTGTTTACGGCTACTCTTTCAGCGTCGGACCGGACGGCAAACCAGTGATAAGAGAATTCGGAAACATCAAGCCATCAACAAGTGGCGGCACCTCAGATGCTCGACCAAAACTTACCGTCAAAGACGAGCGAGAACCATTGGTAGACGCCATCGTAAACGACGACACCGTGAAGGTAGTCGCCGAGCTACCAGGAGTCGAAAAACCCGACATCGCAGTGGAGTGCGACGGACGTACATTGACCCTAAAAGTCGACACTGAGAGGAGACGCTATTACAAACAGCTTGAACTCCCAGCTGAAGTAGATCCCGACACGAGCAGGGCGAACTACAAGAATGGAGTACTGGAACTGGTTCTGACCAGAAAAACCAAAGGGCCTAAACCCAAACAGATACGAATCGACTGAAGTGCCTCCTAAAGTTGGAGGCACTAATCTCCTTTTTTCCGATCGCGTCACTACCTCACGAGAAAGATTAATCCACGAAAACCTTCAGAAGGAAATAGCATACCCGGGAGATAGTCTTAACCGGTCAGCAATCTCGGCCCCGAGGCATGCCGTCTGGGGAACTTCTCATTTCAGAGCGTGAGTACAAGGAGAGAATCACAAAAATCCGTTCGACCATGCGTCGAAAGGGTTTCCACGCACTGTATCTGACCAGCCCAACGCGAATCCTCTACGCAACCGGCTTTGCTCACATAACCACGGAGAGGCCTCTTGCAGTACTAATCCCGACAGAGGGACCAGTTTTCCTAATGGGGCCCCATCTTGAAATTGATCATGTGAGACAGGAGACGAGGATAATCGAAGAAGCTTACGAGTACCCTGACTATCCAGGGAAGCTGCATCCTATCCGGCAGTTTGCAAGAATCCTACGTTCTAAACGCCTCGGCAAATCCAACATCGCTACGGATTCGTTCGAAGGCGCGGCGGGAGGATGGGGATACAGAGGGCCATCGATTAAGGAGCTCATGCCAGATGCCAAGTTTCTCAATGGAAAGGACATAATTGACGACATGAGACTTGTAAAGACACGCCAAGAGCTGCGATTACTGAGAGAGAGCGCGAAGTGGGCGCAAACGGCTCACGATATTTTGATAAGCAATACCTCTGCGGGATTGCGAGATGTTCTGGTGGGATTGAAGGCTAGCCAAGAAACCCTTCAACGGTTGCTACGGAGGCTTGGAACATCATACAAACAGCTGAAGTGGGGCCTGTCCCCTGTCGTGGTTGGATTCCGAGGGCAGGTAGGACCAGAATCGGCCATCCCTCATGCAGTCTTCACAAATCGCAAGATCAGGAAAGGAGATGTGCTTGTTACTGAGGCCGGAGTCGAAATCGGAGGATACACCAGTGAATTGGAACGCACAGTCGTCGTTGGAAGACCCTCGAGCCGGACAAGGAAACATTTCGATGCCATGTTCAAGGCCCAATCTGCAGCGCTGAAAATGTTCAAGTCAGGAAATACCTGCGACCAAGTGGACGAAGCAGCTAGACAGACAATTGAACGGGAAGGATTCGGCCAGTGCCTGAGGCACCACACCGGACACGGAATAGGACTGGACGCCCATGAGCCCCCATGGCTGGATCCGGGAGATCGTCGGAGAATGAGGCGAGGGATGGTCTTCTCCTGCGAGCCTGGGATCTATGTCCCCGGTTACGCAGGATTCAGGCACTCCGACACGATAGAAGTAACAGATGCCGGGATGGAGTTCATTACAAATTATCCTCGGGTGCTAGAGGAGCTAATAGTGTGACTCATTGGCCTGCTCGAAGGGGAATAGGATCCGCTGAAAGGTTGGTTCAAAAAGCACCAGCACAAAACGATTCACTCTAGGAACCGAAAGCAAGGGAGTGATGAATAAGACGCAGCCACCCCCAGCCGGTTCTGATGAGATTCTTTTCAGAAATAAGATCGTGCAATTGATCCGTGCAGAGAAAAACCCGGAGACAGCAATCGACGAGCTGAGCAGGCACTACCGTATAGATCGGCCGTCGCTAAGAATCGGTCTCCCGAAAGGGGAGAAGAAAGCCCTTGGGTGCTATGTCCAGAGGGACAAGACAATCTACATCTCAAGTTTCGATTACTTGTATGATCCATATGTTATAATTCACGAGTTCTACCACCACCTGAGAAACGTTACTGGTAAGCATCGGGGTACCGAGAGACATGCGAAGGAATTCGCGCTGTCGTTCCTTGAGAACGCCGTATGGTAAAGAGTGCCCTTCAATGACTTGGGCGATAGAACCTCAGGTCCAGAGTGAGTTGGGCAATGGGGGAGTCTGTCTTATGTCTGGGGGGGGTGGAGAGGGGACTCTGTGGGACCTAAATGGTTCTCCGCAATGAGGGCATTTGAGATTGTTCTTCCACATCTTGTATACCGTCCTCAACGCCACAAACGCAAGTGCAAAGATTAGGCTTGCAAAGAGTGCAGTGTCGGCGTTAAGAATGAAGATGAAGTAGTGCACGTCAACCATTACCTACTGCCTCCCTGCTCGACAAGATCGCGTGGAGAGTAGTGTGGGGTGGGAATCATCCACATGTGCTATACTCGGACTCACGCAGTATAAACATGCCTAAGGATTGCTTCTGAGAGCGTTAACATCTCCTCAATGAGAAGAGAACCAGAAGTCAGAGCGAGAACTAGGACTACCCTGTTATCGTCGCATGGGTTGGCTGGAGGACTTCATCGGCATGGGTTATCTTAACGAGTCCTTTCAACAACAGCCGATTCGTAACCTTAGCGCATATGTCGCAGTCTTTGCCTGGGCAGTATCCCTTGAGAAAGTTTTCACACTTCCATCGATAATTTTCTATCTCGACTGTTGCCATAAGATCGCAGCCCTACGCTCACAGTCAACTCCGCAAGAAACAACAAAAAGGTCGCGTAACCTACCGAGAAAAATACGAGTAACTAGCTCCCAGTGCCGTTCCGCCGCCTGAGCAACTGGGGACTTGAAATCTACAAGAGATTAGCAGCCTATGGGTTAGCCTTAGGCCTGCGTTAATCGCAAAGAAAATAGCTTCCGAATCGTGTTCCAGGTTTCAGTTCTAGCGATTTGGACTAGGCGTACTGGGCTTGGGCTAGAGCGACAGCCTTTGACTTGGATATGGTAGCTAGCGGTTCTCGAAAGAGTGGCCGGTATGCAATGCCATAGATTATCAGCCCCTCTTTTCCTTCAAAGTCCAACCGTCTGATTATTCCTTCGAGTCTTGTTCCTGGTTTGAACTGTTCCATTCCAGCGTCCACGAGTAGGACCCTGTTTTGCTCCAACAGCTCAAAGTTCGAAGTGAACCGTTTTTTCAGCGGAAGCTTTGCCACTGACTTTAGCTCTGCCACTCTGGGGTACTGTTTCATGGTCATTGGCCCTTCGCAGCTCGAGTCCAGGCAAGAGGACCTTGGAGGATAGTAGACTCGCTGACATCCTTGGCAAAGGGACAGCGAGAAAAAGTCGCTCCCGACAGGCTCAATTTCCCCTACAAGCCGTGGGATCTCGAGGCGTTTCTTGATCCTTGAGATTCTCTCCTTGATGAGGTCCTGATATGTTTCGAGGTGTATCTCGCTCTTGCGGTCTATGTATTCCTGAACGGTGGGTGCTCGACCCCTCTTCTCCTCTATTCCCTCCTGAACCTCAAACCATGTTGCATTTGCATATGCTCCAGACCCGTACGAGACCGCGAGGACTTGGTCCCCTGGCTTCGCCTTGTCGAACACAGACGCCAAGGAGATCAGCGTCGAAGCAGCGTAGGTGTTGCCTGTGTCCATTACCCGCAGCCAAGGCTTCACTTTCTTCTCAGTCTCTGAGTCGGTGAGTCTCATTCGCCGGGCGATCGAGGGGTCACTGACGTATGGAATCTCTTCCTGTGCTAGGGCATTGCAGGTCTTCATTGGCAGATATCCGGATGGCTGGTGGAAGGTGATGGCGTCAAATTCGGATAGACTTAGGTCGCGGTGCTTTGCAAAGAGGTTTGCAATGGCCCCGATAATGTGAGACTTATATGCTTCCACGGTTGTGCGACCAAAGTGTTTCGGCACAGAGGCACCCTCCCTCCGCCAGAAATCCATGAAGAGGCTCGAGTATGGGGCGACATCCTCTATTGTCGCAATCACCCCGGTTTTTCCCATTACGAAGGCACCGGCACCAGCCCCAGCGGAATACTCTAGTGGGTCACCCCTCTTTGCCTGGGCAATATCAGATCCTATCGCAAGGCCATACTTCACTCTCCCACAGCGAATCTCCGAATCTGTAAAGCCAACCCCTTGCATTCCAGAATTGCACGCTCCCTCCAAGTCTGCGATGAACACGTTCTCTCCAACCCCGACGAAGGACGCTACGTGTCGAGCAATCGTTCCGACGGCATAGGGTTTAGACTCGGACCCGGCAGTGACACTTCCAATCTCTTCTGGAGATATTCCTGCCATTCGAATGGCATTTTCGGCAGCTTCTGTCGCGAGGGTTATTGTGTCCTCGCTGTAACCAGCAACGGACTTTTCTCGGAGGAGCAGCCCGTGCCGAACCTTTTCCAGGACCTTTTCAAGCTCTTTACCCCTCTTGCGCTCTCTCTCACGGACTATTGTCGCAGTTTCTATTCGCTCGCGCGGAATAGAGACTCCGTAGCCGACAATTCCAACCTTACCGTTCAACTGGAATTCCCCGAAAATAACCCCTGTTTGACTACTCGACTGGCAAGTTGACGATATTTAAGACTACCCAGACGATTTTGAGAGAATTTGGTCGCCATCGCGTCTTGCTCCCCCTTGTCTTCACCGGATAAGCCGAGGGCACTTTCTTCAACGCTGTTGAAACTCCTCCGTTGCCGGTAGGGTAACATTCCACTTTTCGATTGAGTTTCGGGTGAGATTCCTACAGAGCTTTTCTCTGAAGGAAACTAGGCTCGGTCCCCAAAGGCGCTCTTACACCAGCGGTCTTGACGCTCGTCGTGCTATTCTCGTTCATCCCTATTCATTCACATGAGCTGCCCCTTGAATCAGGTTCTCGAAGGTCCATTGCTGGCGGTTCGCCTCCAGCGGGGGTAAGTGGACCCCAGCGGACACTCGTAATTCTTGTCCAGTTTTCGGACAAGTCAAACGGAACTTCTCCCCCCAGGATTCAGGCTTTGCTTGGGGGCCTGAATAGTTACTATGACGAGGATTCTTACGGGCGTGTGTCTTTCCTAGCCGATCTTGCGCCGTCGGCTGGTTCTTGGTTTTCGCTGCCGAAGCCGATGACTTACTACGGTGCCGATTCTTCCACGAGTGACAATGATCTGATCCATGACTCGATGCAGGCGGCCTACAATTCGGGAATTGTCCTCTCCAATTACAAGTTCTCGATAATTGTCCACGCTGGAAACGACGAGGCTATGCCACCACACGATGCAAACGACATTCATTCCTTCACAATCCCTGACTACTCTTTCAGGCCAAACTTGCTCACCGCGGTTACCATATCCAGCTCGGTAGTTTCAGAATCTGACCCTGTTGGAGTATGGTCGCATGAGAGCGGCCATCTGTTGGGTCTTCCGGATCTTTATGACTTGACTCAGAGAATTGATCCGATCAACAATTTTCTTGGATACTGGGACCTTATGGCACTGGGCGAATGGAACCCGAACAATGGCAATCATTTGCAGCCAGCACCCGGCACATTTCCCGCTCAGCACTCAGCGTGGTCAAAGATTCAGCTGGGATTCCTCTCTGGATCGAATATTGCGAACGTTACGGCTGGAGAGAGCGCGAACATTACCATCAGTGATCTCGAAACCGCGACGCCAAACGTCCAAGCTGTGACTATCCCCTTGGCCTTCAACGGCGATGGCACCTCAACATACTACTTGCTTGAGATGCGCGCCAAGCTTGGAACCTATGATGAGTACCTCCCATTCGCCTCTGGCTATCCAAGCGCTGGTCTCCTAATCTACAAGGTCAATGAGAGCATTCCGAACGGGATGGGAAGCGTAAGGCTGGTTGATGCTCATCCAGGTGGCGATCTAAATGATGCGCCATTTGGTCCTTGCGCAACTCCTTGCACGAGCAACAACACCTTTTGGGACCAAGCAAACTTCGTCAAGATAATTGTAACCTCCACTTCCTCCACGAGTTACAACGTGATAGTTGACAGAACATCATCTCCCTTTGTGCTCCTTCAGGTGAACTCCCCCGAGGTCGGAATCCTAGTTTCTGTGGATGGAGTCAACTCAACCACAGACTCATCGAAGGAGGTAAGAGTCCCCGTACGATACGGACCACATACTCTCTTCATTCAGGCTCAAATACCGATCGCAATTGGCTCAACCACGCTCCAAGTAGGATTGACGAACTCGTTCTCCGCCTGGGACGATGGAGGAACCACAAACCCCCGCGGGCTCACTGTTACAAGAGACACTATAATCACGGCGATCTACAGAATATCGACTCAGCCCTCAGGGCTCCTAGCCTTACTAGCTGTCGGGGTCCTTTCAGTGGTCATTTTGGGAGTTGCGTTTCACAGAAGGACTCGGGGACCAGACAATGATCCTGTTCAGGAGCGTATTCCGGTCGCCGTTCCCGTTCCGGAGGAAACTAAATTGTCATTCCCAGGGAATGACGGTCTTCTTCATGAAACCAGCAACCAGAATCAGGAACCCTAAGGCCCCCGCCACGAGGCCGATGAAGTTCATTTCTCCGTCGTTTGCAACTTGAATCCGTTCGAAGTTAGAGCTGATAGCGGTTGCAAGCAGGATCGTCTTGGCCCCTATCGAACTCCCGTTGTCGAAGACGAAACAATACTGTCCGGAGCTAGGGATCGATGCTCGAAATGATCCGTTGGTGACCTCCTGATTGAATATGTACGCGCGCTCGTAGGTGTTAGGGCATGAACGAGTCTCGTTTTTCTGAAAGACTTGAAAGAGCAATGATGATGGTTGACCAGGAGCTGAAACTATTGTCAGGTTCATCAGGAGGGTGTTGTGTCGAGTGGTCACCACCGACAGATTCTGCGGCACTTCAAGCACGCTGCCGGCGGGAATCTGGAATGGGTCTGACGTAGGTAGCGGAAGGGTTTGGAGAATTGGCGTTGTATGGACGTTCGGTAT
>WNGK01008978.1_pt1 | contig 16157 bp, 15 predicted proteins | sample 5400601 | NCBI WGS metagenome assembly WNGK01 (sample SAMN13153376, study PRJNA577476) | soil metagenome | isolation source: 60 cm soil or saprolite under Garry oak tree replicate 1 | place: USA:California | collected 2016-06-15
TCTTCAATTGGCAGATTGCGTCCGTGAAGTGCGTGATGTTCGACCCAATAAGTGAGCTCCGACTTCCACTGCGCGAGGTAAGGTCCCATTTGCCAGCCGAATGCGCTCTCGGGCGCGGGTGGAAAAGATTCAGGCTGGGTTGGTAGCGGTGGACCAAGTTTGCCGACGAGAAAAATTTTGTGGCCCGCGCGAAGAACAATCTCAGCGCGTGAAATCAGATCCGGCACGGGATCGGGCCGCGCCATTACTTGTTTCAACAAATCCCAACGCTACAAACTAAAATCTTCAATTTGCGGGACTGCCAGCCATGGGGTTTGGCCATGATAGTAACGCTGAAAACTTACTCCGTACAAAAACGAAGTGACAATGATGAGATCATCGCGACCGGCGCGATGCTCGAGCACCGCGGCAATTTCGTCGCAATTTGTCATTCGCATGTTGGCGCGTTCGCCAAACGGGCGGAATCCACTGACCTCGAAGGCGGCGATTCGTTGTGCCCATACGGTTTCGGTTTGATCTGGATTGCGCTGACGTTCGGTTTCAGAGCGGCCAAAGTGGCGCCGATTTGTCAATCAGGTAACAGCTGAGCCAGAAGGCACCGATCAACGACACACCAATTAGCAAACCCAATGCGCGCAATGCAAGGTCGTTCTCTCCGAGGCCAACGCCATGCCACAACCGCAACAAAAGAAAATAGCACGCCGGGAACGGATCGAAGGGCAAAGATCTCCAGAATTCCGCCACCGTCGGCTTGGTTCCCAGCGCCAAGCTGCTGATTTCGTCGCGCCAGAGCGGGCGCCGGCGCGAAGAAAGAGAATGGCGTGAAAGGCGACCAAGAATACCGTGAGCAAACTCGCAGCCGCCAATTCACAGCGCGTGAGTACTTTCTCGGACAGGAATCGCTTCATGCGAATCGCGTCCGCGCGGCCGCGCCAAAGCCGAGCAGCCAAATCATCGCGCACAAGATCGATAGTCCGCCGCCGAGAACGAGCCATGGCGGGCGATAAATGAGCATTAGCTTTCCGTGCACCCCCGCCGGCACTTCGACCATTGGAAACAAGCTGCGGTAAGAATCAACTAGCAGTTTTTGATTCCCCAGCCGCGCTTCGTAACCACGGAAATAGGGCCGCGAAAAAGTCAGAAGCGCAGGCGCGCTGCCGCTCGGAACATCGACCTCCGCCGTCACGTAATTTCGCGAATCATCGATCTCAGAAACTGTCGTCGGGGCAAATTGCTCGCTCGGTTTGGAATCGATCGATGTAACCGAACGAACGCGCGCTAAGGGCGGTCCGATTCGATGATAAACGCCGCCCTCCCCGGTTGAAGCAACGAACTCCCAATCCGGACCCAGCGCCGGATCGATTCCAGAATCCGATGCAACAACGAGTCCATCGACGCCCAGCTGCGCCAGTAATCCAGTCGAATTCGATTGCGCCCAGACGAGATATTCGGCTTCGTGGGGATTGATCTCGCCGTGAATGCGGAAATCGAATTCACGCGCGACGCCCGCGGGAAGAATTGGACTGTAACCATTGAGGAAGTGAAGGCCAGCCCACATTGATGTGCTGCCCGGCCTAACGAGTTGCCCAACGGGCGCGGATTTGTTTTTGATCCGATAATTTGATTCGGCCTCTGGATAGACACTGAGATACAAGCGCTGCCGATCGAGCGGCGCCGGATCAAGCAATTGCTGGCCGAAATTGTATTTCGGCACGCCGCAATTCGGCGGAATACAAAAATAAGTGGCGAGCAGGACAGCAAACGTGACCGCTGGCGGCGCCCAAGCGCGTAGTCTCATACGCGGCAAAAACAATTCGCAAAACGCCCAAATGACAGCGATTTGAAAGTAGACCCAGGTGACCGCTGGTCCGTAGTTACCTGCGATGCCGAAGATCGGCATCGGAACGGTGACAAGGATCAGCACCAGGACGGACGCAGAGCCTGTCGGTGATCTCGGACGCAATTGCAGCACTTCCGCAGCGCAAAGTGCGAGGACCAGATGGAAGAGCGGCAGCCATCGAAAGCTCCATCGAAAAACGCCCGCGGTCGGACTCATTGCGAGTAGGAGCACGACCAAAAGCAGGATGAGCTCCCATTTCATTTGCCGGATCAGCATGCGCGGTCGCCAGATGAATCCTGCGATCAGCGCAGCCGGCGCGACTAGTCCACAGGCGAGCTCGGTCGCAGTGTGCGGAAGATAGCGAGTCGAAAAGTCGGCCCAGGTCACCGACCAGCACGGAAGAATGAGTCCCGGCAAAGCGCGCCACGGAACAATCCATTGCCAATGCGCGGAACTCGTCTGCAGTTCGCGCGCGGAGCCGTGAGCGTAGTCTAAAATCGCCAGCCAGGCTGGCGCCGATAACCCGAACCCGAGCGCCGCGCCGCCGAGCATCGGCAAGATCGCCAATGTGGGAGAGACCTTATTGTCCCGAGTCCGAGCCAAACTGGCGGAGTCGCGGCGCTGAGGCCCCTCCCACATTGTTTTAATCGCCATCCACGCGATCAAGAGCACGAGCATAAGGACCGTGTAAGGGAAACCTCCTGTGACGACTAAATAGACAAACGGCGCCGGCCAGAGAAATCGCCAGCGGCTTCCTTGTCGATCAAGTGCGCGCTCCAGACCCCACCACGCCCAGGGCAACCATGCGAATGCGCCGAGCGCGCCGAACCAGTCGCTCGCGCCCCAGCAAATCATCCAGCCGTTCAACGCCGCGATGAGCGCGACGAAGATCGACAATGAAAAAGAAAAACTGCGATCTCGCGCGAGCAAGAAAGCGCCGCCGGCGAGAACGCAAAGATGCGTGATGGAAAGCGCGGCCGCTTGCTCTGAAAACGTGAGCGGAAACTTCCAAATCAGAACGACCGCCGCGTTTATGAAAACTGAAAATGTTCCGTATTGGAATTCGCCGGCCAGATTACTACAGACCCAGGAGTACGGGCTGAGCAGCGGCAGATGACCTTCATTCCAACTGCGTGCGATGTCCGCAAACACTGGTAAGATCGACAATTCATAATCGTCGTTCCAAAAAACCAGCGGATCGTGCCAAAGCAAGATGAGGCAGAATCCGACGACGACCAGTCCGGCGGTGGTTGCGCCGAAGAGATTTTTTCTCAAAGGACGACCGGGTTTCCTTCGGTCATGACGAGAACCTTGTCCTCGATGCCGTGGACGCGGGCGGACTCGCGCAAACGCTCGAGCGGTTCTTCGAGCGGCTCATAACCAAGACGGAAGCTGCCGTAATGCATCGGCACGAGCGTTTTAGCTTTGAGTTCGTTGAACGCGCGCACCGCTTCTTCCGGGTTCATGTGTACTTCGCGCGCGAGAGGCGGATCGTAAGCGCCGATCGGCAAAAGCGCGATTTCAATGTTGTGACGCTCGCCGATTTCTTTGAATCCCTCGAAATACGCACTATCGCCGCAGTGAAAAACGGAGCGCCCATTCGCGCCGATGACAAAGCCGCCGAAGCCGCGATGAGTATCGGCGAGAAAGCGCGCGCCCCAATGATGCGCGGGCGTGAGCGAGACCCTGAGCGGACCGAGCTCGATCGTCTGCCATTCATCGAGTTCGTGCACGATATTGAAACCGAGCCGGTGCACCAAACGCCCGACCCCGACCGGAACGACAATCGGTTGATCGGCCGCGACTTTGCGCAATGTTCGGCGATCGAGATGATCGAAATGCGCGTGTGTCACGAGCACGAAATCGATCGACGGCAGGTGATGAATATGAAAGCCCGGTTCTTTGATTCGCTTGATCACGCTGAGCCACATCGACCAGATCGGATCGATTAAAACGTTGGCGTCGTGCGTTTGAACTAAAAACGAAGCATGCCCGATCCAGGTGATGCAAATCTGGCCAGGCTGCACTTTCGGAAACAATGGGCGCGCTGGCGCGCCGGAGCGTTTCGTGAACAGCGTCGGAATCCAAACGCTGGTGATGAAATTTCGCTTAGTCCAATCGCTGCCCGGCCGCAGTTTGACCCGGGTCGATTTTTTTGCGCCGGCGTCCGGCGCTTGACGAACTATCTTTCGCTTTCTCGAAAACGGATTCGGCACGGTCCAAGAACGATATAAGCGTGGCGAACTGAATCAAACAGACACCTTGCTGTGAGTTAGCAGCCGAAATCGCAACTTCCAATACGCCATTGGCAGCGGCGGCGGGAGGCAGACAAAGATTCCGTAACGCCGCTGCGGATTAGGACGTGGATCACGTTCGGCATCCAAATTTTGAAAGTGCCGAAACAGCGGGTCGTCGCCAAAGAATGCGGCTGGCCAGTTGCGTTCGACAAATTTTCGCTGCGGAGAATTTGGCAGGAAATCGTGGATGAAAGCGGCGCATGGTCTCTCCGTGCGCATCAAATCGAGCGCGAGCTTGAGGGCGCGGAAATCTTTCGGGCCGTCGATCAAGACGGCGTCGCCGGGCTGTAATCGTCCCGGCAAAATTTCTCGTGAATCGCCGTAAAGAAGCTCCACATTTGAGCACAGCTTCAATTTGGCTTCCGCCGCGGCGGCATTTTCTGATTGTCGATCGTACTCAACGCTGACAATTCGCGCATCCGGAAAGCAGCGGGCAAGAACGAGCGTGCTTTTGCCGCGGGCACGGCCGGACTCGAGAATTTGTTTCGGTGCGAACGGTTTGACCGCCGCGTAAAACAAAAACATTTCGCTCTCCCAAATTCCGCCAAAACCGGCTTCGGCCGGGATGCTTCCAATTATTTCTCGATATTCCCGCAACAAACCATCGGCGCGTTCGGCGACAGCTGATTTGCGAAGCAAATCAGAGTGACCCGTGACGAGCGACGAGTCACCGGGAGGAATCGCCGACATACAGCAAGATCGACAATTTGTGTGCACACGTCACGAGATTTAACTTGGAGTCGATGGAAAATTTGCCGTTCGACCAGCGCGCCTGCTTCATCGCGGGCGCGGCCAAGTCCGGGACGACTCTTCTCGTTTCGCTGCTCGACAGTCATCCCGAGCTGCTGGTGATGCCACAGGACACGGCCTATTTCCCGACAGTGCTGACAAAATACGGACCGCGCGGACGCCGGGCCCAGTTCGATTATTTAACCAAGGAATCGTGGACGAACGTGTTATTCGGGTTTCAGGCGATGCGCGGCCGCCAGGATTACGCTGAATTTCCGAAACAAAAATTTCTCGAGACGTTCCAGCGTGTGGCTTTCGATCCGGCGAACGCAAATAGAGATTTGCTGGTGCTGATGATGGAATCATATGCCGAGGTAGTCGGTGTTCCGCTCGAACGAATAAAACGCTGGGTAGAAAAAACTCCGGCCAACCGCAATTATGTCCCGGAGATCTTCAATCGATTCCCGAAAGCGAAGCTGTTGCTGACCATGCGCGATCCGCGCGCGCTGCTGGCGGCGCAGATTGCGCTTGAAAGTACGAGAAAGACCCGGCGGTTCTCAGTCTACTACGTCGTCGCGCACTGGCGGGCTGCGGCAAAGTTGGCGAGAAAGATTCGCGCCCGCGAAATTCCGGGTCTCGTCGTCGGTTATGAAGACCTCGCGCTCGATCCCAAGATGTCGATGCAAAAGGTGTGCGATTATCTCGAGATCGATTTCGATCCCGAAGTTGTCCTGAATCCAACCAAGGTCGGCCGTTCGTGGGCGGGCAATTCCGCGGCCGGCGTGCGTTTTTCCGAAATCAGCGCCGCGCCGGTCACACGCTGGAAAAACGAATTGCACGAAGACGAAGTCGGCTGGGTGGAATGGCACTGCCGGGATTTGATGCCGGAGTTCGGTTACGAGCCACGTCTGAACCGGGGTTCGCTGCGTCATTTCGCAAAGCCGATCCGGGGAGAACGACCGAAGGAGTTTCTCAAGTCGCGCGCATACTCGCTGCGCGATCGGTTTGCAAGAAGTTAGCAGTAGCTACAGCTTGATTGCTCCGCGATTTGGCTTTCAGTTCTGTCCGCTATGAGGGCTTGGAAGGTTGTTGTTCCTATTCTTTTGATTTGTTCGACGGCGCTGGCGATCGAAACGCGCCTGCCTTTCAGAACCGTTTTCAAAGGACAGGACCAATTCAATCGATTGGTTTCGCTGGCCAAGAGCAACGATTGGAAATCGCTGCCAATCGGGGAGCGAACAGCGGTGGTGGGCCAAGCGCTCACGGGCACGCGCTACAAATCGTATACGCTTGAGATCGACAATCGAATCGAGTCCCCGTCGGTGAATTTCAACGGGCTGGATTGCTGGACGTTTTTTGAAACGTCACTGGCATTTGCGCGGATGCTAAATGAATCGGAAGCGAATTGGACGCCGGAAAACTTTTTGCATTACATCGAAGTCGACCGATACCGCGGCGGTGTCTGCACCGGTGAATATCTTTCGCGCCTGCATTATTTGGAGGACTGGCTCTACGACAACGACAAGCGCGGTTTGGTGGAAGACCTGACGACGAGGCTTGGTGGCCAAAGCGTGCCGCATGCGGCGCATGAAATGACGGTTGCGTGGCGGCATTATCGTTACCTCGCCGCAAACAAATCGTTGCTCGGACCGCTCGCACGAATGGAAGCGGACGTTTCGAGGCGACCGCTCTACCAAATTCCAAAAAATCGGGTCGCCAAAGTCGAACCGAAACTTCAGAGCGGCGACATCATCGGAATCGTTTCGCACGATGGCCGATTGTATTCGACGTCACATGTCGGCCTCGCGCTGCGGACCCCCGACGGCGTTTTGCGTTTCTTGCACGCTTCGGCTCCGCACAATTACGGCAAGGTGGTCGTTGATTCACGCCTTTCCGATTACCTGAAGAAATATCGAAGCGATTCAGGGATCCTGATCGCGCGGCCGCTGCGGTAAATCTGCTCCGATAATTTTCGAGAGTTCAAAGTTGCGCCGACCCGCCGCCAAGATCGACATTCACTGGTGAAAATTCCGACCTTAGTATTGTCTATCTTAGCGGCGGGTGTGACTGCGGGACCGGCTTCGGGCGAAACCAAGATTCGGGTCGGTCATTTTCCAAACATCACTCATGCACAGGGTGTAATCGCACACGCACGCTCCCGCCAAGGCAAGGGTTGGTTTGAGCAGCGCCTAGGCGCCGACACAAAAATCGAGTGGTTTGTTTACAACGCCGGGCCGAGCGCGATGGAAGCGATTTTCGCGAATTCGATCGATTTGTCTTATGTCGGGCCCGGGCCGGCGCTAAACGCTTACACAAAATCCAATGGTGAAGAGATCCGGCTGATCGCCGGCGCGGCCAACGGTGGAGCGGGCCTGGTTGTTCAGTCCGACCAGAACTTGAACGCGCCCGCGGATTTTCGCGGCAAGAAAATTGCAACGCCGCAACTCGGCAACACACAGGACATTTCGTGCCGCGCATGGTTAACGGAGGGCGGACTGAAAATCACCCAACTTGGCGGCGACGCGCAAGTGCTCCCGACCCAGAACCCCGATCAGTTAGGACTGTTTAAGCAAAAAAAAGTGGACGGGGTTTGGACAGTCGAGCCATGGCTATCGCGTCTGGAGCGGGAAGCCTCCGGCAAAGTGATTGTCGAAGAAAAAGATGCTGCGACAACGGTGTTGGTTTCGAGCGATAAGTTCCTGAATGAGAAACGCGAGCTGGCAAAGAAATTTGCCCAGGCGCATGCCGAACTCACCGATTGGATCAACAAAAATCCGGAAGAAGCGCAACGGTTAATCAAAGCGGAGTTACTCGACGAAACGAAAAACGACATGGCCCCACAAGTAATCGCGGCGGCGTGGAAGCGGATTGTTTTTACGGCGGAAACGCCGCGCGCAGCAGTTGAGAAGTTCATGCAGAATTCGGTGCGGGCGGGTTTCATCAAGACAGCGCCCGATCTTTCGAAACTTTTCCAGACGCTCTAATGTCGCTGCAAGAAGAATTGCAGGGTCCGCCCCCCGCGAAACTGGTGGTCGATCACGTCTCGAAATGGTTTCGCCAAAAGCGACAGACGGTGCATGCACTGGACGATGTCTCGCTGGAGGTGGCTGAAGGCGAGTTTATCGTCATTGTTGGGCCGAGCGGCTGCGGGAAATCAACCTTGCTCGACATCATCGCCGGCTTGGAGAAACCAGACAAAGGTCAGGTCATGGCAGACAATCAACCGGTGCTCAGTCCCGGGCGGCATCGCCTGGTGATGTTTCAGGAGTCGGCGCTGTTTCCATGGTTGAACACTTTCGGGAACGTGATGTTCGGCTTGAGACTTAAGCCCGGCCTACGCAATTCGGAGCGGCGCGAGGTAGCAAAATTCTTTCTTCATCTCGTTGGTCTGGAAAAATTCATGGAAGCAAACGTGCATGAGCTTTCCGGCGGGATGAAACAGCGCGTGGCGTTGGCGCGCGCGCTCGCGCCGAATCCGCGAGTATTATTGATGGACGAACCTTTCGCCGCGCTTGATGCCATGACGCGCGAGCAGCTTTACGGCGACATCCAGCGGATCTGGGAAAAGCGCCGCAAAACAATCATTTTCGTCACCCACAACGTGCGCGAAGCCGCCTGTCTGGCCGATCGGGTCATGGTCATGTCGCCGACGCCGGGACGCATTCGTGAGGTTTTTGAAGTGGATCTGCCGCGGCCACGCGACTTTAACAGCATCGAAATCGCGCAACACGCAGCGAAACTTACGACCGTCTTGAAAGGATTCGCTGAACAAGAGGTTGCGGCCGTCTCATGAGACGCAGCTTGCTGGCGCTTTTATTTTTTGTCGGGTTGGTCGCGATTTGGACGGCAATGGTGCGGGCGAAGATTTGGTCGCCCGTGTTGCTTCCATCGCCGCACAACGTCATGGACTATCTCGTCAGTGCCGCGCGCGATGGTAGTTTGGTCAGCGCAACAGTGGTGACGTTGCGCCGGCTCCTCATCGGCTACTTCATCGGGCTTGCGATCGGATTGCCACTGGGACTTTTGACTGCGTCGCTCACCTTTGTGGAGGACACGATCGGCGTGCTCGCGCTCGGTTTGCAAACCCTGCCGAGCGTCTGCTGGGTGCCGCTGGCGCTGCTCTGGTTCGGTCAAACTGAAGGCGCGATGTTGTTTGTCGTAATCATGGGAACGGTTTGGTCGGTCGTTATCGCAACCGATACCGGCGTGCGGACGATTCCGCCAATCTTCGCCCGCGCCGCCCGGACGATGGGCTCAGGCCCATTCCATCGGTGGCTGCACGTGATTTTGCCGGCGTCGCTGCCGTACTTAATCAGCGGAATGAAACAGGGTTGGGCGTTTGCCTGGCGATCACTCATGGCCGCGGAAATCTACGTGACAATTCTTACCGGGTTTGGTTTAGGCCATCTGCTGCATTACGGCCGCGAACTCAACGCGATGGATCAAGTGATCGGGATCATGCTTGTGATTGTTGTGATCGGTTTGTTGGCCGACAAAATTTTGTTCTCGCCCTGGGAGCGTTTTCTTCACCGGCGCTGGGGAACAGGCCGAGTGTAGGAGCTAGATGCCGGCCTCTTTCGCTGGGCCTACGACACGACGCGCAAAGTAACCGCGAAGGTCGCTCCTTTGCCTGAACCTTCGCTCTGTGCCCGAATGCTGCCGCCGTGCGTTTCGACGATCGCCTTACTGATGGCAAGACCAAGACCAAGACCTTCGCGTCGCATTTCAAGCTGCTCGAAGGCATCGAAAATTTTCTCGAGAAATGCAGGTTTAATCCCAATCCCGGTGTCGGTGATCTCGACGGTGATCGAATTTGGCGAGCTGTTATAAGAGCGAACTGAAATCTTACCAGTGTCCGCCGTGAATTTGCAGGCGTTGCGCAAGATGTTCCAAAAAACCTGCTGCATACGCGGCGGATCGACGTTGACCTGATGAGACACCGCCTCCAGGGCAACCGACAGTTGAATACGGCGACAATCGACATCGGCGCGCACGATTTCAATGGCGTGCTGGACCAATTCGTGTGCGTCGGTCGGCTGAAGCCGCAACTGTAATTTGCCGCGCGCAATGCGGGTGAGATCAAGCAAATCGTCCATCAATCTCGCTTCCAATTCGACATTGCGGCAGACCATGCGCAACCCTTGTTCCAACTCCGGGTCGAGCCCGGGCTGATTCAATATTCCGTCCGCCCAGAGCAAAACCGGATTGAGCGGCGTGCGCAATTCGTGACTAAGGGTAGCGAGAAAACGATCCTTGGCGACGCTAGCCGCTTCCGCATTCTCTTTTGCCCGTTCCAGTTCCTGCTCAACCCGTCGACGCTCAATAAAAAGCCCGATCTGACTGCCAAGCGCGGTGACGAGTTGGAGCAAATCGGGATCCGGCTCAGCCACATGTTCGCTGAACAATTCAACGGCACCATTGATCGCGCGACCGGCGAAAAGGGGAAAAGCGAAACCGCCGGCCAGAAACCCTCGCAGCGTAACCGCCCAATACTCTCATCATAAATCCAAACGGCGCTCAGAACCCAATCCCCGATCGAAGCGATCGTCTGAAGGATCGCCCAGCTCGCTTCTTCAAGGTTCCATGAACCCGCGAGCAAACTGGCCACAGTGTACTGGGCAAGACGCCTGCGCGCGCTCCGCACTCGCTCAGAAATATCACGCGCAATTTTTGAGGCGCCGATAACGCGGCCATCCGCATGTCTAATGGGCGAGACCGTGATCGAGACGTTTACAAGGGTGCCGTCTTTTCGGCGGCGTACGGTGTCGAAATGGTCCACTCGTTCGCCGGCGTGAATCCGATCAAGTATCTGCTGCTCTTCATGGTAGCGATCCGGCGGAATGATAACGGTGATCGGTTTGTTGATCACCTGGTCGGCGCTAAAACCGAAAAGCTTTTCGGCGCCTCGGTTCCAGCTGGTGATGATTCCATTCAGATCTTTGCTGACGATCGCGTCGTCCGATGATTCGACGATCGCGGCCAGATGCCGGCTGGCCTCTTCGTTGCGTGTGCGCTCGGTGATGTCGCGCAAGTAGGCGGTGAAAATCGGGGCGCTGTCGATCTTGAGCGCGGTGATGGCCAGTTCGACCAAAATTTCAGAGCCGTCCTTGCGCACACCCGCGATCTCGATCCGCTTTCCGATCACCGGCCCCTCACCTGTTTTTAGATAATGGGCCAGGCCGCGGCGATGCTGCTCGCGCATGCGCGGCGGAATGATCAGCTCGGCGAGTTCTTTGCCAATGGCCTCGAATCGATTAAAACCAAAAACGCGCTCGGCGACCGGATTAAACTCGAGGACGCGGCCATCTCCGCCCATGGTGATGATACAATCGAGAGCGTTATCCAGAATGCCGCGATACAGCATTTCGAGCTTATCGCTCGGGACAGCTTTGCTGTTTCGGACCCTTGGTTTGGATTTCATCAGGAGCGCGCCTGAAGCGACGCCCTTTCGCAGGAGACTAACAAGTTTGACGCGCAGCGTGCAATAGCGCTCCGCGGGAAGAGGGCGATCTTAACCGCTGGAATGGCAGGCGAGGAAGTTGTAGGAACAGAGATTCGTCGCGGCCAATTGCATGAAAATACTTTGTGTCGTTGAACATGGTAACGCTCCGAGCACCCGGCTGCGGCTGCGGGATTGTCTGGATTACTATTCCGCTCTTGGGGTGGAAGCGACGGTCGTTCCGACCCGGCGTTCGAGCGTGAGCGAGCGGCTGCGCGTTCTCAAAGAAGCACGCCGGCATGATGTGGTCGTTCTTTTCAAGACGATCGGCTTCAACGAATTCGAACTTGGCCTGCTCCAGCGCGCTAATCGCCGCATCGTTTTTGATTTCGACGACGCGGTGATGTTTCGCGACCAAAAGCATCGCCGGCCATTGCGCGGAAAAGATTTCAAGAAATTCCTGCGGACAGTCAGACACTGCGCTGCGGTCGTGGCGGGCAATGATTTTCTCGCCTGTTTCGCAGAAGCGTCCGGTCGCCGGGCGATTATTCTCCCCACGTCGATCGACCTTCGGCGATACCATTTGAAACAAAACTTCGATGGACCCGGACTAACGATCGGCTGGGTTGGGTTGAGCGACGGGCTGCCTTATCTCCGGTATATCCAGCCTGCACTGCAGCGACTGAGCGAAATGTTTCCTGGGCTAAAACTGAAAGTGGTCTCGGACAAACCGCTCCAACTCGACGGCGTGCACGTCGAAAACGATTCATGGCGATTGGAAACCGAGCAGACGAATCTTGCCAGCTTCGACATTGGAATCATGCCGCTGTGGGACTCGGTTTGGACACGGGGAAAATGCGGCTACAAAATTTTGCAATACATGGGAGTCGGCACGGCCGTGGTCGCGTCCGATGTCGGCGTAAACAACGAGATCATTTCACACTGCGAAAATGGTTTTCTCGCACGAACGCAGGACGATTGGGTCGAAGCACTCAGCAGTTTGATCCGCAACGCGGAGCAACGGAGAACGTTCGGGTTGCGTGGACGAGAACTCATCGAAAAATGCTATTCGTTGGAGAGCTTTGCCCAAGGTTACGTGAAGTTGTTACGCGAAGTAGCGCGCATTCCGGGAGAATCGCCGGATTCCATAGGACGCCGCAGTTTTGGACGCTGGAACCTTAGCAGTCGCGCGCGGGAACTTTCCGGTGGCGACGTAATCGTTATCTCAGTGCCGAAAAGCGGACGCACCTGGGTGCGTACTTTTCTCTGCGCCTATTTTTGCAAACGCACCGGCAAACCGTTCACGCTTCGCCCTGATCGTTATCATGAGCCCGATATTCCGCGCATGATTTTCTCACATGATTTCGCGGAACAGCGAATGAAAGCGACCCTCTGGGAGCGGGTTCGCGGTAAATATCTGGTGCCGGCGCGGGAGCTGGCTCGGGGCCATGTGATACTTTTGGTGCGCGATCCGCGGGACGCGTTTGTCTCGCTTTACATGCAGCTGGTCCACCGGACGCGTGAGACGCCCCAGGAATTGAAACAAAAAAGTATCGGCGATCTTCTTCGTGATCGTCGCTACGGAATCCTCTCCATCATCAAAACGATGAACAACTGGTTTGCCGAGTTCGGACACCGCAAAAATTTTACCCTGCTCCATTACGAATCATTGCGGGCAGCACCGGAACAGAATTTTCGGACTTTGCTGAGCACGCTCGGGGAAACCTCGCCTGACCCGGAATCATTTAAACACGCGCTCGAGTTTTCCGACTTCGCGAACATGCAAAGGCTGGAGGTGGCCGGTGTATTTGATTCGAAAATTCTGCGATCGCGCGATGTTCAGAATCCGGAATCTTTCAAAGTCCGTCGCGGCAAAGTAGGCGGCTATCGCGAGTATCTTTCGCCGGAGGACCAGGCATTCGCCGCTGACGCGCTCAAACATTTAGACGCGCGCTTCGGCTACACGACGTGATTCCTCGCGGATGAACGATCGACAAAGCCCGCCGGTGCTCATCATTGGCGCGCATCGCTCGGGCACAACTGCGACCGCGCGCGCGCTCGAATTAGTCGGATTACAAATCGGCCAGCATCTCGATAGTCATGGCGAGCCGCGGGCGTTGCAAAAATTACACGAGGACTGTCTACGACGAGTCGGAGCGGCCTGGTATAATCCCCAACCATTCCTGAAATGGATCGAGACACCTGAAGGAAAGCTGGATTGCATTTCCTACTTGCGGGCAAATGTCCGCCGCGATTTCGCTCGGATCTTTGGCTATCGCTTCAATCCGAAAGGACTTTGGCTCCGGGCGCGGCTCAACTTTGGTGCGCAGTGGGGTTGGAAAGAACCGCGCACGACGTTATTTGCTCCTGCCTGGCTCGAAATTTTTCCAGAAGCGCGAATCGTGCACGTCGTTCGCGACGCACACGCGGCCGCATCGAGCATTCGCGGACGTGAGTTGAAATTTCAAGCAGCGGGCGATCCGCCCACGCCCAATCTGGCGGACCTCAATTACTGCAGGCAACTTGTTCAAACCTATCTCATCGCCGGAGAGCGGCTTGCTGATTCGACGAATTATCAGCAGCTCCAGTTTGAAGAGCTCCAGGCCAATCCGCCTGCGATGCTCGAGCGATTGGCAAATTTCTGCGGCTTGCACGCCACAACCCGACAATTGGCCGGTGCCGCGGCCAGCATTCGACCGGCGCGCCGTTAGATCGACATCTTCCTAGACACGTCGAGATGGAGCCGGCGCTCTCCCCGCCGCACGGTCCCCGGGGCGGGCCGTCTCCAAATCTTTCACTTCACGTGCATTGCGTCTTCCCAACGAATAGCAGCCCGCAGCAACTCGGTCAGTGAATTGACACCAAATTTTTCTTTCGCTCGCGCACAATAGGCTTGCACGGTCTTCAGACTCAGGCGCAAATCTTCCGCGATCTGCGACGGCGTTCGCCCCTGGCCGAGCAATCGGAAAATTTCCAACTCCCGATCGCTCAGTCGTTCCACGGGGGTGGCGGCCGACGTTTTCCGTGAACTCATGCGCCTCGCCATCGAATTCACCACCCGGTCGCTGATATAAATATCGCCTTCAACGACGCGCCGAATTGCAGTGAGAACACTTTTCGTAGTCTCCCGTTTCATCACATATCCACGCGCCCCGGCGTGCAACGCTCGTTCGGCGTAGAGCGCCTCGTCGTGCATGGAGAGCACGATCAAGGCGACTTCCGGAAATTGCGCTTGTAAGGTCTTGACCAACTCGAGACCCGATTCGTTTTTGAGTGAGATATCGATCAACGCAACGTCGGGACGGCATGATTCGATTCCGGCAATCGCCCCGGCCGAGTCCTCCGCTTCACCGCAAACAGCGAGATCGGCCTGCTGGTTAATGAAGTTGGCAAGTCCATCCCGAACGAGCGGATGGTCGTCAACGATGAATACTCGGCGCTTGCGCGTCACGCCGTTGGATGATTTTTGATTCATAAAAGGTCAGGTTTCAATGAACAGGCTGCGGTTTGTTTAACTTGCATATGACAAGCGTTCCGCCGTCCCGTTTGCGTGCGATGGCGAGTTTGCCTCCGATCAAGGAGGCGCCGTGCGCCATCAACCGCAGACCTAGGCCGGGCGGCTCAGGAAGTCTCTCCGGGAATCCGCGGCCGTCATCCGACACAACGAGTGTCAGTTTCTGCCCATTTTGCGCGAGCTCGATGTCGATCCTATTCGCGCTGGCATGCTTGACTGCGTTTATGACCGCTTCCTGGGCAATGTGATAAAGTTGCGTGGCCGTTGTTGCGTCACCGACATGGACAGCGTCATCGCCATTGAAAGTGCAGGGAACTCTAAATCGCTCGCTAATGTTTTCGGCCAGACCTTGCAGCGCAACATTCAACCCATCGGCCTCGAGTTCCGGCGAAAAGAAGCCGCGCGCCAGGTTGCGAGTGAGATCAATTCCTTCCTCGATGTAATGCACGACTTTGTCGGCATGCGCGACCTCGGCCGCCGAGCGATCAGCGAGCTTGTCCCGAAGGACCTGCGCAGCCAGCGCCGTCCCGGTTAAATGCTGGCCGAGACTATCATGTAAATTCTGACCGAGCCGCCGACGTTCGCGATCAGCCACTTCAGCGATCTCCTGATCCAAGCGCTCGCGCTCTGCCATTTCGCGTTTGAGCGCGGCCGTGCGATCACGCACGCGCTGATCGAGTTCGTTCAAGAGTGTACGGAGCTTTGAAAGCAGGCTGGTAAAGACAGCGTACGATCCAAGAGCCATGCCGATATTCCATAACCCCACAGTGGGCACGCCCGCCGCAACATCGGAAGCGACCCATGCGACAATACTCATCACCGAGAACGTGAAGCCTATCTGAAAATTGCCGAACCATGTTCCAAGTCCGATCGGGACAAGATAGAAATCGTGATGTCGTTAGGCGCTTTCGCCAGAGCAATGCAGCCATGTTCGATAGTAGCAGCCGGTTTGGTGCAACATACGCCAGCGTTGGCATTACTCCATTGAACCCAATCCAGCGAAAACGTTCACATATCGTGTCGGATATTGTATGACAAAGGACCTCAACCGCACCCTTCCGGCATTAGGCCGTCTTGCCGAGGAAAGATGGGCGTTGTATGTTAATCAGACGGGGGCGCACTGGTTTCGACTCATTGTTGGAAGCGCAGGCGGCATGTCGAGGATGGTTCGTTGGCCTCGTAAAAAACCGAGCCAAAACAAATAAACGCAGATCACCAAGATCTCGCTCTCGCGGCTTAATTGACCGTGACGTTTGGAGTTGGACGCCTGCTACGGCGCCAAACGTGGACAGCAGGCTAATCGGACGGCGGAGCGACCGCGCCGGACGGTGAAGGAAA
>WNGK01005443.1_pt1 | contig 16150 bp, 9 predicted proteins | sample 5400601 | NCBI WGS metagenome assembly WNGK01 (sample SAMN13153376, study PRJNA577476) | soil metagenome | isolation source: 60 cm soil or saprolite under Garry oak tree replicate 1 | place: USA:California | collected 2016-06-15
GTGAATATTAACGGAGGCTAGAACAGGAGAACAAGATGTTCGTATTGACCAGTTTTGTCCGCGCGCTGCGCTTCATAGCAGCGTATGCGATAGCAAATATCCAGTCAGCAATGGAGTATCGCATCTCCTTCTGGGTGAAGGTGTTCACCATGGTCGCCAATGATAGCTTGTGGCTCTTCTTCTGGTGGACCTACTTTCAGCAGTTTCCTGTAGTGCACGGCTGGCAGAACACCGATGTTGTGATAATCTGGGCGGTATCAGCCTGCGGTTTTGGTATCAGCGTCGGCTTTTTTGGCAATGCCTCCAAACTTGCCACGATGATTATGAACGGTGGCCTGGATGCCTACCTGGGGATGCCGCGCAATGTGCTGTTACATGCCTGTATCTCCGCCTCCGATCCAACAGCCTGGGGCGATATCATCTTCGCGCTGGGAGCATTTCTGTTGTTTCTGCACCCGAACCCGCTGCTCTTCGGCCTCTTTCTCTTGTTGTCGCTGGCGGGAGGATTGATCTTCACCTCGTTCATTGTGATTTTCTGTTCTCTGGCCTTCTTCCTGGGCAATACCGAGGGATTGGCGCAACAACTCTTAGGCGCGTTGGTCACCTTCAGTACATATCCCATGTACATCTTTAACGGGGCCGTACGGGTGCTGCTTTTCACCATTCTCCCGGCTGGCTTCATCTCCTTTGTCCCACTGCAGTTGCTGCACCAGTTCACCTGGCCTCTGCTGGCCGCAATGGCCGGCTTCACGATGCTCATCGTATTGGTCGCAACAGGCATTTTCCAGCTTGGTCTGCGAAGGTACGAGAGTGGGAATCTGTTAGGAATGCAGGGATAATTCATTCTCCCGCGCCCACAGGCGCGGGAGAACATCCTCACCAATATGAAGAAAAATTACAAATACTTCTCAAACCAGCGCAGCAAGCGATCCTGGTAGTCACCTATATGCTCGCGTTCGTTCAACCCATGCCCTTCACGAGGGTACACCACCAGTTCGGTGGGAACGTTTTGCTCACCGAGCGCGCGATAAAACGCGTAGGCCTGGTTGACCGGCACGCAATCGTCTCTCTCTCCGTGTACAATCAGCGTCGGTGTCTTTACTCGGTTGACATAGGTGATCGCCGACCGCTCACGATATATCTCAGGATGCTCCGCTGGACTGACCACTCCGTTGCTCAAGTAGCGCATATCCCAGTCAGGGATATTGGTTTGAGCATGAAAACTATGGAAGTCACAGATGCCTGCTCCCATTACCGCCGCTTTGAAGCGTGTGGTCTGCGTCACTGCCCAAGCCGTCATAAAGCCGCCGTAGCTCCAGCCCATGATGCCGACACGGTCACCATCCACCAGGCCCTGTCCAACCAGGTAATCGACCCCGTTGAGAATATCCTGGAAATCTTTGCCGCCCATATCGCCCAACACTGCATCAGAAAAGGTCGCGCCGCGCCCCAGGCCGCCGCGAATGTTGGGTCGCAGTACGGCAAAGCCAGCCGCGGCCAGCATCTGCGAGCGATAATTATCCCAATCATCCGACCAGGCGCTCGAAGGCCCGCCATGCACATTCACAATCAACGGCGGCAGCGTATCGCCCTTGTGCTTGAGAGGCTGCGTAATGAGCGCGTCGATCTGCCAGCCATCGGCGCTTTCATAGCGAATCCGCTCCGTGTGCGCCAGCTCAAGGGTATCCTTGAGGATTGGATTGAGCTCCGTGAGGCGTTTCCTGTTACTTCTCGTGAGCGTGCCTCCTTCGTTGGTGAGCTCACCGAGCCAGACTTCGGGCGGATGCCTATCGGAGCTGGTAAAAACAAAACGTTGCAGGTCTGGCGTGGTCGAGAGATGAGGCCAGAATCTATCACCAATATTTCTATCTTGCATGAGCGTGCTAATGGTCCCATCTGCCTCGTTCACTACCCCGACCTTGTACCCCACTCCTTCCCAGGCAACAAAGAGCAACCGTTGACCGTCAGGATACCAGCAACACCAGCTCGCACTACAGGTGATACCCGGTGTCAGATTGCGCGTTTCTCCATCAGAGAATGAATGCACATAGATATCACCTGCACCCCTGTCCGGGTCGCTCCACTCTCCCGAAACGTACACTATGCGCGACCCATCCGGTGACCATGTCAATGCGCTGGCCTGGTGGGTTAACTGTCCTACCTGGCGTATCGTTCCGCCATGCGCCATCACCACGCCGATCTGACCGCGATACCAGTCGGTCTGATCGGGGCCATTGGCAAAGAAGACGGCGAACTGTTCGCTATCCGGGGCCCAGGCGTACTGCCAGATGCTTTGTCCATCTGGCGTAACAGGTTCGGGTGTATCGCTGTCTATGCGTACCCTCCACAGGCGGCGGTGTCGTCTCTGCCCAGGCGTGAAGACTTTGGGATCGCTCACAGGCTCTCTGCCGTCTACCGAGAGAAAAGCAATGTACTTGCCGTCCGGTGACCAGGAGAGGTCGCTAGCACCATTGGGCATCTTGTATATCTGTCTTGCTTCTCCCCCTTCGGCCGCCATCACATGCACCTGCGGCCTGTCCTTCTCTCCCTCACCCCTTGAGATAAACGCCAGTTGCTGGCTGTCCGGTGACCAGCGGGGATAGGTATCAGCGCGCGTACCTTTCGTGAGTGCACCGGCTTCACTGCTGCCATCCGTTTTGACAGCCCATATGCGTGCCCGCTGTCTTGGCATCTCCGGCACCCATTCCGCTACGACGAAGGCGGCCCGCTTGCCATCAGGCGAGATAGTAGCATCCGTAGCTATTCGGATGTCTTTCAGGTTCGTCTTTGTGGTCACCGGCACGCGCGGGCTGAACTCCGTTCCGTGGGTGGCTTCATCGCGATTGGTATTGCTGTTTGTTTCGATCATGAAATTACGCATCCATTCTAAGATGTGCTCCTATCTCTTTCTGCGATTCTTCTTTCGACCAGCCCTGGCCGTTCTGCCCGGAGTAGGCGGTACTATCTGTATACTGTCTCGTAAATTACTGGGACTTTTACTTGGTTCGCCGGGCAATGGGAGACGCGGCTGTGTTCCTGACGTGATACCGGCATTGAAAGTTTCCATCCACTCCCGGAGCCCCTCTTCAGTGCTCATATCGAAGCCCTGATCTTTACCCATCATTACGAACGACTTGGCCATGCCAAAGTTGGCGGGATTACTCATCTCCTCTTTTAGCTCACTTGCTGCTTCGTCATCCAGTATGTTCAGGCAAGCCGCAGCATTCTTCAAATGGAACTCACGCTCTATGAATTTCCAGAAGTACTGCAACTCGCGGATGACCTCGGGTGCTTCGTCCGCTTCCGCTGACACTTTGCGTGGGAAGAGATCAAACAGTATTTCTCGCAGGTCGCCGGGCGACATCGTCGCAGGTGTGACCCCTAAGTAGCTCATGCCGAAATCGACCATCATGTCAGACCAGCCAGGCTCTATACCTTCGTCTAAAAGTGCCTGTCCTTCGGGTGACTCAAAGAACAACTTTGACAGTTGTTCTTTGTACTGTTCAGCAGCTTTCTCACGTAGCATCCCATCTCTGTCAAACAACGATTGGCGTATGTTAAATGCCATATTTCACCTCCAAAAAGTAGTGTGCCCTCTTCTATACCTTTATTCATTACAACATGATACCACTCTTCAAGTGTATCCACCACGTAGTTACCCTTTTCACCTAACGGAAAATCGTTTCCCTTCCGGACAAAGCAAAATATAATACGATATAATGAATAAGTAAAAGTGTCTGGCTTATGAAAACCAGGATGAAGAGCCCTTCTAAAGGAATGTAAAACGTGCGAGAACTTTTTCAGGAACTGGTGCACGAGTTGGAATGTGGAGAAACCGTGGCCATGGCAACCATTGTCAGGCGCAAAGGCTCGGTACCACGTGAAGTGGGCGCGAAAATGCTCGTCCATCGTGGAGGCAGGATCAGCGGCACCGTCGGCGGCGGCTGTGGTGAGGCCGAGGTATGGCGCAGTGCCCTCAACGTCATAGATACACAGCGTCCAAACACCATCCAGGTAGATCTAACCGAAGAGATAGCCATGGAGAGCCAGGGAGTGTGCGGGGGCATCTTCGATGTCTTTATCCAGCCCTGGCATAGCGCCATGCTGCCTGGTCAACCAGCTATGCAAGAAGTTGCCCTCGCTATTCAGCAGGCGCTCGAAGGTGAACAGGCGATTGTACTGCTCACCGTTGTTGCCGCTGCCGGTTCCTGGCGTACTCACATTGGCCAGCATATGCTGGTCCACGAAGGCGGCGCTGCCATAGGTAACCTGCCATTGGCGGGAATGATGCAAGACGTACTTCCGCCGCAACTTGTCGAGAGCGCTCAACGTGCTATATCCGCGGGCAAACCCCACATCGAAAAAATAACTGGACCTGAAAACAACTGGGCAGACATATTTGTTGAGCCGTTTCTGCCTCGCCCGGTGCTTCTTATTGCGGGCGCTGGCCATATTGCCGCGCCACTTGCCTCAATCGCTCACCTCATGAATTACTCTGTCAGCGTCACCGATGATCGTGCTTCGTTCGCCAGCCGGGAGCGTTTCCCGGACGCCAAACGCTTATTAGTAGGTGATATCGAAGAGACGTTGCGCAATTACCCCATCACTCCGCGTACGCACATTGTCCTTGTTACTCGCGCTCACGCGCATGATGTACAGGGTCTGCGCGCCATCATTGACTCTCCTGCCGCCTATATCGGTATGATCGGCAGCCAGCGCCGCGTCTGGGCCGTCTTCAAACTCCTGCACGAAGAGGGGATTCCCCCCGAAAAACTGCTGCGTGTCCGTGCCCCTATTGGCCTTGACCTCGGCGGAAGCACACCAGAAGAGATTGCCCTTTGCATTATGGCGGAGATCACTATGCTGCGCCATGGAGGTTCTGGTGTCGCCATGTCTGAATCCCTGCGCTCGCGATACCTGGAGCGTTTGAAGAGACTGGACCTGGAAGTAGATTGACATCCGGCTCAGTTCAGCAGCCCCCACGGCCTGGCACGGCGTCGAGCTTTCTGCGCCTCCTGGGGGTTGCCCAATACCTCGTAGACATCTGCTTTCAATGTCCAGGCGCGAGCGTAGCTGCGATCCATCTCTGTTGCCTCATTCAGGGCGTCCAACGCCGCCCGGTTATGTCCCAGGCGAATCAACGCCTCCGCCTTGTTACACCATGCCACCGCGCTTCGCGGGTTTTCACGGAGCGCGTACGTATAGGCCTCGACGGCACCCTGAAAATCATGCAGGCAGGAGCGGGCATTCCCCAGGCCATTCCACGATTGGAAACTCTTTGGATCGTAGATCAGCGCCTGCTCGTAAGAAGCGATCGCTTCTCCTGGCATATTCATATCCAGCTGCGCATCGGCCTTTCCGTTCCACGCCGGCACATAGTGTGGATCGATCGATAGCGCTCGCTCGAAATGCACCAGCGCTTGCTGGTAGCGCTGGAGACGGTTTAACACCAGTCCCGCGCTAACCCACACGATAGCATTGCTTGGGTCAATCTCCGTCGCCCGCTGGTAAGCTTCCAGCGCTTTTTTATAGTTCCCCTGGTTGTAGAGTGTCGTGCCTTTGCCATTCCACGCGTAGAAGTTGCGCGGTTCCATACGCAGGGCTTCTTCATAGGCCTGCAAGGCCTGTGAGTATCGTTGCTGTTTTCTCAATTCGTCACCCTCCAGGCATTTCTCACGGGCACCTGTTGTATTAGCCTGTGACCTGATTGCTGGCTGACGACCTGAGTTATCGTTTTTCCCCCCTGACTGGACAGCAGGTAAGGCTGGACTGGAGACACCCTGCGCAGCAGGGGTGTTGCCCGGAGTAGGATAGGGTGTCTGAGGGAGAGAAATGAATATCTTGGAGTTCGGACGACATGCCAGGTCGAATGCCTGCATAAACTCCAATATTTCGTTGAACCGCTCTTCTGGCCTGTTTGCCAGCGCGCGCAATACCACGGCATCCAATGTAGTTGGCAGGTCGGTGTTGAGGACAGAGGGCCTGGGAATAGCGCTGCCTAGCGAATCGAGTGGATGATAGCCCGTCAGCATCTCGTACAGCACAACGGCGCAGCCATACTGGTCACTACGCGGATCAACGATACCGCTAGTCTGTTCAGGAGCCATATAGCCCACTGTTCCTCTGACCGTGATTGTCTTCCCAACCGTGGTGCCAGGCTCCAGGGAGCGAGCAATACCGAAATCCGTAATTACCAGGCGACCGTCTTCTGGATGAATCAGAATGTTTTCAGGTTTGATATCACGGTGAATCACCGGCCTTGGCCTGGTATGCGCATAGTGGAGCGCGCTGACAAGCTGGTGAAAATTGCTCATGGTTTCAGATGCAGGCAGGGGACCATTCGCTTTTGCAAGCGTTGTACGTAAAGAGCCAGCAGTGTAGAGAGGCATAATCAGGTAGACACTTGGACCGTCTTTGCCATAGTCAAGTACCGGCGCAATGTTTGGGTGATCGAGTGTCGCAGCGATGCGCGCTTCACGCAGAAAATGCTCGTGTTCACTGTGCGTCGTCTTACTTGGGAGCAGCACCTTAATCGCGATACGACGAGAAAGGTTCTGGTCAATTCCGTGAAAGACTGCAGCGTAGCCGCCCTTGCTGAGTAAGGCATGTATTCTATAGCGACCAGCCAGTGCAGTGTTCAATAAAGGTAGCGCACACGCCCGACAAAATAGATCGCTGTCCCGATTCTCATAGCCGCAGTCAACCTGATCGGCGCAGCGTTTCAATATGCACTCTCCTCTACTAAAGTTGCTCAAGCATTTATGTTGCCACTCGCCCTGCTTGCCGTTCTAACGTTTGCGCCCACGCGTGGCAGGAGCGAGCTTCCTGTCCCCTGCCCAGCCGTTCCAGTACGACCGCCTTATTATACCAGGCATCAGGCTCCTCTGGAGCAAATGAAGTCGCCTGATCTAATGCCGCCAATGCTTCGTTGAAGCGATTGAGTGCAAAAAGGGCCAATCCCTTATTATTCCAGGCCGCGATATAGTGTAAATCGACGGAGAGGGCACGGTCAAATGCCACCAGTGCCTCTTCATGCCGTCCTAACTCGTGCAGCAAGCTACCCTTGTTGTACCATGCGGAAATCAGGCCTTCGTCATAATCAAGCGCATGATCATAGGACTCTAGCGCGTCTTCAAACATATGCAATGCCGCCAGTACGTTCCCTCGATTATACCACGTGGCCGCCAATGTTGGGTCAAGCGAAAGCGCGCGATCATAACTTGCCAGCGCCTCTGCAAAGCGTCTCATGTCCCGCAAATCGTTTCCTCTATCAAACCATGCTGTGGCATTTTGTGGGTCCAGCCATGTCGCTCTTTCGTGCATCGACATGGCCTCGTCGGGCTTCTTCATCCGCCGCAGAATATTCCCCTTTGTATCCCAGAGCGATGCGTTATTGCTTTCTAACTCAAGTGCGCGATCAATGGCTATCAATGCGTCGTTGTAGCGATGGATGCTATAGAGTGTGTCGCTCATTGCCTGCCAGATAACGCATTGTCTGGGATCAAGCAGCAGGGCCTGGTCGAATGCCATCAGAGCCTCTTGTGTTTGCCCTTGCTCGGCAAGCGTCATGCCGCGTCCGCTCCAGGCAAATGCATAGTTTGGGTCATGTAGCAGGGCCTGGTCATAGCAATACATCTCTTCGTCGAAGCGTTGTAGCTCATGTAAAACATTTGCACGTGAATTCCATAAATCGGGATCGTTGGGATTGAGCGAGAGAGCATGATCGAAGGCCAGCAACGCTTCCTCGGCTCGTCCCACGTGTAGCAATGTCGCCCCTTTACCACTCCATGCCTCCATCGATAAGTTATCTTGAGTCGTGGCGGCCTCATATGCCTTCAGCGCCTCATCATAACGTGCCAATTCATAAAGTCGGTTGCCCTCTGCTAACCAATTATATGCCTGCTGCTGTACATTCTGTCTGGTCGTACGTGGTGTCATGGCAGGGGTAGCCTGGCCAGCAGCCTCATTTGCGCTTTCTGCCACAGACTCCGACTTCACCAAAAAAGCTACCGGCCCATCCTTTCCAAAGTCTGTCACATAGATACTACCAGGTTCCTGGGTGTGCTTAGAGAGTGATAGCGCCAGTTCCGCATCCTGCAGAAAGTTCTCTCGTTCTGCTTGTGTGCTCTGTCTCGGACGGAGTACCCGTAATGTAACACCCTGGTCATTATGACGATCTGTGGCACGTAATGTTACCGTTGAATGGTCGTTGCTGGTAAATGCCTGAACCTCGTAGCGACCTTGCACCAGTGTTCCTTGCAGCGGAATTCCGCATCGTGTGCAGAAGCGAGCATTCTCTCGATTAAGATAATTGCAGCCTTCGGTATCCAAACACAGCATCCCCATTGGCCTCTTTTCCCCCTTTCTCCCCTTCTTTAACCTGTACCTGCATAGTAGCCTGCTTGGTCAATTTACCTTTCTCTACTGTAGCGAAAAGCACGTTGCTTTGTCAATACAAATTGAACGTACATGTGACCTGATATACCATGCGTTGATATATTGTGTAACGCGATTTGGGTCGGTTTTCAGAAAGCATCTTCATTGGATTTTTAAGGAACAGGGACTTGCTCTCGCCATCAATGCCTGTCATAATGGTTGCATAAGCAGAATTGCGGTAGCATATGTCGGTGCCGTTGGTTATAGCATGTACATTAACATAGACAATCTAAAGGCGCGAAAATCGCAATAACTGCTGAAAAGAGAGATATAGACGGTATGCAAGGTGAATCCATCAAACAGAATCAGAATGGCAAAGACATGGTCAACACACAGCCAGACCAGCCATCGACAGGTAACGCGAGCGAGAATGAGAGCATTAACCGCCAGATCCGCGTCATTCTGGCGGACGATCACGCACTGGTACGCGAAGGGACGCGCCGCCTGCTGGAAGTAGAGAGTGATGTAGAAGTTGTTGCCGAGGCAGCAAGCGGCGAAGAGGCCGTCGAGGCTGTACAACGCCTGCATCCCGATATCGCTATCATTGACATCGCTATGCCGGGCATCGGGGGTATCCAGGCCACGCGCGAGATCAAGACGAGCTGTCCCGAGACCGCTATCCTCATACTCTCTGCCTATGACGATGAGCCATACCTCATCGCCCTACTTGAAGCAGGAGCCGCGGGGTTCTTGCTTAAAAATGTTCATGGGCAAGAACTGCTCAACGCCATCCACGCGGTATCACGCGGAGAATCGGTCTTGCCCCCATTACTCGCGGAAAAAATGATGCGCAGGCTCTCAACGCAGGCCGATCCAACGCCTCGCACCTCCGATTTGCTCAGCGAACGGGAATTAGATGTCTTGCGTTTGGCTGCAAGAGGTTTAGCCAACAAAGAAATAGCACGTAGGATGGGATTGAGTATACGCACTGTCCATAGTCATCTTGCCAACATCTTTACGAAGATGCATGTTGGTTCCCGCACCGAGGCCGTATTACTCGCCTTGCGCGAAGGTATCATATCCTTGCAGGACACCTATGACAACTAGCAAACCCTACAAAATATCGTGGTTTTCACAATCAAACTCTCACCTGAAGTCGGTGATCGCTGCACTCTCTTTAGGCGTATCGCTACTTCTCTTCATCTGGTCACTGATGAATTATCAGCCGGCGCACAACTTGTATGGACCACGCGCCATCTATAGCCTCGTATTACTCTCTATAATTCTTGCCTTATTGGGACGTTTCCTCCTCCTTCACTCCCTCAAATTAGAGGCGGCGGAGACGCAAGTACTTCCCCCCGCACAACCACCACGGGAAGCATGGAAACCTCTCTTCCTTTTTGATATCACTGCTCCTGTTTATCTGGCCGCTGCTGTGTTGATAGGCGTGCCTGCCGCTGTACTCACCGCCCTGATCACACAGGTGTTCCTCCAGGCATATACCTTTTTCCGTAACTATGTCGGCTGGAAGGAGGCCAGCTATCGCTTGACAGCCACTGCCGTGGTCGTTTTCCTCTCGGGTACACTTTTTAAGTTGATCGCAGGTTCGGTACATGATAGTATCTCATCTAACCCCTCTCTTTACCACTTTGCTGAATCCAAAGAGTTTCTAGGCTCGATCCTGGCCGCTGCAGTCATGTTGTGTTTATTTGGCGTTAGTTCATTCCCACTGGTGGCGGATGCCTATTCTTCAAATTTCCGTTCCGCCTGGGCCGAATATCTTCATTCGCCAGTTCTGCGCTTTCAGATATTGGTGCTGAGCGTAGGCCCCCTGTTGCCTGTGGTAGATATCTTCGATGATGCCGCAGCGGAGCTTGCCTGGATCTTCTTTCTTGTGCCTCTCTTCGCCATCTACTACCTCGCACTCGTTAGTACGCGGCTGAGCATTCGTACCGGTGAATTACAGCGCACATTAGAAGACCTCAGAAGTGCTCGTCAACGGCGGGACGAACTGCGCGATTATGCTTCACTGATTACACGAGTGCAAGAAGAGGAACGCCGCCGCCTGGCGCGGGAATTGCATGATGATACCGCCCAGGCGCTGATCGCCCTCTCGCTTGGCTTAAATGGCCTCGAAAGAGCTATAGGGAAACGGGACCTGCCGGAAAAAGATGTGAAATGGCTCTCCAACCTGCAGAATCTCGCTGATTCCACGCTGGAAGGCGTTCGCCGAGCCTGCCGGGACCTGCGTCCATCGGTGCTTGACGATCTTGGCCTGCGCGCAGCTCTTGAATGGCTTAGCGATAGTTCCGCTGCACGCGGTGTTCCCTGTAGTTTTGTCTGCACAGGGTCACTACGACCGGCACTACCTGAATCAGAAATTGCCATTTTCCGTATCGTACAGGAGGCATTGTCGAATATATGGCGACATTCCCAGGCTACTCAGGCCGCTATAGAGCTATGCTATCGCTCTGATCTGCTCCAGGTCACTATTCGTGACAATGGACAGGGATTTGTGGCCAAACGAGCGTCCTTTGACCCGGATCATAATTCACAGAGCGGCCTGGGATTACTGGGAATGCGTGAGCGTGCAACGCTCATCGGAGCGCAACTCTCCATCATCTCGTCTCCCGGCAAAGGCTGCACAATCGTTCTTTCACTGCCCCGTCAGGGGTAGCAAGCAACGGCAATAAATCGAGCGCCTCTCCTTTTTTCCATGCACTAGGTATAACTACTGTTGCGCTCAAAATGCAAATAGCGCATAGTAACAATAAGGCAGTACTTGTAGGTAGCCAATCGTCGAAGAGTGTTTGCCACGGTGGTGGATGGTTGATATACTCATGGAATGGAACCGGGACCGGACTGTGAGTGACAAGATTATCGATCTACAAACCGCTACCTGGATACTGGGGTGTTGCATCTTCGTCTCTCCGTGCGATGTCGCTCTCTTGTATAAATAAACACTCGCCGGCTACATAACCTCTTACGAGTGCTGCCTACACCATTTTTCCCCTTTAATTGATTCTCCTTGCCGCTACCATGTATGTTCAAATATAATGAAGAGTAAGAAATTCTTTGCATAGGTTCGAGAGCCCGGCATGTACGAGTCGTGTCCGGTTCCCTCCTCCTAACGGACAACACTACGTATATTCAAGGATAATTCTAATGGCTACAGACAAAAAAGACATATTTGGCGCGCGTACAACGCTACAGGGTGTCTCTCGCAACATCACCTACTATCAACTGGATTCGCTCTCTCAAAGAGGTGTACAGGGCATTGACCACCTGCCTTTCACCGTCAAAATCTTGTTAGAGAACGCCCTGCGTCACGCGGGAGGAGAGCTTGTCAGTGAGGATGATGTCCTCTCCCTTGCGCGCTGGCTACCTGGTCAGGCCGCGAAGTCGGATGCGGAATACCCTTTTCTGCCAGCCCGTGTCCTCCTGCAAGATTTTACCGGCGTTCCAGCCGTCGCGGACCTGGCGGCGATGCGCTCTGCTATGGCTCGCATGCATGGTGATCCACAGAAGGTCAACCCCCTGGTTCCTGCTGATCTGGTTATCGATCACTCAGTGCAGGTTGACCTCTTCGGCTCAACCCTCGCTTTCGCCCGCAATGTAGAGCGCGAGTACGAACGTAATAGCGAGCGTTACGCCCTGCTCCGCTGGGGACAACAAGCCTTCAGCAATTTCCGCGTGGTGCCTCCTGGCACCGGTATCGTTCACCAGGTGAACCTGGAGTATCTCGCCTCGGTCGTTATGACGAAAGAAGAGCAAGGCGAAACGGTGGCCTTCCCCGATACCCTCATCGGTACCGATTCGCATACGACCATGGTTAATGGTCTGGGTGTCCTCGGTTGGGGCGCTGGTGGTATCGAGGCAGAAGCTGTGCTCTTAGGCCAACCTCTCTACCTGCTGACTCCTGAAGTCATCGGTATGCATCTTGTCGGTGCTCTTCCGGAGGGCGCAACCGCGACAGACCTGGTGCTGACGGTCACGCAAATATTACGCAAGCGTGGCGTCGTTGCCAAGTTTGTCGAGTTTACCGGTCCTGGACTGAGTCAGCTCCCACTCGCAGACCGCGCCACCATCTCTAATATGTCCCCTGAGTTTGGCGCAACATCGACCCTCTTTCCGGTAGATGCCGAGACGCTACGCTATCTGCGCAGCACCGGGCGTGACACGGAACTGGTGAACCTTGTCGAACGCTATACCAGGGCCCAGGGGCTCTTCCGTACAGACGACACGCCTGAGCCGCAGTTCGATGACCTGCTCGAACTTGATCTTGGCACGATCGAACCCAGCCTGGCCGGTCCACGGCGTCCCCAGGACCGCGTAGCCATGCGTAACCTTGGGCAAGCATTCCGCACTGCCTTTGCCGACCGTTTCAAATTGGGGCAAGATAACGGTGCTATCGAGAACGCACTTATTCGACTTGGTACTGAGGGTGGGAAAGCCAATCCCGATCCCGTTGCCCAGAGAGAGGACGAGGAGAAAAAGGCTGCGGAGAGCAAGGATGATAACGGTACAAATACCAGCGGACAGAATGGACAAGGGAGGGATGTTCTTGTGTCTATGGCCGGTACAGAGTCTCATATGACCGATGGTTCCGTTGCCATTGCCGCTATTACCAGTTGTACCAATACCTCCAATCCCTCAGTGATGATTGCCGCCGGCCTTCTCGCCAAGCACGCGGTAGAGCGTGGTCTATCCGTCAAGCCCACCGTCAAGACCAGCCTTGCTCCTGGCTCACGCGCTGTGATGGACTACCTCACCAATGCTGACCTGCTGCCATACCTGGAGGCTTTGCGCTTCCACCTTGTCGGCTTTGGCTGCACCACCTGTATTGCCGAGGGAACGCCGGTATTGCTTGCCAACGGCACCGCGCGGCGCATCGAGCAGATGCCGAGTGCTGGCGGAGCAGCGCTGCTCGCTCCCACTGCGGAGGGCAGGCTGGGCACAACGACACAGGCCGAGATGATGATTCAGGGCGAGCGCGAGTGCGTCTCGCTCGCCCTGCAAGACGGGCGCACGTTGGTCTGCACTCCTGACCATGAACTCCTCTGCACGGACGGGCGCTGGGTGCGTGCCGACCAGCTCGTACTGGGCCAGGATCGCGTGATGGGCACATTGCATGAACGCCTGCGCACACTGGCGTTCGCGCGCCTGCTCGGCCATCTGCTCAGCGACGGCTCGATCAGCCTCTTGGGGCAGGGCCGGATGCACGTTGGGCAGGCCATGGACCGCGAGGCGGTTCTCGACGACGTTGAGCTGCTTGTCGGCTATCGTCCTGCGGCAACGCGCTACGACCCGCGGAAGTGGGCCATCGTGCTGCCAAAACCTTTCACGGACGCCATCAGCACGTTATCCGGCGCGCGCACCGGTCGGCGCCTGCAGCAGGCGCCGACGCTCCCGGCATTCGTGTTAGATGAACGCTGCCCTGTCACAGTGGCGCGGGAGTTCCTGGGCGGGCTCTTCGGGGCGGACGGGCACGCACCTGTCTTGCACCGTTGGGGCGAACGCGAGGAGGAGTCAACGCTTGAGCCGCCTGCCTATTCCCAAAGCACCATAGCAGAGCATGTAGAGGCTCTCAAGCAGGTTATGGACGACTTGACCCGTCTGCTGGTGCGCTGTGGGGTGAAGACCAATGGAGTCAACATCTACGAATATCCCACGCGCCGCGCAACTTCCTCGTACCCGGCAGCACAGGACGGTATCCCTCGCGTGGAGGTTCGCCTGGAGCTTCCAGACGGCCTCTCGTTCGTGGAGCGCGTGGGATTCCGCTATTGTATGGACAAGGCCCTGCGAGCCAGCGCGGCGGCGGTGTACTGGCGTTTGGCGGACCAGATTCATCGGCAACGCCTCTGGATGTCGGCCCGTCTGAAGGACCTGCATCAGGCAGACTACGAGCTATCGTTCTCCCGTGCTCGCAAGAGAGTGGCGGTGGAGCTGATGGAGCGCGAGCCAGCAGTCTCCCCTCACTACGCACTGTTGGAGGGCCACGACCGCTTTTCGCGGCTACCACAATCGACGGCACGCAAATTCCAGCCACTGCATAGAGATTCCTGCGACTTCCCGTCCCCTGTCGAACTGTTCAGCCAGATCGGCGCGCGCGAGTGGTTTGCGCCGTTGTGTTCGCGTGCGGATACGGAGACTTCGAAGCGCTACTGCATCGAGAAGGAAGCGCTCACGTTGCCGACACTCGCGCTCCAGATAGTGGAACGACGTCCGGTTGGCAGGCGGGCGGTGTTCGACCTGGCGGTGAACGATCTACATGCCTTCGTGGCAGGCACAGTAGCAGTCCACAATTGCATCGGGAACAGCGGCCCGCTTATTGAGCCGGTCGCCGATGCAGTGCAGGACAATGACCTTGTGGTAGCGGCTGTCTTGAGTGGCAACCGCAACTTTGAGGGTCGTATCCATCCCCAGGTGCGGGCCAGCTTCCTCGCGTCGCCGCCCCTGGTCGTGGCCTATGCCCTTGCCGGTACTGTAGACATCGATCTGACTAAGCAGCCCATAGGGGAAGATATCAATGGCGAGCAGGTTTACCTGCGCGACCTCTGGCCCTCACCTGAAGAAGTGCGCGACGTGGTGGCGAAATCGGTCACGCCCGATTTGTTTGAGCAGAACTACTCGCACGTGTTTGAAGGAGACGAACACTGGCGCTCGCTGCCAAATACAGAAGGAGAACTTTTTAACTGGGACTCCAATTCAACCTATATCCAGGAGCCGCCATTCTTCCAGAACATGCCCATCGAACCTGAGCTGGTAAAGGACATCCATGGAGCACGCGTATTGGCAATGCTCGATGACTCCATCACGACAGACCATATCTCGCCTGCCGGTAACTTCTCTGCCAACAGCCCTGCCGGTAAGTACCTGGTCGAGCATGGTGTAGATAAGCGTGACTTCAACACGTATGGCGCACGACGTGGCAATCACGAAGTGATGGTGTGCGGCACGTTCGGTAATATCCGCTTGCACAACCACCTCACACCTGACAAAGAGGGTTACTACACAGTTCACCTGCCCGACGGTGAACAGACCACCATTTACGAAGCCTCCATGCATTACCAGCAAGAAGGTGTTCCACTGCTCATAATTGCTGGCAAAGAGTACGGCTCGGGCAGCTCACGTGATTGGGCCGCCAAGGGACCTCTACTGTTAGGTGTGCGTGCAGCCATCGCGGAGAGTTTCGAGCGTATTCACCGTAGCAACCTTGTCGGCATGGGCATCCTCCCCTTGCAGTTCAAATCGGGCGAGAATAAAGAATCACTCGGCTTGACGGGACGCGAAGTTTACGATATCGAGGGTATCGTGAAAGGGCTGAAGCCGCACCAGGAGGTGACGGTGAAGGTGACACGCGAGGATGGCTCTACTTTCTCCTTCTCGACCATCGCCCGCCTGGATAGCCCGATTGATGTGACCTATTATGAGAATGGGGGGATTTTGTTGGCGGTGTTGCGGAGGTTGATGAGGGGGTAAGTCTCTTCAGCGAATTTTCTCATAAACAGAGCAGGCTTGCTCTGTTTATGAGAAAATTCGCCCTTAGCTACACTTTCTCCACCTCTTCCATACGTTTCAACTCGGCTTCACCTATCTCCAGTGGCAGCACCTGGCATGCTTCCGGTGGGAACGAGAGAACAACATTCTGTGCCACATAAAAGTCGCGGGCCTGCTGGCTGGGAACGTCAGCAGTCAGCGTCGTATTTTCGTTGACGTGAACGTGGAAGCGCGTGAATGGTCCAAGGAACGTGCGCAACTCGATAACACCACT
>WNGK01006560.1_pt1 | contig 16146 bp, 10 predicted proteins | sample 5400601 | NCBI WGS metagenome assembly WNGK01 (sample SAMN13153376, study PRJNA577476) | soil metagenome | isolation source: 60 cm soil or saprolite under Garry oak tree replicate 1 | place: USA:California | collected 2016-06-15
ATAACTCTACTCTATCGGAGTTTTTAGATATGAGGTCGGAATGAACAAACACGACGATCCCCAGGCACGGAACCATAATAACCCATCAGTACCTGAAGCAGTACTGATGAAAGAGCAAGAAAAACAGTCTATGACAGGCACTTTATTACCTGATCAGGAAGTAAAAACAAAGGCATCGCAGATAAAAGCTTCATCTGAAGAAGAGGTACTTCTGAGCAAAGTAATCTCAAGGGTAATTCCCTTAGCAGAGATACCTAAGTTCGTGAGTCGAAGGCCAAAACGCGCTCTCACTATAGGGGCCTTGCTTGTCCTAATCATCTTGCTCGGAGCAAGCGGCCTTGCTATGTGGAAGCTTATCAAAGGAGTGCCAAATGTTGGCCTCTATCAAGTTGGTGCCAAGAAGTTGGTAGACGAGTATGCAGGTGGCGGAGGCATTGTATTTCCACGCCAGCAGTTAGATATTTCGTATCCGCTCTCTGAGCGTGTTCTGGCTGTGCGTGTTAAGGCTGGAGATCAGGTTGTTCCCAACCAGGCACTTATTCAACTCGACCCAACACAAATTAATGCTCAAATTGCACAAGCAGCTGACGATGTGGCAGCAGCGCAAGCATACCTGAACTCGGTTTCAGGCTTAAACAATCCAATCACTATTGCGCAGGCACAGCAGGCATATCAATTGGCGCAAAACAGGTATAATTCGCTTGTTGCTCAAGCCGCGTCACCCACCTTGAATAAAGGCAACATCATCTCGCCAATGCGAGGTGTTGTCACCGCCGTGAATATCAATCCTAATGAAGTTTTTGCGCCGAATACTATTCTGCTGACTATTATGGATCAATCCACTGTTATCGTCCATGCGAAGATACCTTTGTCCGATCTAGGTCAGGTGCGTCTTGGACTCCTCGTAGTGGTGACTCCCTCTGCATTGCCCGACACTAGCTTTCAGGGCACGGTCACCTCTGTCATTCCCCAGGCTGACCCGCAGACAGACACTTTTGAAGTACAAGTGGAAGTCAAGAATCCTCAACAGATGCTCTTGCCAGGTATGAGTGCCTTTGTACGTATTCAGGGCAAGAGCCAGGGATTTGTACTCCCCCGTGCTGCCGTGCTCAACCCCGATCAGGACGCAATAGTATTCATCGTACGTAATCAGCACGTCTATATGCAACGTGTGCATGTAGTAGGTCGTTCGGTAGATACTATCTTTGTTGATGCGGGTGTTTCACCTAATGATACTATCGTGTTAGTTGGAATTGATCAATTACATGATGGCCAGCAGGTCAATGTGACTACTATTGAACGCTGAAGGTGGAGAGAACGTATTATGTATCCTTCTAAACAGGCCTGGGCTCCTCTTCAGAGCATTATACCAGTGATTACGGGCTGTGCTATGATACTTGCCAGCCTGCTTCCCTGGCTTAATGATCCCTTGGGAGGATATTATTCAGCCTGGAGCTTACCCGTCAACATTGGCTGGCCCTTCCAAGTTAAGGCATTCAACTATGGCCTACTTTGCCTGTGCTGTGCAATATACACATTTGTCATCGCTTACCGTAATTGGAGAACTCTGAGTAGCAAAGAGACATCTCCTGTATGGCGTCCCACGTTAGCGGGCACGCTCTGCCTTGTTCCGGTAATATTATTTCTCTTGCAGTACCTTTGTGTCGACCTAGGTACTGTGAATCATCTAGCTCAACATCAGATACAAGCGGTATTTACACAAAAGAACTTTGGCTATAACGTTGCTACACCGCTTTTTCCGATCGATCCGTATTCCTGGGATATATCGACCTTACTTGGGCGATTTCAACTCCTGATAGATCTGGTAGGGCTAGGCCTGTTTGTTCCACTTTTATGTGGATTGATGCTGCTAGAATCCAGGCGATTGTTTGCGAAACCTGCAGGCCCTATCCATGTAAGAAGACATCGTGTACGCATAGTGCTGATCGCAGGATTGCTCCTTGGACTTGCGGTGGTTCTGGGGCGTGGACCAGCTTCCATGGGATGCGAATACCAAGCTAAAGATTTATTGTCGGCAGGGGAGTATGAAGCAGCCCTCAACTGGCTTGATATGGCACGCGTTCTCAATCCAGCCTTAGATCAGGTCTCCTACTATCATGTAGAGCGGGGGCAAGCATGGTATTTCTTATACCCTGATCATCCAAGTGATGAGAGCAATCTCTACCTTGCCTATACCTACCTCCAGCAGAAAGATTATGCAGATGCCTACCAGCAACTCGCATTAGGAGGGAGTGCAGGTCATAGACCTGCGTGGCTAGTTGACGAAATCAGTATTACTCTTGAGCAATTTGCACAATCTTTTCGACCACTATCAAGTATTGCAGGGCCAGCGGCAGGCAATTTTGGTATGACTCCACCCGCACAAGGAGCCAATAATGGCAATGCTACTGGGCAGGGAGCAATTACTAATAATGATCCCATAGCAGACCCCAACGCTCCTATTTTGCCTGTGCAAAGAATGAGTAATGACACTTTGGCTATGCCATGGTTGCAAAGGCTTCAGGAGGTAGATCCTAGTAATGTGTATGCTCAGTACCTTTTGGGGCGTATTCAATACGACCTTCACTACTATTCAAGTTGTAAAGAGCAGATGTACAAGGTTATACAGTTTAGCACGGATATCGCTGTACAATCTTCTGCCTACACCTATATCGCTTTAAGCGATGCTCAACAAGGTGACTACACGAGTTCGCGAAGGTTTCTATTGAAGGCAGTAGCACTTGATCCCGCTTATCGCAACAATACTGCCCGTGAGGAACTATCAGGCCTCCGTTAACTACGAACAGAAAGATTGTGAGCATGATTTCTTCGAAGGCAAAAGTTGAGTCTCCTGTCAAAACACTGCAGGATGAACCGTTAACGACAGCAAAGACGGGTAGAGAAAAGCAAAGAGTTAATGCGTTACATGTCCTGATGTGGATGCTCCTCTTGCTGGCTTGTTTGGGGACTGCTTGGTTCTCTTATCAATATTTCTTTGTACCGCAACCAAAAAGCTACGCCCCTGATTGGCATGGTGCTCAGTGGGTACGAGCCGAGGATAGTAGTTCTCCTGTAGCTTATTTTCGATACGTGAGTCAGTTAGATACGTTGCCTGACACTGCGTTTGTAACGATTGCAGCCAATCAGTCTTTCGTCTTGTATGTGAACGGCAGCTATATTGGTTCAAATGTCGAATAGCGTCGATTTTGTGCAGGGAGATGCACCCCGTGCCTATATGTATGATGTGGACTCGGTCCTTCAGCCTGGGCCAAATGTGATTGCTGTACGAGTTATGAATGTCGATACCCTATCCCCGGCTCTACAGGCGAGTTTTGGTGTGCTGTGGGGAAAGACCATTGCATATCACGGAACAGGTGACAGTAGCTGGCAAGCCACTGGACAAAGTGCCCTTGCCCGTCCTCGCTACACTCCAAAGTTACAGAACTGGTCGACTCCTCTCTTTGATGCGAGTTCATGGGCGGCTGTACAGAAGGAGACACATTCTCCTGGGTCACCAATGCTGACAGTTGATCCTTTGACCTTTGAACAACCACTTCCAACAAGTTGGATAAATGCGGGTGCTGGTCATGATAGCTACTTTACACACCAATTTTCACTATCTCCTGGATTTACAGAAGTATTATTGCGCCTCACTGCTACGGGTACAGCTGACATCTTTATCAATGGGCACTTGTTTGCTACATGGCAGAGTCAAACAGCCACTCCTCAAGAAAACGTCGTAAGCTACTTGAGCGATGGCTCGCCCGTTCTAGAGTACCGTGCTGGACTGGCAATGGGCGTCTATGATATCTCTCCCTATCTCCATTTAGGAGAGAACACGATTGCTGTGCATGTGTCATCCCCTGGGCTCAGTGCCTCAACGGGAGGGTTGGCGACCCTCGGCTCTGCGATGACGCTCGATGTGCTAGCCGGCTGGCCTAATCGGTATGATACTGTCGTCACTTCTGATATTGGCTGGCATGCGTCGCCTCATCCTGTTGAGGGATGGACACAAGCAAGTAGTGCCTCTCTTGCCTGGCCTCCGGCAGCCTTAGTAGGTCGTCCTGGCGAAAGTCGTGTGTTCTACCTTCCTGATAGTAATACACCGCGTAATATACAGAGTGTTTCTCCTGTACTCGTCGCTCAGGTTATCCTCCTCAGTGCTATAGCTGTGTTAGGACTGTGGTTGCTGATGTCGCTTATTGTCGTACGACGCTATTATCTTTCGCGAATTGAGGCTTGTGAGGCGATGAGCCTCGCACTTTTGCCAGCACTTGCCCTTGAGGCATTGTTACTCACCCTTTCCCATGAGCCACAGATGCCAGATCCCTTCCCATACACGTGGCAATGGGGGCTAGCACTGATTGCACTCGTTGGTGTCAGCTATTTCTTACTCTGGTTTCATGCACGCAGAACGTTCCTACGGCGCGACATAGTGGTTACTCACCTTTTCAATAAGCCAGTGGTTGTCCGTCCTGAGACCGATCTGTCAAGTTCATCAAAGGGGCAATATGTATGGTTGCACCTCGTGGAACGTGTGCGTCCATGGTTGGCAAAGCACTGGTTGCTCATTCCTATCGTTCTCGTAGCCATTCCAATGATCTTCTACAATTTAGGCTATGAACCCTACTGGCAGGATGAATTGTCGAGTTATTATGCAGCCAAAGGCATTCTCGCTCATGGTATTCCTATCTATATATCGGGATTTCTCTATGCCAAAGGTGAAGCCTACTCTTACCTGTTAGCTTTAAGCATGGCTATCTTTGGCGATCAAAACGGCATGCCTCGCCTCGTCAGTGCGCTGGAATACCTGATCTGTCTGCCACTGTTCTACGGCATTGGTTGCTATTTCTTTGATCGACGTGTCGCATTACTATCAACAGCAATGCTCGCATTTTCTCCCTACGCTTTGCTGTGGGGCAGACAGACACGTATGTATGAGCAAGCATTTCTCATGACACTCATCGTCGCATATATCCTCTACTATGCACTTCAACACTATCAACGTGTACGTCCAGTTTATCTCGCCATTGCGTGTGTCGTTATTGCCTACTTAAGCCATGAGGAGACGTTCATTATCCTGCCAGCGATTATTATCTGCGTGCTTCTATTTAGTCCCAAGGGAAAGTATGGCGTTCCCTTAGTTCTACGTCAAAAGCACTGGTGGTATGCCTTGCTGATAGGTGCGGCCATCATAGGCTTGCAATTGCTGATCGTGTTCGTCACTCATCCACCGCACCTTGGCACGGATCAGAGCCGGCGTCCGCAAATTCAGCCAACCTTTGATAATGTCTCATTCTATCTTGATTTGTTTTTTTACTCCGCAACGTTACGAGAAGGAATCATGCCATGGATTATCGTACAGCCCCTGTTTGCTGTCGACTCAGTTCTGGCGATCCTTGGCTGTATCTGGGCACTTCGTCAGCCAAACAACAAAATACGCTATTGTGCTCTGATGCTGATCCTCTCGTTGCTTACATTAACCTTCATCTTTACGATGCAGGCCGACCGTTATGTCTACCCTCTGTTTTCGCTCTATTATCTGATGAGTGCCTATGCAGTGCTACGCATATTACGCGTGATTTGGGCATTTGCACGTCCGTATCTTAGATCAGGACGGTCCAAATATTCACCTGCACAACGCCCGGTTGCGGCGCTCTCCAGACCAGCGCTAGTAATAGTAGTAGGGACGATGAGTCTACTTTGTGCGAGTGTCCTCATTCTGCCTATGTTGCCTCTGAGCAATTACAATCTTTTCTTCAGCCATGTAACTGGTCTCTCGTATCATCGTCATTTTCCAGATTACGATGATGCAGGGCAATATGTTCAGAGTCATTGGCAGAAGGGTGACATTATCGCCACCATAGCCCCCGACCTCTCTACATACTACTACTTCAATGGTCATGCCGAGTACTTTTTCTCGGTAGACCGCTCTCTTTACCTCTTTGAGCGCAATGGTCAGATTATCGACACCAGCCTCGGTGAAAGAGCTCTCCTTAATGAGGCTGATTTTCAGGCACTTCTCGCAAGCCATGCACGGATCTGGCTTATCTCAGATAATGGAAATTATCAGGCTGGAGCGACTAAGGGAGGACGCTTCATCTTCCCGCCACCCGATTTTCAGTTGGTCTATGAAGGCTATGGATCGGCTGTATATTTTCGTGGAAGCTCATAGCGTCCTCCACCTGAGGGACTAAACAAGGGGGATAAATACCATGCAACAAATGTCGTCTGCCTCGGCCAATGCTTCGTCGTCGAAGACCTCGAAGCAGGAGGCGTCAGAGTCTCCTGGAGGGCTCGTTTGGGCCTACCGCTTGCTCTGGTTGACCTTTATTACATTCTTTCTCTCGACTGGTCTTGGGAAACTTTGGGACCGCGTGTGGCACCTCACCCATATATTCGATACGTTCTGGTCTCCGCCACACCTATTCATCATTACGATGACAGCTATAACGGCATTTCTGGTTATAACCTTTGCTTTTTTGCCTTACTTTCGTTCCTGGTTTGGGCCATTTATTCGCTTGCCCTTGATCCACGTCAAGGTTGCTGGTTCACTTATTGTTCTAGGGGGGGGGATGCTAATGCTCAGCGTAAGTATTATGCTTGATTCCTTCTGGCATACTACCTTTGGCTTTGACGAGACACAGTGGTCCTTGCCTCATAACTTGATTGTAGCGTCGTGGTTGATGATCATTCTTGGTTTTGTCTCTTGTCGCCTCGCATTGCGCCAATATCGCCCCTTGTCCTGGTTAACCAAACTGGTCCTTGCCATGCTGATCTTGGGTTTTGCATGTCCTGCCATTCTAGGCCCTTTCTATCTGAACTACTCTCCCAACCTTCTGCATGCCCTTGCCAACGTGCCGGTAAATCTCGCTCAGGCTCCAGTACGGCATCAGTATCGTATCTATTTTGCAGCACAACTGTCACGTCAGACGAGTCCTCTTTTCATCCCCTTTGGTACTTTCTTTGCTGGCATAGCGCTTGCCCTTCTTCGTAGTTTAGATGGCAGAGCGAGAGTCTTTCTCCTAGCGCCTCTACTCTGGTCTCTCATTTTCATGGTACGAGATTGGTACACCCTATATTTCTTGCATTACCATGGAGTTACTCACATAAAAAATCTGCTGCCAGTACTCGTGCAGGAGCCATCTCTGTGGGTCCCCATACCGCTCTTTGCTGCTGGTATCATTGATCTCACGCTACGTAAGATAGGCTTGTCTGAGTTTTGGACAGAGATGACGACTGGAGCAATATTTGGTATCCTTGTCTTCTTCATCTGGCACAGTTCACCAATAATGATACTACTTGCTATTCCGGCGGGAGCAATAATGGTCCTGAGCTCTACAGTCGGTAGATGGATTTATCGCGTTCTAGAGAAGCCAAGGTGGTCACATGTTTTGATACTCTTGTTCACGGCGTGTTCGGAACTTCCGGCATTTTTCGGGGCTGTTGATCTGATACTGCGAAGGACGATTCCGTAATTATGTCAAAAGTATGCAGTCCTTACACTTTTCGTGAAAGTCCATCTTCGTGACTGCTTCTAGTAACTACTTTTGGAGGTTTGATAACAAATGCTCAAACAACTTACTATAGCTGTTATTGCAGCTTGTCCGTTTCCTCATAGTCGTGGTACGCCACTACGCATTCAACGTCTTTCCGAAGCTCTTGGACGAGCTGGTCATGAGGTGCATATCTTCACTTACCCCATAGGCAATGGAATGCCAACAGATGGTGTGTCTATCACTCGCACTCGGAATCCTCTGGGATACAAAAAATATGATGCTGGGCCTTCCTTGCAGAAGCCGTTGCTGGATGCACTACTTACAGCCAAACTAGCCCGTTTCATAGCGCACAAGCATGTAGATATTATCTACGCTCATCACTTTGAAGGGGCTCTTGTGGCGTTGGCTGCCAGGCGAGGACAAGACATTCCTATTGTATATGATGCACACACTACGCTGACTGGAGAACTCGGTTCATACAATACACTCTTGAGAACAAAGCTAGTTGCCGCAATTGGAGGATGGCTGGATAGCTTTGTTCCCCGCCATTCAGACCATGTCATTAGTGTGTCTGATGAGATCGCCCAGTTTTTAAGTGAGCAAGGTATTTCTGCGGATCATATTTCCGTTATTCTTAATGGAACTGAGAATGAAGTATTCGCTCAGGGAAATGCCTCACGTGCTCGTGAAAAATTTCATCTGGATACACGCCCTACCGTTATCTATACAGGCAATCTAGCTTCTTTTCAAGGAGTAGATCACCTGCTTATAGCTATGCCTCAGATACTTGCAACATACCCAAATGCTCAGCTTATTATTGCAGGCAGTGGAGATATTGCTCCCTACCTTCTCACAATTACGAAGTTGGGGATCGAGCAGGTTACACATATCATTCACGATCCGGTTTTTTCGGATGTAGTTGATTTGCTAGCCCTTGCAGATGTAGCTGTAGTTCCCAGGACCGTCTGCCCTGGTATTCCTCTCAAGTTGCTGAATTATATGGCAGCGGGGAAGGCTGTGGTAGCCTTTGAGGGATCGGCAAAGATTCTCAAACATCTTGATACTGGTTATATTGTAACAAACGGCGATATGTCTTCTTTGGCAGATGGCATTATTACATGTCTTTCCGATGAGCAGTTACGTAAACAGCTTGGAGCTAGGGCTCATGAGGTAATCATTGAGTCTTACAACTGGGATCATATGGCGGCTAGAGTTGCTGAAGTATTTGAACAGCTCGTAATCAAGGAACAGCAACGGATATATGCGCTTAGCTAAATAAATACGTAAGAAGCGCACTTGCCATTCAAGGCACCAGGAGGTATCATTTTTCAATGAAAGAAAAAAATTTTTACTCATTGCTGACACGTTCACGCCTCATTGGGCTTCTTGTGGTCGTTGTGCTGCTTATTGCAATTCCCCTTGCTTTCTTGCTCTCACGGAAGCAATCAGCACCTTATGTGCCTCCGGTACCTGAGCCTGCTCCATCAAACTCAGTTCTGAGTATTGAACAATCCATACTCGATAACATCAAGACAAATGGCTATAATAACAATAGTAGCATCAACCATGGGCTTGGAGGATTATGGGTTAACTGGCAGTACGGATCGTCACCTCTCCAGACGAACTTCAATGGTAGTGGTAGTCCCGATGGAGGTAGCGTTGATCCACCACGTCATGACCCATATACAGACCTGCGCTACCTCCATAATCTCTGGCTGTATCAGTCGCAAAATCCAACCGATACCCGTTACAAGAGCGAAATTGAGAAATATACGCCTATTATCAAAGCTGAGTTTAATCAGTCAAGGGATGAGAGAGGATGGCTCTTTGATGAAGAGTTTATGGATCTCTATAACCTTTCCCATGACTCTTTCTATAAAGATACAGCCATCAGCCTTGTAGAAGGTTTTGCGCAGAAATTTGACCCGAAAGTAGGGAGTATCTATAAGACCAACACCGCTCATCCTCTCGGGTCCTATCGTGTTGATCTGGTGTTAGAGTCCGGTTGCGCCCTCATTCAGGCGGGCACACTGTTTCAAAATCCCGAGTGGGTGCAAAAGGGACAAAGCATCGTCAATTTTGTCTATGCTCACGCATATATGCCGCAATACCATATGTTTCCAGAACAAGTGGATCGCGTTCATCTCGAAGATGGATCCGTCAATCCATCCGAGGTCTTTTTCAGTGATCAAACGAACCAGAGCTACACGGTTTCAGGAAATCAAATGAGTATGGGATCGCTTTCTCAAATGATCCTCTCCCTTCTTCATACCTATCAGGTAACTCATAGTCAAGACTTTCTTCATAAAGCCACCGATCTGCTTGACCAACTTTCTTTGCCTCAGAATTCCCTAGGCTTATGGGATACCGTCAATATGGGATACTTCTTAAGAGTGTCCTTTACGGGTACAGGCCCGACAAACCCAGGTAAAATGAATCTGAAATCTCATGACAAGGAAGCGGGAAGACAAATGACGATGTTGCAAGTTTTTCATCTTGCAAACACCTTGACTAACAACAAATATCAGACCATGGAGGCGCAAATGCGTACTGTAGCAGTAAGCAAAGCGTATTACGCCCCCGTTCATGGAGTCTTTTATGAAGTTAAGTCTGACTGGACCCCCCTAACCGTTAAAGGTCAGCCGCAGGATTGGGTGACAACGGAAGCAATGGGAATCGAGCTTGAAGGATTGTTCACCATTGATCCTCTGACTTCCTTATCTACACTAGCTTCGTGACAATTCCCCGTGGCTTTCAGCTACGGCGGGAGAAGGCGCAGCTTGATAAGGTAAGCACCTCCTCACTGCGTCGTAAGCACCACTGATGTTACCGTGAAACTGGCGTTTGGGCCGGTAACGAACACACCAAGCTGACCACCTGTCAGATCATTATCGGTTATTGACTGGCCTAAGCCAGGGAGTGGGACGGGCTGATCGTTGATTTTGAAGGAAAAAGTGTTGCCGTGGGCGGTAACTTGTAGCGTATTGAACTGGTTCAGGTTGGTGTGAAGCGGAAACTTTCCTTCGGTAAGCGTGCTCGATGCGCTGGCTTTATATTTGAGAAGCTCAAAGTAGCCTGCTCGATTGATCACAAAGGCATAGCTAAATACGCTACTATCGCTTCCTTGCAGGCGGAAGACGATGCCGTGAAATTTATTGATGTCGCCTTGCGTTTGAGTTATTTTCAATGTCAGAGTAAAGTTCTGTGGCAAGGGACCACTAGCTGTTCCCATTGGGGCCGGATGAGGGAAGTAGGTAGTGCCACCGGTGCCAACGGTTAAGGTGTATTGGTTATTGCTGATGCTGGCTTGCAAATTATTATTGTCCTGGCTACCAATTGTCCAGTTGTGATCATTGTTGTGAAAATCTTCTGTAGTAAATGATGTATTTGTTCCTGGTGAAGCCTGTGAACTTGTGCAGAGCAGACCAACATTTGCACAGAGCGTGGGTTGAAAGGTACGTCCCACGAACACAGCGAGGAAGGCTATAGCAACGAGTGCGTAAAGAACATTGCTGATGCGAAACTTCTTTCTCCTCGGTAGCAGAGGTGGTGTGATGAAAGTGCCACCGGTGATGCCAGTGCTGGGATTTACAACTTGACCTGAAGGGATTGAGTTAGCTGGAGGAAGCGACGCATATTGCCCATAATAAGAGGCAACCGGTGAGGCGCGATTCTGAGATGGAGAAGTCAGAGCATCGCTGGTAGCGTCGGAGCGTCCATAGGTTGTAATGTTGCCAGCTTGTGGAGATGGCAGTTCATGGGTAGGAGCAGTGTAAACGCTTTCCAGGGCTATTGCCATCGCTTCGGCTGACTGGTAGCGGTGTTCGGGAGCCTTTGCCAATGCCTTCATGATGATCTGTTCCAGCACAGGCGGAAGACTAGGGTTGATTTCACGCACAGAACGGGGCGGCGTATAGACGTGTTGAAAGAGTAAGCCCTGGACGGTGGTTGATGAGAAAGGAACCTGTCCGCTCAGCATTTGAAAGAGTACAATTCCGAGGGCATAGACATCAGTGCGTGCATCTACTGGCTGGTGGTTGATCTGCTCGGGGGCCATATATTCGGCTGTCCCAATCATCTGATCGATGCTTGTGAGCGAAGGATCAGACGACATCGCTCTGGCGTTGGTCGAGAGTAACGTTTCCTGAGATGAGCTTTGGGCCAGTATCTTCGCAATGCCAAAGTCGGAGAGCAACAATTCGTCAGGATCGCTACTGGAGATGAGCATATTCTGGGGTTTGACGTCGCGATGCACAATACCATGCTGGTGAGCGTGGTGCAGGGCGCGTGCCATTTGAATGGCATAGCGAATGGCCTTGTGTGGCTCGATTTGTCCCTGAGAGCGCAACATCTCGCGCAGGGTGCCACCGCCAACGTATTGCATGACCAGATAAGCGCGATTGCCAACCTCACCGAAGTCGTAGATGGCGACAATGCTGCGATGCTCTAGGCTGGCAGCTAATTGGGCCTCGCGCTCAAAACGGTTGCGAAAGCCTACCGAATCGGCAATTTGTGGTGAAATGACCTTGATCGCCACTTCACGACGCAAGGGAGCATGGTACGCCTTGTAGACCTGGGCCATGCCACCTTCGCCCAGCCTACCTTGGATGAAATAGGCCCCTATTTGTGTCCCAATTAGTGGATCGTTCTGCATAGGTTTACCCCGCTGTAAGTAAGCTATTGGTCAGAGTCACACTCAACAAACCGCTCATTCCTCCCCCGTCTTTCAAGCGGGGGAGGAATGAGCGTTCCTTGTGGGGCGTGGGGTACAATTCTTCACGCGCTTGGATATCTTGACAAGGTGCGTGAATATCTGGTAGACTTGTTCGATGAAACAGATACTCACAGCCAAGCTGAAACTGAAGACCACGCCCCAACAATTCCAAGCATTGCGCCAAACGCAACTGGCGTATCGCTCTGCCTTGAACTCGGTGAGTCAGTATGCCTTTGAGCATGGCAAGATGAGTAGTGGACGTGCTTTGCAGCGTGATTGCTATGATGAGATACGTTTGCAGTATCATCTGCCTGCTCAAATGGCTTGTAACGTCCCCCGTCAGGTGGGTGCCACCTACAAAGGGTTGTGGACAAAGGTCAAGCAGAACGCGGTGGCTCGCAAAGCCGGACTGACCAAGAAACGCTACAAAGGACTGGATAAGCCCCCAAAGTACATTTCTCCTACCCTGACCTATAACTACCAGCGTGACTACAGTTTCAAGACGGAGCAACGGGTCAGCATCCTTACCCTCGATGGGCGCGTCGTCATCTTCTATACGGGTTACAGAAAGCACGTGGCTCTCATCCAAGAAGGAGCATCCCTCGGCGCGGCGAAGCTCTGGTATGACAAACCCCGTAAGCAGTTCTACCTGCTGGTCTCCCTGCAAGTCGAGACCGCCGACCCGACACCACAGACGCATACCAGCGTCGTTGGTGTCGATGTGGGCATGCGTTACCTGGCGGTCAGTAGCACCATGAAAGGAGAACCCACCTTCCATTCTGGCAAATCCGTGGTTGCCAAGTCCAATCATTACGCGAGACTTCGAAAGCGTCTTCAGAAAAAAGGCACTCGTGCCGCGACTCGTCGCTTGATAGCGATTAGTGGACGAGAGAGACGGTTGAAGCAGGACGCCAATCATGTCGTGAGTAAGCGCATCGTGGATGCTCATCCCCATGCCCTTATTGGCTTGGAGAACCTGGCAGATATCCGCGAGCGCACCAAACGCAAGAAGGGCAAGAAAGCGACGAAAAAGCAGCGTAAAGCCAATGCACGCCATTCCAAGTGGGCGTTTGCTGAACTGCAAGCCATGATCGCCTATAAAGCCACGTTGCACAACAGCATGGCTATCAAAGTCGATGCCCACTATACCTCGCAAGCGTGTCCCATGTGTGGATACACCGACAAGGAGAATCGTCCTCGCAAGGGACTGCTGTTTGTCTGTCAGAGTTGCCATTATACGCTCCATGCGGATTTAGTTGGTGCCAGAAACATTGCCTTAAGAACGTTGCTCATCCGGCAAGACTGGATGAGGACGGGCACCTTGTCAGTGTGCCCCGATGTGTCGAACGAAGAAGCCAAAGCTGAGCGCCTCAAAAGGGACTCAGAGTTGCGGTGGAGTTCAGACACAAGCCCTCGTGCTTTAGCCGGGGGTTACTGACCCATTGTACATTATTATCAATGGTTATGGAAAGTGGGCATGAGGATCGAAACTGTTCAGATTTGACCTAAGGAGGATTTCATGGTCAAGGTAGCCAGGCATTGGTAGAAGGGATTGAGGTGCTGTGCCATCCAGGTGCCAAAGAGACTGGCGAGTCCCATGCGGGTCTCTGAGCCTTTGGAACTACGCGTGCCCCCACTGATTTTGCCAGCAACAACTAGGCCGAGTGGAACCTTCGCTTGGCAAAAGTTCAGCAAAAGATTTCTGGCACCTTCGGCAGTGCGACTGGGGTCACCGCTTTTTGCCGTATCCGCAGTTATCTTTCGACGATGCACAAGCAATGACCGCAATACATAGTTCTTCTCTTATCGATCATCTTAATCTCTCTTTAGTCACGCTCAACGGAATCGTTTTTAATCATTGCCATAACTTCATCTGAATGCTCTCACTTTTACTTTCATCGAACATGTTTGCCTCTATCGCTTTGAATAATCTCAATCTGAAAACAGCAAAACTGCTATTTTGCACTTCATATCAATTTGCGCATATTATCCTATTTAGGAAAGCATATCCGCAAGCTTGTGCCACTGAATAGAAAATACAATAAGCTGTTCCGTACCTTGGAATAAATATAGCCATCAAGACGGTAGATTGCTAGCAGCAAGTACTAAATTCCTAGTCGTTTTCCAGCACCACTTTATACACGCGAGGTGCTACTGTTACGGTATCTCCTGTCATTTGGGTCTTCTTTCTGTGTTCTTCTTCTGGGCAAGCATGTCTTACCCATCTCAACGAGACGCTGAAACATACCTACGCCGGTAGTGTAGCTAACTGTCCTGCCCAGGCAACTAGCTGTTCATCTGCCATGAATGAACCAATATACTGCAAACCAAGAGGTAACCCGTTGACAGCATAGCCAGCAGGGAGTGTGATAGCAGGTAATCCTGCATGAGTCCAGGGAAGATTCATCACCGAATTGCCTGTTGTGGTAATGCCTTCCGGTGCTGTGCCAGGTGCCGCCGGACACACCCACAGGTCAATGCCATGCTGTACCATCAACGCTTCCAACTCAGCACGCAGAGCAGCACTGCCAGCACGAGCAGTATTCAGTTCTTCCGTGCTCACTTCCTGCCCTTCACGGATGGCAGCAACCGTCCTTGGACGGTAAAGCGATTCATATTGTGCGAACCATTCGGCATGAACCTGGGCCATTTCAGCAAAGACGATCAACTGGTGCCGACGATTAATAGCCTCAATCTGCTCCAAAGCCTTCACCCGCCGCACCGTATAACCAGCCTTTTCCAGTAGCATTACCTGTGCCTCAAAAGCTGCCAATCCCTCTGCTGATGCCTGGGCAAGATATGGCCCATCAGGGACACCCAATGTAGGCAATGAGACAGACTCCTCTGGTCGCCAATCGTCACAGAGCACAAGAGCCACCAGGGCAATGCCAGCCTCATCCTGCGTGAAGAAGCCAATGGTATCAAGCGACGGAGCGCATGGAACCAGGTTCAATCCAGGCAAATTCGGCGGTAATAGTTTTTCCAACAATGAGAGTACCGGCATTGCGTAGCATCGTCACACAATGTGCTTCTGACCCAATAAACAACTTCTCTGGAAGCTGTGATCCTGCACGAGTGGGAAAACCATCCACAGGAAATAAGTCTTTCACACCCAAAGGGATACCATAGAGAGGTGGACGGCGAGCAGGATCAGGAAAACGTGCCTCTAACGTGCTTGCCTCGTTCAGTAAACGAGTGCGACGGTTAGTCTCAGGTAAAAGGGCGGAAATAAACGGCTCACTTACATCAATGCGATCACAAATCTCGTTGATATAGGTCAGCATATCAAGCTCACCATTTCGAAGTGCAGTAGCGGTTGCTGCAAGTGGGGTAGGAGCAATAAGCAAAGCAGCCCCCTTTCCTTACCATTACTGCTTCACCTCTTCACCATGCATTGCTGACAAGTATACCTCCCATAACTTCGGTACTGTCTCGTAATTGTGTAGCTCCGAGGGAGCTATCCAGCGCATATCAATGGCTTCCCAATCGGTGTGAATGGCATCGGGGTTCGGTACTTCAAAAAGAAATGGGTGGATGTAGAAATGGCGTCCGATTGACTCATCGACATATTCTACTACCTCACCCCGTCTCAGTAGGCGCACCTGCTCATTAGTCAGATGGGTCTCTTCAAAAATCTCCGTATATGCCTGGGACTCTGGCGGAACGTTTGTTTCTACAAAACCGCTCACACCAGCCCAACGTCCCTGGTAACTGCCCACGCGGTTGCTACGCCTCACAATGAGGATTTGTGGCTCACTAGTATCGGTACGCATAAGAAAATTCGTTACTACATGCGTTGGACGTAAAGATGCTGGTCGCTGTTGGCGTACTTTCTGTTGGCAGTACAGGTACAGGGCATCATACATGGGAAATTGTAAGTCTAAAAGTTCCTGATCGCTTTTCCCACTCAAGCGGAAGCCAAAGGCAATCGCC
>WNGK01015125.1_pt1 | contig 16146 bp, 16 predicted proteins | sample 5400601 | NCBI WGS metagenome assembly WNGK01 (sample SAMN13153376, study PRJNA577476) | soil metagenome | isolation source: 60 cm soil or saprolite under Garry oak tree replicate 1 | place: USA:California | collected 2016-06-15
AAGCAAGAGGCAGAAATACCTGACAGGGTGCAATGGGTTCTGGCCTCCTGCCTGGAAGGAATAGCGGAGATTGCGCTTGCCCAGGGACAGGCTGCCTGGGCAGTCCGGCTCTTTGCACGTGCAGCGGCGCTGCGCACGAGTGATACGCATCAGAATACGATTGGCATTGAGCAATCGTTTTACGAGCGTCTACTGTCCGAGGCAAAAGCCCAGCTTGGAGAGGATATTTTTGCTGCTCTGTGGCTAGAAGGGCGAAACATGACCACTGAACAAGTCCTGGCAGAGCAAGGCCTGGAAGTAACTCTATCTGATACCCTTCCTGCGGCTCCATTCCGCATCTCAACGCCATCAGCTCTGCCTCCAGTAGGGTTGACTAAACGCGAGTTTGAGGTGCTGCGTTTGGTGGCTAAAGGCTTGACTAATGCTCAGATTGCTGAAAGGCTCGTGATCAGTCTGACCACGGTGAATTCATACTTGAGTTCGGTTTACAGCAAGCTGGGGGTCTCTTCACGCCTTGGAGCGATGCGCTATGTCATCGACCACCATCTTCTCTAACAACCCCCAACTGTTAACGGATTGCCGGGTATTAAGCGGTTATTATTTCGAACCTGCTTGTGCTGGCTACTTGGACCATCCGTTCTTGAAAAACGACACACAATAAGAAAACAACCAGGTGCTCTGAAGACAAACTGGCCGATCGTGTCTGCCTGTCACGCTGGCGTCTTGCGGATCATCAGACGCCCGTCGGTTCCGGTTCGATTATTTATTCAATTTTCTAGTATTATTGGAAACTTTGTTCTTTCGCATCCCCTCCCTACTTGCCTGCTGTAAGCGGGTTTCACCACTCGCAAAACAGATCACGCTGACATTCAAGATGATGAAGGCGTTGAGAGGCAGGTGGTGGCCCGACCAGACCTTGTTTACTGGATAACTTGCGATTGATGCACAATATGGGGGAAACCGTCGTTGCAATCGACAAGATACCTTGATACCACATCGTTCGTATAGGCTGTCCCCGCACGACAAGATACCTTGATACCACATCGTTCGTATAGGCTGTCCCCGCAATGGTATGATACCCCCGTGATGCATCTTTGCGGCTTGTGACCATCTTGCCAGGGGGAATGATATAAATAATCTCCCCGGTATAGTGACGCTCACGCTCCTTTATTGTTACTGTATCACCAAGGTGATACTCCCCTTCATTCAGTGGTCCGAAGAGCCTGGCGAGCTGCTGCCCATCCTCTCTATCAAATTGATAGTGTTCATAGACGCGCTGTCCATTGCTAATGGCTTCAATGATCGGGATGCGCTCATCCGTCTCAAGGGTGATGATCCAGAGGCTCAAAAACGCTTGTGGCTGCACCACATCGACAGGACTCCACATCAAGGCTTTGAGACCTGGTCGAGCATGAAGTGTTTCGAGAGCAGCGTGTGCGAACAGCTTGATCTGAACTTGACGGAGAATAGCATCACTCTCGCGTTGCCTGAGCTCCACAAGAGAAGCAATCTCGATAGTGTTCACTTTCACTGGCGCCCACATTCCAAACTGTTGCCAGTCAATAGGATCAAGCGTGATCTGAAATTGTCCACAGAGTGCTGTGATCTGCCTGGCTTTCTGGCATGCTTCTTGTTGCTCATCAGCACTGTTTCGGCGTGAGTAGGTCATGATGCACCACTCCTCTTGAGGCAGGTGGTGAGCCTGCCCTCTTCTTGGTCCTTAATGTCTGATGGGATGTCGTCCCAGGTTTTCCCCTGCTACGCGACTGGCTTGATATAGGCCTTCGAGTACGCATGGACCGGAATACAACGCGAAAGCCCGTACTATATTTGCTGGATATGCGGTCGTATTGACATGGGTCTCTTCAGACCGCCGAAGAAGCGCTGACCTACTTCTCATACACGACTGTGTATCGACCGGTATGTGCTTGACCTCTCCCCACTCCTTCATCAGTCACTGTGTGAAGATGCCAGCCACGCTTTGTCATTTTCTTTAAATCCCTAAAAAACTGATACCGCGCTTCTCCCTTAAACAGGCCTGACGTATAGGTCTTGACTTGTTGCATGTGCATGTTCTCACTCCTCCTCATCGGTGCTTTCGCTCAGCGTGTGGTCTGTCACGTGTCCTTGACACTCTGACCAGTCCCACCTCCTCTGCTCAGCCCAGCACGGAGCAGTGTGGTCTGCGCCGATTGCTGCCATCAAAAAACCACAGGGGCCTCACTCTCTGTCGCATGGATGTGCTGTCATGGAGTGACCCCTTGTGATTGTCAGGTCGAATGCCTATTGTCCTGGTGCAGGAAGCACGCCGAGTTGTTGCAACAGGCCCAGGGTGTCCATTTCGAGCCAGTGTTCGACGCTCTTACCGCCCACGATGCGGCTGATGTCGATTGCCGTGACCGTCGCTTGCTTGCCGGTTGAGGGAATGCCCATAAAGGCACCTTGCTGTGTTCCACGCGCAGTCAAACGGGCCACAACCTTGTCCCCTTCAGCGATGATATCCTCAACCGTGAAGTGCAAATCAGGGAAAGCCGTCAGGTACATGGTAAGGGTTTGTTTGGCTCCCTCGATACCACCTGGTGTACCAGGAGGGGCAGCGTGATCGACGTGATTGGGGGCGATGAAGTCGTCGATGGCAGCCCTATTCTTCTTGTTGAACACTTCATCGTAGAAACGGCGGACGCTGGCCTTGTTTGCTTCAGTTGACTTGTTGACTTCGGTTACCATGTACATGTTCCCTTTCGGTGTGGTAAGTCAGGGTTGTTCGTGCGGTGCGGTCTCTGCACTGGCAGATCACCGTTGTGGTAAACCTGGCTCCTCGTCAAATCGACAGAGGGGATGTGTAGTGGCATTGCTGGGAAAATACAGAAGCAGGGAAATACCGAAGCTGTTTCTGTTGGAAGATAGAGCATGGAGTTGCTCCTTCTCTCAATTACAGTATAACATAATTGTTTAGCGTTTGTCAATGCATAAAAATTTTATATTTATATTTTTAGCAAATTCAGTTTTTCATTTTTTATGAAATAAACAAATTATGGGACTCCCGGTAACTACTCGGGTCCGCAGGGGGATTTGCCAAACTGTGTCAAACTCAGTAAAGTAAGGGGCATGACGACCGAGGAAGAATTGCTTCCTCTCGCTTCATCCAACGTAGCCTGAATGGGACGAGGGCTCGACGTTCAATGCTCATCTTGCCAATCACCTGCGTTGGATGCGCATGAACCGGCAAAGGCATGCCCAGAACGCAAAGGGGACTCCCCATGCATGACTCCTGCCCAAGAACGCACATGCGCACAGTGGCGGAAGGTGCAATGATGGAGGCAATTCAAGGACCGTGTCAACTCACATAAAAATGGGTTCACCCCACGCGATGCGCAACGAGCTGTCCTTCTCAAATGAAGAGGCTCCAGATCGCTCTTTGTTGCATCCATGGCTTCGGCACTGAAGTGGCACTTCTACCAGGCCGTCAGCCAACAACGGGAGAAGAGAGGCAGGTTTTGCGCAAAGTAGACAGACGATCCTCGCCCTCCTGATCACTCAGAGGGAGATGGGCACGGCATTGAAAAAGCTTCTTTGGTGGCCAGTTCCTCCTTCGTTAATTCATAGCCAGACAAGCGGGAACGCCGGCGACACTGACACGTAGTTGCGCTGGTCCGGACCCGGCATTGCGGGCGAGTCGGTCCTGCCACCTCCAGCGGCGATGAGAACGGATGGCACGAGGGGGGCGAGGAGGAGGCAAAACCTGTTGCTGGGTCTGACCCAAGGGAAGGATCTCAACGTATTGCCGACGCCAATGGGCCGTCCAGATGCGGCGAAGCGCTCGACCTGCCACATCCACCCACCGCATCGATCCAACAACGACGGGTTTTCGCTCCACAGAGGCAGGTGGAGGCAAGAGACGACGGACAGCACTGACCCGACGAGCACGATTGCCTTTGGCTGCTGGGTCTAGACACTGCTCCCGTAGAGGGCATTTGAGACAATCAGTCTGGTAGGCCAGGTAAACGGCTCGTTGGGTAAAAGCGTTCTCTTGACGCACTTCGCTCAACCAGAGGTTAGCTCCCGCTGGACAACGGAGCATCCCATTGTCTTGCAATGTGAAGGCATCTGCGGTAAAACGACCAACCGCTCGTCCCGCCTCTCCAGCGCACTGCCACGGACCATACGCTTCGGGCGGATCTTCCCAAGTAAAGAACAGGGGAGCAGTTTCTGTCGGTGGGGCCCACTCCATCTCACGTAGCTCACCTCCTTGCATCATCTTTCCCAGTGTTAGCCGCAGGTTCCACACCCATTGACAGGCAATTTGCCAGAGTTCCTGGCCACACTCCGTGTAGGAGCACCAGCGATCGGGATCTCCTTCGACATCCTCATCGGCAAGCACCCCTTCGAATGCTCCACGCCCATGATAGAGATCCAGGACATCCTCGACCAGGAACCCGTCCGCATCCAATGTGGTGATGAAGAGCTCATAGACCCACTCATCCACTCGCTTGCCCACCCTGACTTTCTTGTCTGCAGGAGGAGCAGGATGGCGAGCAACAACCACCCGAGCGTGAGGCAAGCCCGCACCCAGTTCCAGCCAGCCTCCCTCAAACAGATCAACGATCACACCGGTGTTGCTGGCCGTGACGCTTGCCGTAGGTGGATGAGCCAGGATGCGCTGGATCTGGGGGTACTCCAAGAGCTGATAGCCTCTTCCCCGTGTCACCAGATACACGCCTGCCAGCATGAGCTGTGCAATCACTGCTGCGTCGCCATATTGTCCGTCGAGGCGAACCAGAGCCACTTCTGCTGGAAAAGCGAAGTGCGTCAAGTAGGTGGTAATGGCGCGGAGAGCCGAGGCCAGTTCCCCGCGATAATCCCCATTCCCCTTGCCCCCATAGGTGCCGATCCATTGGCGCGTGTGCATTTGGAGAGCGGTCGTGCGGGTGCGTACCACTTCCCCTCGTTTGCGCCCTGTGTAGCCTGGCGCACAGACCGCGTCGAGTCGGCGTCGAGCAGCAGGAAGCGTTGGATCACAGGGCAAGGCTCGCTGTCGTGCTGCTTGGCGTGTGGCATCCACATCAAAGACGATGTAGCGACGACCTTGTCGATCGAAGATTCCACCAATGGACGCTTTCGTCCACCCTTGGGCAAAGCGCTGCTCAAAAAGAGTACGGAAGGCTTCTAAGCAAGGACGATCGACATCAGCCAGGAAGCGACTCAGACTGGAGCGATGAGGAAGACTGCTGCGTCCAAACAGCGCCATGAACGCGGTCTCAAAAGGAGCGACACATTCAAAGAAGTTGGAGAGCGTCCGTTCTCCGCTGATGGCATAGCCCACCAGTAGAGCGAGAAAATCAATGGATTCGTAGGTGCCGAAGCGCCCTCGTCTCAAACGGACCTGATCGGCAAAGGCTTCAAGTAGACCGGTGGTCGCGAGATGACGAGCCAGGATGACGACTTCAGCGAACCAGGCAGGGACTGAGGGACGATCAAGAGGGGTGGTGTGAACCTCGATACAAGAGTCGGGTATCATAATGTAGAGAGACCTCCTTATAAGGAAATGACATGTTTCCTTCTTATTAGAGGCTTCTCTTTTCTTTTTTTGCTAGTTGCTTGCTTACGTCATCTCGTTGCGCATCTCGTGGGTTCACCCCCGCTTTTGGTGAATCCGCCCGCTTGCTTTTGAGGGGACGATTTGGGCGTGGTATACTGTGAGGAACCCAAGCAGCGTGGCTGCTTTTTCTTTTTGGAGGAAGAAATCGATAGATCTTCACGGAACGGCTCCCCGATCTCGTCCAGCCCTCGGCTCGCATGACGAAGCGCCTGCGAGCAGCCCTGCAGGCACTCGGATTGGCGACAGGGGGGGAAGGAGGCGCCTGGCTTGCTCCCAAGCTCGGGATGCGGGGAGCACCCACAACGTTGCTGCGTTACCTGCGAGAGGTATCAACCCCATCGGTGACCCAGGTGCGGGTAGTGGGTCTGGACGACTGGGCCTACAAGCGAGGCGACACCTACGGCACGATTTTGGTTGATTTGGAGCGGCACCGGGTCGTCGATCTGCTGCCTGATCGCAGCGGAGATTCGGTCAAAGTCTGGCTCCAAAGGCATCCAGAGATCGATGTGATTAGCCGAGACCGAGAAAGTCGGGTACGCTGATGCGGCAAGACAGGGGGCTCCGCAAGCCACACAAGTAGCAGATCGCTTCCACTTAACCAAGAATGTCCGGGAGAAGCTCAAAGACCTGCTGGACCGCAAGCGCACGTGCTTGCCCTTGGTGGAGGAGAGCACGGTCCAATCGGCTCCTGCCATGCTTCCCGCCGCGCAGGAAAAGGGAACTCTGGATGAGGCGAGGATGCACGAGCATGAGAAGAGCACGGCTCCCGTAAACGGAGCCGTTCCTGATCAGTTGGATGCAGGCGGGTCCTCTCGCTCACTGACAGCTCCCGAATGGCGTCGCAACGTGAGTCGGGAGAAGCGCTATGCCCTGTATGAAGACGTGCGAGCTTTACGAAAGCAGGGTCTCAGTCACTATGCCATTGCCGACACGCTGGGCATCAGTCGTCCCACCGTGCGGCGATTTCTGGCAGCAGAGCAGTTTCCCGAACGTCTCTCTGGCCCCAAACGACAGCGGCAGAGCATCGGTGCTCCCTATCTGCCCTTCTTACGCGAGCGCTGGCAGGCTGGATAGCACAACGGACGCCAACTTTTCCGTGAAGCCAAAGCTCGTGGCTACTCTGGCTCACCGGCTCAACTGGAACGAGTCACCACGCAGTGGCGCAAGCAGCTTCCTCCTTCCCCTCCAGTCGGCAAAGGACCGCCTCGCCCTCTTCCTGCTCTCACCAACTCTGTAGTAGCAAGCGAGCGGATTCACCAAAAGCGGGGGTGAACCCATTTTACCCGAGTGAATACGAGGACGCGCTTTTAGTGGAGATCTGTGGTATACTCAGAGAATGCTGTATAGTGCGTTGTTGCTCAGAGTAGCTGGCCTATTGTAAGCTGCGCCATACAGGATAAGTGGTACAGGATAAGTGGGTTAGAGACCCGGAAATAGAGTAAAGAATAGGCTCTGGTCGCACGAGTAACCGCCGAGCGCGCTGGTCATCCTCATGAGTGAAATCAAGTTGAATCCCGGTGACTCGACGGCCTGGATGGCTGAAAGACGAGATGAGAAGATGGCGCTACCAACACCAACCCTAGACCAAACTGAAGGTGTGTGGATCGGGCGCACAAGTGGTCAAGAATACCACTATGTGCAGGAGGTGTTTTCTGGTGACACCCTCATTGAAAGAGTACACAGAGACAACTGTAGGTTCCTGATTGAAAGAGGAAGCCTCCAACCAGAGCACACCAACAGCTTAACACCGTACCAGAGGGTGTGGGACGAAACAAAACGCTATTGCCGAGTTCACCAGTGAAACCGAAGACGCATATAAAATGAGACTGAGCGAAGTGCTGCGAGCGGCGCTTCCAGGAAGTGAAGCTTTTTGGTAATCGATTCAGATCAAGTGAAGAGACGGCAGCATGTGCTGGTAACAATAGTATTGCTCACCCACTCTGGTGAGTTGTGATAGCGGATAGGTAGCATGACATGCCCCCTTTGGAAACTGCGCACGTCACGCACTGTTGGTGCTCTCCAAAGATCTGGGAAAGACGATTTTCAGCAGGCTCAGCGGTGCCTGCTTTCGGTCTCGCTGCGGTTGCTCTCCCATGAGTATCGCTCCTCAGGTGCCACTGCTGGCATCATCATCTACGAGAGGGAAGAGTTTTCCTGTACCTTTTTTCTGACCATGTCAAGACCTCTTTGTCATCTTTCAGAGAAAAGCTTCCCCTGGACTAGGTTTCTGCTCCGTCTGTGCTGTGGCGATGGCCTGTTCCCAGTGCAACGCGGGTTGCTTCAACATCGCTGCGCTTGAGTAATAGCGTTCCTCGATGAAAGGATCGCATGCCAATCTTGCCTCTGTTGACAAGTGTTTGGACATGTTGAGGACTCACCGAGTGATGACTGTGTTTGCTGATAATCGTGACCGCTTCTTCGGTGGTAATCCAGTTGTTGCTCATGTTGGTGTCTCCCTCATAATAAAGGAATGAAATAAGGAGATCAAGAAATGAAATCAGATTTTCATCCCTCCTACAAATAATACCATATTTTCAACATTTTTTCTGTACATGTAAGACTGTAACCTCATCTTAAAATTTTATTATTTTTGAAAGTGTCGCGAAGCAAGGGTATCATAGCAGCTTCGCGCATTTCCTCCCTACTAGCTCACTGTCTTCTTAATCAGTCAGTTCCTTGCTCGGGATGCGCTTGAAGACGGTGTCTTTCACGGCTGCACCTTCTGACAGATAGCTTCCCTTTGGGTCCATTTTCTCCATGATTGAGTCTCCAAGCCGCAGGAATAGTTCACTGCATCTCCGTCCTTTTGATAAATATTGCATTTTTGTAAAAAATAGTGTATACTTAGAGAGTCTCATAGATCTTCTTATGAGTCCTGCCCCTCCAGCCATGTCCCTCGTATGCAATGGCGCTCAGAGCACCTCTCCATCCAAAGACCATGATTTCTGGGATAGTCTTCTTCGCTCTCTCGCTTGTGTGCCCCTTGTTCATCCTCCCGATGTTCCCGTTCCTCTTCCCGTTCCTTCTCGCCGTGATCCTGGTATGCGGCCTGTGGCTCCATGACGCATCGTACCAACACCAGGAGGCGCGCGCAGGAAAAGCAACGCAACCACTCCCATGAGAGCGTCTGACGTGGGAGGCGTTTCCCCTCTCCAGTTTGTAAGGCCGTAAGGAGGCTTGCCATGAGTCTACTCGTCTTGTCTGTGCTCGGTGCCATCGTGCTTCTGTTGGTGTTCCTTGCGCTCTCGGCGATTCGCGTGGTGCAACAGTATGAGCGGGGCGTGATCTTCGTGCTGGGACGTTTGATCGGAGCGAAGGGTCCTGGTCTTTTCCTGGTGCCCCCGCTCATCTCACGTATGAGCAAGGTCGACTTGCGCATCGTCACGCTCACGGTGCCTCCGCAAGAGGTGATCACCCGCGATAACGTGACCATCAAGGTGACGGCGGTGGTCTACTTCTACGTCACAGATCCGATTGCGGCGGTGGTCAATGTGGTCAACTTCAACCAGGCGACCACACAGATCGGGCAAACGACATTGCGTAATGTGCTGGGGCAATCGGAACTGGATGAACTGCTGGCGCAGCGCAATAAGATCAACCGCGATCTGCAAGTAATCATCGACGAGCAGACCGAACACTGGGGCGTGAAAGTGACGGCGGTCGAGATCAAGGATGTGGAGTTGCCGGTGACGATGCAGCGTGCTATGGCCAAACAGGCGGAGGCGGAGCGAGAGAAGCGGGCGAAAGTGATTCATGCCCAGGGGGAATTGCTCGCCTCGACACAGTTGGCACAGGCCGCCGCAGTGATCGGCTCCCAGCCGGCTGCCCTGCAACTGCGCTACCTGCAAACGCTGACCGAGATCGCGGTGGAGAAGAATTCGACCATCGTCTTCCCGCTGCCCATTGACCTGGTAGAGCCGATGATTCAGATGATGCACCGCCAGGCAAGCGTGCCAGTTCATGAACCACTGAACGGGTCTCATCTGAACGAGCCAGCAGCCATGGCTCGCTAAAGGACCCAGCTAGCTGATCACGCAACGGCATCACGAACACCTGCCAGAGCACCTGCAAGACGAGACGGCTGGCCGTCTCTTTTGCGAGAAGGAGTGAAGAGAATGAGCGTGCAACCAAAGATACTTCAAATCATGCCTCCACGTCCAGGATGGCTGGCCGTATATGTCCACTCAGAGGCGGATGATAAAGAATACGGTGGGGAAGCATGGCATGCGCTTCCGCTTGAGTGTTTGGCGTTGATAGAACAAGAGGGAGGAGGGAGAACCTCTACCCGTGTGGTGGGTCTTGTCATGCAAGAGTATGCAACAGGTTCGTTCAGTATTGTCTCGCCAGATGATGATGCATTTTTGAGCTATGAACGCATTGATGATACAAGAGACTGGCAAGAGGCGGCATTAAAGCAGCGAGCAGACGTCGAGGAACAACGGACAGAACGCAGAAAAGAGTGGCCACGCAAGCGGGCACAACAACTAAACTAGCAAACCTGGGAATGGTTAGCATCGGCGAACCGTTTTTTTGTCTGATACACTCTCGACAGAGAAGAGTCGTGGGCCTCCTGCTTAGAACTTAGGTGAGACCAGAAGACAAAACCTCAATGGCTCTAATCCTACTGCCTTGCAATGTATGTGACCATTTATGTTAGAGGTGCATGGATTGTGTTTCTGAGTGGTGAAAACTCTCCTAGAGCTATTTTATAGTAAGCGAGCAGCGATAACGCATTATCTACCTTCCAAGCAGGTTATCGCCGGTTCGCATCCCGAGTACTGGCTATTTGGATTATCCTTTGGAGGCAGAAGCGGCCGGCGGTGCCCCGTTTGCACTGCCAACCGATCCCGAGACCGTGCTGGGTCTGCGTGCCGCTCGCTGGGATAGCAGGAGCCTCTTGGCAATGAGAAGGAAGCTCTGGGTGTGGCTCGCTGGCGAGGCCGACCTCGATCTGCTTGAAGGAAGAGGCCAGCACGGGTATAAGCAGCGCGGAACTACTTGAAAAAGCGCTTGCGTGTGGAAACCAGGCAGACGCAAGGTCCCTGAGTGGTATGCCTTTCTTCAGTGTGCGATGGGGGCTAGCCCGACACATACCGACTTGACCGAAGAACGTGTCGAGCTACAAGAACGGGCGCACCACGTGAATCGGTCGTGAGCTCATGTACACCGTGAGTTCCATTCACCATTGACAGCATGCTTTCCAGAACATGCTTTTCACCTCAAATGGACTGGTAGGTCAGGGTATGTGTCATTTGGACAAGATCTGGGCCGTCATATACAAAGACGCGAATCGCCTGAGCCGATGCGGCTGGTTTGATCTTTCATCACTCTCATCTTTTCGCGTTCTCTCTCCCTCTCCTCATCTGCCTGCGGAGGCTTCGCCGAGCTCAGGCGGAGTGTCACTGCCACGATGAGCAATGCTAGGAGCATACTCATTCCTCCTACCCAGGCCAGTTGCGTGACCGCAAGTGCGCGCAGAGCCAGACCACCCACAGCGGCACCGCCCGCAATCCCTAGATAGAGGGCTGAGTTATTGAGTGCCAGAAGCACGTTGGCGTGCTCCGGTGCCATGGTCAACAAACGCTGTTGTTGGGGGATAAAAAGCAAAGCAAAACTCATCCCCCAGAGCAAGAGCATGATTGCCCCACCGCTGATCGTGGTCGTGACCAGCGGAAGGACTAGTTGGATCACAAGCAGTGTGACCAGGAAGACCACCACCAGGAGATTGGGGCTAAAGCGGCCAGAAAGCCTTGCGCTCATCCAATTGGCGAGAAGTATTCCCAGGCCAAAGCAGGCGAGCAGGACACTCACATCCGAGATGTGTATTTGTTGTTGTAAAAGCAAGGCAATGTAGGGATACAGGACATAGACACCGATATTCCACAGGAGAGCGGGGAAGAGAGCCAGGACCACGCGTGGGCGGGTGATTGGCAAGAGGCGCCCTTTCAAAGAGAGGGGGGCATGTGTGGCTGATTCGGGGAGTCGCCAGATCACGAGGAAGAGAAACGCGACGCCTGCCAGGGCTGCGACCAGAGTAAAGGAGAGCCTCCAGCCAAAGTGTTCCACAATCCACGTGCCAAACGGTGCGCCCAGGACTGTGGCCACGTTTAACCCGCTGACGACCAGCGCAAGTGCCTGACCTCGTTTGGCAGGGGGGCAAGCTCGATACCAACTGCAAAGGCCAGAGGGCTATAGGTGGCGGCGAAACAGCCAGCCAGGAGACGAGTGAGCAACAAGAGGGGAAACGAGGGGGAGAGAGCCGAAGCCAGATTGGCGAGACCGAGCAGACCGAGTGCGCCCGTTAGGACGTGCTGACGCGGCCAACGACCTGTAACCGCAGCCAGAACGGGCGCTTCCAGGCCATAGCCAGCGAGAACACGCTGATCAACTGGCCAACCAGTCCCTCGGTCACCCCAGTCTCATGCGCAATCACGGGGAGTACTCCTGCTACGATGAAGGCATCGGTTCCCAGGGCAAACATGCCCAGGGCAAGCAGGATGATGCGAGGGTTCATGTGTGTGAGAGGCTCCTGCCCTTCTCCGGTTGAGCCTGGTTTTGTCGTTTGTGCCATGAAAAAATGCTTTCTTCTCTAGAAAAAAGCTGTTTGCCGTGAGTTTGTCTGAGCAAGTACTGCCCGCAAAAAGGAGGGCAAGATGTATGTCAAAAGGCAGATTCTGCGGTCAATAACTTTGTCCAGATACAATAAGAGAAGCCGTTTGGCGTGATCAGCGCAGGGCCTGTGGCAAGTTTTCTGAGAAACAGCCAATTATATCAGATAAATGACATGCCGCCCCACCTACGTAATGCCGCGACGCGCACCGGCTTGCTCAGGTCCCGCGGTCGCCGCTCACGGTGAGGACGACGTTTCCTGTCTTCTGCTCCGTTTCCACGTACCGGGTCGCCTCGACCACGTCCTCCAGCGGGTAGCACCGATCGATGACCGCCCGGTATCTCCCGGCCTCGATGAACTCCTTGAGGAAGAGGATGTCCTTTTTCGTGTATCGCGGTGGGATCGAGAACCGCACTTTCTTGTCTCCGATCCGCGCGGTCCACAGCGCCAACATGAGATTCTGGAACCCGTCGGTTGCCAGGTAGCTGCCGCCTCGCGAAAGTGAGCCTCTGCAGCGCTTGAACGAGTGCTTGCCGACGGCATCGAAGATGACGTCGTAGGTTTGGCCGTTCTTGGTGAAGTCTTCCTGCGTGTAGTCGATCACCCTGTCGGCTCCCAGCGATCGAACGCGCTCGAGGTTCTTGGTGTTGCACACCGCTGTGACGTCGACTTCGAAGTACTTGGCCAGTTGCACCCCTGCGGTGCCGATGGATCCAGATGCGCCGTAGATGAGGATCCTCTGCCCCTTGCGCAGATCTGCCAGTCTCAGGCACCACAGGGCATTGAGTGCTCCGTCGCACACCGCCGGCTTGTGCGCGATGCGGGCGCTCTCACGCATGCAGATGAACTCCGCGTGTGCCCCGAACCTGAGCCCACTGGTGCCGAAGACGTGGTCACCGACCGCGAACTCGTTGACGGCAGCGCCAACTGCTTCGACCACTCCGGCCAGCTCGCTGCCCAGGATGCGCTGCTTCGGTCGGCGGAGGCCCGAGATGAAGCGGCTGAGGAGCGTGACGGCCAGGCCGCTCCGTCGGTTGGCTTCACGAGTCGCGCAGTCCAACCGGTTGACCGTCGTGGCGTGGATCTTGACGAGGACTTCGTCCTCTTTGGGGGCCGGCCGCTCGACTTCCTCGAGTCGCAGAACGTCCGGAGGCCCATACCTATCGTAGACAACTGCTTTCATGCGTTCACTTCCTCTCAACGGTTTGATGCACGCTTCGGGATCGGGCCGCCCATAGTCTTCTCTCGAGTCGCGCTGAAATCGCGAGTCTCTTTCTCCGATCTGTAGCAAGTATAGCTGAGATGTGTCAGAAACGCGACCATTTTCAGGCATTTGCTGGCATATTTCCCAAATAATTTGGCGAACGAGTTGCAGGATCTGACAAACGGTCATCTTTAACCGATAAATGACTTTCAAAGTCACTGAAACTTCGTCCAGATGTTTTCGTTAATCATAACTCTACCCGCCCCCCCCAGTGTTCTGGCAAAATGCTAATGAGCACGCTACCTACCTGTATTCACGAGCAAGCAGCGTCTTGCCTGTGATGTATGCCTTCGCCCCCGTAACCACCCGCCTCTCGTCTGATCGAATGCACGGTGCTGACTCTCGATGGGCCTTACACTGCCGCCCGCCTTGGCACGCGACTATCGGGTTCCCCTGCTGTGCAGATCTGCTCCTGCCATTTTTGAGCATTCACACTCTTCACAAGGAGCAAGAGGATGAGCGAGCCTTCGCCGATGAGGCCTGCAATGAGGTTATACGGTAAGAGATATGCTGCGATCGGCGGGATGAAGAAGGTGAGCCACCCCAGACCCGCGATCCCCATGAGGACACCGATGGGACGAGGAAGGAAGGTGGACTTGAAGGTGAGATAGCCGATGAGAAGGTCGTAGCACCCGAAGAACGCCAGGGCGATGGCGTAGATGGGGTTGTACAACTTTATGGCCACGAGAGCGAGTGCATGTAACTGATCTGGAGTCAACGCGGTCAAGGAGTGCTCGCCCCCAGGAGGACGAGGGACGCGAGCAGGGAGATAGCCATGACAGCCTGCATCGTCGTCGCTACGATGTTGAAGTAGACGGCCAGGAGAGAGATGCTCTTGTTCACGGGCTTGAACAGCTCGTAGAAAAGGAGCATAACGATGAGGCGGAACACAACGACGAGCAGGAAGAAGGGGTAGCCAGCCCAGAAAGCGGTCTGATGCGAGACGATGTAATCGATCGTGGCAGCGTCGATGTTGTTCAACAATCCGATATTGGGGACCAGGACCGAGTAGATTTCCCCAGCGACGAAGATCGCGAGGTAGCATGCGCCAGCGATGCGCCCCTTAGCGCGCGGCGACGTTGTTGTCATCCGTTGCCTCACTTGAGAATCTCCCATACCACCGGCGACTCGTGCCGTCATTTTGTCCGAATTCATTTTCTTTTCTTCACTAGTGAAAGTCGACATGTGGGTGAGTTGACCCAGAGATTCCTACGGGAGAGGTTACATCTGCGGGGGATGTCCCACCTCTCACGAATTGCGCAACGAGGTTGCTGAAGAGTTAATCCTGATCTGATGAGCAAAAGTCGTTCAGAACCGGACGCCCCGCCCGTGAGAGATGGCAGAAACAGCGGAATAGAGAGTCAAAAAAGGCAGAAGAGAGGAAGAATTGAGGAACAGCCAGCAAAAGAGGCTATGAGGCTCCACACGGAGAAGCAAGCTTGTCCGAGAAGAAAGAACTTAACGGCTGTCAAGACGGTGTTAAGCCGTCGCCAAACCGAGTGAGATGGCAAAGCCGAATGTCCCGCCGAACAGCCTGATCGTCACCTGGCTCGCTGTTGGGACTCGCGCGAGGCGTTCGAGCCGCTCCGCCCACGAGAGGCGAAAGTGGGCACGCTGCGCGCGGGAAAGGATCACGTCGGCTTTGTGTGGCGAAGCGGGAGTGGGAGGCGGCACGCTGACCTCGATACGGTGGTGTCGCACGAGTTGTCTACAGGCGCGCCGCTGCTCTCTCCGGCTCCAATCCCGCGCAGCCGCAGCGGCGCGGGACCAACCCCGAGGGGATGGAGCAACACGCTCACCTGCCGCGGTTTCTTCGTGGCATTTCCTTCCCATTGACACTGGTGGCGTAAAGGGCAGGGGCGACAACTGCGGATGCTGGCCGCGTACACCACACGGAGGCTTCCATCGGCTTCTCTGCGTTGTTCGTGCGCAACCAGCGATTGGCCAGCGGGACAATGCACTGTTCCATCTGGCTGGAGGGCAAAGTCCTGCCCAGAGAAGCGGCCAGCTTTCCAGGGTGCAGCAACTGCGGGCTTGCCATAGCCAAAGGTGCGAGGCTGTTGCGCTTGAGCCTCGGGCACAGCTCTCGCAAACTCGGTGGTGCGCACCTCTGTCGGCTCAAGCTGATGCCCCAGGGAGAGGCGCACGTTCCAAATCCATTGCGAGACGATCTGCCAGGCTTCTTGCCCAGCGGGCGAGTGACTACACCAGCGGTCGGGATCTTGCTCGTTGTCTTCATCTGCTAGCACCGGGGCGTAAGCACCACGATGCAGGTAGAGCGCCACCACATCGGAGGCGGTGAACGCGTCTTGCGGGAGGTGGGTCAAAAAGAGTTCGTACACCACGCCCTTGCAGGTGTGACCGATGCGGCTCATTTTCTCGGGGGCGGGATGGGTCGCCACCACGACACGGCAGCGGCAGCCCTCCGGCCCCACCGGGACATCAGGGCAGTCGTAGAGCTGGCGCTACCCTCCCACTCTCTGCACGGCTGAACTGTTGGTCGGCAGGCAAGTGCAGGCGGCTCTGGATCGACTCCTGATCCAACACGGTGTAATCCTTGCCGCGCATCACGAACGGGAAGCCTGCTAAAGCGGCGATGACGGCTCCTGTCCCATATTGCCCATCGAGCCGCACCAGAGCGCACGAAGGAGACAGATGGTGTGCCTCCAGATA
>WNGK01003865.1_pt1 | contig 16145 bp, 13 predicted proteins | sample 5400601 | NCBI WGS metagenome assembly WNGK01 (sample SAMN13153376, study PRJNA577476) | soil metagenome | isolation source: 60 cm soil or saprolite under Garry oak tree replicate 1 | place: USA:California | collected 2016-06-15
TCGTCTTTCAGGTCTTCGCTGGTAGACGTCTTGTTTACGGCCTTGAGATCGATGTCTCCATATTTGTCGATGCCTGAAAAGACAATCTCGTCGATTTCGTCATCGAGGATTAGAACTTCAATTTCCTTTTTCTTGTAGATCTCAAGCAGAGGAGACGTGCGGAGCAGCGATTCAGCGCCGCCTGTGATGTAGTAGAGACCCTTCTGCCCTTCTTTCATTCGCGACTTCACATCGGCAAGACTTGTGAGCCCTTCAACCTTGGTCGATTTGAATCGGATGAGATCGAGCAGCGTTTCGCGGTTGGCGAAGTCGCCGTAGAGTCCCTCTTTCAACGGGCGGTTGTACTCGCCGATAAACTTCAGATACTGTTCTGGCTGGTTGGACGCGATGTTCTTGAGTTCAGAAAGAATCTTCTTGACGCTGGCCGTGCGGATGCTGGTGACGACGCGATTCTGCTGCAGTATTTCGCGGCTCACGTTCAGCGGAAGATCTTCGCTATCGATGATGCCGCGGATGAAACGCAGGTACTGCGGCAGAAGATCCTTTGAGTCGTCCATGATGAAGACGCGCTTCACATAGAGCTTGACGCCGCCTTTGTATTCGGCCTGATACAGATCGAGTGGAGCTTTCGATGGCACATAGAAAAGCGTGGTGTATTCCAGGCTACCCTCGGCCTTGGTGTGGAACCAGAACAGGGGATCTTCCCAGTCACCGGAGATGGATTTGTAGAGCTCCTTGTAATCCTCTTCAGTCAGTTCACTCTTGGGACGGCGCCACAAAGCACTGGCTGCATTTACCTGTTCGGTGACGCGAGTCTTAATGGACTTCTTCTCGGTTTCATTCCACTCGCTCTTGTCGTATGTGAGAAAGATCGGGAAGGCGATGTGGTTGGAGTACTTCTTTACGATCTCTCGCAGGCGCCAGCCATTGGCATACTGCGCACCTTCTTCGTTGAAGTGAAGCAACACTGTCGTTCCGGCGACGGGTCGCTCCGCCGGCTCAATGTCAAAGCCCGTTTTACCGTCACTGACCCAGCGCCACGCTTCCTCTTCGCCGGCTTTACGCGAGACTACTTCGACGCGGTCTGCTACCATGAAGGCGCTGTAGAAACCCACCCCAAACTGGCCGATGAGATTCGAGTCTTTTTTGGCATCCCCGGAGAGTTGGGAGAGGAAGTTCCTGGTGCCCGAGCGCGCGATGGTGCCCAGGTGCGAGATCAGATCTTCGTCATTCATGCCGATGCCGGTGTCGGAGATTGTTAGGGTCTTCTTCTCCTCATCGAGCTCAAGGTCAATGCGCGGATCGAATCGCAGCGCCTTGTAGGCTTCATCGACCAGCGTCAGATGGCGCAGCTTATCGAGCGCGTCAGAGGAGTTGGAGATGAGTTCACGCAAGAAGATCTCGGGATGAGAGTAAAGGGAGTGGACGATCAGTTGGAGCAGTTGGCTGACTTCGGTCTGAAATTCACGTTTCGACATAGATAATTACCACCGATATCCACTATAAAACGCCACGCCGGGCAGGCATCGGTCAGCATGCATGAGCCTGGTGGATTGCTCTGAGTGATTCCGCGCATTTGTCCGGCGAAACGTCTATGCGGCCTGCAAGTCAAGCACGATGGCAGCGCCGCGCGGCTCGAGGTTCACGGCCAGGGCGTGGCCGTTGTTGTCGCGAAGGATGGTGGCACACAGGCTGAGACCGAGACCTGCTGTCTCTCCTCCCCCTGCCTGTGGCGGAACGAATGCGTCAAAGGCGCGCTCGGGATGCTCGAAGCCAGCGCCTGTGTGCGCGACCAGGATCTGTACGTGCCCACTTTCGGCCGAGGCTTCAAGGCGAACGGTCCTATCGCTTGCCTCATTCACGTTTTGTGCCGCTTCCATGGCAAACTGCAGGCAGTGGAGCACGGCCTGGCGCAACTGTTGAGCCTGGCACAGTACCCGCGGAAGATCGGGAGCAATATTGAGGCGAAATTCGATGGAGCGGTGCAGAAACTCCGAGCGGTGCAGGTGTTCCATATCCTCAAGCATCTCGGCAACTGAAACAGCCGTGAGCTGGCCGCTGGGAGAACGCGCGATGCGCGACAGGCTGCCCAGCGTAGACCGCATGTGGCGCGCCTCGGTCAGGATGGCATCGATTCCCCTGCGTTCCTGTGGGTCGAGATTCGGTGTGTCCTCAAGCAGGGACGCATAGCCCAGAATCACGGTAAGAGGATTGTTCAACTGCTGGGTGACGTGTCCAGCCAACTGCCCCAGGCCGGCGAATTTTTCCGCGTCGATCAACTTTTCCAACATGCGTGTCTGGCTACGCACCGATTGCAGACGAGCGGTGAGCATCTCCACGGGAAGCAGATCGTCAGCCCTCAGTGTCTTCCACGGATCGCGGTGGCGCATTCCCGCAAGCAACAACGCGCCCTCGATGGTCGAACGACCTTGCATCGGTACGGCCAGGGCGGAGGTAAACTGCAGTCTTTTTAAGTCATCGCCGGGCTGCAACAGGGATTCCAGATCCAACTGCAGAGTCTGGCTGTTCTCCGCAGCGGGTGGTGCAGTGCCGGCGGCGAGAAACCCCGCCACCGGAATTCTTGCGACCAGGGACTCAAGAGCGCGGGTGGTGGCGCTGTCAAATCCGGCTGCTCCGGCAAGGTAAAAGTGCCCGTTATCCTGCAGCAGCATCAGCGCCGCCTGTGAAAATCGACTATTCGCGGCCACGGTCTCGCAGATTTCGATCGCCTGCCGATCAAAATCTTCCACGCGGCGTCGTGAAAGCACCAGGTTTGTATAGGCCTCGAGTTCCCTTCGCGCGAAGCGCTCACGCTCGCCGGTCGCCTGATTGACGGCAAGCTCATTTTCGAGGGCGAGCAGAATCAATCCCAACGCCGCGATCACCTTTCCCATCACGATGAGGTGGATCAGGTTAAGGTCGATTGAGGGATTGAGGGCAATCCGCGGCAGAAGTTCGAGGCTGGCAAGCGACCAGGCGGTAAAGCCCATGATACTCAGCACAAGGCCGGGGGATATGCGCCGGTAGACGAACACCAGCAGAATCGCGGTGACGATGTGATTGCCGGTTTCAACGACAGTTATCGGGGCCAGCAAACCCATTGTGAAACACAGATAAAGCGCTGCGCCCCCAAAACCGATGCAAACAATTGGCCCTATCCAGAGAGGAGGCGCGCCTTTCGCTCGGCCCCAAAAAAGTCCCACCATAAGGGAAATGAGACCTAGTCCGGGAAAGATGAAGAAGATCGGCCCTTGGGGCACAACACCCTTGAAAACGCCGGCGTACAGCACAGCATAGGCGACCAGCGGGAACGTAAAGGGCACGACATAAAGCACCTGCATCCTGCCCAGCCGAAAGCGAAGGGTGGAAAGTGAGCCGAGAAACAGCGCGGAGCTGATCAGTCCGGAGGAAAGGCCGGCTGCCATCACCCATGGATGGGAGTCAGCCGCAAGACTCCACCAGCCAAGTTTGTACTTGAGAAGCATGTTGGCGATGGCGAACAAAAACCCCAAAAACCAGAGCAGGGTTCGCGCGTCCCGCGATCGCAGATACAGATTTCCGAAGGCAGGCAGCAGCAGCCCAGTGAGGAGGAGCGCCGGAGCGTGATAATAGTCAGGCATGGAAAGCCGTACTTCTCCTTCTTGCGTCCTCACAAGGAGAATGCTTCAGGGTGAAATTAGACCAGGAGCTCTCGAGCCGCAGGTTGCCCTACCTCGATTCTCGTGCCACCTACACCGCCTGTACATGCGTCTAATGTTGTAGAGATTGCTGGAGCATGGCGATCCTTGGTATGATCTCTGTCTTTTAAGGATTTTTCCAGACAATTTGGAGGGTGGCTCAATTGGGTAATCGTGGGGGATTTCTTCTGCTGGCGGCGGTGCTGAGCGTGGGTCCTGTCGCCGCTCAAGACAAGGACAGTTTTACGCCGATGGCGCTCGATGCCGGCTTCGGGACGATGGATGTGACCCCGCCCGCGACTCCGCCGGAAGAGATCATTCGCAAATTCGCCGCCAAGGAGAGCGAGTTTCAAGACGCGCTGAACCACTACACCTATCGCCGAACCGCGCGGGTGCAAACCATCGACGACGACAATAAGGTGGACGGCGAATACTACCAGGTAGACGATGTCATCTTCGACTCCACCGGCAAGCGTACGGAAAAGACTGTCTTCGCGCCCGAAAGCACGCTGCAGCGGGTGTCGATGTCGCCGTCAGATATGCAGGACATTCAGCATGGATATCCCTTTGTGCTCACCGCGCAGGACATTGGCCAGTACGACGTGAAGTATGTGGGCCGGCAAAAGGTCGACGATATCGATTGCTTCGTCTTTGACGTGAGCCCCAAGACGATCCAGAAGGGGAAGCGTTATCTGCTGGGGCGCATCTGGGTCGACGCGACTGACTTGCAGATCGTGGTGACCAATGGACGCATGGTGCCTGACGATACACGAAAAGGGAGTGAAGATCTGCACCCGCCGTTCATGACCTGGAGGCAGCAGGTAGACGGCCATTATTGGTTCCCGGTGTATACCAAGGGCGAGGGCGTGCTCCACTTTACAGGCGGACACGGCATGATGGCCGAGGATGTGCACATGCGCGACGTGATCAAATACACCGACTATAAGCGCTTTGGATCGAGTGCCAAGATCATTTATGACGGTAAAGACGTCACGCCGGATAACAAGCCGCAAAACCAACCCAATCAGCCCCCGAAGCAGAAGTGACGACCGGGGAGCTGGAACGTTCCAGTTCCCCCGATCCCCTTCTTAATAGAAAAGATACTTCCGCCACCGGTCATCACCGCGGCCCAGCATGCGCATGATCTGGCGGCTGGTGTGCAGCGAAAATGGCCGCGGTTCGCGAATTAGAATCATGTCATCGATCTCATTGAGCATGCGATTGCCTTTGCGGCGATTACAGGCGTGACAGCAGGCCACCAGGTTTTCCCATGTGGAGTTGCCACCGCGCGACCGAGGGATTACGTGGTCAAGAGTGAGTTCGCCGGAGGGCAACAGCACACCGCAGTACTGACAGGTATTGCGATCGCGCAGAAGAATATTTTTGCGCGAGAGAGCACGGGTCTGGTGAGGAATCCGGCGATACTCCAGCAAGCGAATGACTGAGGGCATGGCGATGAAATTGCGCTGGGCGTGCAGTGTAAGTCCATGCTCCTCTTCGGTGCGCGCAATGCCTTTGAGCACCAACACCAGCGCTCGCCGCGCTCCGCAGATGTTGATCGGCTCATAGGATGCATTGAGCACCAGCACGGGCATTTGCAGAATATGGTTGGAGTGGACGACCGCCGTCTCGCCTGAGTGCGCGGCGGTCCTGGCAATTGATTTTTGCTTGCGTGCATGAATCATGGCTTTTCCCAGCGACATCTCTTTACCCTCGTCAAGAAGATGGTTGGTTAGTGGATGAGTGCATGCGTGTCCGTTGCTGGTTGGGGGCTGCCGCGGCGTCACGGAGGCCGGCGTTGTTATGCGTGACTTCGGCGGAAAAATTCGAGATTGATGATCTTCCGGAGCGTCGGGGCGGGCTGTATCGTTTTGCTCGAGCCAGCGTGGCGACCCAGACTGACGCAGCTCCCGCCTGCAAAAGTACCCTTGATGCGGCCCGGGCGGTGGCCCCTGTGGTCAAAACGTCGTCGATCAGCAATATGTGTCTTCCGGCAATCTCGTGTGGATCTGAAACCTTGAATGCGCCGCGCAGGTTTTTTCGGCGCTTGCGAGGCGTCAGGCTGGCCTGGCTTTCCGTCGCTCTAAGCCGTATCAACGCGCTCGAAGCGAGGCTAAGGCGCCACGTGGGATGGGTTGTACGGAGGGCAGCCAGTGCATGGCCGGCGAGCAGCCGAGCTTGATTGAAACCCCGGTCCGCGTGTCTTGACTGGTGGAGGGGAACGGCAACCACCAACATTTCACCGGGCGCATCCGGGACCAGCGTACTGATGGCCTGCGCGAGCATGCGGCCCATGCGGCCGGCCGCCGGACGCATGCGATCGTATTTGAGCGCATGAATGGCTGCTCTCATGCGGCCCTCGTAGGGCCCGAACGATACAGCCCTCACGAACCCGGGCGGCGCCAGGCGGCATGCTCGGCAATTAAGCGGCGGCGAGGTCGATTCGAACCGCTCGAATTCCAGCACGTCACCGCAGCGGGGGCACACAGAACCGCTGTTGACCGGGAATTCGGCCCAGCAAACATCACAAATTGGCGCGGATGAGAGATGCGGCAGAGGGGAGCCGCACAAACTGCAAAAATCAGGAAGGAGGGCACAACTTATGGCGTCCAGGGGACTTCGAAGCACACGGGCGACAGCGCGCCATGCAGAAGTCTCTGAAGGTGGAACGTCGAGCGTGAGTGAACCGGAGTCCCCGCGGAAGACGCACCTCACTTGAGCAGAAGCACGCGGCTCGCCAAAGCCCGGTGTACTTCCACTTACTTATATCTATACGCGCTCGGCAGCTTTGATAGCAAGCAAGAGGCGCGTACGGCAGTGACAGGGCAGGTACGCATAGAGCGCTAAAATCCGGCGAAGCATGCTGGGACATTAATATATTTGCGACCCCGCTACTACATGAGGGCGCCTAAGCTCTCTTCGAGGCAGGATGGCAGGAGCTGCCAATAAAAATCCGACGGACGTTTTGACATCCGCCGGATCTGGATAAGCCAGATGAAGCGATCTTTTAGACGCGGTCGCGGCCTCGGCGTACCTGGTCGTCCGTCGTGCGGTCACTCCGGTTGGCATCGTCCTTTGTATCGCGGGCTGCGTCTTTCACGTTGCCCCACGCCTTTTCGACCTTACCCTTTACCTGCTGGACGGTACCCTCAGCCTGAGCGCCTGTATCATCGGTCCATTCGCCGACCTGTCGCTTTGCGCGACCGGCTGCGTCATCGATTGCTCCCTTCACTCGATCCTTGTCCATTAGTTCACCTCCGTGGATTTGGCTTTAGTCTTTCTAACGTCTTGAAACATGGTTAAGCGGTTTTGCGCGCCTGAATGAAAGGCGTCCCCAATCCGAATGCAGCCATCAAAATGCACGGCTAACTGGCCTCTGCGCACCTGACTGACACACGTGATAGAGGCCGGAACTAAACTACAGGCCGTCGACCCGAAATCAGCTGAAGGATCAACACTATCACCGCGGCCACCAGAAGCAGGTGTATAAATCCTCCCAAGGTGTAGCTACTCACCAGTCCAACCAACCACAGAACCAGGAGGATCACAAAAATCGTCCAAAGCATCTTTTACCTCCTGAGGCGGAAAATCTTGCCTCAATCTCAACAACACACGCTTTGACGCCGGGGTATCACCGGATGGTTGTTCGCTCCGCGCCAACTTGCGGAATGTTCTGAAGCCCAAAAACGGCTGACTGATAAAAGGGGAAAGAGCGGTCGATGTGCAATGCAGCCTCATGTATCGAGGGCGCATCCAAGACCGTCAGGTGTTGGTTGCGCACGTCTATGGCGGTGGCGAACTATCTGCTTCCACCAACGGTTAAAGGAGACAACATGCTGCTTATCATCATTCTGATCCTGCTGATCTTTGGATTTGGCTATGGCGGCTACAGGGCTGGCCCCGGCTTGGGCTACTATGGCGGCGGCGGGCTAAGCTTGATTCTTACCATCGTGCTGATCCTGCTGTTGCTCAAGTTAATCTGAAGAAGGGTTTCGCGCGGCTCTTTCCCATCGCGAGGGAGCCGCATCGAATTCAATTAACCCGAAGTTATCTGAATCATTCCGCCACCGTTGGTCCCCGCTCACGCCGCGGTTGAGGTTGCACACCTGCCGCTCTCACCTTCTCAAACTGTTGCTGCAACACATCCAACTCGACGTCGCTCAGCTTCTCGATATTGATCATCTTATCGCGAGCCTTATCGATGGCCCGGATCAGTTCATCGAGTTTGAGATTGATGGCGCGCGCATCGCGGTTCTGGGTGTTCTGGATAAGAAAGACCATGAGGAAGGTAACGATGGTAGTGCCTGTATTGATCACCAGTTGCCATGTGTCGGAGTAATGGAATATTGGCCCTGTAACGCTCCATAAAATTATTATCAGGCCGGCAAAGATGAATGCCCATTTCGATCCCAACCAATAAGATGCGCTGCTGGCGAACTGGCCGAAACGGTCGTTGCCGGTGGGGGTCTCGCATTGAATCGGCTCGATTTTCCTGCTCATTGGATCCTCTTGATTGGTTAGATGCGGCACTGGCTCCAAGTCGCGTCGCAGTGCCTTTTGATGCCCCTAAGCGTACCCCGCCAGGCACTGCGCCCTTGCACCACCGGCGATACGATACACTGCAACGCGTGGGGAGATCGTCGTCTTTGTTCTTTCGAAGTCTTGTCTGTAGTGGTCTGATCACGGTTCTTTCTCTGCCCGGCAATGGTCAGGCGCAGCAGGCACAACCGCCCGCTAAGCCTCCGCAAAGCGGAATGAGCGGCATCGCCGGCGGATTGGGCGCCGCCCCGGTGTACGACGAGCTGAAGCGGCCTATTACGGCCGGCGGATTCGTCGATAAGGGTCCAGTGGTGTTCGAAGACGTCACCAAAACGGCTGGACTCGCCGGCTGGAAACACAAGATGGGCGTGCCTGAAAAGAATTTCATCGTTGAGACCAATGGCTCGGGTATAGGCCTCATTGACTTTGACAACGATGGCTGGCTCGACATCTACCTCGTCAACGGAGCAACGTTCGATTCGCTCGACGGCAAGGAAGAAACCCCTCATGCCGCACTGTTTCACAACAATCACGATGGGACATTCACCGATGTGGCGATGAAAGCGGGCGTGACTAATGATCGCTGGGGATATGGCGTAAGCGTTGCCGACTATGACAATGACGGCTGGCCCGATATGTACGTGGGCAACTATGGCAAGAATCGTCTTTACCATAACAACCACAACGGCACATTCACCGACGTGGCTGAACAGGCCGGAGTAGCACTTGGCAACTGGTCGCCCGGATCGACGTGGGGAGACTACGATGGCGACGGGCGGCTCGACCTTTATGTCACAGGGTATGTTCACTTCGACCGCAATAATCTCCCGATCGCCGGCACCAAGGCGGTAGGGTACGCGCAGTGCCAGTATCGCGGCACCGGCGTAAACTGCGGCCCGCGCGGCCTGCCCGGTGAGCCGGACCACCTGTTCCGCAATAAGGGGGACGGCACCTTTGAAGATGTAACCGTGAAGGCCGGCGTTGAAGACAAGGATCGCTACTACGGATTCAGCACCATCTTCGTAGACATCAACGGAGACGGCAAACCGGACTTGATTGCCGGCAATGATTCCGAGCCCAACTACCTTTACATCAACAAGGGTGATGGCACGTTTGACGATCAGAGCTATGTGTCGGGATTTGCCCTCAACAAAGACGGGCGCGAAATCGCATCAATGGGCATCACCGCGGGCGACTACGAGAACAATGGCCTTATCGACTTTTTTGTGACCGATTTTGGCGACGACTACAAAGTGCTCTACCACAACGATGGCGACGCCAGTTTTACCGATGTGAGCTACAAGGTAGGCGTCGCTCAGACCACCATCCCCTTTGTGGGCTGGGGCGACGGCTTTCTCGACTACGACAATGACGGTTGGCTCGACCTCTTCATGACAAACGGCCACGTATACCCACAGGTCGACAATCACGACTGGGGTACCAGTTTCGCTGAGCGGCCCCTGCTCTTCCATAACGTACCCGATGCAAAGGGGAAGGAACGGCGCTTCGAATATATCCCGCCCGTAAAGAACTCCGGGCTGGCGGTCGTGATTTCCGGACGCGGCGCTGCGTTCGGAGATCTGTTCAACAACGGCAAGATCGATGTGATCATCAACCCTGTTGACGGTCCCGCCGTGTTGCTCAAGAACGTAAATCCCGACCGTCATCATTGGGTGGAGCTGAGCCTGGTGGGCGGTGCAAAGAGTCCGCGCGATGCAACCTGCGCCACCGTTTACCTGAAAGCTAACGGTACCCGCATGCGCCAGGATGTGCTCTCGAGCGGCAGCTACATCTCATCGAACGACCGCAGACTTCACTTCGGGCTGGGCGACGCGACGGACGCCGGGACGGCGGAGATCCACTGGCCGTCGGGCGCGAAGGAAACCATTAAGCTCACGGGCGTGGACCGCATCTTGACCATCACCGAAGGCGTGGGTATCACCGGGGCACTGTGCGGCGGCACTGCCTGCTCGGATTGGAGTCCGCCTAAGTCGACCGCGGCGGACGCCGCCAAGCCGGGAGCGCATTGAGCGGGCGCTGAACCGTCTTGAGTAGTTCAGTTGCAACCGGCTCATCTAAGTGCCGCTGCTTCGCGCGGTTGTCGTGGCCTCACATGGCTCATTGCTGCGAGGCTGGCGATGCTGCAGCCATCGTTTCTCTCGGCACAGCAAACCGCAACGCAGACCTCATCAGGGACCCGGCAGGCGGGGCCGCCTAAACCACTCCTCAGGAGTTTGCAAAGGAGAGCGCCGGGGGCGGAAGGCGTTCGACGGCCCTCCGCCCTTGCGATGTGTTCGATGCTTTTATATAACGCCCGCCAGGAATGTCTCGACGTGCGAAATGCGTTCGCCGGTCGCGCCGCTCTGCGCCAGCACCATTGGCGACAGCGTCAGCACTGGGGCTGGCGCGTGCGCCAGCACTTTGTACACAATGCCGTGACGGGTGATGGCGGCGAAGGTTGAGGCTCCCTGCGCGCCCAGCACAATCAGGTCAGCTTGTTGTGCCCGGCACTGGTAGAGCAGTTCCTCGGTGGGATCTCCCGGCACCACGATGGCTTGCGCCTCGATCTTCGGCTGGAGCTCTTCTGGAATCATCGCCAGCAGGTCGCCTTCAATTTGATCGATGCTACGGCCCGCGAGAACTTCAGCGCGCTCCTGGGGCTTGATTACGTGCTGCAGAATCAGGCGCGCATTGTGTTGCGCAGCCAGTTCGGCGGCAAAGCTGGCCACCATGGGACTGGTATCGAGCATGCTCACCGCGCACAAGACGGTGCGGGTCGCAAAGTTGCGATAGGCCCCATCGACCACCTCGGGCCCTACGATGTAGACCGGTACGGTCGCGGTGCGCAGCACAGCCTCTGCCACCGAGCCAACCAGCAGCTTGCCGATGGGGCCCGGAGAGTGAGTACCCATCACAATGCGGTCGATCTCCCGCTCGCGCGTGTAGGCGAGAATCTGGTCGGCGGCCATGCCCGGTCGCACGACCACTTCACAGCGCAAGCCTGCGGAACGCGCTCTTTGGGCCAATGGGTCAAGGCTGTGCATCTCGGCCCGTGCGGCGACGGCATAGTCGTAGTAGCGAATACCCGATGCTTCAGATGTCGCAACTACAAACGTGTCATAAGCATGGAAGAGGATGAGGTCGGCTCCGAATTCGGACGCTTGCGCAAGGGCGTAGGCGAAGGCTTTCTCGTTGGCGGGGACTTCGGAGGCAAAAAGGATGGTCGAGGGCTTGCTCCATCCCGGATTCAAGGGGATTGCCATAGAAACCTCCCAGCGGTGCGGACATAAACGATAACGGGCTTCTCATGAATGTCGCGGTGCGCGCACGCACACCTGTTGGTGATCCACCTCACTTTTGGGAGGCAACCGGACCAATTTACGTCGAAGTCTACTCCTACATCGTTGCTGGCGCGGGAATTTCTGCGCTAATTTTTGCCTTCCCGTTGAAATCCTGTCAAAAGTGATCTTAATCACATCCTTCGTGGTGTCCATGCTGGTCTTCTTGTTGGGTAATCGTTGCGTTTCTCCCCGCAGAAGGCTGTCTTTCCGGTCCGGGCGCCGCGATTTCGCTGGAGGTCTCATGCAGCCGATGCACACTATCCCCGCTCGCGGCGGGTTGAATTTTGACGAAACGCCGTTCCTGGCAATCTGGGAGGTCACGCAGTCTTGCGACCTGGCGTGTAAACACTGCCGGGCCGCTGCCCAGCCTATCGCCCATCCTGACCAGCTGAGCACCGCCGAAGGCAAGGCGCTTATCGACCAGATCTCCGATATGCATGTGCCCATTTTCGTTTTCACCGGGGGTGACCCGCTCAAGCGTGGTGACGTATACGACCTTATCCGCTACGCCGCGGGAAAGGATGTCAAGGTTGCGCTCACGCCGAGCGCCACGCCCCTGCTTACGCGCGAGGCCATCTTCAAGCTCAAGGAAGCCGGCCTGGTACGGCTGGGCATCTCGCTCGACCGGTCCACTCCTCAGATTCACGACACGTTCCGCGGGCTGCCGGGGGCGTGGGCGCGTACTATCCAGGCAATCGAATGGGCTAACGAGGCGGGCATCCCCATCCAGGTTCACACCACCATCAGCCGCCACAACGCCCACGACCTCGACAACCTCTGCGCTCTCTTCGAAAAGATGGCCATCGTCATGTGGAACGTCTTCTTCCTCGTGCCGGTGGGCCGCGGCCAACTTGGCGATCTGCTCTCTGGCGAGGAGTTTGAACAGGTGTTCGGCAAGATCTACGAGCTCTCCCACCGCGTCAATTTCCAGATCAAGACGACGGAGGCCATGCACTATCGGCGCTACCTGTTAGAGCATAATCTTGAAGAGCGGCGCATGGGACACGGCAGCGGCCACCCTCACTCTTCCGTGCACGCGTATGAGGCCGGAGCACCGGCCGCCGATGCCCAGACCCGCACGGCAAGCTGGGCCACCCGGCGCGTGAACGACGGCAAGGGATTCATGTTCATCTCCCATGTGGGAAACGTCTACCCCAGCGGATTTCTGCCCATTCACGCGGGGAACATCCGCGAAACGCCGTTGGCCGACATTTATCGCAACTCGCCGATCTTCAAGTCATTGCGCGATACGAGCCAGCTGGGAGGCAAGTGCGGGGCCTGCGAGTACAAGGAGATCTGCGGCGGTTCGAGGGCGAGAGCCTATGCACTTACGGGCGATCCGCTTGCCCAGGAACCCTGCTGCATCTACCAGCCGCGCAAACTGGGTTCCGCGTCAGGAAGCGGAACCGGCAGAGATCTGTCAACCGGAACAATCGGCCACCCTGGTGACACTTTAGTCGTAGCGCAATTCATTGGATCAGAGCGTTTTGATTGATACCATGAAGTAGCGACAGAGGCGAAAGAATTACCTCTCGCGTAATCCATTCACAGGCGAGGAGCCCTCATTCGGCTCCTCGTGTTTTTTTGCGTCCATGACTTATTTGCGTCTCTGCCCGATCCACCATGCCTTGATGAATTTCCAGTGGATGTATACCGAGTGGTTCAGGTGCAGCAGCAGCCCCTCGCGGCCATCGAGAAATCCCAGCCTGAAGATGTAGTTGTAGGCAAATGTCGCGGCTGGATTGAGCAGCGCGTTCCATATAAACGCGGGGAGCGATTTGCTGTGGCGGCCTTTTTTGTGAAGCAGGAGTGCTATCTCTGAGCTGTAGCGGTTCATGTGCTCGAGATAAACGCTCATGGTCGGGTACGCGTAGTGGAGCATGTCGTGATTGAGGGTGCCGCGCGGCCCCTCGAACTGAGGCGTGCTGTGCGGGCCGACGCCCTCGCTTAGCCGGGCCGATCCGCGCTTGAATAGGCGCAGCTTGTGGTCGGGATAAAAGCCGCCGTGGCGCATCCATCGCCCGAGGATCAGGTTGAGGCGCGGAATCCAGTATGCGCCATATTTCGGCTCATCGGCGAGCGTACGGCGGATCTCTTCCTGTAGCTCCGGCGTGAGCACTTCGTCGGCGTCGAGCAGCAGGATCCAGTCAGAGGTGCAGAGATCGAGAGCCACATTTTTCTGTTCGCCGTGGCCGCCAAAGGCGTGATAGGTGGTTTTGGCGCCGAACGACTGCGCGATCTCCAAGGTGCGGTCCTTCGATCCCGAATCGACCACGATGATCTCGTCGGCCCAGCGAACGCTCTCGAGCGTGCGCGGCAGATTCGCCTCCTCATTCATGGCGATCATGGCTACGGAGAGTGTCTTGCGCATCGACCGAAGGATAAATGACGGGCCTTCTGGCCGATGTGCGAAGCTCCGCTCGTGCTCTCCCGGGAAGACGAAAACCTAAAGAGGAGGGGAGGATAACTCTTTTTCAAGGTTCTTAGTGCAGTTAAACTGTTTAGTTTGTTTGATGTATGGATCGCTTGGCCGACAAATAGATGGTCCTAAACCCCCGAAAAAGGCGCTTTAAATGGTAATTTAGCGCCATTCAATGCTCCTTCGTCAGGAAAATGCGATGCGGTGAGCGGATACGCCTTTGACGCCCTGATTGAATTGTGCAACAACGAGCGGATATTTTCGGCAAACGAATTGGGACTGCGGCTGGGGTTGGTGTTGAGCGACTAGTAATTTCAGAGTTGGCGGTGATTGACACTACTCGGAACGTCGAATCTTTCTGCGCAGCGCTCAATGAGTCCTATGAGAGCGGATGTCAAGGAAAAATTCTTCCCCCTTTCCCTCCGAAGGGAGATGGATTGCATCCAGCTCGATCGCAGATCTGGAGAGGCTCTGGGTTCGCGACGTGCTCGAGACAGACCAAGGCAGTCGGCGGATTCTACTCGACGGTTTCATGACGCGATGGTTCGGCGCCTTCGGTTCCGGAAGCTACGCAAGCAAACGGGGTGGCTTTAAAAATCTGCCAACCATGGTCCTATTTGAGACTGGAAGCCTATAGCTTTGTTGGGTTATGCGAGGGGGCATAGGGTGACTCTGGAGACTCGGTGCTGAGAGCACGCGAAGTGGCCTAACTCATCGATTGATACTCTCCCTCGACCCCGAGCGTCGCAAGAACCGATTGGCTAACCATCGGGTAAGACAATCTGGTCGATTGCCTGGGTTCTGTAGACGCTCAAGCTGCTTGCGATTTCAGATGTTCGGCGTCGAAACTTCCTCCTTTTTTCCAAAGTGTCAACGTAATGGCCGCGATCTTGCGTGCCAGCGTGAGGCGAGCCATATCCGGTTTCATCCCCTTAGCCAGCAATCTTGCATAAAAGTCCTGCAGTGGTCCGGCGCAACAACTGGCGCTCAGGGCCGTACTTTTGAAGATATCCTTCATCGCGTGGTTGTGATTCTGATTCAGACCACGGATCTGTTGCGGCTTTTTGGAACGCTGCAGTTGTCCGTCTACATAACGATGCTGCGCACTGTCGTGCGTTACCACCGCCAGGCCACTGTAGGTCCACAACTGCCGCTTGCTGCGGAACCGGTGCGGCGTCTGCATCAGGGCCAGCAACAGTGCAGCCCGAAGCGGGCCGACCAAGGGAACCTGGCGCAATATTTTCACGGCTTTATGTTTCCGGCTCTCGGCTAAGAGCTCTGCACGCACGGTGTGCTGCAAAACCTGTAATCCATCCAGCTGCTGATAGAGCAGCTCTGCGCGGCGGCGCAAGCCGACCTGCGCAATCTTGCTCAGCCATTGTTCCCGATGGCGTGGGGTATAGACCTGCTTGCCGACGCAGGAAATGCCCCAGCTCCGGTACAGCGCCTTGAGACGATTCTTCACGCGCTTCAGGTCTTTGCTGACAGTGAGATAACTTCGTGCCAACTCCCGCAACGTCCGCAGTTCATTTTCTCCGTGGTAGACCGCGCGCAGCAGGCCGGCACGCAGCAGCTCGGCCAGCTTCCGCGCATCTATCTTGTCGCTCTTGCTGCCCTCTTTCAACAAGGCGTTGCGACGCGGGTTGCAAACCACGATCTCTCGCACGTGGGGCTTGAGGACGTCGTACAACCACGCCGCCCAGGTTCCTTCTTCCAACGTCACATGCAGCTCTCCGCGCAGCCCATGCAGGAAATCGAGCAGAGTGCTGGATTTGGTTTCCACGATCGACTCCATGACCAACTTCCCTGCGCCATTCAGAACCGCGATCGAAATCGCTTCCTTGTGCACGTCCAGGCCGATATACTTGAGATTGCTACTCAGCATGCTGGGTACCTCCTTGGGGGGAAGGTGATTCTTGTGAGGGACCACTTCCCCCAAGGTCAAGTGTCATACTTTCAAAGCCCGCCGCACACCCCGATTTTCCCGCCGCGGTAAAATCACTCCTGAACTGAGCGGAGGACAGGGCCACGCTCCCAAGGAACTCTATTGTGGGCACGGAATTTAAGGTTGAGCTGGCAGAAGAGTATAACCAAGAGCCCGGGCTTGGATTTTGAGGCGATGTTCCATCCGCTGGAGATTCTTCTGTTCGGCTTGTGCGAATACGCTTT
>WNGK01007120.1_pt1 | contig 16140 bp, 17 predicted proteins | sample 5400601 | NCBI WGS metagenome assembly WNGK01 (sample SAMN13153376, study PRJNA577476) | soil metagenome | isolation source: 60 cm soil or saprolite under Garry oak tree replicate 1 | place: USA:California | collected 2016-06-15
CCCTGGAGATCGTCCTGCGCCGCCAACCAGCGTTTCAACGTGGGTATATCGGCAGGATCAAGAGGAAATGTTGCACCGGTCATCGTTTCGCCGCCTTTCGGAAAGGTTCTTGCAGAGCATCGTATACTTCGCGGTAGAGCGCGTAGGCATCGTCATACACCACCACTGCGTCCGCACGCAGCCGCAGCGCCTCGTCAACCGAGCCAACCGGTGTGACCACCGAGCCCTGGGGCCTACCAGCCGCGGAAGCCGAGAGCATCAACGCCAGCGAGGTCGCGGGAGTAAACTCGCCCACGACCTGCCGCCAGATGCCGCGCCCAAGCATAAAGACGTTCGCGCCCCCCGCGATGGCCTCCCGCGTGCGCTTCCGCGTATCATACAGTCCATCCAGAAAGTTTGGTGAGGTCATGCCATGATCGAGCGCGCAGATAATACAGGACCCATACTGTGGCTCAATCAGTCGCTTCAAGCTCATGGTGCTGCTCCTTCAACAAGTGAGATATAGGTTCACCGTCGAGTATACAGGCGCAGCGAGCAAGCGTCAATGGATGGTTTAGACAGGATTATATCCCTTCAAGTTCACCAATTCCGACCGAGGGTGACGCGAGCGCCTCTATAAAGAGATTCCCCATGTTGTTGAAACAATCATCCCCTCCACCTCCTCATAGCCTTCTGCTTCTGCTCGGCCAGATACACAAAGAGGAAACGCACCCCGTGGCATCAGAGATCGCTTTGAGTCGTCGATAGCGTTCCGACAGGGTCTCCTGCCTATGATAGGGCAGACGGATTATCGGCAGCGGCTGGGTGTCCTGTAAATCCATTAGACATCTTCCCCTTCTCCCGGCGCAATCCGCACGTCTGCAAGATCCGCCTGCGTGTAGTTGGTGCCAGCTAAGCGATTGAGGACTGTCAGCACCGCGTCAAACACTTCCTGCGTCACCGGAAAGCCAGAGAAGGCATACGCCACCTGGATGTAGGGAACGCCAGGAGCCTCAATCATCCGTCTATTGCGAATTTCGGCATGCCGACGCCAGAGATCTTCCAGCGTCGGTTTCGGCTCCATACTCGCTTGCCTCTCATGCCGATGGGTCGCTGCCTTGCCATCCTCCATCACTTTGCCTCAGTTCCTGCCTGCTCCATCGCCTCTGCCAGGATGTGGGTCGCCGCTGCTTCACCCACCAGCGTCTTCAATTGCTCATGGCAGGCCCCGATTTTTTCCATTCGAGCCGTGATAAACTCGTGTTTAGAGGTGACGGCGTAGCCGTGCAGGGCGCGTTCCGCCGCTTCGTACTCCTCCTCGATGCGCTTTCTCAATCGCGCGATTTCGCTTTTCGATTCCTGTTCATCCATACCGCCGATTCCCTTCTCAAGTAATGCTTTAGATTGTATATGTAACCTGCTATAAGCAATAATATGCGCTAATACGACTTTATGGCACCACTCACAGACATGTCATATTGTTTTTGCCTTTATCCTTCCTTATCCTCCATCTTTGTCTTTCTTTCGTCTTTCTTTATCCCGGCTGCATTTTCGCTTGCGCATCAAGAAGAAGTCTATGTACAATGGAAGTGGTCACGCTCATATGCTACGGACAGACATGGAAAAGGAATGGGAGAGTTATGAAGCCTGGGAGCCAGAGCATACCCAACCTGGTACTACGCCGACAACGCCTGTTGCGTGGGTGGTCACTCAAACGAGTGGTGGAGGAAATTTGCGCACTTGCAGAGGCCGACGGGCGTCTGTCTGGGGTGAATCCGGCGATGGTCAGTTGCTGGGAGATGGGAAAAAAGAAACCAAGCCCATTTTACCAGGAGCGACTCTGCAAAATCTATGGTATGTCGGCTGAGGCTTTAGGACTGCTCGATCCATCTGTATCATCGCTGGCGAATCAACTGAGCCAATTACAAACAGGTTCAACCTGGTACAACGCTCGTGCCTATTTCCCTTTAATAGCCTCGGTCGCAGTAACAGAAGAACGAGCGCAACCCCTCCTTCCCAGGCAAGTCGAGCCAGAAAATCAGGAGGCAAGAGAGCTAGAAGCACTTCACCCCTCAACTGTCACGGTCAACCCTGCAGACAGCATGATCCATCCTCAATCATTACTTGCTCGTGTTATGATGTTGGTGTATCTACGGCAGTACCAAACTGCATCCTGCGATATACTACAAAAGGCAATCGATCAGGAAATTGAGGAGCGGATTCCTTTGAAACACCCGAATACAAATGACGATACGCAACTTTCACGACGTGATGCCCTGGTCATACTTGCAGGACTTCCATTATCACTGTTGTTGAAGTCCCCACAAGAGCCAACGGCCCCTCTCTTTGCGGAAGAGTTTCTTCCACAGTGTGCGGCCAGTATCACCGCCTGCTGGCACCTGATGCGAGGGAATCAGTTAGCGGTCGTGGATGAAGTTCTATCAGCGTATTTACCAATGCTGACCACTCTTGCAACATATCCCTCACGATACCAGAAGCCAGCGGCATATCTCGCTACACAAGGATACCGCATCAATGGAATATTGGCCTTGCATCGCAACAATTTGAAAGAACGAGAAGTGTACTGTCAACAGGCTGTCCAGTATAGTGAGATAGCAGAGGATTCTAGTCTCCTGGTCTCTGCTTTAATATCACTGGCGAGTACCTTTTACTATAACAAGCATCCCATTATGGCCGCACAAATCTATCAAAGAGCTTTAACCTACCTGCATCACATTTCCCCATTGCTCCTTGCGCGAGTGTACATCGAGTTAGCGGTAGTCTGTGCACAGCAGAAGCAGCAACAAGAAGCATTACGATACATGCGTCTGGCCCAGGAAATGTATCCAGAGTATCCCGAAAGCGATCCCAGTTTTCTCTATGCCGAGTTTAGCCCATCGTCGATGATCCTGGAAGAAGGACTCACACATCTGGCTCTTACCCTGCATTATCCTGATGGAGAGTATCCTCGACAGGCCTGGAATACCTTTGCGCGCATCGAAAAGCTCGAAGCAAAATTCCTCATCCCTGAACGCATTCGCCTCGAGATCATCAATCACCAGGCAAACACGGCTCTTGCATTGAAAGATTTAGACGCTTTTTGTTATCAACTGGAACAAGGCGTAATCGGCGCGAATAGATTGGGCAGCGAAAAACGACGACAAGAAGCTATTGAGGTGTACAGAGAAGCACGAGGACTCTGGCCTAATGAGTCACGGATAAAAGGATTGGCAGACCTTTTCTTTTAAGGCTTCTGCTACGAGCATCACGGATGTGACATGTTCAGGAGACCAGAATGAATCAGAAAAAACCGCAGACCGTCGTCATTACTGGAAGTACAAGAGGGATTGGAAAAGCCATTGCACTCAGGTTAGCACAAGAGCAGTATAACGTGGTGCTCAACTATGCGGCTGATGATGCGCTTGCACAAGAAACACTAAAGCTCTGCCAGCAAGTCAATACCAATGTATTGCTCGTCAAGGCGGATGTATCTAACAAGCGTGCCGTGGAACTGTTGATGCAGGAAACATTCGAGCGGTTTCATTCGCTCGATGTATTGATTAACAATGCTGCGCGAGTTGTTGATAAGCCCCTTCATGATATGACAGAGGAGGATTGGGATCGTGTAGTTGATACGAACATGAAAGGGACGTTTTTCTGCTCACAAGTGGCCTCCTCATATATGCTCCAACAAGATGATGGCGGCACCATCTTGAATATTGGCGCGCCAACTGGCATACGAGGGCGCAAGAATGGGATCAATACCTGCGTATCGAAAGCAGGCGTTATGGTGATGACGTTATGTCTGGCATTGGAGCTAGGACCGAAAATACGAGTCAACACCATCATTCCAGGCTTGACAAGAACAGATGAGACTGTAGAACGCCTCCATCTTGACGATCCAGCCGTTCTTCGTGCGAGAGAAGAAATGATACCACTCAAAAGAATTGGCACACCTGAAGACGTAGCGAACGTCGTCACGTTGCTCCTCTCTAATGAGGCCCGCTTCATCAACGGACAAAAAATCTTTGTGGATGGCGGTCAGTATATGGGATGAGATAGACGAGCTCGACTATCTTGCTGATTTGCGGAAACGCCTCATTGAACCTGAATGCGTGTTGATAGGCACGGTTGATGTGACCATTCTCTGTGGCTTGCGTCCCTGCTGGCAGCTGTTAGTACCCCTAAAACAACGCCCGGACAAGCCTACCACCTATTTGAACACTTGAATCCTTTGCGCTCCCAGTACAATGTATAGTAAAGAAACTGGATGCTTTGGTTTTGGAAGGGATGTGGGTATACATATGAAGAGCCAGAAAATCGAAACCAACGTGATAAATGAGCACAAAGCAGCTCCCTCACTTACGGAACGAGAGATGATCGCGAACGCCGAAACTGCCGACCTGCAGCAAGTTTCCGTCGAAAAGCAGGATGATAGGCAGATCACGCTAATCAAGCAGGAAGAGCCTGACACGGCGCTATTGGCCGCAACGGGAGGGCTGGCCGTTATGCTTGGGCAGCTGGTTGCCTATTTCAATAACCGGGCGCATATAGATGACCTGGATGTCCTCAGCTTTAGCCTGCACCACCTGTTCTGTCGTGTGGATTTCCTCTACAATACAACCCTGCCAGCACTGGCAACATGGACAAAATCGCTGCAAGCAGGCCAGACAGGTCACCCACCTCACTTTGTTCGATTTGAGCAGTGATATACTGGGTTTCGCGGAAAGCGGCAAACCACCTGCCTCTCCGCGCTCAGAACTGGAGGATGATGACCAGCAGGGCTGGGTGCAGATCATCGACGCGGAACGCTGGGAGCAGGCCTTTACCGCCATCGCGCAGACTCTTTTTTCCTGGCAGGAACAGCACAGCATGCTCCCCTCGTTCGGCGCCCAGTTCGTGCACCTGCTCCCGACTGCGCCAACCCTGCCTGAACTTGATGCCGCTTTTGCGACCATACTTGACAGCGCAGGCGCAATCTATGGTGATATTCTACCCGGCTTCCGCGCTATTCTCTCGGCAGATGAGGCGATGATTGCCGCGCTGCTGTACGACCTGATGCAGCAGTCAGATCAGTTGTTGGTGAAGTTCGATACGACCCTCGAACCCATGAATACACTCATCAAACACTACGCCATCGGGTCAGAATTGAGCTAATCGTATCTCAACCATAACCGATAGGTCTTAACAGGAATGTAACCGTATCGATGCTTTATTCCCAACGGTCCTCATGTACGATGAAAGATACAGGCGCACTTGTGCGTACTTGCTCATAAGGAGCCAGAGGATGGGCTACGAAGCTATAATTCTTCCAGCGAAGGAAGCGATTCATTCACATTACACCTATGAAATGGTCGAGACCCTCTCACCCATTAGAGCAGCAATAGAAGCTTTACTCTCGTGCGGGATGGAGCAGATCTCACTGGTTATCATTAAGCTGAATTATGATCAGGATTATCGTGCATCATTGGCCAGGCAGAGCAGCGCCTATCTCTTGAATAATCTGCGTCCACTGGTGCGCAAAACGGACAACGTTTTTCTACTGAATACCAGCATGGTTTTTGTGCTGCGCGCTGCTACCCAGGAGGGTGGCGCTATTGTGCAGGACCGTCTATGGGAGGCCCTGCACTGGCGTATTCATAACATGGCCGAAAGAGATGTGCTGCGCCCTCGCAGCATGACCACTGGCTATAGCGGCTATCTAGAGTCCGGTGCCTGCATAGAAGCCTGTATCGAAGCAGCCGAAGCCGTCAGTCTATACTACCATTGGCAGCCTGAAAAGCCCTCACGGAAACCGGCGCGGCAATCCCAGCCACAGCAATTACAGACCGTAACAGAAGAAACCGGCGCGGAACTTCCAGCACTCGCGCGCAAGCTGGGGATTCCTTACCTGATACTTCTACCACGCAAAATGCCCGCGGGCGTGCAGCGTCTCGTCAATCCGAAGCTGGCCCAAGAATTGCACTGCTTTCCCGTTGGGCGCGAGCGCAACATGCTCACGGTCGCGATGCTCAATCCACAGGATCGTACAGTATTAGATCGCCTGCACCAGGAGACAGGTCTGCTCATCTACCCGGTGCTGACACATCCAGAAGCTTTGCAGCGCGCACTTGAACAATTAATTTGAGAGGGATACAATGCTAGTGAGTACAGAATACCGCAAGAAAAGAAAGGCGCTTTTTTCTACATGAGAATATTAGTCACCGGAGGGGCCGGTTTCATCGGGTCACACATTGTGGATCAATGCGTGGCTCTGGGCCATGAAGTCGCTATTGTGGATAATCTTTGGGAAGAAGGCGGTGGCAAAAAAGAGAACCTCAATTCCAAAGCAACCTTCTACCGCGCTGATATCACCGATGAGGCGACACTCCAGAAAATCTTTGATGAAGTTCGCCCGGAAATCGTCAGCCACCAGGCAGCGCAGCACAGCGTGGCGATCTCGACCAAAAATCCCCAGCTTGATGCACGCGTCAACGTGCTTGGCCTGCTGAATGTGTTGACCAATTGCACCCGTATTGGAACGCGCAAAATCATCTTTGCCTCTTCTGGCGCGACCTATGGCACTCCTGCCCGTCTGCCCATCGATGAAGAAGTACCGCAGCGTCCAGAATCGCCCTACGGCATCACCAAGATGGTCACGGAACACTATTTACGCTACTGGCAGGAGGCGAACGAGCTGACCTACACCGCGCTGCGCTACGGCAACGTCTATGGCCCGCGCCAGGACCCCAATGGAGAAGCCGGGGTGATCGCCATCTTTGCCAAACGCTTCCTCAATCACGATAGCATACGCATCGACTGGGACGGCGAACAGAAGAAAGACTACGTCTTCGTCGAAGACGTGGCGCGGGCGAATGTGCTTGCCATCGATCATGGCGATAACGATATCTTTTGTATCGGCACAGGGCGCGGCGCATCGGTCAACGAACTCTACCACACGCTGGAAAAGATCACCGGGTACACGCCGGAGATTGTCCGCGCACCCAAACGCCCCGGCGATATCTACCTGGCCTACTTCGATTGCAGCAAGGCCGAGCGCGTGCTGGGCTGGAAACCACAGGTCACGCTCGAAGAGGGCATCGCAAAGACGGTAGATTTCTTCCGTGCATAAATGTAGGGACGCGATAAATCGCGTCCCGGCCCGTGTTCAATGTACACCGAGGTGGACGCGATAAATCGCGTCCCTACATTTAATTCGTTCCCGCCAGCGCTAGCGTTTGCGCGTAGGAGCGCACAACCTCGCGCATATGGCGCGTAATCACATGAGCAAGGATCATATGCGCATCCTCTTCCTGCTCGATATTTTGGCCAGGAGCCAGCACAGCGGCATCAACAATACTCTTGAGCTTTCCTCCGGTCGCTCCCAGCAGGCCGATAGTGGCTGCGCGACTCTGCTGCGCCAGCTTTACGGCGTTAATCACATTTGGTGAATTGCCGCTCGCGCTGATGCCGATAACCACATCGCCCGGCTCGATCAAGTTCGCTAGTTGTTCCGCAAAAATGTGTTCATAATGAGTATCATTGCTCCATGCCGTGATGAGGGGAACATGATCGGTTAGCGAGATGGCCTTCAGGCGAGGCGCGCCCGGCATAATGGTATTCTTTGCCAGGTCGAGCGCGAAATGAGAAGCAGTTGCGGCGCTTCCACCATTGCCCATCACGAAAATACGGTGCCCATTATGATAGGCTTCTTCCAGGATGGATAACACCGCCTGGAGATCGGAAAGTGAGATGGCCTGCATCATCTGTTCAAGCTCGCTGAAGTAATTGGTGATCGATTCCACGATGTCTTATCCCTCCCTTCCTATCGAAATGGGTGCGCCCGGTGACTCTCTCGGATCAGTATAGGGCGCGACCCACAGATTATTAAAGTTGGCAACATTCAGTAATACCTTCGCGCCCGAATGATCGAAGCGGAAATTCATGCGCTTCAAACCGCGCTTCTCTAATGCCTCGGTGACGGCGTTCTGCCTCACCTCGGAACAGTACAGCAGCAGGAAGCCGCCACCGCCCGCTCCCGTAATTTTGCCTGCGGTCGCCCCATGTTCCAACGCCAGGCTATAGCACTCATCGATGAAACTGGTCGAGAGGTTAGGGGCGAGACGGCGTTTCTCCCGCCAGGAATAATGGAGCAGGCGCGCGAACTCATCCAGGTCGCCCCGTTCAAGGCATGCCTGCACATCTACCGCTACCTGCTTGATATTGTGCAGCGCCTGCAACACCGCATCATCACGGTCCTCGGTAGATTTGCGCTGGTGTTTGAGGATAGAAGTTGATTCCCGTGAGCTGCCCGTAAAGAACAGCAGCAACCGGTTTTCAAGCGTCTGGAGTACATCGCGCGCGATCTTCAACGGTTCGACCGTCACGCCCTCGCTGCTAAACGTGATTTTATTCAGACCACCGAAGGCCGCCGCGTATTGATCCTGTTTGCCTATCGGCATGCCCATCTTGCTAATCTCGATGGAGGAGGCCAGTTCCGCTACCTGCTGCTTGGTCATCGGCTGCTCAAGCAGGGTTGAGATCGCGCGCACCATCGTCACGGCTGCCGCGCTCGATGAACCCAGTCCAGTACCAGGGGGCACCTCGCTGGCAACAAAGAGGTTGATACCCCGGCGAATTCCAAAATGATGTAAGATGGCTTTAGGAAGAGCTAAATCGCCATTCCAGAAGAGATCATTATAGGGAGAATGGCGAAACAGTGAACGATAGTCAGCCGAGATCACCTGGAGATCATCCGCATCTTCAGTGGTAATAATGGCATAAAAGTATTTATTAATTGCTGTACTGATTACCAGACCACCATATTTCGCATAATATGCCTCAAGATCAGTTCCTCCACCCCCAAGACTGATGCGCATGGGCGCTCTTGCAATTAGCATTGTTTTTTCTCTCTTCTTATTATGCTCATCTATAATAAGGATGATAGGGGCGCGATGCATCGCGCCCCTACCCTCGTTTATGCCACCGGTTGGCGCATCGCTTCGATGAGTACCTTCGCGACTTCTGGACGGGAGAACTCGCGCGGTGGAATCTCGCCCGCCTGCAACATCTGGCGCACCCTGGTGCCACTGAGCGTCACGTGCTGCTCACTGCCGTGCGGGCAGGTTTTCGACGACGCCATCGAATCACAGGTGCGGCAGAAGAAGGTATGATCGAAGAACATGGGCGTGATGCCAAGCTTCGCGGCATCGAAGTTCGCGAAGATATAATGCGCATCATACGTGCCGTAATAGTTGCCTACACCTGCATGGTCGCGCCCGACGATGAAATGCGAACAGCCGTAGTTCTTGCGCATCAACGCGTGGAAAATGGCTTCACGCGGGCCAGCATAGCGCATAGCGGCAGGCAGCACGCCAAGAATCACGCGATCCGCCGGATAGTAGTTTTCCAATAAGACTTCGTAACAGCGCATGCGCACATCAGCCGGGATATCATCGCCCTTGGTATCGCCCACCAGGGGATGCAGGTAGAGACCGTCAACAGTCTCTAAGGCGCACTTTTGAATGTACTCGTGCGCGCGGTGTACGGGGTTACGGGTCTGGAAGCCAACAACACGTTTCCAGCCACGCTCCGCGAACTGCTGGCGAGCCTGCGTGGGGGTAAAGCGATACCTGGCAAAGGCCTGGTGCTGCAGCGCGACAACCCGCACGGGGCCGCCCAGCAGGACATCTCCCTGCGAGTAGAGAACCTTTACGCCGGGGTGCGCATCTTCCGTGGTGCGATAGACCTTGCTGGCCTCCAGTTCCTTGTCATAACCAAACTTCTCTTCGATGGTCATAACAGCCTGCAATGCCCCCTGAACCACGAGCGCGATCTGCGAGCCTTCATTCAACGCGCTCGCCTGCTCTGTGCTGACGGAGAGGGTAATCGGCACCGACCAGGGCAAGCCATTGCTCAGGTGCATGTCGTTCACGCTGCCCAGGTAATCGGCGCGCGTCATGAAGCCGCCCAATGGGCTATATGCGCCGATAGCCAGCATCTCCAGGTCAGCTAACTGGCGAGAGCCAATTTCCACCTGGGGAAGCCCTTTCGCGCGCGCGCGCAGCTCGTCCTGCTCTTGCTCGCTCGCCATGTTCAAGATCAGTTCCCCACCATGAGGAGCAATCAAACCGTTTATCATGTCTTTATCACCTTTGTAGGGCCGCGATTTATCGCGCCCATCTGATATATGTGAATTTACAGGTAGCCCAACGCCGCGAGACGCTCAGTCACAACTTTCGCTTCCTCTTCGGGCGCTTCCTCTGATTCGAGGTAGCCCAGCTCTTCAAGCTTCGCGATAATGCGGGAGACGCTCTCTTCAACCGTCTCTTTGTCGGTCTCAACCACCAGCTCAGGATGATCCGGCTCCTCGTAGGGATCGTCTACGCCGGTAAAGCCTTTGAGCTTGCCCTCATCGGCCAGTTTATAGAGGCCCTTGACGTCTCGTTGGCGGCAGACATCAATGGGACACTTCACGTAGACTTCGACGAAGTTACCGATATGATTGCGCGCCCACGCACGTGTCTCGATATAGGGGGAGATGGCGGCGGAGATGCACCCTACGCCATTGCGCGTGAGCAGACCGCATACAAATGCGATACGCTTGATGTTGGTATCACGATCCTCTTTGCTGAAGCCCAGGCCTTTGCTCAGGTGCGTGCGCACGACATCGCCATCCAGTATCTCAACATTGCGCCCGCGCGCCTTGAGACGCTGTTCGATCACCTCAGAAAGCGTGCTTTTGCCAGCGCCAGAAAGACCTGTAAACCAGAGAGTAAAACCAGTAGTTGCCATGTTGTATTTCTTCCTCCAAATTGTTCGATAATCTTCGATGTAGTCAGGACCAGGCGACGCTCCTCGGCGCATATAGCCTCTGTCCCTATCTCTTAGAATGCCTTGCCCTGCATATCGGCGGGAACAGGCACATCCAGTTGTTTCAGAATCGTTGGAGCCATATCCATCAACTGCAGCCCGCTCAACTCGCGCCCGTCGGCGCCTTCGTCAACATGCGGATCATGTTTGATCACGATGCCGAACTGAGCGTGATTGCAGTCGTCCGGTCCGGTGTCATTCTCAAAGGTGTAGATGGACCCATGCCCGACCGTCCCGACGGATCGCCAGAAGAGATCACCAAAGTACACAATCAGGTCAGGTGGAACTCCGTTTACTTCGTGATAGATTTCCCTCGGCTTGTAGACCGTCGTACCAATATGAACGCCATCCGGGTCGACGATTGCCTCAAATTTGGCTTTGAGTTCGTCGCGCAGCGCTTCTACCTCGCCGGGCTTGACGATACCCTGCGGCTCGCGGCCTTCGATGTTCAGGAAGATGCGCGCATAATAGCCGCCATCGCCCCAGACTCGGGTCTTGCTCCAGTCAATCTCGCATTTATCAATGGCGGTGAGGCTGCTGGGCATCGATTTGAGGGTCAGATAGCCTTCCTGAATCAGCCACTCATTGACACAGATGCCGCCATCCATCTTCTTCGCGCCGTGATCGGACACGATGAACACCGTCGTGTTTTCATCCACCAGGTCGAGAATCTGACCAATCTCATTGTCCAGGTAGCGATAATAATTATGGATACTCTCGTTGAAGACCGGGTGCACTTCATATTTATGATGAGTGGGATCGTGATACTTCCACAAGCCGTGATGGATACGGTCGGTTCCCATCTCCACGAACATGAAGAAATCCCAATCCTTTTCCGCGATCCACTTTTTGACCAGCTTCAAACGCTTTTCGGTCATACTGTAAATCTGGCGCAGCAGGTAATCCTTATCATCCGTACGGAAGTTGGGTACGTCCACCAGGTACTCACCAACGATGGACTCGATTTCCTGCATGACAGACGCGGGGTAGGTATAGGGTCGTTCGGGATTCTTGGTCGAGGGAGTCAGGAAGCATCCCACCTGGATACCATTGACCGGTTTGGGGGGATAGGTCTGCGGGACACCCACCGTAATCACTTTTTTGCCTGCTCGCGACAGCACATCCCACACGCGATCAGTTTTGACGGAATTGGAATTGGCCAGCGTATTTTTCTCATACGAATAATCGCCACGATTGCGAAAGCCATAAAACCCCAACGTGCCAGGGTCCTTGCTGGACATCATCGAACTCCACGCGGGGACGGTGATGGCGGGGATGCAACTCTCGAGTTTGCCCCAGGCACCGTGATCCATGACGCGTTTGAAGTTTGGCAGTTCATCGCGCCACTGTTCAAACACGAGTTCGGGCGGAGCGCAATCAAGGCCAATCACCAGCACCTTTTTTCTCCGATTCATGAACATTTGCCTTTCCAGATACGTTTGTGTTTTCATCACTGACTGGTTCGTGTTTCAGTTCGCCTATAACTCATCGAAGGTGAACCAGCCTGCGTTTTACTTACCTATTGCTTTTACACGCATTACCTTGTAAAAGAAGAACTACATTGTTTCTCTATACAACACCGGCGTTTTATACACAGGTTGTTCATAGCGATAGTGAGCATATCATCTTCAATGGGCGAACGACGTTATCAAGAAGTGAAGATGCGGTTACAATATTACTAGCTTTGTTATATTTACTCAACCGTCTTGCTATGATATTGTTAAGCTTATATGCCTCGAAAGACGTGATATTCGTGCCCTTCTGCATCTTCTCTCTCATCTATTGTAACGGTTGTTGCATTTTCCTGCATAGCTACCAGTAAAAATGGGCTATGACGAAAGGGACATGCAACCCTGTTCACAACAAACAGGCAATAAGACTTTCCTCCAATTTCAGTTAGTGTGAGCGTTTACTCATCACAACTGCATCAATGCCCACTTGATGTTCAATCTGTTACCTTTCTCACCAGGAATTTGTAAGTAATCTTATAGCAATCAAGCGTCAGTTCGGAGTATAGTTAGATATGCAAGTACAACCTATGTCTAGGGATAAGCGTTCACTGGATAGATAGGCATTGTAAGAAAGGAACAACCAGATGTCAAATAGTAAGAAAGTGCGTGTAGCTGTTGTAGGCGTTGGCAACTGTGCCAGTTCGCTGGTGCAGGGTGTACAGTACTACCGGAATGCTCAGCCCGACGATTTTGTCCCAGGCTTGATGCATGTGAATCTCGGCGGCTATCATATTCGCGATATCGAGTTCTCCGCCGCTATTGATATTGATCAAAATAAAGTGGGGAAGGACCTGAGTGAGGCGATCTTCGCGGCCCCCAATAATACCTATAAGTTCTCTGATGTACCGCATCTCGGCGCGAAAGTGTATCGCGGCATGACACATGATGGTCTCGGCAAATACCTCTCGCGCATCATCACTAAATCGAGTGCATCAACCGATGATATCGTGAAAATCATCCAGGATACCGGTACCGATGTGGTGATTAACTACCTGCCCGTTGGCTCTGAGACGGCGACGAAATGGTACGTCGAGCAGATCCTCCAGGCCAGGGTAGGTTTTGTGAATTGTATTCCGGTGTTTATCGCGCGCGAACATTACTGGCAGGAGCGCTTCAAAGAAGCCAACTTGCCGATGATCGGCGACGATATCAAGAGCCAGGTGGGAGCCACGATTGTGCACCGCATGCTGGCGCGCCTCTTCCGCGAGCGTGGTGTGCGCCTGGAACGCACGATGCAGCTGAACGTCGGCGGCAATACCGACTTCTACAACATGCTGGAGCGCGAGCGCCTGGAGTCGAAGAAGATCAGCAAGACCAACGCGGTGACGAGCCAGTTGGACTACGAACTGGGCGAGAAGAATGTGCATATCGGGCCATCAGACTACGTGGAGTGGCTGTCTGACCGCAAATGGGCCTACATCCGCCTGGAAGGGCGCACCTTTGGCGATGTGCCTTTGAACGTAGAGCTGAAGCTGGAGGTATGGGATTCACCCAACTCAGCAGGTGTGGTGATCGACGCAGTACGCATGGTGAAACTGGCAATGGATCGCGGTATCAGCGGCACGCTGGAAGGACCGAGCGCGTACCTGATGAAGTCTCCACCCATCCAGCACCACGATGATATCGCGCGTGAAATGACCGAAGCCTTCATTCAAGAAGAAGTGGTCAAATCGCCCCAGGAGCCAGAGGTACTCGAACCAACCAACGGCCATAAGGCCGAAGTCCCGGCTGAATAACGATATCATGAGCAAGCACATCCACGCTGCCCTTTTAGAGGGCAGCGTGGATGTGCTTGCTCATATTAATATTGCACGGCTGGCTCATTCCGCTTTGGCAGGCTCGGCACATTTCCTTTAAGCAGTTCCTCACGCACAATCGTTACCTCTAAAGGTGCGGAAATCCCGATCTTCACACGTTCACCTTCAACAGCCAGCACCGATACGCTGATGACCCCATCAAGTATAATACTTTCACCAACTTTTCGCCTCAATACGAGCATGGTAACATCCTTCCTTTTATATCAACGATACATGCGTATGTCTATTTGGATATGCCGGCTGGCCAACTTGCTGTCGCATCTCCCTCACACCTTTGTCACCTTTCCCGATGTCAGCAACAACAGGCGCGTACTGTGGCTTTTTCGGCTGGCGAGGCGCCTGGCGAACATTCATCGCCGTGCGCAGCCGTAAAATCGCCTGCATATGCAGCTGGCAGACACGCGATTCAGACACTCGCATTATTTCACTGATTTCCTTCATCGTCAGTTCTTCTTGATAATAAAGGGAGAGCAACAGGCGTTCACGCGGCGGCAACGCGTCCAGTACATGACCTAGGAACGCAATTTGCTCCTGTTGCTCTACCTGTTCAGCCGGACCCGGCGTTCCCACATCCTCAAGTAGATCGGCCAGTGAAGTAACACTTTCTTCCTGTGATAGAGAGCCTACAGGCGCGTCGAGCGAAAGTAGCATCGTGCTGGCTTCCTGCAACGTCTGGAGACAGCGGTCGGTTGAGATATGCAATTCCGCCGCGACTTCTTCCACCTTCGCGGGCCGCCCCAGCCGTTGTTCAAGTGCAGCCAACGCACCTTCAACCTGGCGGACTCGTGTCACGGCGGAACGCGGCAGCCAGTTGAGTGTGCGCAACTGGTCGATGACCGCGCCGCGAATACGCACTACTGCAAATGTTTCAAAGCGTATCCCTCGCGATGGGTCAAAGCGATCAATGGCGTTGATCAGTCCAATTACGCCGTAACTTACCAGGTCATCTTGATCTAATAAACTGGTTGATGGGATGCCTAACCGGCTTACGACACTTCGCACCAGTGGTGTATATGCGATAATCAATTCGTCGCGTAACTCCGGACGGCGTGTCCTCACAAACTCCATCCAGAGATCACCAATAGGGGCTGAAACACTCATAGGAATACCTTCCTGCGAGGTTCCTTCCTGAATTACTCCTTCCTTATCTCCTCATCTATTTAGAGTGTAGCCAGATAGGGCTTTTCCTGCTATTGACATTGGTCGCTTGTTTGCTTGCTAGAAGTCCTGATATTTCCTTATGTCCCTACAGAACCTGTACGGCAGACCGATAGAGAGCAGTAGAAGCGAGTACAACAAGCTCGTCAGGCAAAGAGGTTCTAACGTTAAGGAGATGTGCTATGAAGAACGCCCCACAACCATCCGAACAAAATGAACGGCGCACTCAACATGCGCAGATAAAGAGCCCGGTTGGAAATAAATCAGAGGAACAAATGCTGCTGGATTACTTGATTGACGCTGGCTTTATGTTGGATGAGGCGCTCCAACTACTCGATTTGCGCGAACACCTCTATACCAATACCGAGATGCAACAACGCCTGGCGGACGACGCCCGCATGCAGTTTGCGCGCTGGCTCTATGAACAGGGCGAACTCAATGAGGGGGCATAGCAACTATTGTCATGACCCCTCTAATATGCTATACTGCGCAACGGAGAGATGTCAGAGTGGTCGAATGTGCCGCTCTCGAAAAGCGGTAGGGTGAATAGCCCTCGTGGGTTCGAATCCCACTCTCTCCGCCGTGCTGGAGGAGTCTCATAGTGGCCTAGTGAGCACGACTGGAAATCGTGTAAGGTGAATAGCCTTCGTGGGTTCGAATCCCACCTCCTCCGCTCTTTCCCCCAGGTCGCTTCTCTGCTTGCGCATTATACATCCCTCTTCAAGGAACGCTCATCTACACATGAACCACAGCTGGCGGTTAGTCATGCCTCTTCTGACACTTCGACCGGATGAGCTGCGCTTGTCCACAGACACAGATCAAGA
>WNGK01003868.1_pt1 | contig 16137 bp, 19 predicted proteins | sample 5400601 | NCBI WGS metagenome assembly WNGK01 (sample SAMN13153376, study PRJNA577476) | soil metagenome | isolation source: 60 cm soil or saprolite under Garry oak tree replicate 1 | place: USA:California | collected 2016-06-15
GCGTGCGCTCGAACTCAAGCAGCTCTCTGTGCAGCTACTCGAGGTCGGTTCTGAAGCATTGGCTGATGGGCTTCTTCGTGGTGCTGCCGGTAAGGATTGAACTTACGACCTCCCCCTTACCAAGGGGGTGCTCTACCACTGAGCTACGGCAGCGCCGGGCCGGATGCGAAAATCGACCGATGGGGAAGCGGCCGCGCGTGCGGCGATCCTTGCCACACGGCCGCACCTGGCGCAAGCGCGTGCCCGTTCAACGGCCGGCTGCGCCGGAGGCTTCCGTCGCGTGCCGTCGGGTCGTAATCTTGCAGCCATGAACGAGCGGGGAAAGCGCGCGGAGAAGATGAGCCAGCAGCGGCGTTTGGGCGCGGCGCTGCGGGAGAATCTCAAGCGTCGCAAGGCCCAAGCCAAAGCCCGCGCGTCGGGCTCCGGCGCGGCGGGCGCCGCGAAGTCCCACGATTCCGCCGGAATTGCCGGGCATAAACAAGAACGCTAGACCCGACGCGGCTGCCTTGCGGCGTGTGGGCTTTTCTGCATCGTGGCGCCGCGGTTCGTGCAGCATCGTGGCGTTTGCCGGACACGGGGGAGGGGGCATGGATCGCATTCGCATCCACGGCGGCCAAAGGCTCAACGGAACGATTCCGATCTCCGGCGCCAAGAACGCCACCTTGCCGTTGATGATCGCGAGCCTGCTCACCGACAAGACGCTCGTTCTCGACAACGTGCCTCGGCTCGCCGATGTGGGTCTGCTCCAGCGCATCCTCGGCAATCACGGCGTCGATATCATGGTGGGCGGCAAGCGTCCGGGCGAAACCCAATACGACGGCCAGACGCTCCACATCTCCGCCGCCAACGTCATCGACACCACGGCTCCCTATGAGCTGGTCTCGCGCATGCGGGCGAGCTTCTGGGTGGTCGCGCCGTTGGTCGCGCGCATGGGCGAGGCGAAAGTGTCGATGCCGGGCGGCTGCGCCATCGGCACGCGCCCGGTCGATCTTCTGATCATGGCGCTCGAACGTCTGGGCGCCGAAATCGAGATCGATCGCGGCTATGTGATCGCCCGCGCCAAGAACGGCCTCAAGGGCGGCGAGATCAAATTTCCCAAGGTGACGGTCGGCGGCACCCATACCGCGCTGATGGCGGCCTCGCTGGCGCGCGGCACCTCCGTCATCGAGAACGCCGCGCGCGAACCGGAGGTCAAGGACGTCGCCGATTGCCTCAACAAGATGGGCGCCAAAGTCACCGGCGCGGGCACCTCGCGCATCGTGGTCGAGGGCGTAGCGAAGCTTGATGGCGCTCGCCACCGCGTGCTGCCCGACCGCATCGAGACCGGCACCTATGCCATGGCCGCCGCGATGGCCGGCGGCGACGTGCTTTTGGAAAATGCGCGCAGCGAATTGCTGCAGGCGGCGCTCGACGTGCTCGTGCGGGCGGGCGTCGAGGTCACCGCGACCAATACCGGCGTGCGCGTCAAGCGCAACGGCTCCGGCCTCGCCCCGGTCGAGGTGACGACCTCGCCGTTCCCGGGCTTTCCGACCGATCTGCAGGCCCAGTTGATGGCGCTCATGACGCGGGCGAAAGGAATCTCCCGCATCACCGAGACGATCTTCGAGAACCGTTTCATGCACGTGCAAGAGCTGGTGCGGCTCGGCGCGCACATTCAGCTCGACGGCGAATGCGCCACCATCGAAGGTGTGAGCGCGCTCAAGGGTGCGCCGGTGATGGCCACGGATCTGCGCGCTTCGGTCTCCCTCGTCATCGCCGCGCTGGCGGCCGAGGGCGAGACCATCGTCAACCGCGTCTATCACCTCGACCGCGGCTTCGAGCGGCTGGAGGACAAGCTCGCGGCCTGCGGCGCCGCGATCGAGCGCCTCAGCGGGTAGTCCGCCGTCCACGCGCAATGTCCGTTCGGGTAGCTGCGGCCTTGACGCTCGTCCTGGCGCGTGTCCTGGCGCTTGTCCTGGCGCTCGCCGGCGGCGCCAATGCGCAGTTGGTAGATTGTCTCGGCGGTCAAAGACCGACCCAGGTGGCCGAGCTCATGTTCGGCCGCAACATCGGCGGCCGGATCGGCGTGAGCGAAGGCGACTTTGGCCGTTTCGTCGATCGCGAGATCATATCGCGCTTTCCGAACGGGCTCACCGTGTTCAATGCCGCAGGCCAGTGGCGGGATCAGGCCAGCAGCAAGATCGTTCGCGAGCCGAGCAAGATCGTGCAGATCGTGCTCCCCGGCCAGGTCGGGGACATTGCGCGGCTCAACGAGATCGTCGAAGCCTACAAGACCCGCTTCAAACAACAATCGGTCGGCATGATCGTGCGGCCGGCCTGCGTGTCGTTCTAGTCCCGGTGGCCGGGCGGGCGGAATCGGCCCCTCGCCACCGCTTGCGCCCCCGCTGGGCGCTTCCTAATTACCTCCATAACGCCGAAAATGGCAGGGAGCGCGCGTCATGGAGCCGGTGAAGTTCGTCGCCCTTGACCGGGACGACCTCGAAGTCGTGTCCACCCATCTGCAGGATGCGCTCGTCAAGGTGGCCGACGTCATGTGGCGTCCGCACGAAAAGCGCCTGGTGATAGCGCTGAGCCGCTTCGACTGGCTCTCCGCAGAGGGGACAAAGCCCGAACTCAGACGCTGCCGCGCGGCGCTGCGCTTCGAGCGCGTCAAATGCTGCAAATGCCGAAACGTCAATCCGGCCGGCAAGGACGCGGTGCTCAACCTGCTCGCGGTCGAATTTTCCGAGACCGATCCGCCGGCCGGGATCGTGAACCTCATTTTCTCGGGCGGGGGGACGCTGCGGCTCGAGGTCGAATGCCTGGAAGCCGAGCTCGCCGATCTAGGGCCGTCCTGGCCGGCGGCCGTGCGTCCAATTCATACTGACGACACCACCGACGCCCGGGGTTGACGGCTTCTCGCAGCCACGCCATTGACCGCTGATCCGGCCCGCCGGTAGGACAGGGCCATGCCGATCCGTCTCGACCGCCGCGCCCCTGATTTCGGCGAGCGTTTCCGCGCCTTTCTCGCCACCAAGCGCGAGGCGTCGGCCGACGTTGACGCGGTCGTGCGCGCGATCATTGCGGACGTCGCTGCCCGCGGCGATCGCGCCTTGATCGAGCTCAGCCGGAAATTGGACCGAGTCGATCTCGACCAAACCGGCTTGCGCGTAGGGGCCGATGAGATCGATGCGGCCTATGCGGCCTGCGACCGTCGGGCGCTCGATGCGCTCGCGCTCGCGCGCGATCGGATCGAGGCCTGTCACCGCCGCCAGCTCCCGGCTGACGAGCGCTTCATCGATCCGCTGGGGGTCGAGCTTGGATCGCGCTGGAGCGCGATCGAGGCGGTCGGCCTCTACGTCCCTGGCGGCACCGCAGCCTATCCGTCCTCGGTGCTGATGAATGCGGTGCCGGCCGAGGTCGCCGGCGTTCCGCGGCTGGTGATGGTCGTGCCGGCGCCGGAGGGCAAGCTTGCGCCGCTCGTGCTCGCGGCGGCGAAGCTCGCCGGCATCGACGAAATCTATCGCGTCGGGGGCGCCCAGGCGGTGGCCGCGCTCGCCTATGGCACCGAGACGATTGCGCCGGTTGCCAAGATCGTCGGCCCCGGCAACGCCTATGTGGCGGCGGCCAAGCGCATTGTGTTCGGCAAGGTCGGTATCGACATGATCGCCGGGCCTTCGGAAGTGCTGATTCTCGCCGACAAGACCGGTCACGCCGATTGGATCGCGGCCGATCTGCTGGCGCAGGCGGAGCATGATGAAAGCGCCCAGCCGATCCTGATCACGGACGACGCCGCTCTCGCCGAGGCGGTGGAGACGGCCATCGGCGCGCAGCTTCCCTCGCTGCCGCGCGCCGCGGTCGCGGGCGCCTCCTGGCGCGATTTCGGCGCCATTATCCTGGTCGGCGCGCTCGCTGACGCCGTGCCTCTCGTCGACGCCATCGCACCGGAGCATCTCGAGATCCAGAGTGAGGATGCCGAGCGTCTTGCCGGCCGCATCCGCAATGCCGGCGCCATTTTCCTCGGGCCCCACACGCCCGAGGCGATCGGCGACTATGTCGGCGGCTCGAACCACGTGCTGCCGACCGCGCGCTCGGCCCGCTTCTCCTCGGGACTGGGCGTGCTCGACTTCATGAAGCGCACGTCGATTCTCAAATGCGGGCCCGATCAGTTGCGCGCGCTCGGCCCTGCCGCCGTCGCGTTGGGTGAAGCCGAGGGGCTCGACGGTCACGCTCGCTCGGTGACGATGCGCTTCAATCCGAAATGACACGCTCGGAACGCGCGTCCCAGCGAAAGAAGAACCGCCTCGTCGCGGTGACGCTCGACGAAAATTCGATTGGCCGGTCGAACCCCGACGTCGAGCACGAGCGTGCCGTCGCGATCTACGATCTGCTCGAAGACAATACCTTTGCCACGAACGACGATGACGAGGGGCCGTTTGCGCTGCATTTGAGCATCAGCGGAGCGCGCCTCGTGTTCGACATCAGGCGCGCGGATGGCGCGCCGGTGGTGGCTCATCTTCTGTCGCTCTCGCCGCTGCGGCGCATCGTCAAGGACTACTACACCGTCTGCGACAGCTATTACGCGGCAATTCGCACTGCGACGCCCGACCGCATCGAGGCGCTCGACATGGGCCGGCGCGCCCTCCACGACGAGGGCTCCAACATCTTGATGGAGCGGCTCGCGCGCAAAGTAAGACTCGATTTCGATACTGCGCGCCGCCTGTTCACGTTGATCTGCGTGTTGCATTGGAAGGGGTGAAGGGAGCGCCGGCGTCGCGGCCGCAGGCGGTGTTGTTCGCCTGCGGCATGAATTCCGTGCGCTCGCCCATGGCCGCGGCGCTGCTCAAGCAAATGCTCGGCACCTCGCTCTACGTCGGCTCGGCGGGCGTGCGCAAAGGCGAGCTCGATGCCTTCGCGGCCGCCGCGATGGAGGAGATCGGCATCGACATCAGCGCGCACCGGCCGGTGACTTTCGAAGAGCTCGACGATTTGGAGGGGCTGAATTTCGACCTGATCGTCACGCTTTCGCCTGAAGCGCACCACAAAGCGCTCGAATTGACCCGCACGCTCGCCGCCGATGTCGAATATTGGCCGACCGCGGATCCGACCGCGATCGAAGGCAGCCGCGAGCAGCGGATGAACGCGTATCGGGAGGTGCGTGATCAGTTGCTGAAACGGATCAGGGAGCGCTTTTCTCCTCGCCATCGGGGCAACGAGTGACAAACCCATGGTCAGCGGTTGTCGGATGGGCGTGATTCCGCTAGGTTCGCGCCTTCGGGGCGGCGCGATCCGCCCGCGCTGTTTCCAAAATGCCGGAGAGCGGATGGCAAAGGAAGAACTCTTGGAATTTCCCGGTGTCGTGACGGAGCTGCTTCCGAACGCCACGTTCCGGGTCAAACTCGAGAACGAACATGAGATCATCGCCCACACCGCCGGCCGCATGCGTAAGAACCGCATCCGCGTGCTGGCGGGCGACAAAGTGCTGGTCGAGATGACGCCCTACGATCTGACCAAGGGTCGTATCACCTATCGATTCAAATAATCGCGCTTCTCCAAGCTCACGACCTCCGTCCATGCAGTCGCTGCGCAAGCAAAAATGATCGGCCGGCCCAAGCTCGTCCTCGCGTCCGGCTCGCCCCGCCGAGTCACGCTCATCAATCAGGCCGGCATCGAGCCCGATGCGTTGCGCCCCGCCAACGTCGACGAGACGCCGAGGCGCGGAGAGCTGCCGCGCGCCTGCGCCAATCGGCTCGCGCGCGCCAAGGCCGAGGTGGCGCTCGATCTGGTGCGCGCCGACGAGGATCTCCAGGGCGCCTATATCCTCGCCGCCGATACCGTGGTCGCGGTCGGTCGGCGCATCCTGCCCAAGCCCGAACTGGTCGATGAAGCCTCCGAATGCCTGCGCCTCCTGTCCGGGCGCAATCACCGCGTCCACACGGCGATCTGCCTGGTGACGCCGAAAGAGGCCTACCGCCAGCGCTTGGTCGAGACGCGCGTGCGCTTCAAGCGCCTGTCGGAGGACGACATCGAGACCTATCTCGCCTCGGGTGAATGGCGCGGCAAGGCCGGCGGCTATGCCGCCCAAGGCATCGCCGGAAGCTTCATCGTCAAGATCGCGGGGTCCTACAGCAACGTCGTCGGCCTTCCGCTCTACGAAGTGACCACGCTTTTGTCCGGCGAGGGTTATCCGATCCGCCTCGGCTGGCTCAACCCCGTATGAGGCCTGGTCCTGCGGCAGCCGATCACCCATATGGACGGCATGTCCGAGCGCAATCCCGCCACCAAGTCCTGCCCGATTTGCGGCAAGCCGGCGGTGGAAAAATTTCGGCCGTTCTGCAGCAGGCGCTGCGCCAATGTCGACCTCAACCGCTGGCTCAGCGGCGTCTATGCGGTGCCGGTCAAGGACGAAGATGACGAGGATGGAGCATCGTCCGCAAAGCGCGGCGAGGAGGCATCCTGAGTGCGAATTGCGAGCGCGGAGGGCCGTTCTGGACAGCCGGGAATCGAGCCTCTATAACCCCCGCGCTCCTTCGTCCGCCGTCGCGCGGGCGCGGCGCCCAGGTAGCTCAGTTGGTAGAGCACTGCACTGAAAATGCAGGTGTCGGTGGTTCAATTCCGCCCCTGGGCACCGCTCTCTTTAGTTATTGACATCGCAAAATGTTTTCGCGCATTCCGCAACCCTGCGGAAAGGCGGAATCGCACCTTCTCGACGGTCGAGTCCGCTCATCGGGGCAGAGCGGACATCACTGCAGCGTGTTCGAAATGACGCGAATGACCCGAAGCAGACATGAGCAGCTGAGCGCATGCGGTGGCTTGCTGGATAGAGGGCCGCATCGCCTGGGCAGAGGCAATGCACGGCTGCCTAATGCAGATGCCTCAGCTTGTCGGGATTGCGCACCACGTAGATCGCGGTGATCCTACCATCCTCGATGTCGAGTGTCGTCGTCTGCAGCTCGCCATCGGCCTCCAGTGTCACAAAACCCGGCAAGCCATTGATGAAGCCTGTGCGGACGAGTTTTGACTGATGCGTCTGGAATTGCTTGGCCAGATAGGCGTGGAGCTTCATCACCTCGTCGAAGCCGAAGATCGGATCAGGCGATGCAGGACGCTTGCCGCCACCGTCGGCATGCACGCTGACATCGGCAGCCAGCATTGCCCCCAGTGCCGACATGTCGCCGCTACGTGATGCCGTGTAGAAGGCGTTGGCGAGCTCGATCCCTCGCTGCTTTTCGAGTTTGAACCGCGGCCGTTCATCGCGCACATGGTTGCGTGCCCGCGCTGCGAGTTGACGACAGGCGGCCGCATCGCGCTTGATGGTGGCAGCTACCTCGTCAAACCCCAATCCAAACACATCATGCAGCAGGAAGGCAGCGCGTTCGAGTGGAGAGAGGCGCTCCATTGCAAGCATCAGCGGGAGTGTGACGTCTTCCCCTGCTTCCTCCGCCACGATCGGATCAGGAAGCCAGGGGCCGATATAGGCTTCACGTTGGAGCTTTGCCGATTTGAGCTGATCGAGACAAAGCCGTGTGACCACCCGGCGAAGGAACGCCTCGGGCTCACGGATCTCTTCGCGATCAACCCCCATCCAGCGGATGAAGGCCTCCTGCACCACGTCCTCGGCGTCCGACACCGAACCCAGCATGCGATAGGCGACACGCATGAGGCGCGGGCGCAGCGGATTGAAGATCTCCGCTGCGCCTTGGAGGCTTGGATCCACCGTTAGGCTGCCGCTCTCGCCACCGCCTTGGCGGCCGCAGGTTCCATCCACGTGCCGAAACCAACCGAGAGCCGGTTCCAGCCATTGATGATGTTGATCATGAGCGTGAGCTTCACCTGTTCCTCGTCGCTGAACTGGGCCTTGAGCGCACCGTAGGCGCTTTCGTGGGTATGGCCTTCCGAGAGCCGCGTCAGCGCCTCGGTCCAGCCCAGCGCGGCCCGCTCCCGCTCCGTGTAGCAAGGCGCTTCGCGCCAGGCCGACAGCAGGTAGATGCGCTGCTCGGTCTCGCCCTGGCTGCGGGCTTCGGTCGTATGCATGTTGATGCAGTTGGCGCAGCCGTTGATCTGCGAGGCGCGAATCTTCACGAGCTCGATCAGGCTCGGCTCGAGGCTGGCGGCGATCGCGAGCGCAGCGCCGGTCCAGACCTTCATGACGTCGGGGGCGGCGGTGAGGAGATTAACCTTGGCAGTCATTGGACCATTCCTTTCGTGGCTTGCGATGACATGACGAGCCGGGGGCCCCCGAATGTGACATCGCCACGAAAAAATTTGTGTCGCTCAGATTTATCCCGGCCCGGTATGGCGAGCAATGACCCCCCAACCGCAGTCCAGCGACGAAGCGCGTGCCTCGCCGGCCCAAAGATGGATGAAGCCCTGCCAGCTTTCTTGAGAGCTGCCGAGGTTGCAATTCCATCAACTAGGTGGCGGAACCGGTGGTTTGCATCACATCGCCCCTGGGCACCAGATTTTTTTCCCAACGGCGCCGGCAAGAATGTTGAGTTTTAGAGAGAGTTTTTGCCGCGACTGAAATCAATCATCGTCACTTCCGGCAACCCAAGTCGCTAGAACTCCCATATCGTTCGGGTCGAAGGCTACCAGGTCGGCGCGATATCCGGGGGCAAGCTTGCCGAGCATCTGCTCGAGACCAAGGAAAGTTGCCGGATGCGCTGACGCAAACCGCAGCGCGTCCGGCAATGGAACTCCGAGCAGGCGAATGCAATTCCTGACGGCGGTCGCCATGTCGAGAACCGTCCCGGCGAGCGTCCCGTCGTCCGTGACGCAGCAAGCGTCCCGCGCAGTGATGTTTTTTCCGTGCAGGCTGAAATTGGAGCGGCTCCCGCCCACGGGCGGCATCGCATCGGTCACGAGCATAGGATGGCCGAGGCCCCGCAGCGCCAGGCGGAGCATGGCGGGATCGACGTGCACACCATCCACGATGAGTCCGTACCAGGCGTCGGGCGATTCCAGTGCCTGCGCGATCGGTCCTCCTTCCCGGCTGGACAAGGGGCGCATGGCGTTGAAGAGATGCGTGAAACCCGTAAGCCCCTCCGCCATGGCAGCGCGGGTCTGCCGGTAAGATGCCATGGAATGACCTAGCGATACGCGAACGCCGGCCGCGACGAGCTGGGCGATGAATCCTGGCGGCACGACTTCGGGCGCCAAGGTCACGAGCAGCGCGCCGTTGCGCGGCGCCGTTAGCATCGCTAGCTCGTCCGCGGATGGGAGCCTGATCTGGCGCGTGTCGTGCACGCCGGGCTTTTCGCAAGAGAGGTAAGGCCCCTCGAGGTGAACGCCGAGAACGCCCGATTCTCCGCCGACGATGGCATCGGCCGCATCCAATGCCAGCCGCATCTTCTCCCGGCTGTCGCTTATGAGCGTCGGCAGCAAACCGGTTGTTCCAAATTTTCTGTGCGCCGCTGCGATGCTGCGAACGCCTTGCACGGTCGGCTGATCGTTGAACAGCACGTCGCCGCCGCCGTTCACCTGCAGGTCGATGAATCCGGGCGCAAGCCATGCATCGTCCGGCAGGTCGCGAATGGACATGGTCTGCGGCAGGTCGCTCGTCGGCACGAGGTCCACGATGCGAGCTCCGTCCACGACGACCGCGGTACGCTCGCGCACGACGGTGCCGTCGAAAACGTGGTCCGCTGCGATGGCGTGCAGCCCCGGCCTCTTCATCTGGTCCGCGTTATCTTTTGCAAATGGCGCGGAAGGTCTACGTTGATGCCACGACATTGGGCGACGCGAATGGCCAGCCCGTAGAAGCTCTGGATCAGGCACACCGCATCCGTGTCGGGGTGATCCGGCGCGAGCGCGGGCAAAGTACCAGCCTGTTGCTCCCCGTGGTCCGTCATGAATACGCTGGCATTCTTGCGGCGAAGATCCGAGGCGAGCGCGCGCAGCCCGACCGCGGCGTGGTCCGTCGGCACAAACAGGAGGGCAGGGTATGACGACTCCACGAGGGCGATCGGACCATGGAGGAATTCAGCGCCGCTGAACGCTTCGGCATGAAGATTTGAGGTCTCCTTCAACTTCAAGGCCGCCTCTCGTGCGATCGCGAGCGTGGGCCCCCGTCCCAGACTCACAAGGCTCGTCGCCTCGCACAGCGCATTCAAGGCTGGGCTCCAATCGAGCCGCATGGCAGCCGTGAGACGATCCGGCAGGCGTTCGATTGCTGCCCGCAGTTCATCCAAGCCGGCCCATCCGGCGACGACATGAAGCCAGGCGGAGAGGCTGGTCACGAAGGTCTTGGTTGCCACCACGCTGAGCTCGGGCCCTGCGGCCATCGGCAGCACAATGTCGGACGACCTTGCCAGGGGGCTGTCGGTATCGTTGACGATGGTTGCGGTCAGCGCGCCTGCGGCCTTGGCCATCTCGACCGACTCGATGAGGTCGTCGCTTCGTCCGGATTGCGAGACCGTGAGGAAGAGCTGACCGTTGAGCTTTAGCCGCTGCTTGTAGATGGTGGCCACATTGGGCGCGAAAGCGCCTACCGGGATGCCGAGGTGGCGCTCGATGAGATGCTTCCCGAACGTCGCCGAATGGGCCGAGCTCCCGCGCGCGCTTGTAAAGATAAAGTTCGGCGGGTCCCGCCTGAGGCAGCGCAGGAGTTCGGCCAGCGGAGCTTCGAGCGCCTTCGGCTGCCGCCGCACCGCGTCAGGGCTTGTTTGCCATTCCACTTCCATGTTGACGCGGGTCTCGCTCACCGGGAGCGCTCCGGAGCAGTGTGGCCGCGGCGGAGGGATTCCGCCGCATCGCGGGCCAGTTGCAGTGCGCCGGCGACCGCGTCGCCGCGAGGCGCAACAAGATGATGCCGCGTGGAGTCCGCGAGCCAAGGCTCGATTGGCGCCGCGAGGCCGCCGACCAGAGACAGCCGATCCACCCCGAACTCGATGAGCCGTTGCGCCAGCGCATCGACATGCCCGCCGGCAAGCCGCAGGAGCTCAACCGCAACAGGGTCGTTGGCCAAAGCATGCTCGACGATCTCTGGCGCGAAGGCTGCGAAATCCTTTGGCGATGCACCCGTCATCCAGTGCACGATCGCGTGCGGATCCGACCGAAACTTTGCAAAAAGCGAACGCAGCAGCGCCGACCACGCCATGCGCCCATCATGGGCCCACAGCGTGCGGCGCAACGCCTCGCAACCGAGCCAAGCGCCGCTTCCTTCATCCGAGATCGGCCAACCCCAGCCGCCGACTTGGTACTGTCGCCCATTCAGCTCCGCCCAGCCAATGCTGCCGGTGCCGATGACGATGATGCCGCCGTCACGCCCGCCATGCGCGCCGACGCACGCCGCCTGGGCATCGGTGACGAAAACCGCCATGCGATAGGGATGCTCGTGCTGGCGCGCAGCCTCGATCTGGCTGGGTTCGCTGGCTCCCGCCAACGCCACGCAGGCCACAACCCTTTCGAAGTCGCGCGACGACAATCCTGCCCCGCTCATGCATTGAATCGTGGCCTCAAGGACCGAGGCAAAGCTTTGCTCCACTCCAAGGCGAATATTGGCCGCGCCTGCGACCCCTTCACTTAGCGTCGCGCCCGCGATATTGCAAAGGCGGGCGCGACAGCGGCTGCCACCGCCGTCGATTCCGAGCAAGAGGAGGTCCGCGAGGGCGTTCATTTCCGATGCTCCATCAACCCCCTAACGCACGAGAACTAAGTAGGATCGGAAAGCGTTCTCCTGCATGTCAACACCCCGCGTGATCCATGGATACCGAGCGCGCGAGCCCGCGATATTCTGATATCGACGTTTGGGCGCCTTTGGACATCGCCGAAGCGATGATCGAGGGCCAATTCACCGCGGTCGCCGCGGTGAGAGCCGCCCGCTTCGCACTTTTGGAGGCCGCGCTCGCCGCCGCGGAAAGGTTGCGAAACGGCGGTCGGCTGGTCTACGTCGGCGCCGGAACCTCCGGCCGACTGGCCGTCCAGGACGGCGCTGAACTCGTTCCGACCTTCAGCTGGCCGCAGGAGCGGCTGCTACTTCTCATCGCCGGGGGCAGGAACGCCTTGCTGCGGTCGGTGGAAGGCGCCGAGGACGCGGTCGATCAAGCTGCCCGGCTCGCCCAACAGCATGAAATCGGCCCCGACGACGTCGTCATCGCGGTCGCTGCGAGCGGCACCACGCCGTTCACCTTGTCCTGCCTGACCGAAGCAAAGCGACGGGGCGCTTTGACGATTGGAGTGGCAAACAATCGCGATACGCCGATCCTGAAAGAGGCCGATCACGCGATCTGGCTGGATACCGGCGCGGAGCCGATTGCAGGGTCCACCAGAATGAAAGCGGGCACGGCGCAACGCATCACCCTCAACGTCTTCTCATCTGTGGTCATGATCTTGCTAGGGCGCGTCTACGATGGCTTGATGGTGGACCTCCAGGCCGTTAGTCAGAAGCTGGTGCGACGCAGCGAAAGCATCCTCACGCGGCTCACTGGCAGCAGCGGCGAGCAGGCGCGCGAGGCATTGCATCGTGCAAACGGCAACGTAAAGCTCGCCGTGCTGCTTCTGCACGGCTGTGACGTGAAGGAGGCAACGGACGTTCTCCATCGGGCGGGCGGGCAGCTCCGTGCGGCACTCGCCGACATCGGCAAGCCGGCTCCCGAACCCGCCGATCTGAGCGACCTGCCGACGCCGTGATGCGAACAGGGCTGACCCCCGCGGGGCTGGCGCACAAACGTAGCTTTGCGGTTCAGAGAGTGGGGGCGGCCCGGTCGTTTGGCGCTCGGTGAAGAATGAAGCTCGCGAACGCAATTCCCTCACTCTGCCTCGCGCTTCGCCTTTGAGAGCGACGAGCCCCGGTAGCGATCAGCTCGCTTGTTGAATATGGGGCCGCAGCACGGTCTTGGGCGCCAAGAACTTCGAATCCTCCTTGTGCCACAGGTGATCGCAGGCGCAGAATGGGCAGAATTTGCGTGTAAAGGGACCGGGCGAGCGCGTGAATTCCTTGGGATCAACGTCCATGCCCATGAACATGTAATGACCGGTGAGCCGGCACCGCGTGATGACCTGAGCCATCGCACTCCTCCGTCCTGAATAATAAAGCCGCTGAGACAACATCGCCGGTCGAGCAAAGTTCCAGGGGCGCGAAGCTTTCCGGCCCGAACGGAACGTGGCCGGCTACCGGTCGTTCGCGGCAATCTCGATGATGAGCTTCTTCAGGATGGCGTCGGCGAACGTTTCGTAGTTCTGCGCGGCGACCACGAAGGCGCCGGGGCCGCCGATCACGCTGTCGTAGTAATAGCGGTCGAGATCGGGCTCGAGGGCGAGGATCGGCAAGCCGTTGATGCCGATGCCGGCCGCCACCGCCTCGTCGCGGGCGAGCGTGACCGGCCGGCCGCGATTGTTGGAGCCGTCGCCGGAGATGTCGATGACGCGCCGGCTCGCGCGAAATGGACTGCTTGGAAACAGCGTCGTCGCGTAATCGATGGCGCCGCTGATCGAGGTGCCGCCGCCGAACAGTTGGCGCGGTGCACGCTCGATCGCGGCGGCAAACGCGGCGGCGGTTTCCTCGTCACCGACCAGCGTCCATCCCACCACCTGAACCTGCAGCATCGGCCCGGTCCACTGCACCATGGTCACGGCGATAGCCCGGCTCGGCCCGGAGCGGATGGCTTGCAGCACGCGCGCATGCCGGAAGGCGGCGACGTAGCCGCGCTTTTGCAGTTCGAACCGGACCTGATCGACGCTGCCGGACGCGTCGACCGCGAGCACGAGCTGCAGATCGACGGGCGTTTGAGCGGCCGCCCGTCCGGCGATGGCAAGGAGAATGAGCAGCGCCCACCCGGCGCGCCAGATCCCGGCGCGTCGAGGACGGGCGTGAAGGCGGGCGTTCATTGTTGTGGGTTGGACATGAGTCGTCCGGTCGCCGCAGGATGACATCGCGCAAGCAGCGGACCAATTGCGGACAAATTTGGGCCAAAACCAATCGGTAATCCTGATGGCGGCGAGCCTTTCCGAGGCTCCTGGCGGTCACTTGGAATGGGGCACATATTCATCGTCGTCGTCATTGAATTGTGAAATGATGGGCAATGCGTTCCGCTCGGCAATCAGCCATCCGACTGCTGCAGCTGATGATGGTTGCGTCGGTGGTGTTGCCGCTTGTGTTGTTCGCCTTTGCGGCCTGGCTGAACTACCGCCATGAATATGCCGTCGCCGATGACCGGATCGAGCGCTCGCTCGACATCCTTCACGAGCATACGCTCAAGGTCTTTCAGACGGTCGAGCGCGCCATCGCGGAAGTCAACGAAATCGTGCGCGGCATGACGGACGACGACATTCGGAGGGAGCAGTCGCGCCTCCACGAGCGCGTGAAGCGAATCGTCGACGCCCTGCCGCAAGTGCGGGCGATCTTTATTATCGATCGGGACGGCCGACCATTGGTTTCCAGTCAGCTTGCGCGAATACCGGCCGATTTTGACGCGCGCGAGCGAAGCTTCTTCAACGTGCACGCGGCCGGCGATGTCGGTACCTACGTCAGCGATGTCGTCACGCCGCGGTTGACAGGCCTCAGTACGCCTTTCTTCGTTCTCTCCCGGCGCCGCCCGTCGGCGGACGGTAAGTTCAACGGCGTGGTCGCCGTCGCCGTGCTGCCGCAGTATTTCGAGGAGTTCTATGCGCTCATCGGCCGCAGCCCAGGAAGCCTTTACGCGCTGCTCCGTGATGACGGCAGATTTCTCGCCCGCTATCCGGAGCGACCCGATCGGGGTCTCCAGCCCGGCAGCGCTCTGCACACGACGATCGCGCAGGGACGGGAGCGCAGCATGCAGACCATCCGGCGGTCCCAGATCGACGCGGTCGAACGGCGAGTCGGTCATCGCAAGCTCGAGGGCTTTCCGGTCTACGTCGTTGCCGGCATCGACAGCTCGGCGATCCGGGGCGAATGGATGGCGACCATGGCGAGCCATCTGGTCTTCGGTTTGCCCGCGACGCTGTTTCTCTTGCTGATCATCGGGGTTGCGCTGCGGCGCACGCGGCGGCTCTACGCCGAAGCCGAGCGGCGTGAGGCTGCGGAGGCCGCGTTGCGGCAAGCCCAGCGTCTGGAGGCGATCGGACAATTGACCGGCGGCGTCGCCCACGACTTCAACAATCTCCTGATGGTCGTGAGCGGCAGCGTGCAGCGGCTGCGGCGCGATCTGACCTCGGAGAAGCACACGCGTCTTCTCGACATGATCGAGAACGCGACCAATCGTGGCGAAAGTCTCACGCGTCAATTGCTCGCGTTCTCGCGGCGGCAGATGCTCACCCCCGCGGTGATCGATCTCACCGAGCGGCTTCCCGAGCTCAAGGACATGCTCAGCCGCTCGCTTCGCGACGATATCACCATCGAGGTCGTGGTTCCCAACCAGAGCTGCGCGGTCAAGGTCGACCCGAGCGAGCTCGAGCTCGCCTTGCTCAATCTCGCGGTCAATGCCCGCGATGCCATGCCGAACGGCGGGGCGCTCAGCATCACCACCAAGCCGGCGGTGCTCGAAGGCAAGGCCGCAGAGGAGGGGCTCAGTGGTGAGTTCGTCGCTATCCACGTGGCCGATACCGGCGGCGGCATCCCTGCCGACATTCTGCCGCACGTGTTCGAGCCGTTCTTCACGACCAAGGAGATCGGCAAAGGCACGGGGTTGGGTCTGAGCCAAGTCTACGGCTTCGCCAAGCAGTCGGGCGGCACTGCGACCATCACCAGCGCGGTCGGTCGCGGCACGGTGATCACGCTCTATCTGCCGCGCACGCAGGAATTGCCGGCGCCATCGATCGCGCGCATGGGGCCCGACACCGTGCCGCGGCGGGCCGGCACAGTACTGGTGGTCGAAGACAGTCCCGAGGTCGCCGAGGTCGCCAGCGCCTATTTCCAGCAACTCGGTTACATGGTCAAACAAGTTGCCAACGCCCACGAAGCACTGGAACTGCTCGCCAACGATCCTAAGATCGATCTCGTCTTCGCCGACATCCTGATGCCGGGCGGAATGAACGGCCTGGAGCTCGGCCATACCGTCCGCCGGCTTTACCCGGCGATGCCGGTGCTGCTGACGACCGGCTACAGCGACAGCGCCCACGATTCCGTGCAGCAAGGCTTTGTCGTGCTGCACAAACCCTTCGACCTCGCGGGCCTCGAGCAGGCGCTGCGCGAAGCGCGGAAATGGAAGGTCGAGCCCGCACCGCACATGGCGGGGTAGG
>WNGK01003871.1_pt1 | contig 16133 bp, 15 predicted proteins | sample 5400601 | NCBI WGS metagenome assembly WNGK01 (sample SAMN13153376, study PRJNA577476) | soil metagenome | isolation source: 60 cm soil or saprolite under Garry oak tree replicate 1 | place: USA:California | collected 2016-06-15
TGGTGCACGGCTTCATAGTCGCCGTTAAGATAGTTTCCTTTGAGGGTTTTCGCCAGCAGATATCCAATCATTACAAGCCCAGCAACGACGTGCACACCGTGTACTCCAGTGGTAATGTAGTAGCTTGTGGCGGCGAGAGGATAGTTGGTGAATATACTGGTCGGAGCGACAGCGAGTTCCTGCCATTCGAGCGCCTTGTTGAACAGGAAGGTGGCGCCCAGCGCGAGTGTTCCGAGAAGGCTCAGTATCAGCCCGGTCCTGGATCGTGCTTTGGCCGAAACCAGGGCCATAACCGCTGTGAGGCTGCTAGTCAGAAGGATGAACGTGTTTATCGCTCCACGTTGGACGCTGAAAGTGTCGAAGGGAGGCCATGTTACAGTGTTGACCCTTACGAACATGTACGCTCCCAGAAGAACGCCGAAGAAGATGATTTCGGAGGCGAGGAAGGTCCAAACTCCCAGCCTCATCCGGGGAACCCTGGCGAAGGGACCGCTCTCCGCTCTATCCTCTTCTCCAATGAATTTTTCGTTGCCGAAGCCGTAGAGTCCGCAGAGCCCGACAGCGACACCTGGCAAGACGAGGAGATAGTTTGGCGGTGGGGGAAGCGCGGTTACTCCAAGGAAGAAGAGAAAAGCTGACGCGGCGATAACAATCGGCCACCTGCTCGAGTGACTCGAATGACTGGCATGACCGTTAGGAATTGCAGTCCCTGCTGAGGGTCCGCTCCCAAAGTGGACAACCCCGTCTTCCGAGACTGTAGGCACCTCTTCAAAATTGTTCAGCGGTGGCGGGGACGGTACGGACCATTCGAGAGTCGACCCCTCCCAAGGGTTAGGCCCGGCTGGGACACCTCGCCTGATGCTCAAGCCAAGGTTAGCGAGTAAGAGTAATTGGGCGAGACCAAAGATGAAACCTCCGATGGTGGCTAGGCTGTTGAGGGATCCCCATCCGGTGTCAGGGGTGTACGTGTAGACCCTTCTAGGCATGTCCAGGAGGAAGAACATGGGAAAGTAAAGCACGTTTATGCCAACGAAAGACAAGGCGAAGTGAATTTTTCCGAGCCGCTCGTTGTACATTCGTCCCGAGATCTTTGGGAACCAGTAGTACAAGCCACCAATGAGCCCCATGATTCCAGCCCCCACCATAATGTAGTGAAAGTGGGCTACCACGAAGTAGGTTCCTCTCAGCTGTGTGTCGAGGGCGATGGATGCTAGGAATACCCCGGTTATTCCCCCTATTACGAAGAGAGCGATGGCGCCGATGGCGAAGAGAACCGGAGTCTTCAGCCGAATCTTCGCCCGGAAAAACGTCTCAATCATCGAGATGGTTATGACATCAAACGGCAGAGAAACGGCAATCGTCGTGACCGTAAACAACTGGGTGGTGAGAGGGCTTACACCAGTAATGAACATGTGATGCCCCCATACGATGAAACTGATGACAGCAGCTGCGATGATTGACATGCTGACATACTTGGCTCCGTAGAGGGGCCTCCGCGTGAATGTTGGAAGTATCTCCCCAATGACCCCTACGGCAGGAAAGAGGACAATGTACACCTCAGGATGCCCAAAGAACCAGAACACGTTGTCCCAGAGAAGTGAAGGAATATTCCCGTTCTGGGCCGACGTAAGGTAGACAAGTCTAGCCGGGAACGTCCGGTCCGCGAAGAGCAATATCAAGCCCGCTAGAAGCGAGGGAAAAGCGTAGAGCATCATGAAAACAGTGATTAGCATCGCCCAGGGAAACATCGACATGTGCTTGAACTTCAACCCAGGAGCACGCATCTTGAACATCGTAACTATGAAGTTGACAGAGCCCATTGTGATGGACGCCACTAGAAGGGCCAACGCTCCAACAGCTACGTTGAGCCCTGCAGATGCGCATAACGGGTCATTGCATGCCGTCTGGGGAGAGTAGAGGGTCCACCCGGTATCAGGGCCTCCCTGAACGAAGCTGAGAATCATTCCGAAACCTCCGAAGAGGTAGAACCAGTAGCTCATCGCGTTCAGCCTTGGAAAAGCGAGGTCCCGTGCGCCGATTTGCAGAGGTATGAAGTAATTGGCGAGTCCAATCGCCAACGGCGACAAGACCCAGAGAATCATCAAAAGCCCATGTACTGTTACGAACTCGTTGTAGACGGTGCCCTGGAGTAGCGTGTTGCTGGGCGCGGATAGTTGGGCGCGTATAGTAAGGGCCAGAGACCCCGCGATGAAGAAGAAGAGGAGGGATGTTACTATGTAGAGAATGCCCACGTCCTTGTGATTAGTTGTGTATAGCCACCTTTTAGCCGAATATCGCGAGGTCAGCACCAGAGCCGCCCCGAACTAGCAGCCCGCGCTTGGGGAGCAGAAACCCTGAAAGTGGCCCAGGCTAACCACAGTTACTTTCGCAGTCATGAAAGCATGACCGACGCCGCACAACTCAAAGCAGCGGGCTAAGTGGGACCCCTCGGTGTTCGCGATGAACCACAATTTGTTTGTGAGTCCTGGAATTGCATCCTTCTTCGCTCGAAAGTCGTCAATACCAAAGCTGTGGAATACGTCTTTACTAGATATTACTAGAACGACCATTCGGCCGCTAGGAATAGTCAGATTCTGGTTCAGGAACGCCCCGTTCGGGTAGGAGAAGTTCCAGCCGAAACGATAAGCACTGACTTGTATGTACAGGCACTGGCCAGGATTGGAAGGAAGCGCGCACTGGGAGGGTATGGTATTGATCTGATTGTTCACGGCAAGGGTTCCGAATATGAGTACACCGATTACGATCGATGACAGGCCCACAGAGATTATGGCCGTCCTCAAGTGGCCCCGACTCTCGGGCATCTTTCCAAGCCTAGGAGCGTCATCTGGATCCGGCTCGGCCCCCTTCGCCCGATACCTAATGATTAGGTAGGCCATGAGAGCGAAGACGACTACTCCCACAAGGATTGCGAGCGTAGCAAAGGTGTTGAAAAGCTGCGCAAACAGATCTGCTGTGTTTGATGGTGCGACCATTGGAGTACGGACCTAGTTTTTCCTCCGACGGGATGTCGTTTTTAAAAGCTTACGCACTAGCTATATCCATTCTTCGATCCAGAGTTCTCCTATCAGGAGAGTCCCAGAAACCGCTAGGCCCCCAGGGGCTGCGACCGGACCCTCTCTAGCCTCCGGTTCTTGACAAACATGGCATTGACAAGAACGATTGCAAAGACCCCCGATGCAAGGCCGAGGTGAGCGGCTGTGACTTCTGCGTTAAGCTCGGTCCGAACTGTGACCATTCCCAACAACACCTGTGCTAGGAGGAGAACAAGGCTGGTCGTAGAAAAGAAGAGGATGCTCCGCTCCTCCCGGTACCGGAGGATTGCAACCAGCCATGTCGTTGTTACGAACAAGGTCACAACGAGGGCAAAGAGGCGATGAGTATACTCGACCAAAACATGGCCTGTCAGTGCTGGGATCAGCTGGCCATTGCACGTTGGCCAGTCGGGACAGGCGAGACCCGACCCGCTTGCGCTAACATAGCCCCCTATTACGATCAATATGTAGGTGGAGATGACCGAACTGTAGGCGAAGAGTCGGAGATATCGCATGCGCTGGCTCCCGAACTGCCCTCCGGTCATAGGCTTGAAACCCGAGGTCCATCCCTCAGTAGCGAGCTACTGCTACGTCTTCTGCTTTGCTCGACCTCGAGACAGCGATTATGAACCTTTGTCCTCCGGGTCATCTTCAAGTGTTCCGAGCATTAAGAGGGGGCGAGCGCGGCGTCCGCCATTTCCGCAAGTAGTTTTTCGGGGTCACGACTCTTCACAACGCTACTCGAAACGAGGACACCTTGAGAACCGAGCTGGAGGGCTTTTGCTACGTCTTCTGGGGAACTGACCCCTGCCCCGCAAAGAATGAGAACTAAAGGGTTCACACTCCTAATCCTCTTGACAGTACTTGTAATCAGCTCGGGCTGCGCCTTTGAGACAGCGACCCCAGTTCCAATCAACTCCGGGGGCTCGATCGCGATCATGTCAGGATTCAGCGAGGCTGTCGCTGCACTCACTCCTGAACTGTTGGCGCAGACCAGGGTCAGAAGGCCTGAGCCTTGGGCGAAGCCGATGGCCTCCTCGATCTCGGATATCTTGATCCTTCTCTCTGAATGGTTGAGAAGAGTCCCGGCAGCCCCGGCAGACTTCACCGCTTCCGCTAGAACGTGGCCTGTGTAGGCGCCAGGTTTCACCGGGTCGATATGCTGGCTGAACACAAGGACTTCTGCCGACTCGGCAACCTGTTTTATGTCGCTAAACTGGGGTGACACGGCTATCTGGATTCCCTTGTCCTGAGAAACCTTTCCCGCGATTTTCGCCAGCTCTACGCTTTTCTTTCCCGTTGCTTCCAGGTAGGTCTTGAAATTGATAACAAGAAGAGGAGTGCTTAGGGTTCTGATTGGACTTTGCCCCCTGGAGTCAAACCCTCTCACGCTGGCCAGCCTTCCCGACCAGTCCTTCAAATTCTGCGACCAAATCTTTGTTGCCCAGGTACGTGGGAACTCGTTGGGCTATGCCCGTAGGCTCGACATCGAGAACGCTTCTGAAGCCAGTGCTCGCTTTTCCGCCAGCTTTCTCGGTGATGAACCCGACCGGGTTTGACTCGAACTGTAAACGGTATTTCCCGTCGGGCGCGTCTAGAAGAGACGGATAGGCGAAGAACCCTCCATTGTAAAGAACTTGGTTGTAGTCTCCCACGAAGGACCCTCCATAACGCATCTTTAGCCTCCTCTTCTCAAGCCTGTCCACAAACTCCCTCATCACGGGTGTCCACTTGTCCCGTGAGCCTCCGATTCCGTAAACTGTGGGCTTCGGGGGGAGACGGTGAACTTCGCCACTGCATAGAAATCTCTCAGTTCCTCTGCCTCTCCCAGCAGCCACGGAGAGGTAGATGCCGGCTTTGAGGGCCAAGACCGCCTCCACGTAGGGCCCGTAGAGGAAGTACATGGAAGAGAGAAGGCCCCTCCCCTTAGCGGGTAGTTTCCTGTCGTGGTAAACTCCCACAATCGTTCCTACCAAGTTGTTCGTCTTTATGTTCGACGAACCGTCTAGAGGGTCCAAGACAACGGAGAATTCTCCCTGATTCGCTGCAAGGGGTTTGTCCATCTCTTCTGACGCCACCTCGCTTACGAGGCCGCTCCTCAGCAGTTTCCTTGTGAGTAGCTCGTTTGACCAGACGTCTATTTCTGTCTGGGTTTCCCCGTAAATGTTTACGCCTTTGGTCACACCTAAGGCTCGGGGTATTTCCGCCACAATCTGCTGGCTCAAATCTGCTAGAAGCGAAACCAGTTTTCGAAAAGACTGGTCTTCCGACTCGAGCACATCACCGAGAGTCCTAGCATTCAACGAGAGCTTACTTCTCTACTGGGCTGCAACCATCTGTAGGGCTTTTTGGATCTCCCCACTGTTGAAGATTACCTCCTTCAAGGCAGAAGATATCTTCGAGGGGTCCGAGTGTTGCCAAACGTTTCTTCCAACGGCCAAACCTGATGCTCCTGCGTCCATTGCACCCTTCACTTGGACGAGAAAGGTCTCGTCAGTTGGCGCCTTTGGCCCTCCTGACATGAAGACCTTGGTGAGCCCTGCGGCTTTCACCGCCCAACGGAACGAGTCCGTGTCTCCAGTGTACTTGACCTTGACCGCATCGGCTCCCATCTCCAATCCGGCCCTTGCCGCATAGGCTACTATCTCGGGCGAAGTGTCATTCTTCACAGCCTCTCCTCGGGGGTACACCCAGGCGATGGCAGGTAGGCCGGCTTCATGGGCTTCCTCCTCTATCTCACCGAACTCTTCCAACATGACGCTCTCGTTGGAACTGCCCAGATAGATAGTGTAGCCAACGCCCTTGGCGCCTAGGCTGATGGCCTCTTCTACACTGCACACTTGGGTGGAGATTGGCTCACCCTTGGGAAGGCTGGTCTTCCCGTTAAGCTTGACAATCAATGGAACTTTTCCATTGTAGTATTTCTCGGCTATTCCCTTGTGGAAAACGACGCCGGTAAAATCAGCCTTCGACGCTATTTCCATGATATAGCTCGGATCGATGTTCCTGTCGTTGAAATCGGCGGATGGGCCGTGCTCAAAACCCTGGTCGTAGGCCAGCAGCATTCCTTTGCCATCTCGGAGGAAGCTGTTCATCGATGTCTTCAAGCTCATTCCTCACCGATAAGGCTGACCAAGCCTTTGTTCTGAACTAATACTTTTCGTCCCGGCTCCGAGGCGTGGCTAGGCAAACCGTTATCGGCGGAAAAGAAACCGCCAACTGTATGCCTAGACGAATCGTCATTGTAGGCTGCGGGGTCGCTGGGACAACAGCTGCATTCCAGGCCCGCAAGACCGACCGGTCAGCGGAGATTACCATAGTAGGAGAGGAGAGCCTTCCCGAGTACTCTCGATGCGGACTGCCCTACGCCTTCAGCGGGGAAGTCCCCAGTTTTCGGTCCCTTCTGGGATACGATGAAGTGTTCTACGAACAAACCAACAGGGTTAGACTCCGGCTCGGCTGGAAGACGGAGAAGATCGAGCCTGGGGTCAAGAGGCTGACCATCTTACATGATGAAGATGGTAGACTGGAGGAGCTGGAATATGATTCGTTGATTCTGTCAACAGGCGCGCAGGCGACCAAACTACCCGTCGCAGGGGCTGATCTAGAAGGCGTCTTCACAATACGAACAATGGATGACGTGCAGGGGCTTGCAAACCATATTTCCAAGGGGAAGGCGAAGAAGGCTGCGGTAATTGGCGCCGGCCTCACAGGGTCCGAGATGGCCGAAGCCCTTCTTCACAAGGGAATCAGGGTAATTCAAGCCGAGATTGTCCCTGAGATTTTGCCAGTCATTCTTGACCCGGACATGGCGTCTCTGGTAAGAACGAGGGCTGAGGAGTACGGCGTGAAGTATCATCTGGGGTCCAGCCTTGACCGGATAATCGGTTCTGGCAACAGAGTGTCGGGAGTAGAAATCTCAGGGCAGAAGTACGAGGCTGAAGCAGTTGTGATGGCAGTTAAGGTCAAGCCGAACACGGACCTGGCCAAACAGGCAGGGTTGGCCTTGGGAGAGTTCGGGGGAATAAGAACAAATGAGAATATGCAGACGTCCGAGCCCAGTATCTACGCGGCTGGTGATTGCGTAGAAACCTATGATCGAGTGACCAAACGCTACGTTTTCTTCCAGCTTGCCACGACGGCTGTGAGACAGGCGGTGGTTGCGGGGAGCAACGCAGCGGGGGGCAACGCGCGCTACCCAGGATCTACTGGTGTCACAACCGTCAAACTGTTTGGGCTGGAAGTAGCCTCTTTTGGGCCGACAACGGCTCTGGCGGAGAGAATAGGAATCCGTCCCGTATCCATCAGGGTTACAGGCTCCACACGGCTCAAGTACTATCCTGGCGGTAAGGACCTTGCCGTCAAGCTCCTAGCGGACTCTAAAGACGGAAAGGTCTTGGGAGTCCAGCTGGTCGGAGAGGAAGGGGCGACCCTGCGGGCAAACTTTGCATCCATGGCAGCCCACCTGGGACTAACCGTCGAGATGCTGGAGCAGATTGAAACCTGCTATTCTCCCCCTCTCGCCCCCGTCTGGGACCCTATCACCATAGCAGCCCAAGCCCTCCTTCGAAAACTAAACGCAAACGTTACTAGAGCGAGGCCTCTGGCGGGCCAGGCGAGCTAGGCAATTGAAGATTCTAGTATGCGACCCGATCGACCAAGACGGAATTCAGGCCCTAAGATCCGCTGGGTTTCAGGTGGAGGACCAGCCGACCATCGACAAGACAAAATTGCTAGGCGTGGCCAGAAACTATGATGTTCTAGTGGTTCGGGGCAGAACAAGAATTGACGCTTCAATCATTGAGGCGGCGCCAAACCTCAAGATGATAGGGCGGGCCGGCGTTGGTCTGGATAATATCGACGTCCAGAGAGCAAAGAAAGCGGGAATCCTAGTCCTCAACACTCCCGGCGCGCCATCCACGAGCGTTGCTGAACTCACCGTGGCCTTGATGCTCTCACTGTTGAGAAAGATTCCTCTGGCAGATCGGGAACTGAAAGCTGGCCACTGGGTCAAGAGCCAGTTGACGGGTGAAGAGCTTCAGGGCAAGAAAGTCGGCGTGATCGGCCGGGCTGGGCGGATAGGGGGCGAGGTAGCGAGGATTTTGACGGTAGGATTCCAAGTTGACGTTTTAGGGTACGACGTAATCCGACCAAAGGGAGTGGCAGGCGTCACCTATGAATTCGCAGATTCTATCGAAGACCTTCTTCAGAAAACAGACATAGTAACCGTCCATGTGCCTTACGCGCCAGAGACCCGTCAGCTTCTAGGACCAGAGAGGCTGCGAATGATGAGAAAAGGCGCTTACCTAGTCAATACGTCCAGAGGAGACATTGTTGACGGTCCCGCTCTATTGCAACTACTACAACAGGGCCACCTGGCCGGTGCCGGGTTGGACGTGTTCCACCTAGAACCACCAGTAGATGAGTGGGAGAAGGCTCTCGTCACCCTACCCGAAGGGGTAACCGTTACCACCTGCCATATTGGCGCTCAAACCCTCCAAGCACAGAGAAGGGAAAGCCTTGAACTAGCCCAGCGAATTATCAGCGAATCAAAGGCCCTATCACCCCCGCACCCCAACTAAGAGCCATTACAGGCTAGTTTCCTGCACATTCCGCACAGATCCCAAACCGGCAAAACAGGCAAGAATCGACCTCCGAACCCTCAGACAAACCCCGAACAAGCTAATCGTCAGCTCGGACCCCCTCCAAGGGGGCGGGCCCATTTGATTCACAAACCTAACCTATACTGAGAGTATGGAGGAAAATATGGAGCGTCAACGGCCCCCGAAAACAGCCGGTGAGCCCAGGCTGGTCTGCCGATTAGTAGTCTTCGTCCCCGCCGCCAGGCTTTGGAAAGTCCTTTCCGCCACCCGGACCCTTCTCGACACCCTTCGACGCTATGACATCATCGATACGAAGAATCATGGACGCCGCTTCAGACGCCGACTTTACCACTTGCTGCTTCACCCTAAGCGGGTCAAAGACGTTCAGCTTCTTCATGTCCTTGATCTCGCCCGAGTAAACGTCAACGCCGAACCAGGGGTTTCCCTGCCTCTCATGTTTCGACCTGAGCTCCACCAATATGTCAATAGGGTCCAGACCGGCATTTTCGGCCAGGGTAGTAGGCACAGCCTCCAAAGCTTCCGCGAAAGCCTCAATCGCCAACTGCTCCCTGCCTCCCACCTTTACAGCGTACTCTCGAAGCCTCTTGGCCAACTCAGCTTCAGGGGCACCTCCACCGGCGAGAATCTTACCATCCTCCAAGGCATTCCTGACCACGCACAACGCGTCGTGCAATGACCTGTCCGCTTCGTCAACAACGTGCTCTGTTCCCCCCCGGATTACGATCGTGACGGCCTTAGGGTTCTTGGCATCCCGGACGTACACAAGTTTATCGTCACCAATCTTGACCTCTTCCACAAGCTTCGCTTCGCCCAAGGAATCCTTGGTAAGCTCCTTCACGCTCGCTGCAATGCGTCCCCCCGTGGCCTTGGACAGCTTTTCCATGTCACCGCTGCTCACATTCTTGACTGCGGCGATGCCCTTCTTGGCGAGAAAGTGAAGAGCTACATCGTCAATGCCCTTCTCAGTGAAGAGAAGGTTCGCGCCGGTTTTTTCGACCTGGGAAACCATGTCGCTGAGCATTTTTTCCTCTTCCTCTATGAAGAGTTGCATTTGCTCAGGGCTGCTGATGTTGATCTTGGCATCGAATTCTGTCTTTTCAATCTCCAGCTTCGCGTTCAACAGCGCAATCTTTGCAGTTGGAACTGTCTTGGGCATCTGGGCGTGGGCGAACTCCTTGTCAACGACTATGCCCTTTACTAGCTCTGTCTCTTCCAAGCCCTTGCCGTGCTTTTTCAGAATCTTGATAAGGTCAATGTCCGCCTTGATTTTTCCGTCAACCTTCTCAGCGACCTGCTTAACAGCCTTGACGGCGATGTCGGCGAACTTTTCCTTTGCGACAACGATGCCTTTGCTGTACATCGACGTCATGGCAACTTGGCGAAGGGTTACGTCATCCTTCTCGGAAACAGGCAAGGACATTTTGTCTAAGATCTCCATGGCCTTTTCCGCGGCCTTCTTGTAGCCGTCGACTATGACCGTGGGATGGACGTCACGGTCCAAGAGCTTCTCAGCCCTCTCCAAGAGTTCCCCTGAGAGAAGAACTGCCGTAGTAGTCCCGTCGCCTACCTCATTGTCCTGGGTCTTGGATACTTCGACGAGCATCTTTGCGGCCGGATGCTGAACATCCAGCTCTTTCATGATAGTCGCCCCGTCATTGGTTATTGTGACGTCACCGATTGTGCTGACCAGCATCTTGTCCATGCCGCGGGGTCCGAGTGTTGTTCGGACGGTCTCTGCCACTACCTTTGCCGCTGTTATGTTGTTCCTTTGGGCGTCCTTGCCCGTTGTTCGCCCTGTCCCTTCCTTTAGGATTAGAACTGGGACCCCTCCATATCCTTGTGCTGACATTCAACCATACCTCAATTTTGAATTCGGAATTCGGCAGAACGGACGAAAAAGGCAATTTTTAAGGTTTACCCGGCAAGAACTCCAGCAATGCCTGGAACGGTCGTTCAACGCTCGACCCTGCTCCCAACAAATCGGTGACTCAAGGGGTTTGGCGTAGAACCGTCAATCGGGCTCCCCGGTACCAATCTCTTCTTCCCGATTGGCCCAGAAGAAACTACCCTATGAGCGCTTCTGAGAACCCCATGGCCTACTTGCTCGACCTCGGACTCCGTAAGGTTGAGAAGCAGAAGCCTGAACTCGCCAATGACGTTAGGTACGTGGAGCTGAAATCCCAGCTTCTCCGAGAGGCCGAGGGCCACTTCAAAGAAATACAGGCTACATATGCCACCATTGTCAAGACCGCTTGCCACTGCGGAGGCCAGTTAGAGCCTATCGATCACGAGTTCGGAAAGGCGGAAGGAACCATCTACGACAGTGTAATTGCCAAGTGTAGAAAATGCGGTTCAACCCAGAGCTTCCAGTTTCCAAAACATGGATTCATCTCCGAGGCTAGGTCAGCTATGGCTCTTCGCGACTACTTGTTGGGAACCTATGGAATCGACTATGCCGGGCTTGCGATGAACGACCTCAAGGCCCACCCGGTCAGACAGTAGACGTCTGGGAACTTTTCAGGTACCAATAGTCTTCTCGTACATCTTCCGTAGCGACCATCTGAGGGCGTTCTTGACCTCGTTTAAGCGACGTTCATCGCCGTAATTGTTGACCTGGAGCTGTTTCAGGACACCACCTTCCTGGTCAACCTTGTATGAGAGAACCTTGTCGGGTGAGAACCCTTGTTTTCTAGCTGCCTCCTCGTCGCTAGCCCGCATCGGATCCAGAACCTTTCCAAACAGAAAGGCTCTGAGGGGTGGTGCGTTGGAATCCAACTTCAACGTTGGTGAAGGTACCACGCGAAGGTCAGAGCCTTCAACATAGATCTCAGCCAGAACGACCCCGCTCATTGTCGTAATCACCTGTCCCTGCTCTGGTCCAGGACCTTTTGCGACTGCTTCTACAACGACACGGGGAATCTCTATCTTGCGATAGCTCTTCTCTGCCAAGAGTGAGTCCACAGTCTCGAGAAAAGAGCGAATGGTTTTGATCTCTTCCTCGTGCTCGACAAGTTTCTTCTCCAAGTAAGCCTTCAGCTCCGCCAGTTTCTTCGTCGTCTGGTTTTGCAGCTCAGTCAATTTCCTCGCCTTCTGGCCGAGAGCAGCCGCCACGGACTTTTAAACCATCTACGACCCTCATCGGCTTGGTAGCTGCGGACTGTTGGAGGAAATAACTTCACTACAGAGTATTCTCCAAGGAGGATTGGAAGGGCAACCAGTGTTAGTCCACGGTTGGCTTCAGAACAAACGCTCGGGCGGCGGAATAGTATTCCTCCTCGTAAGAGACGGTACGGGAGTCGTGCAATGCACCGCGAGAAAGGAGAAGGTCCCAAGCGCCCTATTCGACCAGCTGCTGTCCGCAAGGGTCGAGTCCGCCGTCGAGTTAAAGGGCATCGCAAGCCGCGACCCTAGAGCACCAGGCGGATGGGAGATCAAGGTAGAGTCCGGCAAGATACAGTCTCCAGCCCTCGAAGACTTTCCAATTGCGAAGAAATTCCACGGCCCCGACTTCCTCTTGGACAACCGCCACTTGTTCGTTCGAACGGACAAGATTCGCTCAATGTTGAAGGTACGGGCGGTCTTACTCTCCGCGGCTAGGACATGGTTCCAAACCGAATGCTTTACGGAAGTTCACGTGCCCACACTTACCTCTGCGGCTGTGGAGGGTGGTGCGACACTGTTCGAAGTCAAATACTTCGAAGAGAAAGCATACCTTACTCAAAGCTGGCAGCTCTACGCTGAGGCCCTGATCTCTAGTGTCGGCCGAATCTATACTATAGCTCCCTCCTACCGTGCAGAAAAGTCCCGGACTAGAAGGCATTTGACAGAATATACTCATCTGGAAGCGGAGGCGCCCTGGTGCGACCTAGAAGGGATTATGAAAATCGAGGAACTACTTCTCACCCGCATGGTCGAGGTACTCATTGAGTGTTGTCGAACTGAGCTTGAATTTTTTGGAAGAAATATCGAGGAACTAGAAAAGGTCAAGCCCCCTTTTCCACGCATCTCATACGATGAGGCGTTGAAAATGCTGGGCGACAACGCCGGTATCAAGTGGGGAGATGATCTGGGCTATGAGCAGGAGAAAATATTGACCGCTAGGTTTGACAAGCCTTTCTTCGTGACCCATTATCCCAGGAAGGCCAAGGCGTTTTACCACAAGCCAGACCCGAAGAACCGCGAGGTAACCTTGTCGGCCGACTTGCTGGCTCCGGAAGAATGGGGGGAAATTACCGGTGGCGGGCAGCGAATCGAAGACTATGATGAGTTACTACGAAGGATCAAGGAGGAAGGCTTGGACCCGAAGAACTATGAGTGGTACTTGGACCTTCGAAAGTTCGGCAGCGTTCCCCATTCAGGTTTCGGCCTGGGCGTTGAGAGGGTCGTTGCCTGGCTTTGCAAGCTCGACCACGTCAGAGATGCGATTGCGTTTCCGCGTCTCATCAACCGAGTGTACCCCTAGTCAGACGCATCCAGGGCCCGGAGCACACTTTACCATTAGTGTGGCGTGTTGCATGGAGCTGTGTATGGAACAGACAATGTTGCAGAATACTCTGAAGTCTCCGGGTTTGTAGGCTAAGAACTGGACTTTTGCACTGTCGCCACCCAATACTTCCAGCCCGTTCACCGCGTAGAAATCAACGGCTAGCCCGTGAGCCTGCACGTCTCTATTCGCGAAATTGATAACTACTGTATCGCAGTCCTGGACGGTTAACGAAGGCCCGGCACCGTCCTGGCGTCTAGATTCGTTGTACCCGTCTAGATCACCGATGATGGTAAAAGCTCGGGTCGCACTCCTAGCGCCAGCGCAGGGCGGCTGCGGGACCCCGATCACTGAAGCAGCAACGGCGACGGTGCCCGTCGACGCCAGAACCAAGATTCCCAACAGCAGATCCTTATTTTTCCAGTGGCTCAACCAAGTTCACACGGACGGGCGGCCTAGGTGCATTATTATGTAAAGCACGTTGTTATTAGAGAAATGGTCCGTACGTTGAAGAGCCGGCCTCTGGGTGGTAAAACAGCTCAGGCTTCTTGCAAAGTCTTGTTGATTCCGTACAAAATGTTTGGCGGCGTCCAGAGAGAAAAGACCCTAACATAACGTGGTGATGAGGCGGATTTCAATACTCGTGCGTTCCCCTGTACCATGTAGCCTTCGATGAAAGACTCCACGTAATCGCCCAAGGCTTTGTCATGGCTGAGCCAGTAGTGGCCTGAGTAGTAGAGGAACTCGGCTACGTCCCAGGAATAATCACCCTTGAACTTGCCCTGTTCCAGATCCACGAGGGTCACGTTGGCGCTCCGATCGACGATAAAGTTCTCGGGTTTAGTGTCGCCGAGGGCTACCTCCATCTGGTGAGCCGCCCCTACCGTCTCACCGGCACTGAACGCAGCGTCTTTTTCCCGTCGAACCCCGGGACCATCTCGTCCGAGTCCTCCGAGTAGGGTCGAGAGCTGGTCCCCTGACACGTAGGAGAACAGGATGATGCGTGCTCTTGCATCGGCGGCCAGGACCTGGGGAACGCTCACCCCTCTCCTGCCCAGGAAATCATTGTAGTAGTATTCCGCCTCCATCCGTTTTCGTCCTGATATTGAGAAACGGACGCTTCCAAGCCCATAGAGGCTTAGCGTGAACCATTTCAGCGAGACCCAATTGGTGTAACGCTTGGCCACGAACCTTTCACCATCCATCTTCACTAGGAAAACATCGTTGACAAAGGAGCCCATTCTCCGTATGGAGACCCGGCCTTCCTTCTGCACAGTTCTGACTAGTTTCAGGATGGAATCAGTGTCTTCGGGCAACCATCGTTTCCTCTCTACCGTCTCTGGAAGCCGGAGGGACCAGTTCCCCTAAATATCATCGCTGGGCAGGTTTCACAACCCGAATAGGTCAGCGATGGGACCCAGGGAATACAATCTACGTAACTTCCTCCTCTGCCTGGTGGGGGACCTACCTGCTTCTCCTGATAGGGTCCATGACAATCCTGACCTATGTGGTGCCTGTCCTCCCAACTCCCTTCCTGCGCAACTTGAACATGGAACTCTTAGCGATTGAACTAAGTACAATTCACTCCTTCATCATATCGGCAATCGCTATACCCCTCGGCTTTACTTTCATGTACTTTTTTGGTGGGGCGGTTTCGACGAAAACTATCAAGCTGTACCTCGGTATCACAAGGGGAAAACACATAGTGCTTCCGAAGAACCAGAAAATGGTCGAGAGCGAATCTCCCCGAATCAATGTCAAGCTGGGACGCCAGTTTACTTTTTTCGGCTTCATCTTCGCGGTTGTCGTATCCTTTGCCCCCTACTTGGCCAACCATCGGGAACCCTTGGTGGTCCCGATCGGGGGAACGAGGGATATTGCTACGCTTCTTGTGGGAGACTTTTTCACGCTGACAATGTCAGCGTCTCTGATAATTCCCGTTGTGACCCTGGCGATGCCCTATTTTGGAGGCCTCCGTCTTAGGAGCATAGATGTGGGACCCTTCCATACTGGGCCTTCGCTACCGGATGCAATTTGGCAGCTGAGCCGGGCAACAGGCTAATAGTCGACGAGGTCTACTTGGCCAAGCCTACATCGAGACTGTTGTCGTCTAGAATCTGCCTAGAGAACCCGCCCGGGAAGCTTGTAGAGGTCTGAGTCCTTCTCGGGAACCATCGAGAATTATCGTCTTCCGGGTTTCTTGACCAATCTTGCTCTAGACCAACTGATGTCTCAACCTCGGCAGCGTGATTGATTCCTCTTCGCGAGATACTGTTTTTATACAATGCTAACCGCGAATGGTTAAGGTAGCCCCTTGGACCGCGTCCCCACTGGAATCAAAGGATTAGACGAGCTTCTAGGCGGAGGATTCCCAGAAGGACGATGCATACTAGTCGCAGGAAGCCCGGGCTCCGGAAAGACAACTTTTGCAGTCCAGTACCTCTACCACGGAGCTGTCCTAGGAGAGACGGGACTCTACGTGACTCTCGATGAACACCCTGAACATGTCAAAGAGAACCTCGGCTCTTACAATTGGGACATTGACAGCTACGAGAAGAAGGGAAAGTTGCTGATAATGGATGCAAGCGGGCTTAGGAGGGCGAAAGTGAAAGGGGAAGGCCCCCACCCTGTCTTCTCAACCCCGACCTCAGACGGGCTGAGCTTCACTGAGCTGCTCAGGACAATATCCAAAGTCGTCGAGGGGGAAAATGTGCGGCGTATCGCACTAGACCCTGTGACCTCACTGATGCTACGCTACTCGGAGGAGCTGAAGAAACGGCGGGCAACCATAGCCTTTTTCGACACACTCGCTGACTCAGGATGCACTTCGTTGGTTACCAGCGAGTTGAAGACGTCCATTATGGACAGAAGATTCCAGCTGGAAGAATTCTTGTCCCACGGTGTCGTGCTCTTGCACACGTTAATGCACGAGGGAAATATGGTCCGGGCTGTCCAGATTGAAAAGATGAGGGG
>WNGK01003873.1_pt1 | contig 16131 bp, 16 predicted proteins | sample 5400601 | NCBI WGS metagenome assembly WNGK01 (sample SAMN13153376, study PRJNA577476) | soil metagenome | isolation source: 60 cm soil or saprolite under Garry oak tree replicate 1 | place: USA:California | collected 2016-06-15
GAGGTTCTTCAAATTGTGCTGGCGCGCACCACTGATCTTGATAACTTGCGCAGGCATCGGGACGACAAATCTCGAACCTTTTAGTCAAGCACAGCCGCGCGTTTTCTCCAGCGAAAATCCCGATTTATGAATGAGACAAATCGCACCCTCTCGCCTGAAGAGTTGGCCCAATTGCAAAAAAAATTCAGCGAGATCAAACATTCCATTAACAACGCGCTGGCCGTCATGATGGCGCTCTCGGAAATGTCGCAACGCCGGCCCGATTACGCCGAAAAGCTGGCCACCAGCGTGTTGAGCAAGGCGCCCCAAATCGTTTCCAGTTTGCAAGAATTCACCCAGACCTTGAACGAAAAAGCCGGCGTAAAATCCGGGGTCTCGGGCGAAGCAAAGTAGGTTGACCGGGCAACGTCTCGCGCGCATGGACGCCGTGTCGAGCAAACGCATCCTCATCGTTGAAGACGAGAAGGACGTTGTCGATCTTCTCACGCTCAATCTGCGCAAAGCCGACGGTTTCCTCATTTCAAGCGCGAGCGATGGTGCCGCTGGTTTGACCAAGGCGCGCGCAGAAAAGCCGGATTTCATCATTCTCGATCTGATGTTGCCAAAAATGTCCGGACTCGAGGTCTGCAATGTCTTGAAAAGCGACGCCACCACCCGCCACATTCCCATCTTGATGTTGACCGCGAGAGCGGAAGAGATCGATCGCATCGTCGGTTTGGAATTCGGCGCGGACGATTACGTTACCAAACCTTTTAGTCCGCGCGAAGTTGTCTTGCGGATCAAAGCGATCTTGCGCCGAGGTAATGGCGAGGAAACTCACGATCGGCTTTCGGCCGGACCAATCACTATCGATCCAGCACGCCATGAAGTTCTGGTAAACGGCAAGCGGGTCGATCTCACTAGTCTCGAGTTCAAACTTCTGCGAACGCTGATGCAACGGCGCGGCCGCGTCCAGGAGCGCGATCGCCTTCTGAACGAAGTTTGGGGCTATGAAAGCGTGATCGACACCCGCACGGTCGATACCCATGTGCGCCGTTTGCGCGAAAAGCTCGGCAAAGCCGGAGACATTGTCGAAACCGTCCGCGGATTTGGTTATCGCCTGCGCGAGAAATGACGTCTTGGATTCTGCTAGCTGCGATTGTTGGATCGACAATCGCCATTGTTTATCTCGTCCAGAGGAAATGGATCGCGCCTTGGAGAGAAATGGAGCAACTCGTTAAACAAGTGGGGCGCGGCGAACAACCGCGTACCTTTTTAGTGGACGGTGGTAAAGGAGCGCGTCGCGTCAGCGTTGCGCTAGAGGAAATTCTGATCCGCCAACGACAGCTGGATCGACAGATCGGAGAACGCGCGACAGGGCAAAAAGCAATTCTGTCCGCAATGCAAGACGCTTTGCTCGTGGTCGACGGTCAAAGTCGGCTCGCTCTGATGAATCCAACCTTTCGAGATTTGTTCGGAGTCGGCGAAGATTCATTAGGCGCTCCGCTTTTGGAAAGTGTGCGCGATCCCGCGGTCGAACAGATCGTGGGCGAAACATTGCGGCAACGCAAACCCAGCCAGGGCCAACTCGTGATCGGTCGTCGCGAATTCGAAATGACGTCCGTGCCGATGGGCACCGACAACGGCACCCTCACCGGCGCGGTGGTTTTGTTTCACGATATCACCGAGTTGAAACGCGCCGATGAAATCCGCCGCGATTTCGTGGCAAATGTTTCGCACGAGCTGCGGACGCCGTTGTCGATCTTGCGCGGTTACATCGAGACGATGATCGACGATCCGAAACTGCCGCGAAGCGAGACCGCGCGGATTCTCGAAGTGATGGACCAACACTCGAAGCGGCTCGGTTTACTCGCAAACGATTTGCTCACGCTCGCGCAAATAGAGTCCGGCGGATCAACGCTCGAATTGAGCGAAATCGATTTACTGCGCTTCTTCAATGATCTGGCTCGGGACTGGAACAAGAAGTTTGCGGCCAAAAATTTGAAAGCGGTTGTCGATGTGGACGGCGATTGTCCGAACATTCGCGCGGACGAAGCTCGCTTGCGCGAGGTGTTCGACAACTTGCTCGATAACGCAGTGAAGTATTCGAATGAAAACGGCGAGATTCGCCTTTGCGCGGAGCGTCATGATGGTGCTATCGCGCTTAGCGTGAGTGATAGCGGAATTGGAATCGGCGGTGAAGATTTGCCGCGCATTTTCGAGCGATTTTATCGCGCGGACAAAGCGCGCCGCCCCGAAGGCTTTCGGGGCACCGGCCTTGGTCTCTCGATTGTGAAACATATCGCCCAGCTGCATGGCGGTCGGGTCGAGGCCGAGAGTGAGCTGGAAAAAGGAACGACGATTCGCGTCATTCTGCCGGTTGTCACACAAACGTAACAGTAAACGTTTTGACCGGCCCAAGTCGGCTGCGGCAACTTCGTCGCATGACGAAACTTGACCAGTTCAGCAGCAAAATTCTTGGGCTAGTTATCGCGTCCGGCCCCGCCTTCGCCGGGGCGACGGCGTCGGCGCAACTGACAATGAATGGCGCAGGCGCGACGTTTCCCTATCCAATTTACTCTAAGTGGTTCGACGAATACGCCAAAGTCGATTCGTCAGTGCGGTTCAATTATCAATCGATCGGATCGGGCGGCGGCCAAAAACAGATTACCGCGCAAACGGTGGACTTCGGCGCATCGGATGGTCCGATGAGCGATGAGAACCTGGCCAAAGCGCCAGGAAAAATTTTACACATCCCGACCGTCGCCGGCGCAGATGTGGTCGCTTACAATTTGCCCGGAAATCCTGCCTTGAAGCTCGATGCGGATGTGATCGCCGGAATTTGTCTTGGGCAAATCAAGAAGTGGAACGATCCCAAAATTGCGGGACTAAATCCGGGCATCACTTTTCCTGATCAAGAAATCGTAGTGGTGCATCGCTCCGATGGCAGCGGCACGACTTACATTTGGACGGATTACCTGAGCAAGATCAGCGCAGAGTGGAAACAAAAAGTCGGCACCAATACATCCGTGAATTGGCCGACTGGTCTCGGCGGCAAAGGCAATGAAGGCGTGGCCGGCCAGGTTAAACAAACTCCAGGCGCGCTCGGCTACGTGGAGTTGATCTACGCGATCCAAAATAAGATGCCCTACGCGGACGTGAAGAATTCCGCCGGAAAATTTGTGAAACCGTCGCTCGAATCAATCACCGCGGCGATGGCAACAGCGCAGATACCGGATGATTTCCGTTTCTCAGTTACAAACGCCCCGGGCGCCACTTCGTATCCGATTTGCGGCGCCACCTGGCTGTTGGTTTATGAGCAGCAGAAGGATCCCGCCAAGGGAAGGAAGCTGGTCGAGTTTTTAAAATGGGCCCTGACCAAAGGCGAAGATATGGCAAAGGATCTCGATTACGCGCCATTGCCAAATGAATTGCGCGAACGCGTTCTTAAACGCGTGGACGAAATTAAGATGTAACGCGTGCCGCGCCATGCCAGTTGTTGCCAATCCGCCAACGCTCGCCGCAAGATCGACAATCGATCGGATGGCGCCGGCGTCAGGCGTTGGCGACAAAATCTTCAAGTGGCTGACGCTCGCGATGGCGCTCGCAGTTGTGGTGCTGGTGTTTTTGGTTGGATGGCAACTCGCGCGCGGCTCTTCGCTCGCGATCCAGAAATTCGGATTTCATTTTCTCACCATATCGACTTGGGACCCGGTTGCGGAGCAATTCGGCGCCCTTCCATTCATTTACGGCACGGCCGTTTCTTCGCTGATTGCGCTTATCATCGCGGTGCCCCTCAGCATCGCGACCGCGCTCTTTTTGACCGAATTAGCGCCACTTTGGATCCGGCAGCCGATCATTTCGCTCATCGAAATGCTGGCGGCGATTCCCAGCGTCATTCTCGGTTTGTGGGGAATTTTTGTGATGATTCCATGGTTACGGGATCATCCATTTCCGGTTCTTAAGCGACTCTTTGGATGGACGCCGTTGTTCGACGGACCGATTTACGGAACAAGCATGCTCGCCGGCGGCATCATCATTGCGATTATGATTCTGCCGATCATCACTTCGGTGTCGCGGGAAATTTTGCGGAGCGTTCCAAATTTGCAGCGTGAAGCAGCCTACGCGCTCGGCGCGACGAGATGGGAAGTGACGCGCATTGCCGTACTTAGTTACGCCAGGAAGGGCCTTTTCGGCGCGGTGATCCTCGGACTCGGCCGCGCGCTGGGCGAAACGATGGCGGTGACAATGGTGATCGGTAACACGCCGCAAATCCGCGCTTCGTTCTTCGCGCCGGGCTACACCCTGGCGAGCGTGATTGCAAATGAGTTTACGGAAGCAACCACGGATGTGTACCTGCAAGCACTGTTCGAGATTGGTCTTGTCCTCTTCGGAATCACGATTCTGGCAAACCTTCTCGCCCAGATGCTTTTGAGAACGATGGGATCGACAATGCCGCCGCGCGCAGTCCAATGAAGAACAACCAATATCCTTCCTGGCGAAAAACGAAGAGTGCGCTCGCCGCGATGATTGCGTTCGTTTGCGCATTGCTGGTGATCGCGCCGCTCGCGCTTGTGTTTTTTCATCTTCTGCGCGAAGGCGCCGGCGCCGTGAGCTGGTCGTTCTTTACCGAACTGCCGAAACCGGTCGGCGTTGCCGGTGGCGGGATGGCGAATGCAATTGTTGGTTCGTTTCAATTGCTCGGGCTGGCCGCGTTGGCCGGCGTTCCGGCCGGCGTGCTCGGCGGCGTTTATCTCGCCGAGTATGGAACGGTGCGGTCAAATTGGCTGCTTCGCTTCGTCGCGGACGTGCTCAATGGTGTGCCGTCGATCATCTGGGGCGTGGTCGTCTATGGTTTGGTGGTGTTGCGGTTCAAAAGTTTTTCCGCTTACGCCGGCGGACTCGCGCTCGGTTTTATCATGATTCCGCTCATCATGCGCACGACCGAAGAAGTATTGCTGCTGGTGCCCACTGGTTATCGCGAAGCGTCGCTCGCGCTCGGCATCAGCCGCTGGAAAACAATTGTCTACGTGGTGATGAAGACAGCGTTGAAAGGAATTGTGACCGGCATCCTCCTCGCTCTTGCGCGGGTCGCGGGCGAGACCGCGCCGCTGCTTTTCACCGCATTCGGAAACCGTTTCTGGAATCACGATCTGGCTGAGCCGATCGCGGCCTTGCCTCTGCAAATTTTCAGCTACGCGATTTCGCCGTACGATGATTGGCACCGCCAAGCGTGGGCGGGCGCGCTTGTGTTGGTGGTAATGATTTTCTTGGTTAATATTCTAGTTCGCGTTCTCACCCGGGAGCGAGTTGCACGGGTTCTCTGATGGAAAATGCTGTTACGATTGAGCCGCCGATGATCACGCCCGCTTCCGCGCCACAGCAACAAGTGGCTTCCGACTCAGAGCCAGATGCTGCTCCCCAGCGAGCTCCGGCGTTTGAAGTGGAGCGATTGTCGATCTTCTACGGCGAGAAAAAAGCAATCGACGGCGTCACCCTCACCGTTCCATCAAAAATGATTACCGCGATCATCGGTCCGAGCGGCTGCGGCAAGTCGACACTTCTGCGCTCGCTCAACCGAATGCACGAATTGGTCCCGAACACGCGCGTCGAAGGTAAAGTGCTTTTTGGCGGCGAAGATATTTATGCGCCGGATGTCGATCCGGTTGTGATTCGCCGTCGGATAGGAATGGTCTTCCAAAAATCGAATCCGTTTCCGACCATGTCGATCGCGGACAACGTTCTGGTCGGTTTAAAACTTAACGGCGTGCGCGACCGCGCGTTCCTGCGCGAACGACTCGAGCAATCGCTGCGGATGGCCGCGCTTTGGGATGAAGTGAAAAATGATCTGCACAAACCCGGCGTTAGTCTCTCCGGCGGACAACAGCAACGTCTCTGCATCGCGCGGGCGATCGCGGTCGAGCCGGAAGTTCTTCTCATGGACGAGCCGGCCTCCGCTCTCGATCCGATTGCGACCGCGAAGATTGAAGAATTGATCCACGAATTAAGCGCAAACTACACCGTGGTGATCGTGACCCATAACATGCAACAGGCCGGGCGTTGCTCCGATTACACCGCCTTTCTTTACCTCGGCCAATTGATCGAGTTTGGGTCGACCACAAAAATTTTCTCGAATCCGACCGAGCGCAGAACAGAAGATTATATTACCGGACGATTCGGTTGATGGTTGGATCGATATGACTCCGCCAAAACATATTCTGGGGACATTCGACGAAGCCCTTGCCTCACTGCGCAGCAACGTGCTGATGATGGCCGGACTGGCTGAGCGCAGTCTTGATCGCGCGATCAAAGGGTTGCTTAAACGAGACGATAATCTATGCGCGACCGCCATCGCCGATGACGAGGAGATCGATCAATTGGAAAAGCAAATCGACAAGGACGGCGTGGACGTGCTGCTGCGATTCCAACCGGTCGCGTCCGACCTGCGGCGTGTCATTGCGGCGATGAAGCTTTCGCCCAACATCGAGCGCGTGGCCGATCAGGCCACCAACATCGCACGGCGCGCGCGCAAGCTAAACAAACATCCGCCTCTTCCCGAAATCGAGATAATGGTTCCGATCCAGACGCACGCCATGGCCATGTTTAAAGACGGTATCGACGCGTTTGCGCGCGAGGATGTCGATCTTGGCCGCGCGGTTGTCGCTCGCGATAAAGATCTCGATTACATGAACAAAATGGCGAACCGCAAACTGACCGAGCGGATGGCGCAAGACCCGAAGCAGCTACGCGGTTATCTCAATCTGATTTTTATCTCCCGTTGCCTTGAGCGGGTCGGCGATCACGCGACCAACATCGCGGAGGATGCGGTCTACGCTGCCGCCGCGGAAGATATTCGGCACCAGCCGGTCGTTCCGGCCGAATAATTCTTCACCTAGTGCTGCGCGCTCCCGCGTCAGATCGACAACGGACTTCGATCAAAACATTAGGTGCAAGCGCAGAATGACTTCATCGAAATTGTCATCGCCAAATTGCGGATGGGCCTCACGGAACCGAAACCAGGTATAAACATAATCCGCCATCAGTTTGATCGCGTCGCCGTGAATGTAGTAGTTCAGACCGAGCGTGAGCGAATGAATGTTGTCGTCGTCGACTTGGTCGGGCTCGAGTGGGAGGTGCTCTGGCCGCGAACCGGCTGGACGTTGCACAAGAGTAATGCCGTCAGGCATATACCTGCGCGTGAAACCGAGTTCCGCATGAGGATTTGTGTGTTTTTTAAGTAAAGTGTCGCGAATAGTCGAGCCTTGTTGTGCGCGGTTTTGATTAGCAAATGCGCGCGAATCGCTCGATTTGTCTCGCCGCGGATACGACTTTAGGTCCTGCTTTGCCAAGCGTACCGGATCGCCGATCTTGATTGCCTTGGTGTTGGCTCGCGCTGATCGTGTTTCATCATTGCGATGTTGATCAGGAGCGAGGCAATGCTGTAGACGAAAGGAACGCTATGATTTCAATTGGCCGCTTTCTCGGGCACGACCAAAAATTCTATGACCTGCTCGAAGCAAGCGCGCAGCAGGCCGATACCAGCGTGCATCACTTGGTCGATCTGCTGGCGAAGATCGACAAGAAGGACTCGGTGCGGGACCTGGCGGCGTTCGCTGAGAGCCGGCGCGAAGATAAACGAATCACCCAGGAGCTGACGGAAGAGTTAACCAAGACATTCATCACGCCGCTGGAACGCGAAGACATACAAGCGCTCGCCGCTTCGCTCTACAAAATTCCAAAGACGGTTGAGAAAATTGGCGAGCGCATGCTGATTTGTCCGCAGGATTTGCCGACGCCAAGTTTTGCCAAGCAGGTTCAACTTCTCGATCAAGCCGCCGAGGCTGTGCTCGCGATGGTGAAACAATTGCGCAAGGGAATGAACGTTCGCACCGCGCGCGAGATGAACGCGAAATTGCAAAACATCGAGGGCGAAGCCGACAACCTCGAGCTCGAGCTGTTGCGCGATCTTTACCAAGGCAATTACGACGCCAAGCACGTCATCTTTTTGCGCGATCTTTACGACCTGCTCGAAAAAGTGATCGATCGTTGCCGCGATGCCGGCAACGTGATTCTCCAGGTTGTTTTGAAGAACACCTAACCGCCGCGAACGCGGGCCAAGATCGACATGTTGCTCTTTCTCATCGTCGTTCTCGCGGCGATCATCTTTGAATACAGCAACGGCTTTCACGATGCGGCCAACGCCATCGCCACCGTTGTCTCGACCAAAGTGCTCACTCCGCGACAGGCGATCGGGATGGCGGCATTCTTTAATTTAACCGGCGCGTTACTCGGCGGCGCGGTCGCTTCGACCGTCGGCAAAGGCCTGGTTGATACTCAAGTGGTGACGATGAGCACAGTGCTCAGCGCTGTCCTTGCCGCATTTATCTGGAACATGACGACGTGGTTGTTCGGGTTGCCGTCCAGCTCGAGTCACGCGCTCATCGGCGGTCTATGCGGCGCGGCGCTGGCCACCGCCAAAGGAAATTGGGGCGTCATTAAATGGAACGCCGGCGTCTGGCCGAAAGTTGTCGTGCCGATGATCACATCGCCGATCGCTGGATTCCTTCTCGGCGGCCTGGTGATGTTTTTGTTGTTCGTGATCCTGCACAAGCTCACGCCGCATTTCATCCATCAATTTTTTGGAAAAGCCCAAATCTTGAGCGCGGCCTGGATGGCGCACAGTCACGGCACCAACGACGCGCAAAAAACAATGGGCATCATTACTCTTGCCCTTTTTACCGGAACGCAGGCCGGCCGGTTCGATCATCTGCCGGCGTGGCTTCAGTTTTTGCACACGCCAACATTTGTTCTCCCGTTGTGGGTGAAAATTCTATGCGCGTTGACGATGGCGGTCGGCACGGCGGCCGGCGGTTGGCGAATCATTCGAACGCTCGGTCATCGCGTGGTGAAGTTGCAACCGGTCAACGGTTTTGCCGCCGAAACAAGCGCGGCCTTGATCATTCAAGCGGCCAGCCTTTATGGCATTCCGCTTTCCACCACGCACGTCATTTCGACTTCGATCATCGGCGTTGGCGCGGTGAAACGATTCAGCGGCATGCGTTGGACCGTAGTCGAACGAATCATCTGGGCCTGGATATTCACGCTCCCCGCCACTGCGCTGATCGGCTATTTGTTCGAACGCGTCGCGCAGGGACTTTGACTTTGTAGTGGCCGCTTCTCGGAATATGCGGTCCGGCGACGAGTAAGACCCGCTTTGCCATGCGCGCCTGATTGCCCATCTTAAAGAGTATGGCGCAGGCGCAATCGAAGCCCGAGACGGAGGAGAGCCCGACGATTGTGCCGATGACCGGCCAACAATCCGCGCACGAACGCTTTGGCGATCCGAAGAATTTCATTAACCGCGAGCTGAGCTGGCTCGAGTTCAATCGTCGCGTCCTGGAGGAAGCGCAGGACCCGACCCAGCCGCTGATCGAGCGGGTGAAATTTCTTTACATCTTCAGTTCGAATCTCGACGAATTTTTTGAAATCCGTGTTGCCGGCATCAAACAACAAATCGAGAGCGAGACGAGCGATGTCGCAGCGGACGGCTTGAGTCCGACCGAGACGTTTAATCAAATTCAACGGCTCGCCCACGAGCTGGTCGCGACCGAGTACGAACTTTGGAACAAGGAATTGATTCCCCAGCTGGCAAAAAACGGGATTCGGGTTCGCAATGTTTCGGAGTTGAACGCGAAACGCGCGGCCTGGGCGCGAAAATATTTTCAGGAGGAAGTTCTTCCGATGCTGACGCCGCTGGCGGTGGACGCGAGTCATCCGTTTCCGGATCTACTAAACAAAAGCCATAATTTGCTCGTGCGGGCGAAGGCCCAGCGCCGTGGTGAACCCTTGCTCGCGATCGTTCAAGTGCCGCGGGTGCTTCCGCGGCTGATTTTAATGCCCCGCGGCAAAGGGGACGATGAACCGTGGGAGTACATTTATCTCGCTTCGCTGATCAGGCAGCACATCGCCGAATTATTTCCCGGTTTGATTCTCGACGCGGTCCATGCCTTTCGCGTGACCCGCAACAGCGATCTCTACATCGATGACGAAGAAGCGGAAAACCTTCTTCGCACAATCGAGCAGGAACTGCGTCGTTCCAGTCGCGGCGACGCCGTTCGTTTGGAAGTGGAAGCCGATTGCCCCAAAGATTTTATTGAACTGCTCCTCGAGTTTTTTGATCTGACCGAAGCCGACGTCTACAAACTCGACGGTCCGCTCTCGATGACGCATTTGACTCCGCTTCTGACAAACGATGCCTTCGCGCAATTGAAAGACCGCCCCTTTCAACCGGGACGCGATCCTGCGTTACCGCCACACGCCGACATGTTAGAAGTGATGCGCCGTCAGGATGTGCTCCTCCATCATCCCTACGACGGCTTTGAACCGATTGTCGATCTTGTCGAAGAAGCTGCGCGCGATCCGCAAGTGCTTGCAATCAAGATCACGCTTTATCGCACCAGCGGTGATTCGCCGATCGTCGAAGCGTTGATCGAAGCGGCAAATGCCGGCAAACAAGTCACGGCAATTGTGGAACTGCGCGCGCGTTTCGATGAAGCGGCCAATATTCAATGGGCGCGGCGGCTCGAGGAAGCAGGCGCCCACGTCATTTACGGCGTCGTTGGATTAAAGACGCATTGCAAAGCATTGCTGATCGTTCGGCGTGACACTGACCAGCTCCGGCGTTACGTGCACCTGGCGACAGGCAATTACCATCAACGTACCGCCCGCACCTACACTGACTTCGGTTTGTTGACCAGCAATGCGCAGCTAACTGAAGAAGTGGCAATCGTTTTCAACACCCTGACCGGGCTCGCAGGTTATCCGGGCTTGAAAAAACTGATGGTGGCGCCGTTCGATATGAAGAAACGCCTCATCGGTCTGATCGAACGCGAGCGCGATCACGCGCGCGCGGGGAGACCGGCCCGAATCGTCGCCAAACTTAATTCGTTGGTCGATCAAGAGGTCATCGAGACACTCTATGAAGCTTCATCCGCAGAGGTGACAGTCGATTTGATCGTGCGCGGCATCTGTTGTTTGCGGCCGAAGGTTCCCGGTCTGAGCGATTACATTCGCGTCATCAGCATTGTCGGCCGGTTTCTCGAGCACAGCCGGATCTACTATTTTGAAAACGGCGGACAGCCCGAAGTTTTTCTCTCCAGCGCCGATTGGATGCCGCGAAACTTTCTCCGCCGGGTCGAAGTCGCATTTCCAATCGAGACTCCGCCGTTGCGCAATCATATTGTCAATGAGGTGCTTCCCCGTTTTCTAAATGACCGCGTCAAATCGCGCGAGCTGCAGCCGGACGGGAGCTACCGGCGTTTGAAACCGGAAGGCCCGGAGCCTCGCTCGCAAGCACAATGGCATTTCCGCGAAGTGACCCGGGAGCGGGCAAAGAAACTTGGTCGCAAGAAATCTCCCCCAGCGGATAAATTGATTCCAATCACGGTTGCGCCGCCGGCACCACCAAAGCAGTCATGAGGAAACGGATCCTGGTCATCGATGTCGGAGGCACGCACGTGAAGCTGATGATTTCGCGCACGAAGAAACGAAAATTTAAATCGGGACCGAAGATGATGCCGCGTGAGATGGTCGCGCAGGTGAAGGAAGAACTGGAAGATTGGAAGTACGACGCGATCTCAATCGGGTTTCCATCACCGGTTCGCGACGGTCGAATTCTCGATGAACCCAAGCATCTCGGTAAGGGATGGGTCCGATTCAACTTCGAGAAAGCACTGGGCAAACCGGTCCGAGTCGTGAACGACGCCGCGATGCAAGCGCTGGGCAGTTACCGCGGCGGGCGCATGCTATTCCTCGGTTTGGGTACCGGACTTGGCTCAACCCTCGTCTTGCGTGACATGGTTCTGCCACTCGAGCTAGGCCATCTGCCGTATTGCGACGATCGAATTATCGAAGATTTTTTGGGCAAGGCCGGAATCGCCGAACTGGGCGAAAAAGAATGGGAGCGCCTAGTAATGGGCGCGGTAGCTCAGCTCAAGAAATCATTCATCGCTGATTACGTCGTGCTCGGTGGCGGTAACACGAAGAAGCTGAGCCAGCTACCGGAAAGCGCTGAACAAGGACATAATCGCAACGCGTATCTCGGTGGCGTCCGCCTCTGGCAGACCGATCCGCGCACGCGCCGGCCGAAGTGGCGCGTGCTCTGACGAAGACTAAGAGTTAGGATCGACATGCACCTTTATTTTCTCAGACACGGCGAGGCCGATTGGCCGGACTGGAAAAAATCTGATGATGAACGGCCGCTGACGAAGCGTGGAAAAAAGGAAATGCATGAAGTGGCGGCGTTTTTGAAACGTGTCAAAGCGCGGCCGGACCTGATCGTTACCAGCCCGTTGCCGCGCGCGTCACAAACCGCAGAAATTGTGGCGGAGCATCTGAAAGTAAAATGCCGCGAAGAAAAACTGCTTGAGCCCGGCTTTGACCGGCAGGAACTGGAGCGTCTGCTGAAAAAATATCCGGCGGAAAGCTTGATGATTGTCGGTCACGAACCCGATTTTAGTCATACCATCTCGCAATTGACCGGCGCTTCGCTCAAACTCTCCAAAGCCGGTGTCGCCTTGGTGGAACTGGATCGCTCATGGCGAAATGGCCGTTTGCTTTGGCTGTTCCCGCCCAAGTTTTCTCGGAAGACTAAGTAACAAGCTCTTCGACGAGGGATGGAGCGGTTTCGTTCTCCCAATCCTTTAGCCAGCTCGCGACCCGGGCGCCGAAATCGCGTGGACGCTCGGCAAAAAAATGCTCGGCCAGCTCCGCGGCGCCCCGCTGCAAGTCCCCCTGACTCACTTCGATTACGGCCAGGAGTTTGTGTCCTTCGCGTTCCCATTCCGATTTTTGGTCCCCGCCGCGAAGTCGATCGCCCAGAAAACTCAAATCATGCGCGCGCCCGAGCAAATTGCCTAACGCTCGTAGATCGTCGCTTAAATTTTTGAGCACAACCGGATTGATCGGCCGCAAGATGCGCAGCTCGTACCAGAGTCTTTTTGCTCTGGTGCGGAACTGATGAAAATTTTCGACGGTCGGTGTCGCTTCCGCTGCTGCGAGAGCTTTTCTCGCGCCTTTGTAGGTCCTTTGCACCGCGCAGCGAAGTTGCTTGCAATTGAATTGATCGAGCGGCCAGCAATCGATGTTGGCATGCGCTCGCTCCAGCATTGGGAGCGCTTGAGTTTGCCATTCCGCAAACGCAGCCATGAAATTCTCCAACTCGAGCATGAGCATGCCTTCGAGGTTTGCGTAAGAACCGCGCCGCCGGCGTTGGGTAATTCCTTGAAGTTGTCGCACGGTTTGCAAACGCACCTCCGCATCGCGGATCTCTGATGTCAGTCGTCCCACATCGCGCAGACAACGATCCTGTTCCCGGAACAGACCATAGCCGATCTCCTTGCGGACCAGGCGCAGAGCCGCACGCGCTTTCTTCAAGTGTTTGCGCATTTCGTGGACCGGCGTATCGCTGGGCTTCTTCTCGCCGGTCGTGACCGCAATCGCGCCTTCGATTTGTTTGCGGCAAATCCGGCGGAGATTATCGCCGAGCGTCTGACCGTGTTTTAGTTCGTAGCTCATCCTATTCTCGGGCCAACCTCACGTTGCTGTATCGCTTTTCACCGGTGATTTCGCGCCCAAACCAACGCGGCGGTTCAAATCGGCGGCAGCTCGCGTGGTTCGGAAATTCCACCTCCGCCACCACCAAACCATGGTTGAGACCGTAATAGATGTCGACTTCGATCTTGAGATTTTTCCACGGAACTTCGTAACGGGTTTTGCGCAATCGACGACCGCGTGTCGCCGGCCACAACATCGCGAATTGTTGCGGACTCAATCGAATCTCGCGTTCTTCGCGCGAAGTACCGCGGTCTATCTTGAATGTGAGCGAAGCCGCTTTGCCTTTTTTCCGCAGGCGAACATGACGACCGCGCGGCTCGTTTGCGAGATACCCTTGCGCGATCGGAAAATGGCGCGAGCGCAGAATTTTGACCGGCAGTCGCTTGATCAAAAATTTTCGCTCGATCTCGCGTGACGAGGAGTGATGAGGCCGGCGCACTTGATCGACTCAAGCGTTTCTTGAAGAAGTCGCCAAGAATTATCCGCCAGAGAATTCAGCTCGATGAAATGTGGTTGCCAGTATGTCCGTTTTTTATTTAGCGTGCGCCGGTTGCGGCATCAGTGCCAAGAAACGCCAACCAAGTGAAACGAATTTTTCGCGCGGTGACACTGGCGACATTTTTCCTCGCCGGCTGCGGATGGTTTGGTTCGCCCGACCTTTACAAATCTGAGGCGGGCCGGACGACCTATCGTTCAGCGGGGGGAGACTCCGATTGAGAGTGCGACGCCGGCACGGCAAAAAAATCCGGGGGAAGCGCGATAACGATTCGACCATAAGTCGACATTCTTGATCCCGAATATCCAAGCCGTCGAAAAAATTTGAACAAAGTAGTTGACTAGTCGGTCTACTGCAGTTAAATGGTCGATATGCCAAGAGTGAGCGACATGAAGGAACGCCTGACTGACGCGGCGTTGGATTTGATGTGGGAAAACAGCTACGGCACCACTTCGGTGGACGCAATCTGCGAGCGGGCTGGTGCAAAAAAGGGAAGCTTTTATTATTTCTTCAAGTCGAAGTCAGAGCTCACTGTCGCTGCATTGGAGGCAGAATGGAACAAAAACAAGGCGAACATGGATGCTCTTTTTTCTCCAACAACTCCGCCTCTCGAACGGTTTGATCGCTACTTCGATTATGTGCACGACCGTCTGGCCGAACTGCAAGAAGAGTGCGGCTCCATCCTCGGATGCCCTCTGTTGAGCATCGGGAGCGAAGTGAGCACGCAGGACCAGGGCGTGCGCGATACCGTTGACCGCATCTGGGATCGGAAAATAAAGTATTTCGAGTCCGCTATTCGGGACGCGCATGCGCAAGGGTTGATTATGGCGCCGGATCCCGAAGCGAAGGCGAGGGCGCTCTTTGCCTGCTATCACGGCACGCTTGCCCAGGCCCGGATTCAGAATGACCTCGAGTTGCTTCGCGACTTTAAACAAGTCGCAAGGGATGTTTTGGGCGTGAAGGGTGCCCATGCAGTCGCTTCGTAACTCTTTTTTTGCCATATTTATAGACGACTAGTCAAATATAAATCGACAGAAACCAGAAAAACTCAACTCCATGAAAACTGACCAGCAATCAGAAGCAGCAGCAGTTTTCCTCCAGACGGTCTCGGTCGCCATCGCGCAACTGAAACAGCAGTTACAACAAGACTACGAACAGGCTTATCCCGACCTGCGCGAAATCGTCCATCTCGTCCTCGATGAGGAAGAAACAAAAGCTTGGGAACTATCATTGTTCCCGCATTTGCTTCTTCCTGATCTGGTCGAAGCGCACATCGAGAAGCTCAATCTCCGGCCGGCCGACACCCGCCTTCGCAAAGCTACGGCGCGGCAGGCGCGACACGACGACTTGTTAGTGCCGCACCGCTTCCCGGAGATCGACCATCACCCCGCTTTCGCGTTATGCGGATAACAAAAATCAGAAAATGAAAAACAACAAAATGAACAACGGAAAACTAAACGGAAAAGTTGCACTCGTGACCGGAGGAACTTCCGGCATCGGCAAAGCGACGGCGATCGAATTCGGTCGCGCCGGCGCCAAGGTCGTTCTGACCGGGCGCCGCGAAAAGGAGGGTGCGCAAGTCGTCGATGAAATTAGGAAGCTCGGCGGCGACGCGGCATTCGTTCGCGCGGACGTCGCCAAGGATGCAGACGTGAAAGCCATGGTCGATTTTACGGTCGGCAAATACGGCCGGCTCGATCTCGCGTTTAACAACGCCGGCGTCGAATGGACAGGCCCACTCGATCAGGCAACCGAAGCCGAATATCGCCGCGTCTTCGACATCAATGTCTGGGGCGTCTTGAATTCCATGCGTCATGAAATTCCGGTGATGCTGAAGAACGGCGGCGGTGCGATCGTTAACAACTCGAGTGTAGCTGGGCACGTTGGTCTCGGGCAGGTGAGCATTTACATCGCGTCCAAGCACTCAGTCGAAGGGCTGACCAAATCCGTCGCGCTCGAGTTCGCCAAACAAAACATTCGTATCAACGCCGTCGCTCCAGGTGTGATCGCAACTGATATGCTCGATCGCTTTGCGGGCAAGG
>WNGK01003874.1_pt1 | contig 16130 bp, 8 predicted proteins | sample 5400601 | NCBI WGS metagenome assembly WNGK01 (sample SAMN13153376, study PRJNA577476) | soil metagenome | isolation source: 60 cm soil or saprolite under Garry oak tree replicate 1 | place: USA:California | collected 2016-06-15
CATCGTGTCGCCGGCAGTGAATTCAACCCGCGCGATGGCCTCATTCAGATCAAGAGAACGACGATATCTGGAGGTCTCTGCCGGAAGGATCGTTTCGATCTCCAGGTATGCCATCGGTAAAGAAGTGCCGAATTGACTCTCGCCTCCCAACAGATTCTTCCGGCAGAGTTCCTCTGCTTCCGTATAGCGCCCTGCAAAGAAAAGGTTGCGAATGGCGGGTATGGATTCTCGCGCTGCAGGATTTACTTCATGGACACTAGGTGAGCCTGACCACAGAGTGCTCTCTGTCAGGTGCAACCGCTCTTGGGCCGCGCCTCCGAACGCCATGGCCCCGAGCCTGCCATTTCCCACCGGCAAGGCCTGGAGCCACCGATCCGCTGGACGGTCAAACCATATCGGTGTCTTCCTGATTGGCGGTATGGCCAAGCCACGGTTGAATGCAGCGGTGACCATAGCACCGAGCAAAAAGTCGCGCCGATTCGGTTTCACGCGAATACCCTTTCGACAGATTAAAGGACTGGCGCGCTTTCGGGGCGCGTCATCAAGAAACGTGTACGTTCACGATGAATAGACTACACACCCTCTACCTAACATGTCTAAATCAATCTTCGCGTGTGATATCCATCATCTGGATAACGAGTTGATTGTCTTGGATCGCGTACGAGAGATATTTTGAGCGTCAGGTCGCGCGCGCTGTCTGGGAAGCTGATTTTCAATCTGGGATCGACGGCCAAACCTCGACACCACCCGACGAACTCTTCCGGAGTCGTGGTAAGCGGCGGCATCAAAAGATGCCATACCAGGCATGGCTCTTGCTGCCGCAAACCGGTCGCTGTCTGTCAGTTGCGGGCCCCTGTAGAGTGTTTGTACCTGCTCCTGTTCATTGACCCCCAGCACATAGCTTGTCTTTGCGGCATCCGTGCGAAACGCTCGATTGTCCGCTTGGTAAACAACATGCGCCATGCAGCGCTCTCCGCTGCGGTGGCTTGAATACCGAAGGAGCAACCAAACAAGAGTGTGGAATGCCTGCCGCATATCCAGCCGGGCTTTGTGGGATTCTGCGGAGTCGCTGAATTTCTAAACACGTGGATCGCATAGGGCAGCGTTACCTTCTCTTCCGCGGAAGGAAGCGGATCGCGCAACCGCCTCCAGGGGCCAGGTGTAACTGTAGTGTCTGTCCGCTGTTTACGGTTTGCTCACGAATGGTGACGTGCTTCGGTTCGGCAGCTGCATCCGGGGCGTCCTCGTAGGTCTCGGCCGTGTGAGTGCCCGAGCCCAGGAAATTCAACGGCACGTCCAGGGTGCGCGGTGACCAGTTGGTCATACTACCCAGATACCACTCATCGCCGTGGCGCCGGACAATCGTGGCGAACTCTCCCGGCCTGCCATTCAACACCCGCGTCGCATCCCAGGAGACGGGAACGTCTCTTATGAACTGAAATGCGGGTTGATTTGAATACGATTGTGGACTATCGGAAACCATGGGTAGAGGAGTCTGAAAAATAACATAGAGCGCCAACTGCTGAGCGCGTGTTCCCATTGCCATCGGCTCCGTGTCGCGGGCCTCAAAGCTGTCTTCGGTTGCGTTGTTGAATGCTCCCGGAGTGTAGTCCATGGGGCCGGCTAACAACCGAGTGAACGGAAATACCGAGCGGTCTGTGGGACTGTCGCGGCGCCCGACCTTGTTGTTCTCAAGGCCAAGGACACCTTCGTAACTCAGCACATTCGGATAGGTGCGCTCAATGCCCCACGGCGTTCGTGTACCGTGGAAGTCCACCATCAAGTGATGCTTCGCCGCTTCACGTGCCACATCGTAATAAAACTGCACGCCTTCTTGATCGTCTCGATTGACGAAATCGATTTTGATGCCGGCGACTCCCCACTTTTCATAAAGCGGAAAAGCTTCATTCATCTGGCGCATGACCGATTTGGAGTAGAGCCAGATCCATAACTTTACGTGCTTTGTTGCAGCGTACTGCGCCAGTTCAGGCACGTCCACCTTGCCGTTCAGTTTTGTGATGTCTTCGCTCGACCATCCCGCATCGAGCAGCATGTACGGAAATCCGGACTCCGCAGCAAAATCCACGTAGTACTTCATGTTTTCTGTCGTATAGGCAGGTTTGCCGTCCTTGTCTACGTCATTGACCCACCAATTCCAGGAGGCTTTTCCGCCGTGAATCCAGCTTGTGTCAGTAAGGCGTCTTGGCGGGTTCAGGTCGTACAAAAGGTTCGACTCAATAAACCGTCCTGGATCGTCCGCAACCATCAACACTCGCCATGGTGAGTGATATGGGAGCGTCGACTCGACGGCGATCTCAGGATGATCAAAGCGTGGAGCGAGCTTTGTAACGAACCAGTGTCCGGCCCAGTTGCCCGATGGATTGGTCACGTACATCGAGCTGTTGCCTTCAATGTCGGCCTCCATCAGAGCCATCCAAGCCACGCCCGGCTCGTGCATCAGCAGCGGCATGCCGATCAAGAATGAGCTGGGAACGCCGCCCTGGTTGCTGAAGGCGCTGGTTGGCAACTGCACATATTCACTTTCATAGCTGCTGCGATAGTTGGGCAGTTCCAGCGCCCAGTTGATAGCGTCCATGCTTGGGCGAAATTCCGTGTCCTCCTGATGAAGATGCACGGCCTTGATTCCATCCTGTTCCGGCAGCACGTAGCGGAAGGCTATTCCGTCGTTATATGCGCGCGCTTCGATCGTCATCTTACGATGCGCTGAGCTGTCTTCGGCAACTTGCAAGGCGACGCTGCGATAGACATCGTGTACGCTGCCGGACTTCGAATTCTGCATCGTGTAGTCGTCCGCTCCCTGGCTAGAGTCACTGCCAGCAATGCGTACGACGGAGCCGAGCGCGGGCAGTTCGTCCAATTCCAGTGCGAGGGCTGAGTCTTCCATCACCGGCTTGCCGTGAAAGGTAAGCGAATAGGTCAGCTTGCCTCCGCCGCTTGGATCGCTTTTCGCTGGCTGTGTGGTAAAGCGCATCACGATTTGCTGGTTTGGAGACGTCAGGATCACGGGCGCGGCAGCTTGGCCCAAGGCCTGGTTGCCGATCGCAAAGGCAGTAATACCCCAAAGAATGAAGACAAATAGTTTCACCACAGACTTTCACCCGAAGGCAACGGGATCGGTTGGTCTTGAGCGAGGCCCGTTGCTTGTCTCCACGCTCTCGATCTATGGATCATCAGGAACTTCTCAATGGAGACTTTCCGTTTTACAAGTCCGAGGGACCGGCGATTCCGTTAACTACTGTGTACGTTACCGGTTGTAAATGTCAAGATCGGATAGCCTATTACGGCCTTGCGCGGTTGTTGCGGCGGGCTTCTGATTCTGACGCTGGGCTGCAAATTCCCATCCTTTTCGGTTACGTGCACGAAAAAACCCTTGACAGTGATTAGAGCCCTCACTATATTTGGGTCCGATTTAGTCCGGTGTCGTACACGGTAAATGATCGACGCAAGGGGAACATCAAGTTTTGGGTGGGCCAAGAGTGCCCGCGAGGCTGGAGGGAAGGGAATGAAAACGGCGAGATTTATGAGATGGAGCCGCATGTCGATGGTGTGGTTCACGTTGGCGTTATGTGCGATTGCGGCCAAGGCGCAAGTCGACACAGGGACGATTCTGGGCACGGTGACGGACGCCGCAGGAGCCGTGGTTCCCGGGGCAGCCGTGACCATCATTAATCAAGAGACCTCTGCGACGTTAACGGCCAAGACCAAAGCGGACGGCAGATTCGAGTTCACACCTCTCCATATCGGCAGGTACAGCGTCGTGGTGGAAGCCGCCAGCTTCAAAAAGGCCACAACCCAGGGCGTGCAGTTGAACATTCAAGAGCAGGCATTGGTGAATGTTGTGCTGATGCCCGGCGCGGTCACCGAAAACGTGGAAGTGACACAAGCGCCAGAACTGATGCAGACCCAGAGCAGTTCTGTGGGACAGGTGATCGAAGAGAAAAAGATTGAAGACCTACCGCTGAACGGACGTGACTACACCATGTTGGTGTTGTTAACCCCTGGTGTCACGATACCTCAGCAGGGAGCCCGCGCAAGCAACCAGTTCGTGGCCAACGGAGCCCGCGTGGCCCAGAACGATTATCTGCTTGACGGTATCGACAACAACAGCAACAGCGTCGATTACCTGGATGGAAAAGCCGATGTGATCAAGCCTCCGGTGGACGCGATTGCAGAGTTCAAGTTGATGACGAGTGATTTTCCCGCGGAGTTTGGGCGCGCTGGCGGAGCGATCGTGAACGCTACGCTGAAATCAGGCTCGAATAGGTTCCACGGCTCGGTATGGGAGTTCTTTCGTAACGACGTGCTGGATGCCTACAACGACTATTTCGTGCCCAACGCAACGAATAGTCCCAAGCCTAAACTCCGGCAGAACCAGTTCGGCGCTACCGCAGGCGGACGTATTTTCAAGGATAAGACCTTTTGGTTCGTCGACTATGAAGGAACGCGAATTCTTAATGGTTCGACATACTCCGGCATCACGGTGCCCACCACCGCAGAGAGCGGCAGCGGATTTACAAATTTCCAGGACCTGCTCGGTGCTACGGGAACGTTTACTCGCACCGATCTTCTGGGCCGGTCGTTCCAGAATGGCCAGATATTCGATCCCGCAACGACTCGTTCCGTAACGTCGGGTCAAGTTGATCCGGTAACCGGATTGACGGCGACCGGAACTGGCTACGTTCGGGATGCTTTTGCGAATAACCAGATTCCTGCGGGCCGCCTGGATGCGAATGCCATTAAGCTGATGCAGCTTTATCCAAACCCGACCTCTTCCGGAGTGCTGAACAATTACAGCACAGTCAAAGTCGACAGTAACAACACAAGCACAGCGGACCTGCGTATCGATCAGCGCTTCAGCGAACAGGACCAAGCGTTCTTCCATTATGACTACATCAGCAGCGTCAGATTTGTGCCTCCTCCATTTGAAGGCGTCGCCGACGGTGGCCCTTACGGAGCTGGGACCGAGATATACAACGTGCGGGGCTTTGCTCTGGGCTATACGCATACTTTTTCGCCTACTCTGATAAACGAGGCGCGGGCCGGTTACACGCGCGGCCACGATACCCGCAATCCGGTGGGCGACAGCACAATGGGGATTCCCGCAGAGTTCGGAATTACCGGTGTCCCGCAAATCCCTCTCAATGGAGGCCTGCCCTATCTTGGAATTGGTACGCTAAGCACTCTGGGCGGGTCGGGTTGGTTGCCTGGCAATCGCTTTAGCGACACGGAACAGATGACGGAGAACCTGACCAAGGTCTACAAGAAACATACTTTCAAGGTGGGTGGAGAGTTCCAGTACATCTATTTCCCGTGGATAGCTCCGCCTGCCTCCAAAGGGAACTTTTTCTTCGACGGCAATTACACGTCGACTCCCCTTCAGGCAGACGGCACGACTGGGAGGGCTCAATTCTTGATTAGTCCGATGGCGGCGACGGTTCCCAATGGAGTGGACTTTTCAGGAGGCATGGACCAGATATATGCCTCGAACTTCGGGGAAGTGCACGCCAACCGCAACTACTTCGGTACCTATTTCCAGGATGATTGGGCGATCACGTCGAAACTTACGCTGAACCTTGGCCTGCGCTGGGAGCACTTTGGACTGACAGGTGAGGCTGGAGGGGCGCAAGCGAATTTTGTTCAGCCGTCCCTCACGTCCAATAGCGGGGCAAAGTTCATCATGACTGCTGGACACAAGACTTCTCCGGGACTCTCGGCCAGCTTCACCGATGCGCTGCAAAGAGACGGTATTGCGCTCGTATACACAGACAAGTACGGAACGGGGATGGGAATCATACAGAAGGCCAACTTCGCACCCCGCCTTGGATTTGCTTATTCATTTACACCGAGGTGGGTGGTTCGTGGCGGCTATGGAATCTTCTACGGCGCCTTCGAAAACCGCGGCGGATACCCGAGCCTTGGCTATAACTATCCTTTCCAATATAGTGTCGGGCTGCAAGACTATGCGAATGGCGGAATCTACACCGTGAGCCCGGTTAAGTACACGAACGGAACGACGGGCACGCTGGAGAACGGAATGTCCGGAATTCCGCTGGATCCTGCATTGGTGAGTTACAGCGGATTGGCTCTGCGTGGGATTCAGCTCAATTACCAGACTCCGTACACGCAGGGTTACAACGCCGTTGTGCAATATCAGCTCACCCAGCACGATTCCATCGAGGCGGGGTATGTCGGCTCGCAGGCTCGCCATCTTGAAGCCTCCACGGGCCAAAACAATGTAACCAAGTTGCTGCCTCCAGGCACGCCAACCACTGGCGCCACGAACTATATTCCGTTCCCTGATTTTGGCGCAGGCATGCCATACTTCGCGACTTCAGGAAACAGCGGGTACAAATCACTGCAGACCAAATGGACTCACCGTGCCTCCAAGGGCCTGGACGTTCTACTCGGTTACACCCTTGCCACGGTCCGGAGCGACGCTGGTGACTCGCTCAGCAATGGTGGTGTCAGCGGATACCGTGCCCCTGGCATCGTCCCTATTTCGCACGATACCGGGCTTGCTTCGTTCAACATCAAGAACCAGTTTGTGGCCAGCGGAACCTATGCCGTTCCCGTCGGTCGCAACAAGGATTTCCTGAACAACATGAACCGTGCTGGGCAAGTGATCCTGGGTGGTTGGAGCGTCAACGCAATTCTCAGTTTTGACAGTGGGCAACCACAAACGATCGGAAGCCAGATCAACACAGGAGCGGGTATCTATGCATTTGCTGACACGGTTCCGGGCGTGTCCAAATACAAAGGAGCAATTGCCAACTATTACAATCCCGCTGCCTTCAAAGATCCCCCAGTGGTCACGAGCATCGGACAGACCGATTTGTCTCCGCTTGGAGGCCCGAATACCCAGGTCAACGGACCAGGTTATAAGGACTTCGACTTCTCGCTCTTCAAGAGCTTTCAGGTGACAGAAGGAAGTCATGCGGAGTTTCGCGCCGAGTCCTTCAACTTAACCAACACCCCAAGCTTCAGCCTGCCGTCCAATACAAATTACAAGGACCCGGTTCATTTTGGGCAGATTACTTCTACACGAAGCAATGCACGTGAACTGCAGTTCGCGTTAAAGTACTACTGGTAGGGTGAAACCGCGGCCCGGGCGATCGACGGAGATCACCCGGGCCGATTTCTTTTGTGAACGAATGCATCCTGCCACGCAAAGCGTTTGAGTACCGGCAAACCGTCAGCGCTGCGCATTTGCGCCGAACTGCGATCACTCGTTTGGGGTAAGTGGAAAGATATCTGTGAGCAGGGTTGGACAATCCGTTGTACTTGCAGTGACGCTCGGGCTGTTACTTCAAAGCAGCGCGGGAATCGCATTTGGGCAAGTGTCTCCATCTACTAAGAACCGATCTTCCGAGGAAAGAACGTTACAAGATGCGGCGGAGCGAGATCCAAGGAACATTCATTTCGCGAGTTCTCTCGGCGAGTATTACCTGCACAAAGGAAGATGGCGGGAGAGCGTGCGCTGGCTGACGACGGCGTCCGCGCTTTCTGCCGGCAACGAATCGATCGGGTACGATCTTGCATTTGCGTGCATGAAGGCCGGCGAGTTGGAAAGAGCAAAGCGGCAAGTTGAGCAGATGCTCGCGCAAAAGGACAGCGCGAGACTGCATGGCTTGCTCGGAGCGGTTGAGGACCGGCGCGCGAATTATGTAGATGCCGCAAGAGAGTACCATCGCGCCGCGGAGATCGATCCAACGGAATCAAATATCTTCGACCTGGCGACGTTTCTGTTGCGGCATAAGAAGTATGTAGGGTCTCTCAACGACTCAATCAAGTTCTTCCGTTACGGAGTAGCTCAGTTTCCCCGATCTTCGAAAATGATGGTGGGCTTGGGAGTGGCGCTGTATGCGGCGAATGAATACGACGAGGCAGTGCGAGTGCTCTGCGCGGCTGTGGATATGGACCCAACAGACCCACGCCCCATTCAGTTTCTCGGAAGGGCGCGAAGGGTGTCTCCTGAATTGTCGGAAGAAGTAGATCGGCGTTTGCAGGACTTCGCCGAACGGTATCCTGAGAATGCCGCGACGAACTACTTCTATGCGCTTAGTCTATGGGAGCGAGGCGGTGGTGATGAGGGCCGGAATCTAGAGAAGATTGAGCGATTGCTGCGAAAGGCGGCAATCCTGTCTCCTGAATGGTATGAGCCGCACTATCAGCTTGGCGTTTTGTGCGAGGCCGAAAAGCGATACTCAGATGCAATTCGTGAAATGCAAAATGCTGTAAAGATCGATCCGGATTTCTTCCCGGCACACTTTCAGCTCGCCATACTCTACAACCGGACGGGAGACAAGCCGAAGGCTGCGGCGGAGGCTTTGGCGGTCAAGCGATTGAAAGAAAAGGACAATAAAGATGAGGCGGACCACGATGTCACGCGTTGACGCAGCTATTGCTTGCCGGCGCCGGTCGTTTCATCGCCGTCGGTAAGATATCCAGTAAAGAGGGAAAGATTGCTGCGCAAGATGATGTGGGGAGCCAGGCGGGTTATCGGATCGTCCAGCACGCCATGCAGTAAGTAGCGGAGAAGAAGTTCGAGCGCGGTCTTTCCTTGAGCAAACGGACGCTGGTAAAGAGTCGCGAGAATCTTCCCGGATTCGATGTAGGGCACGAGTTCTGGGAAGAGATCTGTTGCAATAACCTGGACCTCTCCGAGGAGATTTTTCTCTTCAAGTGCACGGAGTACGGGGATGCTGTTGGCGGTGCTAATGTAGATTCCCAGCGGATAGGGCTTGCGAGAAAGCAGAGAAGCTGCCTGCCGATACGCCACTTTAGGTTGCTCGCGTGACTCGATGGCAGGGAGGAGAGAAAGGTGCGGAGCAAAGACCGCAAGGTTTGCCGCAAAGCCGCGAAGCTTCTCGGCGTGGTCCAGCGTCGTCAACTCTCCCGTGATGGTAGCGAGGTGGCCAGTCTTCTGCAGGGTGCGGGAGAACAGTTCGGCGGCAATGGCGCCGCTTGCTTGCGCATCCGCCGTGACGCAGGCAAGGCGTTCGCTTCGCGGAGCGTCGCTGGCCACGCAGACGATTGCTACGCCTCGGCGCGCCAAGACGCTAAGCGTGGGACCGATGCGATCAGGATTGCCGGGTGTCACGAGAATGCCGTCGAACTTCTCACCAGCCTCCGCTGCGAGCAGTTCCACGTCGCCCTCATCGAGTCTGGGAAATGTTCGGAAGATGAGTTCGACGTTAACGCCAGCTGATGCGGACGCTGCGGCGCGAACACCTGAGCGCAGGGGATCGAAGAAGGATGAGATTTCGCGAGGGAAGTAAACGCCGATGCGCAGTCGACGGTTGAGCTTGAGGGAACGAGCGGCAAGATTGGGTTTGTATCCGAGATGCTCGGCCTTCTTCAAAACGCGGGCTCGTGTGGTGGGACTGACATCGGGCCGCCCGTGTAAGGCGCGGTCAACAGTGCCAATCGAGATGCCCAGAGCCTTCGCAATGTCTGTAATGCTGGGAGGCTTCATACGGATCCGCTTAGAAAGTCAATTTCATAGTAGTTTAGCAGCCCATTGTAAGGGCATCGAACAGAACTGAGGCAGGGAACTGGGGAGCTACCTCTTTCAAGTTCAAGGGACAAAGAGTGACGTATCGCGATGCCATCGAGTGAAGGGCGAATCGCAACCAGGGATTTGGTCTCTTTCTTAGAGTGATGACAATGAACCTGACAAGTACGTCTACTGAGATGAATATCCGATCGTGCACGATCAAAGACGTTGCCAGGCTGGCAGGAGTTTCGACTGCGACCGTATCGCCCGTCGTGAATGATGCTGGCAATGTGTCCTGCGAGAGAAGATCGATGGTCTTGAAAGCGATTTCGAAATTGCAGTTTCGCCCCAACGCGTCCGCGTCCGAATTGGGAAGATCAGGTGGCGGCATTCCGAAGAGGGTCGGAAATCATGCGCCGTCCTTGGCCCAAGAAGAGTACTAGCTGAATGCGAAAAGATAACCCGACGCATGGAATCAACGCCGGCCCGCGGGGTGAGAGCGTTTGGAGAATGAAGAAGCCAGGAGATTGCCGCGGACCGCTGTTGGGATTCAATCTTAGCCAATCCATGAGGAGCGAACAACATCTCTGCGAGGATAGCGAGAAGCGGCCGCATGTCGAGCTATTGACAGGACGTAAGATAACGTGTACGTTAACGATTGTCGAAAATGTCCTCTATTCGCAGTGTTATGAGATAGCGGGCTCTGCCGCCGTCGACGGAATGCTGTAAGTACCGAGGTTCAAGTCTGATGAAAAAAACGCGCGAGTCCGAACCGGTCCGATGCTGGGAGCAACAGGTTGTCATTCCGACATATCCGGTGCAAGAGGCAGATCCGAATCCGATGTTTCTGGAGAAGAGGGTCTACCAAGGAAGCAGCGGGAGAGTATATCCGAATCCATTCACCGATCGTGTGGCTCTAGAAAAGAAGGATGTCCAGTATCGAGCGATCATGCTTCAGAACGAGTATGTAGAGCTGATGATACTTCCAGAGATTGGCGGGCGAATCCACACTGGTCTGGATAAGACCAACCAATACGATTTCTTCTACCGACAGCATGTCATCAAGCCCGCACTCGTGGGGTTGCTGGGGCCATGGATCTCAGGAGGCGTTGAGTTCAACTGGCCGCAGCATCATCGGCCGTCCACTTATATGCCCGTCCACGCGAACATCGAGGAGCACCCAGACGGAAGCCGGACCGTGTGGCTGAGCGAGCACGATCCCATGCTGCGAATGAAGGGCATGGTGGGCATCTGTCTTTCGCCGGGGAAGGCAATTGTCGAAGCTAGGGTAAGGTTGTACAACCGGACGCCATTGCCGCAAACCTTCCTGTGGTGGGCCAATGTCGCGGTGCGAGTTCACGATGAATACCAGGCTTTCTTTCCGCCCGATGTAACCTACGTTGCCGATCATGCGAAACGGGCAATCTCGTCGTTTCCGATTGCGCGCAATTCCTATTACGGTGTGGACTATCGTCCTGGGACCGATATCTCCTGGTACAAGAACATCCCGGTTCCCACTTCCTACATGGTTACAGAGTCGAAGTATGACTTCTTTGGCGGGTACGATCACACCCGTCAGGCAGGACTCGTGCACACATCCAATCACCATATCGCGCCGGGGAAGAAACTGTGGACATGGGGTAACGCGGATTTCGGCCATGCATGGGACCGCAACCTTACCGATGCGGACGGCCCGTATGTGGAGTTGATGGCGGGCGCCTATACCGACAACCAACCGGATTTCTCCTGGCTCCAGCCGTACGAGACCAAGACGTTTAGCCAGTACTGGTACCCGATTCAAAAGATCGGGCCGGCGAAGAATGCAAACACTGAAGCGGCAGTCAATCTGGAATTTGACTCGATGAGTGTACGGGTGGGGGTTTGTGTCACCTCACCGCGCAGAGTACGAGTCGTGCTGAATCGCGGCGGCAAACTCCTCATTGATCGGCAGCTTGACGTAGTGCCGGGACAGCCTTTCACTGAGGTGATCGAGGCAAATGGCGTTAGACCCGAGAAGTGCAGGTTGTCGGTTCAGGACGCAGACGGAAACGAGATCATCGGTTATGCGCCAGAAGGGCCGGCTCATAAAGATATGCCGGAGCCTGCCACTGAACCCCCATCGCCAGCCGAGATCAAAAGCATCGAGGAACTCTACCTGATCGGCCTGCACCTTGAGCAGTATCGTCATGCCACCCGATCGCCAGACTCGTATTGGCGCGAAGGTCTCAAGCGCGAGCCGGAAGACTCGCGGTTGAATAATGCGATGGGGTTGGTGCACCTGCGCAGGGGCGAATTTGCCGAAGCGGAGGAGCACTTCACGCGCGCTGTCCACCGCCTGACCTTCTGGAATCCGAATCCCAACGATGGGGAGCCCTTCTACAATCTTGGTCTGGCGCGTTTCTATCAAGGCAAAGACTCCGAAGCCTATGATGCCTTCCAAAAAGCCGTGTGGAACCAGGCATGGAAGAGTGCCGGATACTATGCGCTGGCATCGATCAGTGCCCGACGGGAAAACTCGAAGCTTGCCCTGGAACAAGCTGAACAGAGTCTAGTTGCCAACAGAGACAATCTGAAGGCCCGCGCACTGAAGGTATCCTTACTGGGCCGCTTGGGCCGGTTGTCAGACGCTCACGAATTGGTTCGCGAGACTTTATCGCTCGATCCCCTCGACTTCCGAATCATGGCCGAAAAGTTTCTCCTTACTCGGAGTGAGCAAGACCTCCGTGCGTTCGTCACCACACTCGAAGGGGACGTCCAGACGCTGCTCGATGTTGCATATGATCTCGCGTGGGAAGGCTCTGGTGACGACGGCTTCGTCCTCCTGCAATCTTGCAGCTCCCTGGGGCGATGGGAGCATCCGATGTTCTGGTTCACCCTTTCTTGGTTGGCCTCTGCCACGAACAGGAAGGAAGACTTCAGGATGTATGCAGCGCAGGCCGAAGCAGCATCTCCGCGCTACTGCTTTCCTGCGCGTCTGGAAGAAATGATTGTGCTGGAGAGCGCGATCAGGAGGTATCCAGCGAGCGCGAAGGCGCGATATTATCTCGGAAATCTCTACTACGACAAGCGCCGTTATGAAGAGGCTATTCGCTGCTGGCGCCGTTCGGCCGAACTTGAAGGTACTTTTTCGATCCCCTGGAGGAACCTGGGGATTGCAGAGTTCAACATACTAAGAAATCCCCAGGCCGCGGACAGCATGTATCAGAGGGCCTTGGCCGCCAACGGCGACGATGCACGTCTTCTCTATGAGTGGGATCAGTTGAGAAAGAGAGCCGCGTTGGCGGCGCCAGAAGCACGCTTGTGCATGCTCGACGATCGTCAGCACCTGGTGGACCGCAGGGACGATCTCTCAGTGGAGTACATCACACTATTGAATCAATGCGGCCGGTGGCAAGCGGCGTTGGAGCGCTTAAATGCGCGGCGCTTCAGTCCCTGGGAGGGCGGTGAAGGACTTGTGTCCGCGCAGTATGTTCATGCGCACCGAGCGCTAGGGAGAGCAGCCCTGGCGGAGAACAAGTTCTCTGAAGCTCTCGAGCATTTTGATGCTGCGCGCACCTACCCGCACAACCTGGGTGAAGGCAAGCATCTGCTCACATTGGAGCGCGACTTGGACTATTTGTCTGGCCTGGCCGCTCAGCACCTTGGTGATACCAGGCGCGCGCACCAGTACTGGACTGCGGCGGCAGCTCCGTTAACTTTGATGAGCGTCCACTCATACTTCCAGGCAAAGGCGTTGATTGCGCTTGGCAACCATCAAGCTGCACGGGAAATCTTTTCGCGCCTTCAGGAGTTCGCTCAAGGGCAGATGGAAACGGAGCCGAAGATAGATTACTTCGCTACTTCGCTGCCCAATTTGCTTCTTTTTGAGGACGATCTGATCAAGCGGAATCGCCTCGAATCTCTGCTGTTGAGCGCGTTGGCCAGCCACGGATTGGGCGATGAGGCAATGGCCATCCGCCAATTGGAGCAAATCGTCGCGGAGGATCCGAATCATCTCTCCGCGGCGGACACGCTCGAATGGCTGAAGCCGGGTGGCAAGGTAGCAGCAGAGGCACTTGAGGTAAACGCGGCATCATGATCGTTCCCATCCCCTCGTCCGAAGCATCCGCAGACCGCCAGGGTTCGTTTCACTCTGCATATGTCTGGCTGGTTGCTTCGGCCGGTGCGCTGGGCGGCCTGCTCTTTGGTTATGACTGGGTGGTGATCGGCGGAGCGAAGCCCTTCTATGAGCGCTACTTTCAGCTTGATTCGCCCTCCATTGAAGGCTGGGCGATGAGCTGTGCGCTGATTGGCTGCCTCATCGGGGGCATCTCTTCTGGGGGCCTGAGCAACCGCTTTGGCAGAAAGAGGCTGCTGACCGTTGCGGCGCTGGTCTTTGGGTTCTCGTCGCTCGGCACCGGGATGGCTTCGCATTTTACCGCCTTCGTAGCGTGGAGAATGTGTGGCGGATTTGCCATTGGACTTGCCTCTGGCATTTCCCCAATGTACATCGCGGAGATCTCTCCGGCGAAGCTGCGCGGTCGGCTGGTATCACTCAACCAGCTGGCTATTGTTTTTGGAATCCTGTTGGCGCAAGTTGTGAATTGGCTCATAGCCCGGCCGGTACCGCTCGGTGCCACGGCGCAGGAGATTCTGCTTTCGTGGAACGGCCAATGGGGATGGCGCTGGATGTTTGCGGTCACAGCCATTCCTTCCATTGTTTTTTTTGTGGCAACGCTTTTGGTTCCCGAAAGCCCGCGTTGGCTGGCCTCCAGGGGACGCGATCAACAGGCACTCCGTGTACTGGAGCGCCTAGGTGGCCGGGCGTATGCAAAGCAGGTGCTAAAGGATTTCAAAACTGCAAGCGAAGCCAAGCCGCAACACTCTGTATTCCGCGAGCTGTCTTCGCTGGGAATGGCAAAGGTGCTTGTATTGGGCGTCGTGCTCGCTGTTCTGCAGCAATGGTGTGGCATCAACGTGATCTTCAACTATGCTCAGGAGATCTTTGCGGCGGCCGGGTACCAGGTCTCCGACATTCTCTTCAATATTGTGGTTACTGGTGCGGTGAACGTTGTATTCACCCTGGTAGCGCTCTTTACGATCGACCGGTATGGTCGGCGCTTCCTTCTGCTCACCGGCATTTCCGGCCTCGTCGTCGTTTATGTGGTCTTAGGCATGTTCTATCGGCTGCATATCCAGGGAAAGCCTTTGTTGGTGCTGGTTCTTGCGGCCATAGCTTGCTATGCCATGTCCTTGGCGCCGGCAACGTGGGTTGTCATCGCGGAGATATTTCCGAACCGAGTTCGAAGCGGTGCCATGTCCATTGCGATCACGGCATTGTGGACGGCATGCTTCTTGCTCACCTACACATTTCCGTTGTTGAACGCTGTGCTCGGAGCCGCAGGCACCTTCGGGACTTACGCAGGGATCTGTTTGACCGGGTTGGTGTTTCTCTACATCCGCCTGCCTGAGACTCAAGGCAAATCCCTCGAAGAGATCGAGATGAATCTGCGACTAGGCAAATCATAGGAGAACGACCATGCGTACAGGACGCTGGATATTTGATGTAGTCGCAACAAACTGTCGCAACACGATGTTGGCGACTTCTCTGTTGGGATTGGCCCTTTGTTTCACCGGCGTAGCCGGGAAGAGCCAACAGACGAGCGTGGTTTTAGATGGAAACAGCAAAGGCAGAGTGTTTGACGGTCTCGGAGCTGCAAGTGCAGGAGCTTCCTCACGCCTGCTGATTGACTACCCCGAGCCGCAGCGCAGTCAAATTCTTGATTACCTATTCAAACCTGCCTATGGCGCGGCTTTGCAGCATCTCAAAGTGGAGATAGGCGCGGATGTCAACTCGACCGATGGCTCTGAACCGAGCCCCATGCGCTCCCCTTTGGACCATGATTCGACGCGCGGCTATGAGTGGTGGCTCATGGTGGAAGCGCACAAGAGAAACCCAAACATTGTTCTGGAGATTCTCCCCTGGGGCGCGCCGGGCTGGGTCGGAAAGGATACGCTCTACACGCCGAAGATGGCGGAGTATGTTGCAGACTTCATTCGCACAGCAAAGCGCGATTACTCTCTGAATATTGCTTATACCGGGGCGTGGAATGAGAAGCTATACGACATTGCCTACGTCAAGGAGCTTCGCCGCCGATTGGATGCCGACCATCTTTCTACGAAGATCATCTGCTGCGATGAATACCCTGGCGAAGGAACCGGGCAATGGGCAATCGCCGATGAAATACTGAAGGACCCGGAATTGGCCGCGGCAATTCAAGTCATTGGAGTGCATTACCCGCTCGTTGACGGCAAGATCTCCACGACGGATACAGCACGAAAGACAAGCAAGCCGCTATGGTCGAGTGAAGACCAGCCGAATGGCGGAGGCGGCCCCTTTGTCAGCAGGGATTGGCCCGTTGGTGGCCGCATCCTTGCTCATCTTTATAACCGGAATTATCTTGAGGGTTCGCTCACATCCACAGAGATATGGAGCCCAATTACTTCCTACTATGACAATTTGGCTGCGCCGAACTCCGGGTTGATGTATGCGAATACTCCATGGTCCGGACATTACGACGTCCAGGGAACCATTTGGGCGACGGCTCATACTACGCAGTTCGCTCAGCCCGGT
>WNGK01006318.1_pt1 | contig 16123 bp, 19 predicted proteins | sample 5400601 | NCBI WGS metagenome assembly WNGK01 (sample SAMN13153376, study PRJNA577476) | soil metagenome | isolation source: 60 cm soil or saprolite under Garry oak tree replicate 1 | place: USA:California | collected 2016-06-15
CATGGAAATTTACAAAGTATCGATGGAAGAAGCCAGATGGAGAGCGGTTTTTCCAGGAAATTTTGCCCCAGTGCTCAAGACTCTTGGCAATGTTTCACGTTTGAGGGCCAGATCTGCTCATTTCGTAGGGCATTTACCACCTGGCAGCGGTGCCTACGAAAGGATTATACCATGGAAAAATCCCTCAAGGAACAGTATCACCTCACCGATGAGCAGATCGACGCAGCCACCCGCTTCATCGATCTCAAAACCCGCTCAGTGCTCTACATCGTCAAGAGCGCCAGCGACCCGGACACAGAGTACAAGGTCACCTGGAATCGCGACTTCAACCGCTTCCAGTGCCAGTGTAAGGCCGCTTCCCAGTACGGCATGAGCTGCTGGCACACACGCTCAGCGTTCGTCAACGAGCTGCTGTACCGACAAGCCAAGCGTGACGAGGCAGAGGCAGCTAAGCGCATCGCCGAAGAGCAGGCCGAGTACGAGCGCTTGATGATGGTTCCCCGACGAAGCCGAGCGAGGCAGAGGTGCAGCGCGATCTCGAGCGCTTCACCCCGAAGCCATTCAACTTACTTCGCTAACCATTAACCGGGGGCCGGGCGACCGGCTCCCTACTTCCCACAGAGGAGATTTCCCCATCATGGCAAAGCAAGTTACCATCGTCGCGGGCGATGTTTCGGACCAGGCAGTGCAGTGGCTCAAGGCTCACGGTGCGCAGGTGGAAGGGTTCGGGCTCTTGACTATCACCCTCCCAGAGCAAGCCCAGGTACACAAGGGGAGCCACGGCTGGGACTACACCATAGCCTTCTATAACGATGAGGGCAACGATGAAGCGTCATGGATCGAGATTGAGCTGTACATCGATGCTTACGAGACGAGCCTGAGCCTCAAGTTCGACGGCGACCGCGACTGTTCCTGCAAGGGGCGGGGTTGTGCTGAATGCGTGGAGGAGCTGGCAGCTATCGCACGAGGTGAAAACCCCTACGCACATCATACGCCGGTTCCAACAACCCCGCCCCAATCACCTGCGTTCACCTACGTCCAGGACGGAACAGAGCACCAGGCTCGCAGCATCGATTGGAACAAGATTTTCGGATAGTGTAGTGGTGCACCGGTCCGCCTCATAGGCCGGTAGAAAGGTTTCACATCATGGCAGAAATCGGAAAGAACATCAGCGTTGAAGTCAAAGGCGACAAGGCCGTTATCACGATTGACCTGACCAAACGAGGCGGGTTATCCAGCAGCGGCAAGAGCGTGATCGTCGCCACGACCAGCGGCAACGTTCCCATCCCAGGCACGAATATTGTCCTGGGGCTTAATGCCTACGTCAAGGCCAACGGTAAGTAGTTCTTTTAGCAGCACGAAGGCCGCTCTCCCCTTCCTGGCAGAAGTCGAGCGGCCCACAGTGCAGAAAGTCGTGAGGCTTCCTAGTGTTCGATTCTACCACACCACGCAACGCAGGTGTCTACCTCATCCACTTCGATACCCCGTACAAGCACGCTCGCCACTATCTTGGCTGGGCGGGTGATATCGGCAAACGCATCGCTCGCCACCAGCGCGGCGACGGCGCCCGGTTATTGGAAGTGGTGAGGGCGGCCGGTATCTCCTGGACGCTTGTTCGTACCTGGCCCGATGCTGACAGGTCTGTTGAAAAGCGATTGAAGGGGCAACATAGCGGCGTTCGGCTCTGCCCGATTTGCCAGCACAGGGCAGGTCGCCGCAATCCGATGGGAGCAGGTCGCCCGGTGAGTTTTTACGAGCGGTGATGAAGAGTGCTGGTGGCCACTGGTGAGATTTGCCAGTGGATTGAAAAAGAGCGGCCCCAATCGCGTAGATCTGCGAAAAGGGCCGCTCTTTTTTCATTGTCTTGAAGAGATGTACGCTGGGAACACGATGTCAGGGAATGAGTCTCCTGCATCATCTCGCAGAACCACGTAGCACATCCCGACCTCCTTGGTCGCTTCGCACACCCACAGAATGACACCTTGATAGTCGCCTGGTTCCCCCGCCAGGCGATAGCTTATGCGCTCACCTGGATTGTGCTCACGGTGACGCGCCAGTGGCCCGTAGAGTTGTTCTAACTCGGCATCGTGGGGGGATTGCATGGTGTGTCCTTCCTCTCAAATCGCGCAATAGGGTCACTATACGTCTTCTCTCGCAGGTGCGTCAAACCGGAAGGTGAGACCAATAACCCGCCCCCCATTGATGCTGTTTGCCGGTGACCACCAGTACATGATTCCAAAGGTAGTGAGCCTGTGTATACTGCAATGCAGGCTTTTGATATGCAGGACAGTGCTACGTTTGATATACTATGACAAGTTTCTTCGGCTTTGAGCGGAACTAAACAGTGGAACTACATAGATGAAGATTGAAGCAAGAGAAAAGGAACAGACCGATGGCGACTCCTGCACAGAAGAGGCTCGTCCAAAAACGGCTTGCCGATATTCGCCATGCGAATAATGCGCGGTTAAATTGGACAGGGTTCGCAGGCAAGACCTTGTGGGACTGGCTGCAACTACTTGGTGTTTTCGCTATTCCACTCGTGATAGCTGGCGCAACGCTATTGTTTAGCATACAGCAAGCTCACCTTGCTGATTTGCAACATCTGAGCGACCTCAAGATTGCCGACGATCAACAACAAGAGGCAACGCTGAAGGCATATCTGGATGACATGACAACACTCTTGCTTGACAAGAAGCTCGGAAGTCAAGTCGTAGCAGATAAGGCCGCTAGTGCTGAGGCTGCTGTGGTAGCACGAGCAAAAACGTTGGTTGCGCTCCATCGTTTGAGTGCAGAACGGAAAGCCACGGTCATGCAATTCTTATATGAGGCCGGTCTGATAGGTCACTGCGATAACACGATTAATTGTTTGAAACCCATCGCACCTATTATCTTTATGATTGGTGCTGACCTGAGCGGTGCCGACTTGGAGGGTGCCGTTTTGGATGGAGCCGAATTGGTCGGTGCTAACCTGAGCGGTGCCGACTTGGAATGTGCTGAGCTGAACAATACCTTCCTGAGCGGCGTCATTCTGAACGGTGCCGACATGGTTGATGCCTACCTAGTTAGTGCCGACTTGTTCGGTGCTAACCTGAGCGATGCTAACCTGAGTGGTGCTGACCTGAGCGGTGCTAACCTGAATGGTGCTGACCTGGGCGGTGCTATCCTGAGCGGTGCCGACTTGACAGAAGCCAACCTGACGGGAGCCCAATACACTGACGAACAACTAGCTAAAGCCAAATCGCTCAAAGGCACAATCATGCGTGATGGACGAAAGCACGCCTAGCGGTAAACAGCAGCTACTTCATTTGGTTGCTTGTCTGAGCTTGACCATTATTTAATGTGGTTCTACCATCGCGTGGATCCACACAACATGATGCTCTTTTGAGAGCCGCCAGTCTCAGAGGTTGGAGGAGCTGGCAGCAGGTATCTCACGCCATGTCATTGCTCTCGCCTGCGACCACGCTGGGCATCTGGTGACGCTTCTAGGTACAGAGTTGGATGATCGTTGATGGAGGGGTAGGCGCCTGCGTCTTCCTTTTGGAAGTCGATAATGTCTTCTATCTTGGCACGTGATAGCTTGCCGGTATGTCCATTACGTATCCATGCGACACCAGCCTTATCGTAGAACAATACGTCCGGTGCAGGGTCACCTCGAGGGTAGCCAGGAATCAAGATGGAGAGTTCGCGGCCCTCACGTGGGCCGAGGACACCCAGGCCCCTCACGAATGTTCCGCGTACGCCGACTGGAAGCCTGACTGCAACATGATAAACAGGCTCGCTACTGTCGTTCTGGACGATCACGATGGCTCTTAAGAAGACGGGTTGCTGGGCGTCTTCTTGCGGCTCGGTGCGAAGTTCGTCAATCCAGGCAGCAACCAGGCGCGCTTGACCCCGAACGCGTTCGTTATGACGATCTCGCACCTGCACGCTGAGCAGGTACAGGGCAGTGCCGAATGCCCCCACTGTGCCGACAGCGGTGAGCCAGTCTGTGATTCCTACCACTCGAGTCCCCTTTCTCTAGCCCTCCTAAAACTACGCTGGATTTCGAGAGCGTGATCCTCCTGATTATTAAAACGACCAACGGTACCAGCTATCAAACAATTCCAGCTTTACCAGCTTATCATAGGAAGGGGAATCCAATAACCCGCCCCCCATCTTTTCTTCTAAGCAGAAGGTGCTACATCCTCCCCGGAAAAGAAACGCGTTTTGAGGAAAGCGGCGACCGTCTGCATCTCATCCTGGTACTCTGCCAACTTTGCAGTACGTTGCTCAAGAGTTCGGAACTCCTGATAGGCGGCGCCGTGGCTTTGGATGCGCGGCTTCCCATTAGAAAAACGGCTGATGGACAGGTGCCGATCATAGTCCATCTGGTACTGCTGGTAAAAAGCGTTCAGCAGCGTGACAACCTGTTGCTCCACGTCCAGATAGAGCAGACGACAGCGGTGTTGTAACTGCTTGGTTTCTGGCGCATCTCGTTCCCCTTCGTGCAATCGGCGAGCGATGGTTTGGGAAAGTTCCTCTATGGCAGGGTCCCCGACATCTATCCAGGGATAGGGAGCACCGTGATCTACATGCCCGGCGCAGGACGCAACGGTGTGGATGCCCACGACATTGAAGGCGACGACGGTATCCCTGATCTTTGGGTCAATACGAGTTCCGAGCCCATCAACCACTCGGGCAAAGTACCGCGTCGTTTCTTGCCACTGCTCTTCGGATTGGACCATGCGTCACCTCTGCTTTATGGACTTTCTAGCACTTGCATACAAGACCGTCAAGAGGAATTGCAGGTAGCCCGATTTGCTCACTCGCAGATTTAGCAGTTACGTATTCTGGCGCAGGTGCGTCAAATAGGAAGTTCAAACCAGTAACCCGCCCCCTGCCTGTCGCCCCTTCACTTACCGAAGAAGCGTTGGGTGAATGTTGCAATAAAGCTGACCTCAATGAGCAACCCTACAACTGCCTCAGCGGCTGCACATATCACTACCGGGTTATGAAGCGAGGTTTCACCACTCAGACTTGGAAAAAAGCCGCGCCCATGGAATGACATCACGCTGAACACCAAGGAATCAGGCCAGGGTGGTAGGTGCCCAATAAATGAGTACGCTGAGGCGAAACTGCCTATGATGAAGAGATACCAGAGGATAGTTCTCCAAGGTTTATAGCCATAGCCAGCAATAAGAGTCAGGAACCAAGAGCCAAGCCACTTGACCCAGGATGGCCATCCTTGATACCAAAGGACTGCTCGCTGGCAGAGTTGCGCACGATAAGCAAAATGATCGGCTACTTCATTCAATCCTTGATTTCGTAAGGCAACGGCCAGTTGGCGATTAGCGCGAGTAGCAAAGCTGTATGCAGACAATCTAGTATCTTTTTGTTTTGTTCCCCCATTGTGTATTTTCTGTAGTGCTTTTTCCTCATCTCCAAGTGACTTCATCTGTGACCAGTTCAAAGCCGACAGATTAACGCCACCCCATCTCACATCAGCTAGTAGGACACAGCCATGCTCTTTTTCACCAAAATTTGCTCCTTGAAGTGTTGTCGCATCATCAAAGAAGGCACTCCGTAAATTTGTGAATGGCAGTATCTCTGAAGAGGCTGAATTCAACTTCTTGCTCACAAAACAGGCCTCAAAAAGATTGGTACCCTCTAAGTGTGCCCCTGTTAGATCAGCACCACCTAATTGCGCTTTTCCAAGATAGGATCGTTCCAAATGCGCATGTCTCAGGGAAGCCTTCTCCAAATGTACTTCTTTTAAATAAGCTCGTCCTAGAAATGCTCTATTTACTGCAGCTTCTTCTAGATGAGCGTTGCTGAAAGAAGCATGTTCCAAATGTGCTCTATTCAGTATTGCTCCTTCTAAATGAGCAAAATCTAGTACAGTTCTCTCCAAATGAACTCCGGCAAGACCAGCTTTATACAAGCCAATATTGTCCCAATCAATTCCATTTAAGCCACCTACCATTCGAGCCAAAGGCAAACCTTGTAGGTTAACATCACATAGATCAGCGCAGCGTAGGTCCAGCCCTTCTCGTGCTCTATCCTGCTCATTATTCCAATCCACTGGTCCACGCCCTCCATCATGAGTTGTCAAAAGCCATTCCACATCAGCACGACTCAGCTTCATGCCTCCAAAAGGATATATGCCCCCCTTAATATCAGGCACAATAGCACGGCGCTTCTCAAGCTCTTCTTGGCGCTCCAGGCTGATCTCTGGCTCAGTACGCCAAGGCTGATTCTGAGTTTTCCAATAGTCACCCCATGCTTCCTCGTCATCCGTTGTAGGGCGAGATACTTGTGGCTTGTCCTGCTCGGCCACCTGTTTCGGTTCGCTTTTCACCACTGCTGGGCGCTTGGACCGCTGTGAATGCTGCTTTTGTTGACTCATCTGCCTAGCCAATCCCAATACTTCTGGTTTCCTATATATTACAACGTTCCCGCTTGTATTGAACCAAATAGAATCGGTGCGTCAAACCGGTGGGGAATCCAATAACCCGCCCCCCCATTGATGCTGTTTGCCAGTGACCACCAGTACATGTTTCCAAAGGTAGTGAGCCTGTGTATACTGCATTGCAGGCTTTTGATATGCAGGGCAGTGCTACGTTTGATATACTCGGGTATATCAATCACGCGATGGAGGACATGAGATGCTGGTGCAGAAAATAAAACAACATCCATTCATTACCGTGGGAATTGTTGTAGTAATCCTTCTGATTGTTGCATTCACGCTCGCAGTGCTTAAGTTTGGCTGGGACTGGACAGGGTTCAAAGGTGGAGAGAGCAAAACAACCACAACAACTACTTCCAAAGGGGTAACCACTGCTATAGAAATGCAACCAGGGAAAGCACTTTGGGATTGGCTCAATCTTTTTGGCGTGCTCGCTATTCCGGCTGTCGTTGGTTTAGGAGCAACATGGTACACGGCGCAACAGGGGAAAGTGAGCGAGAGGGAGAATACTGATAACCAGCGTCATGCCGTGCTACAAGCCTACATCGACAAAATGTCGGAACTCCTTCTTAATGGTCAATTGGCTGAGCGAACAGCAGATGGTCAATTAAACCCAAAATACAAGCAGGTATGTGATGTCTCACGAGTGCGAACAATAACCGTACTGGTGCAGTTAGATGCGCGGCGTGTTGGCTATGTCTTCGCGTTTTTACGTGAAGCAGGACTTATATCAGCGACAAAAGACGACGATGCGATAAGCTTGAAGAATGCTGATCTTCATGCAGTCAATTGGAGTCAAACCGACCTGCGTGGGGCCGACCTGCGTGGGGCCGACCTGCGTGAGGCCAACCTCAGCGGAGCCAACCTCAGCGGAGCCAACCTCAGCGGAGCCAACCTCAGCGGAGCCAACCTCAGCGGAGTCAACCTCAGTGGAAACTATGTCCCCAGAGCCTTCGGTGGCACCATAGTAGTATCTAAACCTGCCGACCTGCGTGGAGCCGACCTGAGTCAAGCCAACCTCAGCGGAGCCAAATTTACTGATGAACAACTCAAGCAAGCCAAATCACTCGAAGGCGCAACCATACCTAACGGAAGAAAACGCCCCTAGCGGTAAACGGCAGCTACGCTACTTCATATGGTTTGCTTATCTGAGCTTGACCATTATGTAATGTAGTTCTACCATCGCGTGGATCCACACAACATGATGCTCTTTTTTCGGCGCCTTGAAAAAGGGCTGCCAGGTCAGAGGTATGGGGAAGCACTGGCAGCCCGTATCTTACGCCCGCCCATATGGCAGCTTGAGTGACACGAGACATATGAATTGATCTGTTTCTATGCTATAATAGGCACGCTTTTTCGGAATGTTTGATCATCGTCATGTGGAGGCGCTGCCTATGCGCAGGCTCAAGTGGGATCTGTGGAAAGCTGGCATCGCGATTGCAAGCATGCTGCTTTTCCTGCTGCTCATGGCGTGGATTCCAGTCTCAGCGGCTGGCGCCGAGGTGCGAGCATCGGGCTTCGCTGCCATAGTGACGGTGCAGGCGACGCCGACAGAAGATGCAACGGTGACTGCGTTGAACAAAGAGAAGCTTGCCCAGGAAGTCCAACAGCTGAAAAACCAGAATGAGCCTGATCTCTTCGGATGGTTCCAAAGAAATGCTTCCATTTTCCTTTCAACGCTCGTTGTGGTTGTCGGTGCCCTCATTGGCTTTTGGCGTTGGCGCGTGGATCGACGAGATGCACAAAACAAAGAGTTGGAAGATCGCAAAGCCGAACGAGAGAGACGAGACGAAGAACAAAAGCGCTTGTTGGAAGATCGCAAAGCCGAACGAGAGAGGCAATCAGAAGAACGCTTCCAAGCTGTTGTTGAAGGTCTGGGAAGCACCAGTATAGCCACACAAGTTGGAGCAGCAATTATGCTCCGCACGTTCTTAAGTTCTGGCTATGAGCAGTTCTATAGTCAAACCTTTGATCTTGCCGTTGCCTATTTACGGCTTCGGAATATCGGCCTTGAACCAGAAGCTCCTGATTCGTTCAATCAGGCACTCATTAGGGTGTTCAGGGAGTCGTTTCCCCTTGCCCGTGATTTGCCCAATCAAAGTTCTCAGTCTTTAGATGCGCTAGGGATTCGATTAGACGGAGCGTACCTGGCTCGGAGCGATTTGAGAGGGGCTCGTATGCCAGAATCGTACTTGCGGAAAGCAAACCTCGTGGCGGCAAACCTTAGGGAGGTAAACTTGAGAGATGCAATCCTCATTGGGGCAAATCTCGGGGGAGCAAACCTCGGAGGGGCATACTTTGACGGAGCAGATCTCAGAGAATCAAATCTCAGCAGGACAAATCTCGAACATACGTCATCTTTGAAGAAAGCTAAGCTGTTTGGTGTCAAAGGGCTGACGAAAGAGCAGAAAGAAGCCTGTAAAGCAAAAGGCGCCATCACCGATGAAGACCCCACGCCCAGTTCATCCCAGCCAACCGTTGCACCATCCCCATCTCCACAAAGCAACGACGCGCGCGGCCCATCGATTCCACCCACTCAAGGGAGTACGCCAACTCTCGATACAGGTGAGAGCAATGCTCCATAGTAAATGCAAGTAGAGCCTCCAGACGCGGTCGTAAATCTGAGGCTCTATTAACATGTAAGTCGACTTGCTATGAAAGCAGGACCTTCACAGGAATGCGGAACTGAACCTTTCCATCCTTGTCCTGTATCTCAATGGTGGAATCAGGGTCGATTTGAGTGATAAACCACTCGTACAATTTTAGCGCGTTGCGAACGACTTCCGCTTTCGTTGGTACATCCAGGTGCTCCTGCATCGTTTCAAGTCGTCTCAAAGCCTCTTGTGAGAAGTCGAATTGGACGCGCTGTTTGGTATTTGTTTTAACTGTATTCATAATCTTCCTCTAGTGACGTTCATTCTCCCATACAGAGAGGATGGCGCCTTCTGGCAGCATTCAGCCGCTTCTGAAGTAAAAGCGTAGGACGATGTACATTGGTACCGAGATGAGTGCTGGTGGAACTAGTAACAGTAAGTTCCCTGTCAAAAACATCTTGAGAGCACTCCCTATAATGCCGATTGCCCATATCGAAATTACGACGCCGGTAATGTAGGGACGCGCCTTTGCTTTCTCAGCAAACTGCAATGTTTCCCAGGTCTCTACGTGGCCAGCGTAAGCAACTGTGTCTGCTTCATCTGTAGCATCTGAAACTTCTTCTACGTCGAAGTCTAGAGGTAGGTCGCCTTCTTCCTGAAAGTCGTTTTCCATCGAACATTACTCTCAAGGCCCGTCCTACTCTTTCTAAACAATATTCCAAAATCAAGCCAGGGTAAACGTTCTTTGTGCCGAGAAGAGTAGGCCGAGCCAAATTTTGTTTTTAATGTCTTCATAGCACTGGATCTCCTTTCAATTTGACGACAACGCTTGTTTGATTGGCACGTAAAAAGCATAGCATATTACCGTCCAAAAATCAAGGTTTTATGAGTTATTTTCACTCATGTAGAGTCAAAAGATATAACTTGAGAAGCATGGAATCCTCTCATGGGCAATGCTATAGAAACCATCCTTCCTGCCTGGTAGACAAACGTTCTAAAAGGGGTATACTTGTGCTAACACCGATTGTCCGCCTTGCCTTGCCTGCCATGCCTTCATGCTTGCCACATACCGCTCCGTGATTTTCACCGATGTGTGTCCCATCAGCCGCGAGAGCTTGTAGAGATCACCTCCATTGAGCAGGTATCGTACCGCGAAGGTATGCCTTATAGTGTGAGGCGAGCAGCGAACGCCTTTGATATGAGCGCGTTCGCCCAGCTGGGTGATGAGTTGCTCAAGACCTGAAACGGTGAGTGGTCGTCCTCGCCTTCCCAGGAACACATGCTGCTCTGTTTTGCTGGCAGGCCGTCTGTAGCGCGTGAGATAGCGCCTGAGTGCCATTCTGCTGGCTCTGCCCATGGCAAGCTCGCGCTCCTTGCGGCCCTTGCCACGTACTCTAACGAAACTGTCGTCCTGGTCCAGCCACACCGAATCCAGCGTTAAACCGCACAACTCGCTTGCTCGTATGCCCGTATCGATGAGCATAGCGACAATCGCCTTATCGCGTACGGGAAAGGGCTGGTCTGCTGTGACCGCAAGCATGGCCGCGAGCTGCTCCGGGGTGAACGTTTCCAGGATCTGCTCGTCTGTCTTGGGTAGTTCAATCCGTTTCGCCAGGGTAGGCGAAACCAGGCGCTCAAAATCCTCCTCGCGGGAGAGCCACGCAAATAGAGCTTTGAGCGTCTGTGCATAGCAGCGCACGGTTGAACTACGCACCGGACCTGCATGGTGGCCAGGGCGATGCTTTACCTCTTCGAGAAAAGCGCGGATATGGGATGCCTTGATGGATTCGAGAGTGAGCCCATGTGAGGTGCAGTAGGCAGCGAAGACGGCAAGGATATGCTTATGTCTCATCCTGGTGCCAGAGGCAAGCCCGAGGTGTGCCAGGTGATAATCGGTAATGGCGTCAGCTACGTCCATCTGTGCTATAATCCTTTACAACAGGTATGTCATTCTACATTGGGTGAGTATGCTGTAAAACGGCTTGCAGAGCCCATCGAGATGAGAGATTTTTGATATGAGAATCGCTGTAGGGGCGGCCTTCCTGGCTACCTGCTCCTACAAAGGAGGTTAGTATGCCTTTCTGGCAACGATCTTCGCCAGAGGATGAACAGCGACGTCTGCAGGCGCAGCAAGAGGCTGAGGCCAGTCGACGCTCATTAGAGGCAGGAGATCTCCCGCTCCAGGCCAGTCGCCGCTTAAGTGAAGAGACGGCAGCTGGCCACTCGCTTTTCAGCAGTGATCTGAGCACGAAAGAGTTCGCATTAACAAGAAATGTAGGCTACCAGCCTTTGAGCCAGGTGATGGGCAGTTCGATCTACCGCGTCGGATGGCAATACGCCCGCACTTACGCGAGCTACCCTAGCGAGACCGAATTGACGACTATCTCCCAGGCACACATGCGAGCAGCTCAGCTTGCCCTGAGCAGGTTAGGGAAAGAGGCGGTCTTGCTGAAGGCTCATGGCGTGATTGGCGTGCGCCTTATCACTCGCGATTACGAGTGGGGCAACAATATGCTGGAATACACTGCTATCGGCACGGCTATCCAGCTGCCCAACACACCATTACCGCAGCGCCCTTTTCTCAGTGATCTCTCCGGCCAGGAGTTCTGGACATTGCTGCAAGCCGGGTATTACCCGGTCGGTATAGCAGTGGGCTATTGCTCGTACTATGTCTCCCTCGGAAGCTACATTGCGGGGCAGATGCGCGGATGGTTTAACTGGTCTAACCAGGAGATCGATCCTTTCTCCCAGGGCATTTACACTGCGCGCGACCTGGCGATGAACCGCGCGGTGAACATGGCCCGCAGTTTCAACGCTTCTGGCATTGTAGGCATGCATATTGACTGCGAGAGAGAAGTGATTGATTACGAAACGGACAATCCCACCAGGTATTATATGGATTTTATTGTTCGTTTCTCCGCCATTGGTACCGCCATCGCTGCCCAGAGGCCGGATCATGTCATTCCATCGCCCACGCCCACACTTACTCTCACTGATCTGCGTCCCGGGCAGCGCGGCGAAACGCGGGAACTGACTGTAAGAGAATAGCCAAAACACTGACCCTGGGCGGCTCTAGAAGTCGCCTGAGAGAAAACACTTTATGAAGGAGTACACATCATGTCCCAGCAAATGACGCCACAGGGCAGCGACCTGCCCAGCCACGCGCGCGAACGCCTGAACATTATGCGCGGAGACGCCAAACATCGTCCACTCTTTACCAGCGACCTGAGTGTGAATGAGTTCTTGCTGGTCTGCGAGGCAGGTTTTGACCCGGTTGGCCTCGTCGTGGGCAGTTCGATCTACCACATCGGTTACCAGCAAGCCAGGTGGAACCAGAACCAGGAGATGGTCGTTCTGACCCAGGCCATGTACCATGCCCGCGAACTGGCGATGACGCGCATGGAAGAAGAGGCTAACGAGCTCAGAGCTGATGGCATCGTGGAACCCTATCGCAATGCTCGTGGTCTACCCTTTACCTCGGACCTCTCCGGGCAGGATTTCTGGACCTTATTGCGCGCCGGGTACCGTCCTGTAGGTATGGTCATGGGCAACTGCGTCTACCATGTGGCGCACCAGGGCATGGGGCAGTGGCTCAAACAGGTCGGCCAGAACGTGGAGATGACCAATTATACCCAGGCCCTCTACGATGCCCGCGAACTGGCGATGGAGCGCATGCAAGCCGAGGCCATCAGCCTGGGAGCGCAAGGCGTTGTCGGCACACAGATCCACGAGCGCAGTCATGGCTGGGGCTCACACATCATCGAGTTCTTTGCCGTAGGCACCGCCGTCATCTCCATCTCGGACACCCACCAGGTGCCAGCGCCTTCGCTCGCACTCCTGCTTAACGATTAAGCATCCATCCCTTGAGATCTACGCTCAAGCTCACCGGAGTAGACCCCCAGGTCGGCTTCCGGTGAGCTTATCCTCTTTTTTCCCCCGCGAGAACAATTCTACTGTCGTTGAAAAGGAATGATCAACGCTTGATTTGATGTTGAGATGAGCCAGGGCCAAACGTCTAATAATGCGTAAAATCGAAGGAGGTGAACTGGATGATGGATAACCTCACAAATTCTGTCGAGGAGCTGTATACCCTGTATCACAAGGATATCGTGCGGTTCTTTGCAGAACATCTTGCTGATCGCGAAGGCGCGTGGGATCTGTGCCATGAAGTGTTTGTGCGTCTTTTGCTGGCGCTAGCATCAGGCACGCAATTGGCACATCCACAGCGGTGGCTAATGCGCGTAGCCAAGAACCTGCTGATCGATACCTACCGGCATCAACAAACGGCAGCAGCGGCGACTCTTCCACTCCACTCACGCGAGGTGGCGATGCTTGCCAGCGATGCGACAACGTTCAGGACCCTGCTTGAACGCAAAGACATGCTGCATGTCATCGTGGAGACCTTGCGCGCCCTGCCTGAGAAATACCGGCGGTTGCTCTTCTGGCGTGAAATCGAGCGGCTGCCCCTGCAGGAGATCGCTCTGCGTACTGGAGCAACAGAAGCTGTGCTCTCCACCGAGCTATGGCGGGCACGCAAGCTCCTGCAGAAAGAGTACCAGCGACGGCGGTTCAAGGAGCTTCTTCCCGCTGATGAAGAGATATTTGAGCACCTCGATGACTTGATCCGCTTCAATCTCACAGGCTCACCAGAGGAGATGTTGCAGCGTCTTGAAATGCACGAACGAGACTATTTTGAGCGGATTGCACCCACCTGGGATGCCTACGTTGCCAGCGCCTACGAGGTCGAACTGCAGGAGCGGCTCACCAGGCTCCTCCCCTGGCACCAGGATATGACAGTGCTCGACGTGGGAACAGGCACGGGCTACCTTGCAGGCATGATGGCTCCGCTTGTGGGAAAGATGATCGGTGTGGATTGCACGCCTGCAATGCTAGCACGGGCCGGGGAGAAGATGGCCCATGCCGGGTACCAGCATGTTTTCTTCCAGGAAGGGATGGCCGAGCAACTCCCCCTGGCGAGCAGTTCCGTTGATGTCGCGATGTGTCATATGCTCATGCATCACGTGGTGAGTCCTCGCACTGCACTGGCTGAATTGCGCCGCGTAGTGCGCCCTGGGGGCTATGTGCTCATCATCGATGCACATACGCACAAGCATCATTGGACTCCCGAAGCTTTTGGTGACCTGCACTATGGGACCGATCTCAGGAAGCTCCAGAAGCATCTGAAAACGTTGCAGATGAAAACGCTGCAACTCGAAGACGCGGGGGTCTCCCACTCGGGAAGCTTCGTTGGCAATGACGCGACCTTCTCGAATTTTCTCCTGCTCGGGCAGGTGAGTGCGAGGGGTAGAACGACCCGGATAGGCGTACGGCGGAGATACTGGAAGGATGCATGATGTGGAACACAAAAACACGGATGTCCCTTCCGAGCAGGGTTCGCAGCAGCTCCACCGGGTGTTAAAGCTTCGTGAAGCGGTCGCACTCGGCGTTGGCGGTACGATTGGCGGCGGCATCTTCGTTCTGGTCGGCGCAGCGGCGGGGCGGGCAGGGCCGGGGGCGCTCCTGGCCTTTGTGCTTGCCTTTGCTGTGTCCTTGTTGATCGCGCTGCCCTATGCCGAACTCGCCTGCCGCTATCCCCTGGCCGGAGGGGGATACGCCTTCGCACGGACGCTACTTGGTCCACACTGGGGTTTCGTGATGGGTTGGGGGTACTGGGGAGCATACATTTTCGTCAGTGGATACGTAACGCTGGGGTTTGGAGGGTACTTCCATGCATTGACGGGCTTGCCCCCTGTTCCTGGTGCGCTGGCCTTAATCGGACTTTGCACCGGGATCAATCTTGCCGGCATCCGGCTCTCCGGGCTGGTGCAGAGCCTGGTGATCGGAGTAGCGATGGCCGCGCTGCTTGGCTTCAGCGCGTTGGGTTTGCCGCATGTTCATATGGAACAGTTTACACCGTTTCTGCCATTTGGAGCGGGTGGTGTGGCTGTGGCAAGCCTGCTGGCCTTCCTGGCCTTTGGGGGTTTCGATATGGTGGCGGCAGCGGGAGAGGAGATCACTTCTCCAGAGCGCAACCTGCCCAGGGCAATCCTGTTGACGTTGCTCATGGTCCTTGGTCTCTACCTGCTGGTCACGTTTGTAGCGCTAGGAGTGCTTCCCTGGAACGAACTGGGCACGTCACCCGCTCCCCTCGCGGCAGCGGCAACCCAGTTTCTCGGTTCCACTGGCCGTCAACTCACGGCAGCAGCGGCGCTGCTGACGACAGCAGCAACGGGGAATGCAGTGCTTGTTGTGACGTCGCGGGTTGCCTTTGCCATGGCACGTGACGGATTGCTACCCGGTCTTGTGGCGCGCGTACACTCCAAGACGGGGACGCCATGGGGAGCAGTGCTGCTCAATGGGATCTTGCTGGCCCTCGTTGCCCTCACCGGGTCGGTGGCATTGGCGGCAGCCGTGGGCGGCTTCTTGTACGTGCTGCACTTCCTTTTCACGCTGATTGCACTGGTGATGCTTCGCCGTCGAGGTGGGTCATTGCCAGCGTTTCGCACGCCCGCTCCCCGGGTCGTGCTTCCACTCGCCTTTGGAGGATGCCTGCTGCTGCTCGTGACCAGTGGATGGACAGGAGTGTCAGGTGGCCTCGGGTGGCTCTGCGTTGGGCTGCTCGCCTATGGAGTTGTGTACATCTACCGCAGGCCATGGCAACGCGGTCAACAGGAAGGGAGATGAGTCAAATCCTGACGAGACCGCCCCTGCGCTCCTTCAAAGCTTCACCACTGGTCATTCTGGCTTTTCCGGTGTCTTGCGGGGACGAAGCCAGAGCGAGAGATGAGTGGGTTGCACGGTCTCGCGTACCACCATCAACAACTGCTCATACAACTGGTCCAGATTCACCTCCTGGCGCAGCGTCTCACTAAAGCGTGCCAGGACCTGGGCCGCGTCATACTTGCTGCGATAAAACCGTCGATCCACCAGCTGCTGCACGCGCAGGCGCAGGGGTTGGAACAGCGCGGCGACGATCAAGGTGGAGACGACCAGCACCACTGCGTTGTTCGGACCGAACAAGCTGGCCAGCAGGTATTGCCCACCGAAGACGAACCCGAGGTAGACAACCAGCAGGCTCGCGGTG
>WNGK01017320.1_pt1 | contig 16123 bp, 7 predicted proteins | sample 5400601 | NCBI WGS metagenome assembly WNGK01 (sample SAMN13153376, study PRJNA577476) | soil metagenome | isolation source: 60 cm soil or saprolite under Garry oak tree replicate 1 | place: USA:California | collected 2016-06-15
TAGTAAGTAATGTAGGCGGACTCTAGCGAGCATACTGTTAATAATAAAAATAATAGGGTTAACTAAGAGTAGTATACTAGGGCTGCTGCCGCCTAATTAAAGATGGCGTGGAATAAGAGGTATATATATAGTATATAAGTGTAAAGAACTATAATAGAGACTTTACTAACTTTATAGATAAGCCTCTGTATGCGGTAAATAAAAGGGGGTACTCTTTAGCGTAGATAACTTAATTCTAGCAACGCCAGGTATCGCTATTTACTATTAGTAGTATAACTAACTACCCTTTAAACCTACCTAAGATTGCTTTAAGGAATAAGGACCTTAACGACTACCGCCATATCCTATAGCAATTACTTCTAGCTGGAGGCAATAAGAACCCGCTGAAGCTTAGTTTCCTTAAGTTAGAACGCCGCTTTAAAAGCCCGGAGATCTAGATCTAGTGACAATAGGATATTAACAGCTTTATTGCTCAAGCAACTACGCTGGCCACTTACTAAGATAGATTTAACTTAGTGTATAGACCTCCGTTCCTCTAGCGTATTACGCAGAATCTAAGGATCCGGATCTAGGGCCACTAAATATATAAGCTAAAGCAGCTTTAATTAGGTTACGGCCTAGTAGCTGTAGGGTTTAGCTATAACTGTTATATATTTTTCCCGCATATGGCTGTTAAAGATGGTGGCGAAATATACCTATTAGATAGGGAACAAGCGGTTTAGGTTAATTATATTGTGCTTCTAGCTCTAAAGCTTAGTTGTCCGCCTAATGTCTACTAGTATTACCCTTATAGCTTCGCGGAGGCGGACGCTAAGGCTAAAGTTAAATAAGAATGCTTTATAATAGGAACCAGTCAGCCTATAGATATTAGGTATATAGTACTTAAGTTATATCTAAATACATTCTAGGCTGAGGTATAACGCCTGTCCTATAACTATACTAGGAACAGAACTATATAGTGTGATGCCTTCTGCGATTTATTCCTGGTAATATCTGGATATAGCCTTAAGCTATTTACTAAACGCGATATATTTGACTTGGCATGTAATAACTTTCTAAGCCACCTTAATAAGTGTTTTAATACGGAATAAATACCTATAGGAGACTACTAGTTAGATCTTGGTATGGAGGATACCCTAGTATCTACTAAGGACCCTAGCAGAGGTGTTATGCTTATATAGAAGTAACACTGCTTAGACAATTGGGTAAAGAAATTCGCCTGTCCTAATTATAACTCTAAATTAATAGAGATACGCCATTATTATTAGGCGCTTATAAGGGACTCTGGCAGCGCGAATGTAAAGCTATAATAGACTAATAGCCTACGCTGTAACAGCGGTATTGCTTATAATAAGGCGTATAATGTTAATAAAGAAATGTTCGCTACACTGTTTAAAGACTATAGTCCCTTTTAGAACTCGCAGTTTAAAGCGCTTAGCTATTTGCAGGAATTACTAGAGTAGTAGTATTCTATTAATAGCGTAAAAGGTATGCGTCCGGGTGCAGCAAAGAGACGGCAGCTACTTAAGGTATATACTACCACTAAATAGCGGCTCTCCTCCACCTTACGGGATTCTAAAAATGAAAACTACGGGGTTAGGTAAGAATACTATATAATAGTGGAGCTGCTTAGAGTACTAAAGAAGGGGGACGTTAATAGTGTAGAGTTGCCTGCTTTGTCAGCAGCTAGCTCAGTAGCAGATAGGCAAGTTGTAGCTGGTGGGGCAGCTAGGTATACGCCGTACTAAATTCTGCCTACTGATAAGGTAAATGTATTTACAGCCGCAGAGATGAACTGGTGGCTCTTTAGCCTTAAGGTAATTATTAGAAGAATTAGCGTGGGGCATAATGGTTGACTAGCGGCGTCGTAGGAGGAACAGCTTGTTAACGGTGTAATGGTATCTGTACTAGTATATGTCCTTTGTATAAGTACTGGCACTGATGCTTTATTATATCTATCTATATAGTTAGGGAAACGGCGGGAGAGGGAGAGAGAGGGGGAGTCGGAGGTAAATAATGATAATATTAAAGGCGAAAGAAGTTAACGTCGGGTTGGTAAATTGGGTCTAAACCTCCAAGTATATATTAAAGAGAATGGAATGGTATGGTTTCTAGTTGATCTAATTTATTAGAATATAACGCCAACTTTTACCTAATAGGCAATTAAATGTCTAGCGCTTGCGGCTAACGCGTTCCAGAAATCGTTTTATAAAATGCTAAATATCTAAAGGACCCTCTTATATGAGAATATAATATTTTAGTTATTTAGAGAATACCTGCGTACGTTAAAAGAGATTGGTATTAAGACTGGGGCATAGCTATTAGTACAGAGCTATATTTAAGAAGTCTTTAGGCTATTGGTGGACTGTTAGACTAATTGGCTAGAGGACAGTTTAACTAATATAGTAAAGGACCGTAAGAAGTGGCGTGAGGAATTTATAGCTAGGGCAAAATTAGAAGATAATAAGGCGTTAGGGCTGTGGGGACTTTTATAGATAATGATATTTAAGCTAATCGGCGGCTGACTATAGATTGTAGGGGTATGGCAGAGCAAAGCTGGCGGGAAGACGCGGAATAGGAAGGCGTACTTCGTATGGTACAATATAGGGCTATAGAAGGATAAAGTGTTTGCTTTATTCGCGTGGGATGATAAGCGAGAGGATATAATAAAGAAGCGGGGTTGGCATAACGCAGTATTCTATGTACTTACGCGGCGACTATATTTGATTGTAGTAGAAGAAGTAGGAGAGTTGGCAGGATATAGGTTCCTTGATTATATTAAGGATTATGTGGGGTAATGTCTTTAGGCAATCCCTTAGTATGACTATAATAAGCTATCTGTTATATATAAAGTGTTTAAATTGGTTAGTGCTGTAGATATTAGAAGAATTCTAAAGCGATTTTAGCGCGATTATAGGGTACTATAGCCCGGGCGGGCCACGACTAAATAAGGTAAAGTGGAAGGCGGCGCGAAATAACTTAATAAGAGGTCTTTATATATTAAGGCTTGGGGTATATAGTTCTGAGGATAAAATAAAGTGTATGCCTTTATACCCACAGTTTTTTTGTAATAAACCAGAACTTAAGTAGGCGGGTGGGTTTGCTAAGGATTTAAATGAGTATATTGCTAAATAAAAGGCCGAGTCTAAAGACGAGGTAGAGGAAGTTTAGCTAAGATAGGTGGAGTAGAATGTTTTATAAATTAAAAGATGGATTTTTAATATAGGCAATATTATTGTAGAGTAGTTTCTTTGACAACTTGCGACTTAATTTCGGCATATTGATATGCTAAACCCCCTACTTTTTTTTTTACTAATGCTACCTTATAAACCAACTAGGCCCCGGGTAGATTTTTTTGTTAGTGCTGGAAAATATAGTTACGCGCGAAAATATAGGAATAGTAGGCTGGGTCGGTTTTTTTTTAAAGGCTAAGTTAAATTAGTAAACTACGGTTAATTTAGACTAAATTTAAATATATTATTTAGCGTATTAGGTTGCACTAGGCGGGTAAGTTGCATTAAAATATTAAGTAGATTATATAATATAATTGTGTTTTATGCAGTTGATTTTGGTGAGGAAGTTAAGAGGGGGTAGGGGTGTATAGATATACCTATTAAAATTGCCCACTAAGAATTATATAAAGGGGTTAGTAAACCAGCCTCCTTAATATTATATTATATAGCTACCAGCCTTTTCTAAATAGATGAATTAATAAAAGTATTATATTTTAATATTTTGGCATATTAATATGCTAAAAGGGGGTCGGGTATTGGCAGTAGAATTAAGCATTATATTTTAACACTTACCGTTTAGGGGTCCTATTACCTATAACCTATTTTTTCCTATTAGTTAGCAATAGAAGAAATACGGATTAAAGAGAAGTATTTTGAGTGTTTGGTTAAGTTCCTATTAGCCATTTATAAGGAATATAGGTACGTAGTATAGCTAGATTAGGTTGAGGGCTATTTGTAAGGAGGAAATTATAAGTTATTATATAAAGAAACTGTTTTAGTTAGTAATAGTATTCGCAGTTAGCCGGGTTTAATTCAATATCCTAGTGAGTTGGATGTTGCCGATATATAACGTGGAGTTTGGAAACAATGAAGAAATATTGGTGTGAGGTGTATTAATAGTCTATAGGAAGGAAATAAGGACGGCCAAGTCGGTTAAGAGAGAAGGGCGTATAAGGTCGGGTTTAAGAAGTATTAAAGAGTGTCAATTGTTAGCGTTTATTTGTCTAGGGCCGCGGATCGCAGTATTTTAAGGTATAATAGTTAGAGGAAAGGCTGGTAGATAACACGCAGGTAGAACTAGTGGATAGCGAGGCATTATAGGCGCAGCTATAGAAAAAAGTTACGGGAAAATAGGCTAATATTAAGAAGAGGGCCTAAACGACAATCTAGAAGGGAGAAAGAGATAAGGTTAACCCGTGGTTAAAATGAATATAGTAGGAGCTATATTTAGAAGGGATAGAAAGACTGGATTTAATGGCATATATTTTAGAGCCTAATATAGATCTAAAAGGGGAGGAAGAACCGGTTAAAGTAGTAATTTGGGAGGTAATAGATAAATTGGTGCGGTTTAGCCAGATATTAGTTATTAAGAGGATTGGTATATTCGTACGTATGGAAGCGATTTGGACGGAGAAGCACTAGATATAATACTAACCGTTATAACTATATATGGACGAAAAATCGATTGGCGACTATACACGACTATAGAAGCAAATATTAATGTTTTTTGCGCGTATATAAAGGGAATATAAGTGGAAAAGCCCTAAATATCGATTTACCCGTCGGTAACAAGAGGTATAGGAAGTATTAGTTAATAAGGTGGAGCGGAAAGTTAATAGCGAAGACTAGGTGGACGAGGATAAACGGGATAATAATGAAAGAGAAGAATATAATATGGATAAAGATAAAATAGATGTAGATAAAATAGAGGAAGATGAAATAGAAGATATTAAACTAGAGGGAGGCTAAAAAGACGGAAAATATAGTAATAGTAAGCCGGAACGGTTGATAAAAATCTAGAAGGCGTATTTGAATTTTTATATTAAATTATTAAACTAGTCAATTACCTAAAAAGAGTATAATAGCGCGTTAGTGTGTATATTAGCGGTTTTAGGTATTAAAGAGGGTAGCTAGAAGGGTCTAGAGCAGTACCCGCCCATTTTATTAACCGTTATCAAAGTTACCCGTTTTATAGTAGTCTAGTAGGCGTTAGAATTGTTAGAACTATTTAAAGATAATGGTTTCGATAGCGACAGTGTATATAAGAGCGATAACGGCAGCAGTTTATCCCAATAAGGTAGAAAGGGGTATTTATAGTTTGTTGAAAAAATAATAGACAAGTTTATGGTTCAAGGAAGCTATGGCCTAATGTAATAGATATTAGATTTGCAAATATACGGGTTAAAGATCTATTATAATATAATATTAAGAGGCTATGTTAAATAGATGGGTTATAATAAGTTATTATATAAGGATTTGCATTTTAATATGGCGTAGTTTCGCAGTATAATCTACGGGTTAGCTATAGAGACGCGGCGGTTATTAGTGGAGGATTTATTATTATATGGGGGTAAATAAGCGCATTAAGTACCAGCAATCTTATAGGAATCATTACGAGATAATCCCATGGACAAGTGACTAGGATGGAATTTTTTATAGGACTACTAGACAAAGTTACCGGTAGAGGGGTAGATATGGTTATTTGACTAGGTAGGACAAGACGCGGCGATTAGGGAAAGATTTTTAAGGCTAGGTAGTAAATTAGGTGTAAATCAACTAGGAGTTAAGGCATATATATTATGGGTAGTTAAATTCCGGGAGAAATTAATAGTATTAATGTATATGGCATTAGGGCAGCCAGGAAGAGGGCTAGAGGTTTTAAGTATTTGGTATAGTAATACGGTAAAAGGCGGATACCGTAATATTTTTATTAAAGACGGTATGGTGGTGTTTATAACAAGGTATTATAAGGGTTACGCGGTTAGTAGAGACGTTAAGATTATCTATCAATATTTACTACGCAAAGTAGGCGAGTTATTAGTGTAGTATTTATAGTTAGTATTACCGTTCTAGCAGCGTATAGAGGCGATAGTGTGGGAGAAGGAGATAATGTTATTATATATATAGCCGGCAGACCCAAATGGAAAGAAGTAGATATTGGAACGGATACGGAAGGTGTTAAAGCGCGAGAGTAGGGCCGGGTTAGGGTAGGAATTAACGATTTAGTCGTACCGGTAGATTACAATCAGTATAAGTAGGAAATTTATGCGCGGGTTAATAGCGTTTTAGGCAGATAAGAGTGAGGAGAATAATAAGTGGAATAAGGAGAATATTGTAGGAACAATTGTAGATAAGTAGGCGGGATATATATTGTATGTTACAGGTTTAATTTATACGCGAGCAATTATGGAGCAGGGCGGGGTAGTAGTAAATAAGAGATAACAGTTTAGGGCGTTAAGTATAGATTAGTATCGGTTTTTAGGGTTCCAATTGGCGGTAGAGAAAGGGATAGGATTAAAGAAATGGAAGTGGGTGCCGTTTAAGAGCGAGGCAAAAGAAGGTAGAATAGATCAATAGAGCTGATTAAGGAAGATAGATGTAGAAGTACAGTTAAAGCGCATAATAGGTAAGGAGGCGGCATTTAGAGGGATTTAAGAGGAAGTAATTAAGGTAATTGTAGTAGGAGAGAGCCTAGTTGTTGTAGTAATACTAATAGGGGCAGGTAAAAGTATATTGTTTATATTACTAGTATAGGCGGAATAAGGCGGGACGACGGTTATGGTGGTATTATTAATAGCGTTACGCGGGGACATAAAGTGACATTATAAGAAATTAGGGATTTTATATTTAGAGTGGGAGGGCCGGCGTCCACTAAATATAATAGTAATTGTTTTAGTGACACTGGAATTAGCGGTCAGTGAGGATTTTATAACATTTTTAAACCGATTAAAGGCGACGTAGTAGTTGGACTAAATTGTAATTAATAAGTGTTATATTATTTTAAACCGCAAGTTTACGTTCTAAAAGTAAATGCAGCAGTTAGGGAAGTTAATAATAGCGGAGATATAGATAGTATTATTAACGGTAATATTACTACTAGGTAAAGAGGAGGAATTATATTATTGGATATATTTTAAGAAGGATTAAGTTAAGATGTTTAGGGTAAGAATAGTAAGAGTTAATGTGGTATATTAAGTAGTTAATATAGGTAGATTACAAAGATAAGAGGAGAAGGAGAGTATTATTTTAGAATTAATTAGGAAGAAAGTACGTAAATGCGGGATAGGAAAAGTGGTAGTGTATTATAACATAGTTAGGAAAGCAAAAAGAATTGTAGAGGCGTTAGGTTGTAATATATACTATTATAATATAGTAGGAAAGGATAGTATGTTAATTAATTTTATAGAAGGAAAACAGCAGGTTATTGTAGCAACAAGCGCGTTAGGGATGGGTGTAGATATACTAGATATTAGGTATATTATTTATATAGACCGGCCGCGTACGTTGTTGGATTATATATAGGAAAGTAGAAGAGTAGGATGGGATAGATATTGAAGTAAGGTAATGGTAATAGAGGAAGGTGGTAAGAATAGGCAGGAGGATAAAGGGCAGATAGAAGAAGAGCGAGGGTTAGTGGAAAAGTATATATAAGGTTTAGATAGGTTTTATATATATAAAAGGGTGGTGTTAGACGGATATTTAGATAGACGGGAAGGTCGAGTTGGTTGTAAAGATGGGGAGGAGTTATGTGATATTTGTGGTGGGATAGAAGAAGAGGTAGAGGAGGATATAATAGAGAGAGAGGTTAAGGAGATGGTAGATAGAGAGGTTAAGGAGGTAGTAGATGGAGAGGTTAGGGAGGTGGTAGATAGAGAGGTTAGGGAGGTAGGGGTGGATATTAAAAGGGAAATAGAGGTGGAGAGGGTCAGGGTTTAGTATAAGTTTCATTAGTAGTAGTAGGAGAGAAGAGTACTGCGGGAGGAATTTATTAGAAGCAGATAGGGGGAATTTTTAGAGATGGAATGGTTAAGACGGCAGTTATAGAGGTGGGCGGGTCGGTGTGGAATATGTGAAGGGGTAGGAGTTAAGTCAGATGATTACGATTTAAGGTAATATATAAGAGTTAATAGTAGGAAAGTAAAAGAAATGGTTAAAATAATTGAAGAAGTAATTAAGTTTAAGGAATTTTTAGGTTGTTTTTGGTGCGGTGTTCCGTAGGAGATTTATAATAGGTGGGAGAATAACGGAAAGGGTAGATATTGAAGGGTTTTGGATGGGTATTATTAGTATAAAGGAGTATTATTGGCGGGGGTTTTAGGGATAATTTTTGGGTACAAAGAGTAAGTTTGGAGGAGATGGTAATGGCGGTTAGAAGGGTTTAGGGTTAATTTAGATTTAGATAAGAGTTTGGTTTTATATTTAGGTAAGAAGAGATAGTTAGAGGTAATAAAGAGTAATAATTTGGCGGGAGAATTTTGTTAGATTTTACGGTTAATAGAGGAGTAAATAGTAGGGGGGGGTTAATTTTAGTATGTTAATATACTAAAATTAAATTTACAAAAATAGAAAATAGTTAGTCTAAGATAAGTATTGAGATAAGTGTTAAAATAAGTATTAAGATAAGTGTTAAAATAATTGTTAAGATATAGTAGAGGAAGTTAATTTCGGTATATTAATATTATAAAAAAGGTAATTTTAGTATATTAACATTATAAAAGTAGTTAAATTAAGTGGGGTTTTAGTTGAGGGCGAGGAGTATATAGTAGTAGGGGTATTTAGTTGGGATAGAAAGAGGGGATTTAATAGTATAGATTTCTAGAGGTAATATATTAGTAAAAGGGGAGGAAGAAGTAGTTAAAGTAGTAATTTAGGAGGTGATAGATAGTTTAGAGTTATATTAGTTATTAAAAAGATTAGTATATTAATAGGTATAGAAGAAATTAGGATAAAAAAGTAGTAGAGGTAATAGTAGAGATTATAGAGATATATAGAGGAAAAATTAATTAGTAATAATAGTAAAGAGTAAAAGTAGAGATTAATTATTTTTAGATATATATAGAGGAAGAATAAATAAAAGAGCGGTAAATATAAGTTAGTAAGGGAGAAGAATAGAAAGGAGGAGAATAAAAAGAAGGAGAGAAGAGGATAGAAGGGAGGAAGATAGGAGGGAGAAGGATAAAGGAAAGAATATAGAATAGAGGATAAAATAGAAGTAGTAATTTAAATAATAGTAATAGTAAAGATAATAAAAAGAATAGGAGTAGATTAAGTAGTTATAATAGATTAAATAGGAATAAAAGTAAAAGTAATATTAATAAATTAAATAAAAATAGGAGATTGTAATATTAGTAGTAGTTTTAGTAGTAGTAGGAATAATAAAAGTGGATATAGTAGTAAAGATAATTTTAGTAGTAATAGAAATAGTAATAGTAATAAAGGTAGTATTAGTAGTAGTAGAAATAATAGTAGTAGATTAAATAGTAGATTAGGTAATAATAAAAGGAATTTTAGTAATAAGAAAGGTAATAGATTAAGTAGTATTATAGTAAAGTAAGTAATAAAAATAAGAGTAGTAATAAAAGTAGTAGTAAAAGTAATAGTAATAGTAATATTTAGAATAGGAATAGTAAGAATATTTAGAATAGTAAAAGAAATAAAAGTAGTAATAAAAGTAGTAGTAAAGGTAATAGGGGTAATAGTAAAGGTAATAGGGGTAATAGTAAAGGTAATAGGGGTAATAGTAAAGGTAGTAGGGGTAATAGTAAAAGTAGTAGGGGTAATAGTAAAGGTAGTAGGGGTAATAGTAAAGGTAGTAGGGGTAATAGTAAAGGTAGTAGGGGTAATAGTAAAAGTAATAGTAAAAGTAGTAGAAATAAAAGTAATAATAATAGTAAAATTTTTAGTAGTAGTAATTAAAATAGTAATAATAGTAGTAATAATAAAAGTAGTAGTAGGGGTAGTAGTAAAAATCAAAGTAAAAGTAATAATAGTAGTAGTAATAGATAAATAGAAATAGTAATAATAGAAGTAATAATAGAAGTAGAAAAAGGAATAGTAAAAATAATAGTAAAAGTAGAAGTAATAGAAGTAAAAGTAAAAGTAAAAAAAGGAATTATAAAAACAAAGTAATAATTTTAGTTTAGAGTAAAAAGTATAGAGTAGTAGTAGTTTTTTAGTAAGTATTATAGATAATAATTTTTTTATTATAATAAATAAAGGAGAGGATAATAGATAAAAGGTAAGTAGTAGGGGTAGATAATAAAGTATTATAGAGTTATTATAAGTAGAAGTAGTAATTTTAGTAATAGTAGATTAAGTATTAGTAGTAGTAATTTTAGTAGTAGAAGTAATAGATTAAGTAGTTTAGATTAATTAAGTAATTAAATAATTATAGTTATATATATAATTTAAATATAAGTAGTTAATATTATATTTATATTTAGATATTTAGTATAAAGGAATATTAGAGTAAAGTATATTTATTATATAGGTTAAAAATAGATAATTAGGAATAGATTTATATTTAGGGGTAAGAATTAAATAGTAGATTAAATTTAGGAGTAAAGAGTATAGTAGTATTTTAAAGTATAATAAAAGGGTAATAAAAGGGAAGCAAATAGTAGTAATAAATAACAAGTTTTAGTAGTAGTAGTAGTAGTAGTAGAAGTAGTAGTAGTAGTAGAAGTAGTAGTAGTAGTAATTTAAATAAGTAGATTAGATAGATTAAGTAATAATAAAAGTAAAAATTTAAATTAAAGTAAAAATAGTTATAGTAATAGAAATAGTAATAGTAATAATTATAGTAAAATTAGTAATAATAAAAGTAATAATAAGGGTAATAGGGGTAGTAGGAGTAGAGGTATAATAGAGGTAGTAGGGATAGTAGGGGTAGTAGGGATAGTAGGAGTAGTAGAGATAGTAGGGGTAGTAAGGATAGTAGGGATAGTAGGGATAGTAATAGTAGAGGTAGTAGAGATAGTAGAGGTAGTAGAGGTAGTAGAGGTAGTAGAGGTAGTAGGAATAGTAGAAATAATAGAGATAGTAAAAAATAGTAGGAATAATAGGAGTAGTAGAGATAGTAATAGATTAAGTAGTAGTAAGAGTAGTAGTAGTAAGAGTAGTAGTAGTAAGAGTAGTAGTAGTAAGAGTAGTAGTAGTAAGAGTAGTAGTAATAATAATAGGAATAGATTAAGTAGTAGTAGATTTTAATTAGGGTAGTAGTTAGTAATTAAGTAGGTTTAATATAGTAAGTAAATAAATTAAAAGTAGAGATTTAATAATTAAGAAGATTAGAAATTAGTAAAGTAGGAATTAATAATAGATTAATAAAGAGAATTTTAGTTAATAGTAGGGGTAAGAAAGAAATAGTAGGTTAAATTTAGGTATAAAAGGGATAGTAGTATTTTAAAGTATAATAAAAAGGGAATTTTAGGTAAGTAGGTAGTAGTAGTAAATAATTATAGATTATAGAGGTAGTTAGTAGTAGAAGTAGTAGTTTTTAATAAAATAGGGTATAAAAAAGAGAAATTAGTAGATTAGTATAGTAAAAAAGAGAATTTTAGTATATTAAGATTATAAAAGAAGATAAATATAATATATTAATATTAATATTAATAAAGTAGAGATAATTTTAAGTAATAAAAGGGGTAAAAATAAAGTAGTAGTTTTAGTTTTAGGTAAAGAATATATAGTAGTAGTAGATTAAGTAAATTAAGTAGATTAAGTAGTAGATTAAGTAGTAAATTAAGTAGTAGATTAAGTAGTAATAAAAGTAGTAGTAGTAGTAGTAAAATAGAAATAGAAGTAGATTATTAAATAAAAGTAGTAATAAAGGTAGTAGAAGTAGTAATAAAAGTAGAGATAATTTTAATAGAAATAAAAATAAAAGTAAATTAAATAGGAAATTAAATAGGAAATATAATAAAGGTAGTATTAGTAATAGAAGGAAGAATAAAAATAGAGATAAATATAATAGTAGTAATAGGAGTAGAAGTAAAGTTAGTATAGATAGGTTAAGTTTTAGTAGTAATAAAAGTAATAAAAGTAATAGTTATAGGATAATATAATTATTAAATATAGGTAGTTAGTAATATATTTAGAAAGATAGATTTAATATTTAAGAATATTAGGGTAAAGTAGAGTAGTATAAAGTAGAGTAGTATAAAGTAAAGTAGTATAAAGTAAAGTAGTAATTAAGAATAGATTTTAAGAATAGATTTTAGTTAAGAGTAAGGGTAAGATAAAAAGAGGGTAAAGATAATTTTAAAGTATAATAAAAAGGGAATTTTAGATAAGTAAATAGTAGTAATAAAGAATAAAATATTATAGAGGTAGTTATAAGTAGGAGTAGTAAAAATAGAAATATATTTAGTAATAAGAATAATAATAGAAGTAGTAGTAAAGTAGATTAAGTTTTAGTAGTAGTAGTAGATTAAGAGATAATTTTAGTAGTAATAGAAGTAATAGGAATAATAGTAGTAGATTAAGTAATAAAAGAAGTAAAAGTAGTAGTAGGAGTAAAATAGAAGTAGAAATAAAGTAGAAGTAGAAGTAGTAGTAGAAGTAGTAGGGGTAGTAAAGATAGTAGGGAGAATAGAAGTAGTAAAGGTAGTAGTAGATTAAGTAAAGATAGTAATAGTAGTTTATAGTAGTAATAAGTTAGGTAAAAGGTAGTAGTTAGTAGTTTTAGTAGTAATATTAATAAAAATAGAAATAGAAAAAATTAAAATTAAAAGAAGATTTTAAAGAAAAGAATAAAAGAAAGATTATTAAAGATTAGAAGATTAAAAAAATAGTAAAAGAAATAAAAAGAAAAATTAGATAGGGTAGATTAGAAAGTATAAAGAGATATAATAAAAAAAAAAGATATAATTTAGAATTTAGATTATAAATTAAGTTATAAAGTAGGTAATTTTAGTATATTAATATAGATTAAGATATAGATTTTAAAATAGATTTAAATAAAAGTAAAATAGTAATAAATAGAAGTAATAATAGAAATAATAATAGTAATAAGAAAGGTAATAAAAGAATAAAAAAGGGATAAAAAAGAAGAAGAAGAAAAAGAATAAAAGAAGTAAAAGTAATAGATTAAGTAATAGAGGTAATTTAAAAATAAAGAATAAAAGTAGTAAATTAAGTAAAAATAGGAATAATAGAATAGTTATAATAGTAGATTAAGTAGTAATAGTAGAAGTAAAAATAAGAATAAAAGTAGTAATAGTAATTAAGTAAGAGTAGATTAAGAATAAATAATAGATTAAATAGTATAGTAATAATAATTTAGGTAAAATAAAAAGAATATAATTTTAAATAAAGGTAGTAATAAAAAGAAATAAAGGTAAAAGTAGTAGTAAGGGTAGTAATAAAAGTAATAAGGATAAAAAAGGAGTAATAAGGGTAAAAAAGAAATTATTAAGGATAATATTAGGATTAATATAGGAAAAGTAAAAAAAGAATAAAGAAGATAAAAAGGTAGTAAAAAAAGAAAAAAAAGGATAAGGAAAATAGAAGAAGTAGAGAAAATAGGAAAAGTAGGGAAGGTAAAGAAAGTAAAAAAGGTAGAGAGGTAGTAAGAAAGGTAGTAGAGAAGGTAAGTAAAAAAGTAATAAAAAAGGTAAAAAGGTAATAAGGAAAGTAAAGAGGTAGTAAAAAAAAAAAGGGGTAGTAAAGAGGTAGTAAAGGAAGTAGTAGAAGAAGTAGTAGAAGAAGTAGTAAAAGAGATAGTAAAGAAAATAGTATAGGAGGTAGAAAAGAAGGGAAAAAAAAAAATTAAAAAAGGTAAAGGGGTATTAAAAGAGTAGGGAAAATAAAAAAAAGTAGTAAAAAAAGAAAAAAGATAGTAAAAAGGGTAAAGAGATAGTAAAAAAGAGAAGAAAGTAGTATAAAAATTAATAAAAAAAGAAAAAAGGGAATAAAGGAAGTAAAAGGGTAGTAAAAAAAGGTAAAAAGATAAAAGGTAGTAAAAAAGAATTAAAAAAAATAGTAAAAAAAATAGAAGGATAATAAAAAAGGTAAAGAAGATAAAAAAGATAGAGAAGATAGAGAAGATTAAATAAAAGTAGTAAATTAAGTAAAAAAGGTAGAAAGGATAGTAAAAAAGAAGTAAAGAAGGTAAAGGAGTAGTAAAGAAAGTAAAAAGTAGTAAAATAGGTAGTAAAAAAAGTAAAAAAGGTAGTAAAGAAGGTAAATAGGTAATAAAAAAGGTAAAGAGGTAGTAAAAAAATAAAAAGGTAATTTTAAAAGTAAAAAAAAAGGTAATTTTAAAAAAAAAGTAATTTAAAAAAAAAGGTAGTTTTAAAAAAGAAGGGTAGTTTTTTTTTAAAAAAAAAAGAAATAAAGTAGTAGTTTTATTATAAAGTAGGTTTTAAAGTTTAAAAAAGAAAATTTTAAAGTAGTTTTTTAAATAAAAAGGGATAATAAAAAAAAAAGGGTAAAAAGGAGGTTTTTTAGGTAAAGTAGTAGTTTAAATAAAAAATTTAAAGTAAAAAAAGGGATTTTAGTAGGATTTTAGGGGTTTAATAGTTTTAAAGAAGTTTTAATAGTAGTTTAAGTAAAAAGGTAGTTTTAAAGGTAAAAAAGTAGTAGGGGGTAGTAAAGGAGTAGTAGGGGTAGTAGGGATAGTAGTAAAGTAGTAAAGTAGTAAAAAAGGTAAAAGGATAATAAGAGAAGTAAAAAAATAAAAAAGGAAGTAAAAAAGAGAATAAAAAAGGTAGTAAAGAAGGTAGTAAAGAAGGTAGTAAAGAAAGTAGTAAAGAAAGTAGTAAAGAAAGTAGTAAAGAAAGTAGTAAAGAAAGTAGTAAAGAAAGTAGTAAAGAAAATAAAAAAGAAAAGTAGTAGTAAAAAAAGTAAGGAGGTAGTAAAAAAGGTAAAGAAAAAGTAAAAAAGGTAAAAGTAGTAAAAGGTAGTAAGTAGTAAGTAGTAAGTAGTAAGTAGTAGGTAGTAAAAGGGAGTAAGTAGTAAGTAGTAAAAGGTAGTAAGTAGTAAGTAGTAGGTAGTAAGTAGTAGGTAGTAAGTAGTAGGTAATAAGTAGTAGGTAGTAAAAGGTAGTAAAGGGGGTAAAAAAGTAGTAAAAAGTAAAAAGTAGTAAAAAAGTAATAAAGAGGTAGTTTTAAAAGGAGTAAAAAAAGTAGTAAAGAGGTAGTAAAGTAGGTAGTAAAGTAGGTAGTAAAGTAGGTAGTAAAGTAGGTAGTAAAGTAGGTAATAAAAAAGGTAGTAAAGAAGGTAATAAAGTAGGTAGTAAAAGTAAGTAGTAAAAGTAGTTTTAAAAGTAGTAGAGTAGTAAAGGGGTAGTAAAAAAGAGTAAAAAAGGTAGTAAAAGGAAAAAAGTAGTAAAGGAAAAAAAAGGAAAAAAGGGAGTAAAAAGGGTAGAAAGGTAGTAGTTTTAGTAGTTTTAGAGGTAAGGGAGTAGTTTTAAAGGTAAGAAAGTAGTTTTAAAGTTAAAAAAGTAGTTTTAAAGGTAAAGGAGTAGTAAAAAAAGGAAGAGAGTAGTTTTAAAAAGAAAAAAAAAAAGTAGTAAGGGGGTAGAAGAGTAGTTTTAAAGGTAGAAAATTAGTAAAAAAAGAAAAAGGTAGTAAAAAGTAGTAAAAAGGGTAGAGAGGTAGTAGTAGGGGTAGTAGAAGTAGGAGTAGTAGGAGTAGTAGGAGTAGTAGGAGTAGTAGGAGTAGTAGGAGTAGTAGGAGTAGTAGGAGTAGTAGGAGTAGTAGGAGTAGTAGGAGTAGTAGGAGTAGTAGGAGTAGTAGAGGTAGTAGTAAGAGTAGTAGTAGAGGTAGTAGTAGGTAGTAGTAAAAGTAGTAGTAGAGGTAGTTTTAGTAGTAGTAAAGGAAGTAAAAAAGGGGTAAAGGTAGTAGGGGGTAGTAGGTAGTAGGAAGTAGTAAAAAGAGTAAAAAGAGTAAAAAGTAGTAAAAGAAGAAAAGGGGTAGTAAAGAAGGTAGAGAAGTAGTTTTAGAGGTAGGGGGTAGTTTTAGAAGTAAAAAAAGTAGTTTTAAAGGTAAAGGAGTAGTAAAAAAAGGAAGAGAGTAGTTTTAAAAAGAAAAAAAAAAAGTAGTAAGGGGGTAGAAGAGTAGTTTTAAAGGTAGAAAATTAGTAAAAAAAGAAAAAGGTAGTAAAAA
>WNGK01003878.1_pt1 | contig 16116 bp, 9 predicted proteins | sample 5400601 | NCBI WGS metagenome assembly WNGK01 (sample SAMN13153376, study PRJNA577476) | soil metagenome | isolation source: 60 cm soil or saprolite under Garry oak tree replicate 1 | place: USA:California | collected 2016-06-15
TGGTCATCCACCATGTGCACGAGAAATTGCTGCCAACCGGCTCCGTCGGCCAGCTTCTCGGATTTGTTCATCACTTCCTGATTCGGCTTGCCGAATTCCTGCGTTCTCTTCTCCCAGTCCTGGTATGCGGCGGGATCCTTGATGCCGAGAAACTCGTGGACAAACGTCACGACATCGGGGTCGGGGTTGGAGATGATGGTGCCATGATTCTTGCCATCCACGGCGATCATGGGGCCGGCGAGGCGGTCATTTGACCAGGGTGAAATATCCCATCGGCGGGTTGGGTCGTTGGGATCGAGTTGCGGATGGCGGCGAAAATCGAGGCTGACTTTGCGCGTATCGAGTCCGCAGCCAGCCCAGCGGACGGTGCCGTCGCATCCGGGGGTATTCGCGACGCCGGAGATACCGGAGTAAGGCGTATTGCCGATGAAGACAGCGATGTAGGGCGTGGCGTCACCCTTGTCGTAGAAGGGTGTTGGACAGATCATGTCGTGATGGGCGAGGTCCCAAGTGTATTTGCTGGCGAGTTCCAGGCCGTCTAGCACCTCGTCGCCTGCGTTCAGGAAGTCGGGTCCGAGATCGCGATTGCCTTTGACCAAGGCGCCGAGCCAGCTGCGGCCCTTTCTGGCCTGCGGCGAGCCGAATGTAGCCGGGGCCAATCCGACAAGGTGCTTGAGCCGGCGCACACGGCTCTTTGGATCGTTCGGCAGCCTTCGGTAAGGGTCGCTGGTGAGCCATTCGCGGAGAACCAGCATGCCGGTGGAATGCACGATGGCGTCGAAGGTCCAATCGTTTCCTGGAATCTTCTGGGCAAACTTCGTCATGCGCAGCGCGCGATCGAACGCCTCGCCTAGATCCTTGATGGTGACTTCATTGTTGAGCGTGACGTAGTTGCCCACGTCGATCATGTCGGTGGCGATGCCGGCCTCCGCCAGCGCATCCCTCCAGGGAAGAAACGCCTTCCAGTCTGCCGAATAACCGTGAATCAGCAGAACGCGTCCCTGCGAGGCCGGGGTGGGCGTCTGCGGGGCCTCTGCCGGGCTTCCGCTTTGCGTAACCGCAGGCTCCGATGGACTGGGAGGCACTGGGGGCACCGGTTTGGCGCCGCCGAGATGAAGTTCTTTCTTGATTTCATCGAAAATGCCCAAGGCTTCCTCCGCTCTGTTGATTCGGGTTGGGAGAACTCTAGCCGAGCGCGGTTTTGCGCCGCAAGGCAATTCTCCGGGCGCAGACGGACGGGCATCTGCGGCCTCTGGGCGGCAAGTGGGTGCAGCGACCTGACTTGCCGTTTATGCCCCGGGCTCGATAAAGTGACCCCACACGGTTTGCTTTCCGAGGCACGCCTTTTGGGCCGCAACGCTCAGACGTGATTCGAGTTTCCTTCCCCAAAGAGGACGTTCTTATGTCATCCATTCCGGTTGTAGTCAATCAGGATCTCGATTCAACCCTTCGCGAAAACCGCGTCTTTCCACCTCCGCCCGAGTTCAGCGAAAAGGCCTACGTAAAGAGCCTTGAGGAGTACGAAACGCTCTATCGGCAGTCGATTGAGGATCCCGAGGCGTTCTGGGCGGGTGCGGCGAAGGAACTGCACTGGTTCAAATTGTGGGACAAGGTGCTGGAGTGGAATCTGCCCTGGGCGAAGTGGTTTGTGGGCGGGCAGATGAACCTGAGCTATAACTGCCTGGACCGCCACGTGGCGGGCGCGCGTCGCGACAAGACCGCGATCATATGGGAAGGCGAGCCGGGGGAGATCCGGCGTCTGACCTATGCGGAGCTGCACCTGGAAGTGCAGAAGTTTGCCAACGCAATGAAGTCGCTCGGGATCAAAAAGGGCGACCGCGTGGCGATCTATATGGGGATGACGCCCGAGCTGGCCGTTGCGCTGCTGGCGTGTGCGCGGATCGGGGCGGTTCACTCGGTGATTTTTGGCGGGTTTGCGGCGAATGCGATTGCCGATCGTGTGAACGACTGCTCCGCGGTGGCAATTCTCACGCAGGACACCAGCTACCGCCGCGGGAATGAGATCCAGCTCAAGCGGACTGTTGATGAGGCGCTGCCGGCGTGTCCGACGGTTCAGCACGTGATCGTCTACCGCCGCACCGGGAGCGCGGTGAACATGGTTGCGGGCCGGGACTGGTGGTGGCATGACGTGGTGGCCAACGCGCCGACGGAATGCCCGGCGGAGCATCTGGACTCCGAAGACCCGCTCTATATTCTCTACACGTCGGGCACTACCGGGAAGCCGAAGGGCCTGGTGCATACCACGGGTGGCTATGCCGTGCAGACGTATCTGACGACGAAGTATGTGTTCGATTTGCGCGACGAAGATGTCTTCTGGTGCACGGCCGACATTGGCTGGGTCACGGGGCACTCGTATGTTGTTTACGGTCCGCTGCAAAACGGGGCCACGGTGTTGATGTACGAGGGCGCGCCGAATTTTCCGGATTTCTCGCGCTTCTGGAAGATCATCGACGACCACAAGGTGACCATCTTCTACACGGCGCCCACGGCCATCCGTGCCTTCATCAAGTGGGGCGGGGAACACGTGGAGAAGCACAAGCTGGATTCGCTGCGGCTGCTGGGGACGGTGGGAGAGCCGATCAATCCCGAGGCCTGGATGTGGTATCGCGAGAAGATCGGACACAACCGCTGCCCGATCGTGGATACGTGGTGGCAGACGGAGACAGGCGCGATCATGATTGCGCCGACTCCGGGGGCGGTTCCGACGAAGCCAGGGTCAGCGACGCGGCCGTTCTTTGGGATTGAGCCGGAGGTGGTTACGCGGGAAGGGAACAAGGTACCGGCAGGAAGCGGCGGTTTGCTGGTGGTGCGCAGGCCGTGGCCATCGATGGCGCGGACCATTCATGGCGATCCGGAGCGCTACCGGCAGACCTACTGGTCCGATGTGCCGGGCTGCTACTTTACCGGCGACGGTGCACGCCAGGATGCCGATGGCTACTTCTGGCTGATGGGGCGCGTGGACGATGTGATCAACGTGAGTGGGCACCGGCTGGGGACGATGGAGGTGGAGTCGGCGCTGGTGGCGCACTCGAAGGTGGCCGAGGCTGCGGTGGTGGGCCGGCCGGACGAGCTGAAGGGGCAGGCGATCGCTGCGTTCGTAACGCTCGAGAGCGGCAACCAGCCGAGCGAAGGATTGAAGGATGAGCTGCGCAAATGGGTCACGAAGGAGATCGGTGCGTTGGCGCGGCCCGATGACATTCGATTTACCGAAGCTCTTCCGAAGACGCGTTCCGGCAAGATCATGCGGAGGCTGTTGAGGGAGCTGGCCACGCACGGAGAGGTCAAGGGCGACACCACGACGCTCGAAGACTTTACCGTGATCGCCAAGCTGCGGGAAGCGGAAGAGGGATAGGGAAAAAGTTGTGTTGAACCTTGAAAGCAAACCGGTAGAGCAACTTGCTCGTCCAATCTCCGTCAAGGTTATCGATGATCTCTTCTCCCGCGCTTGATTGCCGCCGTTCCTCCTTGCGGCTGATCGGTGTCGGACTGTGCCTGGCATGCGTCTGGTTTCTCAGTGGCTGCGCCGATCTGCATCTCGCGGGGACATCCACGCAGCCTCCGTCCTCGCCGCCAGGGCCGCCTCCCACTTCAGGGCAGAACGGGACCGTGACGATCACTCCGCAATATGCGGCTGTCGCACCGGGCCAGGCGTTTCAGTTCACTGCGACGGCATCGAACGGCGGGGCTATTCAGTGGTCGGTCTCCGGCGGCGGTTCCGTCGACCAGAAGGGCAATTACACCGCGCCCGCATCGGTATCGCAGAGCGAGAATGTGACGGTGACGGCGGCACTGGTTACCGCGCCGCAGCAGGACAACGCTACGGCGGTCGTCGCGATCATTCAGCCGGGCAAGATTCAATGCCCGCAGTCGACAGGAAATCCCCAGGTTGCGCAGTACACGGTCTATCTGCCCGCTCCGGGGAAGGCTTCAGTCGAGTTTGGCACGAGCATCACGTATGGGCGCAGCACATGGCAGTTGGCTACGCCTTCAGCCAATGGTGGCCAGGTTCAGCTTTGGGTTGCGGGCATGTTAGGCCAGACCGCGTATCACATGCGGGGGCAGATTGTGCTCAACAACGGCGCCACTTTCAACGACGCCGACCAGGTTTGCACCACGGGCACGCCGCCGGTGACGTCGCCCCTGCACGTGACGACACCGGGACCTGGAACTCCCCAGCCCGGCATTGAGATGTGGAACACGGTTCTGCCCCAGAATGACACGCAGATCTTCGCCACCGACCTGAACGGCAACGTGATCTGGACGTACAGCTATCAGCATTCCACCGCGGACCTGGTGCAGGGAATCCAACTGCTGCCGAATGGCGATCTGCTGATGCCCATCTCGTTTCTGTCATCGCTCAGCATTCCCAACCAGGCCAATCTCGTCAACGAGGTACGCGAGATCGACCTTGCCGGCAACACGGTGCGCTCGGTTACGGTGGACGCGGTCAACCAGAAGCTTGCCTCGTCGAATCTGCGCGATGCCCAGGGAAGCATCTACCTCTTCAAGAGCTTTCACCACAATGTGCTGGCGCTTCCCAATGGTCACTGGGTGATCCTGGCGGATTATGCGAAGGGCTACAGCAATCTGCCTGGCACCTCCGGCAACACAGCCGTGATTGGCGATGCGCTGGTGGACGTCGACCAGAACGGCAAACCCGGCTGGGTGTGGAATACATTTGATCATTTGGACGTGAATCGCCACCCGATGAATTTTCCCGACTGGACGCACTCGAATGGGATGCTCTACTCGGCCGACGATCACAACCTGCTGCTGTCGATTCGCCATCAGAACTGGATCCTCAAGATCGAATTTCTCGATGGCCAAGGGTCGGGCAGGATTCTTTGGAAGCTGGGTAAAGACGGGGATTTCAAGCTGGTGGGCGGCACCGATCCCACGGACTGGTTCTACGCGCAGCACGGCATGAACTTCGCCACGCCCAACACCACCGGCGTGTTTCGGATGGTCCTGATGGACAACGGAAACGATCGCTTCTTCCCGTCGGGCCAGGTGATTTGCAATCCATTCAAGCCTCCGCTGCCGTCCACCTGCTACTCGACGATGCCGCTGCTCGAGATCAACGAGAGCGCTATGAGCGCGACGCTGGTGAAGCATTACGTTCCGCCGCCGAGCGACTTCAGTTACTTCGGTGGCAATGCGGAGCAGCTTGCCAACGGCAACTTCGAAGCAACGTTCGCCTCGACTGCCAGCGGCGGCCTGGTGCAGGAGCTTGATCCAGCGACGTTGCAACCGGTGTGGCAGGCCACTACTCCCGGCGCTGATCAGTACCACGTAAGTCGATGGCCGAGCCTCTACCCCGGCGTGCAGTGGTAGTGACTTTATTGGGGCTTTGTTCTTGCATTGAAAAAGGGAATTGCTAGACTGGGGTCAGATGCTGAGAACAAGTTCCCCCCTTTTCTCCATCCTTCTGCTGGCCGCTACCACGGCAGGAGCCCAGCAGGCGATTGCGGATGCGAATGTTACGGCACCGTCGAACCAGGCCAGGCATCCGTCCAAGGCCAATGGCCCTCACCATGCCGCGTATGGCACGATCCGCGGCGTGACCTGCAGTTATCCCACGGTAATCGAGTTTCGGCTCGTCGGACCCACGAAGCCGGTGAAGGTGTACAACAACAACTTCGCTTCCATCGACCTGAGTGTCATTGGATTTACGCCGGACGGCCCAGTAAACCCGTGCAAGGATTTCGAGGGAATGAAGGCAGACATCCAGTACGCTGAAAGCTCGGACAAGACCGTCAGCGGCCAGGTCTTCTTCGTCGAATTGCGGAAGTAACGCTCGCTCTTCAGGACCGTCTCCGGCGTACAATCAGGACACGAGGCGGCGAGTCATGTCTGCAACTACTTCCCCCGTTACCGTCGAAGAGTACCTCAAGATGGCACCTGAGCCCGACTGCGAATATGTGGGCGGGATCCTGGAGGAACGGGCCGTGGGAGAACGTGATCATGCGGCATGGCAGGAAGCACTGATCGGTTGGTTCAGAGATCACAAAATAGAGTGGGGCATCTTTGTTTATCCGGAATTGCGCGTACAAGTGGGAGTAAACCGTTTTCGGGTGCCCGACGTTACGATCCTGAGCCGCAATGGGCCCCGAGAGCAGATCATCACGCACCCTCCTCTCGCGGTCTTCGAGATTCTCTCACCTGAAGACCGCATGACCCGCATGCTCGAAAAGTTGGCGGATTACCAGCAGATGGGCATCGCAGCCATCTGGGTGATCGAGCCGAAGAAGCCGGCCTACTTCCAGTTTATCGAGGGGCGTCTCGAGCCTGCCACCGTGTTCCAGTTGCCCGGCGCCGGATTCAGCGTGCCAATGGCGGAGATCGCCGCGTTGATTGACTAGTTATTCTGTCTGAACGGTGGGCGAGAATGCGCAAGCTGCGATACAGCGTTGCCACCAGTCTCGACGGCTTCATCGCCGGCCCGGAGAGTGGTGACTACGACTGGATTACGCCTGATCCTTCCTTCGATTTCAGGTCGCTGTTCCAAGAGTTTGACACTCTTCTGGTGGGTCGCCGCACGTACGAAGTAATGCAGACGCGCGGCCAGTCTTCGAAGTCGATGGGCATGAAGGCGATTGTCGTCTCCACGACACTTGTGGCGGAACAGAATCCGGATGTGTCGATCATTCACGACAACATTGTGGACACGGTTGCAGCGCTGAAGGCCCAGGCCGGCAAGGACATCTGGCTGTCCGGAGGAGCAATGCTCTTTCGGACGCTTGTCGACGCAAGCCTGGTCGATACGGTCGAATTGGCGGTGATGCCCGTCCTTCTGGGCAGCGGAGTTAACGTACTTCCCGAGGGCCGGCGCTGCCTGCTGCGGCTGGAGAAGACCGAGTCGTTCCCGAATGGCATGCTCTCGGTGAAGTACTCAGTCCTGCCTCCAGCCTCGGCCGGCTAACGTCCCACAAAAAAAGAAGAGGTGCGCGGATTTGCGCACCTCCCTGATTCGACGGACTAAATTCCAAGCCGATTAGAACCGATAGCCGACTCCGATGCTTGCGCGCGCGCTTCGCGTGGTGTGCGGGGAATAGCTATGCGCCGAAGTGTTGTTGTTGACGGAGAACGACGCCGCGATGTCGTCACCCGAGGCGCGAATGACCCAGCGAGGACCGAACGCATATTCCACGCCTGCGCCCGCGCCGCCGGCGAATGAGATGTTAGGAGTCTGGTTTTCGCCGCCTGTGTGCTCTCCGCCCAGCAGAGCTCGAGCGAAGATGGTCCAGTGTTCGAAGATGTTGCCATGCACCTCGGGTCCGAACAGGACCTGGTCGACGGTAGGCTTGCCGGGGTTTCCGCTGCCTGCTGAAGTTGAATAGAACGCGCCGTCGGCAGTGATGGCAAAGAATCGGCCGAACTCACGGCTCACTTCGAGATCTGCGCCGATCAGGCCGTAGCGGGATTGATTCACCTGGTTGAGACTGGTGTAGGCCGGGCCGGCATAGACCATGTACTTGTAAGTGCGGTCCGCTGCAGGGCGTGGTGCGCGATCGGGGGCGACCTGGCTGACCGCTGCGAGAGGCATCATCGCCGCGGCAACCAAGGCAAAAACTGAAACCAAACCCTTACTCTTCAATGTGCAAATCTCCTCAACTCGCGAACTTCTCGGCCGCTGGCGGCGGCGGCGTTGCCAAAATGTCGAGCGGTACGCTCTTAGACTATCCTTTGACCCCTGCCTCCAAGAAGTGTCACCCTCTCCTGGGCCAGGGCAATCGCATTTGAAAACAGAGTTGAGGGGGAGAGCCCACCTTCGACTTAAGTGCAATTGATTTTGATCGCCAAACTTCCCGAAACGCCGTCAAGATGAACCAGACCAGTAATCTCTGCTGTGCGAAATGTCTTTGTCTCGCCGCTGATCCATGGCCGTTCCATGCCTATGGCGCAGTACGGATGACTTCACCGGCTGTGAAATTCCAAATGCGATTGCCCTGTCTCCTGGGCTGACTGCCACACTTCAGCGGGGAACAGCCGGCACGGGCTGAGCGAGTTGCACCACGGGTTCCAATCGATTACCTACCGTGACGGGGACGCCGCCGGAGAGATAGCGCGCAAGGCCATCGCGCCGCCGCCAGTCGAGCTTCCAGCCGTCTTCGATTGCGATCACGATGTATTGCCCCGGGGGCACATCGCGCAGGGAAAAGCTGCCATCCGAGTCGGATTGGTCTCGTCGTACGAGGGCTTGATGGGCGGCAGGTTCACGCGGCACAAGAACCACCATGACTCCCGCGGCAGGCTTGCCATTGGCGCGGGCAAAGCCCTGGATGCGGGTCTGGATACGGCTTACGGCAACGACGATATTCAGAGGCTGATCCGCAACAACGATCTGATTGCCGGCCAGGGCGCGCGAGCCGTTGCCGATGCTCGTTACGGGAAGCGCCTGGCCGGTGGCGCCGACATACAGGGAGATGTTCCAGCGGCCAGGCTGCACGGCGTCGAACTGGAATTGGCCTTTGTGCGCGATGGTGCTGAGGGGAGTTCTGCCGGCGGCGTCCGCTGCTTCAAGGACAACGTTTGCATCTTCGGTGATAGCCGTGCCGCTGGAACTGCGCAGTGTCCCTGAGACGCTGACGACCGGCCTTCCCGCATTGGCATCGATATCGAGGTCGGAGGCGGCGTTGAGCTCCATGGTGCGCGGCGGATCCCCGTGGGTGAGTTCGTAATGTCCGGGCGCAATGCCAGTGACCTCGATGGCTCCTTGCTGCACGGCCATCAAGTCGGCCCCGTGCGACTGAATCTGATTCCCAAAGACAGTCTCATGCAATTCGACCGGTGGCGCACCGCGACGAACGACGCGAGGCAGCCGGAGGTGCAGTGCGGGGACAGCGTGGAGGCTGATATTTGCGTCTTCGTGGCTGCCCTCGGCGAGCGTGATGGGTGCTGCGGCGCCTTCATCGACGGTGGAATCGAAGAGCGTAATGGGGTAGGCGACATCGAGATTCGCGCTGGAATTATCGGGATTCCGATTCGCGCGGCCGTGCAGGGCGTACCAGGGATCCGCTTTCACGGCCACAAGGTACTCCCCCGCGGGCAGATTGCTGAACTCGTAAGCCCCGGTGTCGTCGCTGGTGGTGCCGTCCACCTGCTTGACTTGTTCGCCGGGATGGGAGGGATCTGGCCGACGGAAAAGTATGACGCTGGCGCCGTCAATTGGATCGCCGCCGTCTCCTGTGATGATGCCGTGCAGTACGGCAGAAGGCGCGAGCTGAAATTCAAGATGCTCCGTATCCAGGCCCTCTCCCGTGACGATGGCGGTGTTGAAATCTTCGTGCTCGTCGTAGAGGGCAGTGCGGAAGCCCCGCTTGGAAGCACTCAAGGGATACTTGCCGGCGGGCAGATGCTCAATCAAGAAGTGTCCCTCTGCGTCAGAGAGCACTGAGGCGACCGTATGGTTGTCCTGATCACTAAGCGCAGCAATCGCGGCCCGCGCGATGGGTTCTCCGGTGGAAGAATTCGCCACGCGGCCGGCGATGTTGTATCTCGGATTGGCCAGGCGAGGCGCTGCCTGCCCCCAGGAATCGAGAGCACCTGCCAGAGTGAGGACGAGAGCGATCCCGCTCGGAATAATCTGCATGAAAGGTCCTGTTGGCTGGGTGATCTTCATGGGATGGGCGCCTCCACGACAAGGTCTTTCGTGGACGAAGGCTCCAGCGTGATTGCCTGGCCATGATTCGGAAGCGCCGCCATTGCCTCAGGGTTGCGATACTCCAGTTCCACGGGCGAGGCAAAGGCGTAGACGTGGTAACTGCCGGGAGTGAGGTTGTCGAGCGTAAGCGTGCTGCTTGAGAAGGGCCGTAGCGTCAGCGCGGGAATATCGGCGGTGGAATCGAAGTCTGGCACAACAAAGACCGTGAATGCGGGCTCCTCACCCGCGACCGGAGACATGAGATTTGGCGGCATACTGAGTGTCAATTTGGCGCAATCGTCGCGCAGGGTGAGGGACAAGGGCGCAGTTGCACCGCCTGCGCCGACAATCAATGGCTCGCGCGCAAGACTCGCTCCGCCGGCGGTGAAGGAGGATTCGCAGAGGCCAGGTTGGGCGATAGACGTGTGCACCCAATATGGCCCCGGGGCCAGCACGTTTGTTTCGAGTTGCCCGGGAACGGCGCCTTGAGCGAACTGAGTCCACATGCCATCGACGAACGCGTCGCCGGCTTGGCTGACGGAGATGAAGACCCCGGGCCCGTTTTCGGGAGGGTTTCGGGGTTGTGCAGAATTGCGTGTTACGTTCACGGACACCGGGTTGGCGACTTTCTGGGAGAGCGCGATGCGCAGGTTCGTAATGGGACGTCCCGCAACCGTGAACTCCGTCGTTCCCTGCAGAACCACCCCGCCCGCGTCCGCCACATTCCGCGCGAGGGTGATTACTCCAAGGCCAGGCTGCCTCACCGCGGTGACCTGAAGGGAGTACGTGCCGTCCGGCAGCATCGCCTGCACTGTTCGCGTGTCGGCCTCATATTGCGCCGGATAGGACAACGAATGACCCTGCGTGTCCAACAATGATGCTCCGTAATCGACGAGAGACTTTTCGGCGCCTTTCGCGGGGGACAGGGTAGCGCGCACCAGGTGAAATGGCTCGAGCTTCAGGGTGAGGTTCGCCTGCGCCGTCTCACCGCTGCGCAAATGAATTCGCGCGGCTCCTGAAAAGTCGCGCGCGTCGGGATAGAACGTTGCTGCGTACCCGCTCCATGCGACCCTTCCTTCGCTGTCTTGTGCAACCATGCTGCTGGCATTGTCGCTGTCCCTGGCTGACTCGGTCGCGATTGCGTAGTCGCCGTCGTCGAGTCCCGCGAAACGGTAGGCGCCGTCGCTGTTTGTCCTGGCGTTCGCAACCATCCGCCAGATCGCGTGTCCGCCCTGGAGCATACGCCGTAATAGCGAAACGCCGATGCCTTGCGCCGGGTCACCTGTGGACAGATCGATGTGGCCATGGATGACGCTCGTCGGCGTCATCGCGAAGGAGATGCCGGGCATGTTCTCTGACACAAAAACGTTGTGTGTGACACCGTTGGTGTTCTCAAGGAGAGTTCCTGAGCCGGAAGGGTTGGGGGCAAGATCGTGGAAGCCGGGCTTGGTGAGTTGAAAGATGTGGGGCCCCGAGCCGGGCACCGTCAACGCGAACTTTCCATCGCCGTCGGTCAATGCGCCGGGGCCGGTTTCACCGCCGACCTGGATAAGCGTGCGCGGAAGCGGTTCGCCGGACGCCGCGTTCTTCACAACCCCATGCACGACGACGAGTGGTCCGGCGGGAATCGGCTGCGGCGCGGCAGTCGAACTATCCAGCGCTGGAACCGCTGAATCTCCTGGGGCGGGGGGCTCCGGAACATTTTGGCTGTTGGCGGCCTTCGTAATCATTGCAAGTGCCAGCAGAAGATGAGACGGACGAAGGCATCTCGTGAACAATTTCCGCGCCTCCGTGTAGAGAGGGGCTGCGTGCAGGCGTATTCGCGCTTCAGCGCGACCTTTGCGAGGTTCGAAAGCCACCCCTTATTGTGACGGGTTGCGGGGCGGAAGGGAATCCGGCGGCACGGGAAAATCAATCTTCGTGCAGGTACCAGGGAATGTTGATAACGATGATGCGGCGGTTGCCCTTGAGCAACAGAATGACCTTCAGCAGGTCGGCACGGCGGTTGTGCAGGAGATTTTCCCACCAGTGGCGGACGACCAACTCAGGGACGAGAACGCAAACCTTTTTGAATTTGGTTTCCCGCTCAACGCTCAGGACGTAATCCACGACCGGTTGGAGCACGTAGCGGTAAGGCGAAGTGAGCGTGACGAGTTTAGGCACGTAATGACCGGCGTTGCGGAGCGGTTTGGCAATCTTCGCTTCCCATTCGTCGCAGAATTTGTCGGGCTGATCGGCAATCTGAACGTGGACGCAGCGGATATCGTCGGACAATGAAAGCGCGAAGCAGAGTGCCTTTTCGGATATACGGCTCCATCGGTCAACAGGGAGGACCATGATCGGCCTGGTGAATTCAGCGGGGGAGATCGGGCGGTCAAGATCGATTTCGCGCGCAACGTGCCGGTAGTGCCTGTTGACTGCGCGCATCAAGAGGATCATGAGGGCGACGAGCAGCGCAGTGATCCACGCGCCCTCAGTAAATTTGGTGACCAGGACGACAATGGTCGTGATGCCGGTGGCGACGGCGCCCAGACCGTTTACGAACATGCGCAGAGCGCTGCCGCCATGCCGCTTCCAATGCATCACCATGCCGGCCTGCGAAAGCGTAAAGGCCATGAAGGCGCCGATCGCATACAGCGGAATCAGGTGGTCGGTAACGCCCCGGAATACGATCAGCAGGATGGCCGTGAGCGCTACCAGAACGTAAATACCCCATGAATAGAGCAGGCGCCGGCCACGCAGCAGGAAGACGTGGGGCATGTAGTTGTTCAAGGCGATGGCGCGGGTGAGACGCGGGAAATCGGCGAACGCGGTGTTGGCCGACAGCGCCAGGACTAGAAGGACGGAGCTGAGCGTGAGGTAGTAAAACCAGCCGTGCCCCATGACGGCGCGGGTCAGCATGGAGAGCACGCTCTCGTAGTGCGGGCTTTCGGGATTGGTGGCCGCAATGTGATATGCGCGGCACAACACCGCGATACCGGCGAGCAGAATCGCAAGCAAAACAATGATGATGGTGAGGGTGATCTTCGCGTTCTTGCGTGTGGGATCGCGGAATGCCATCACACCATTGCTCACCGCTTCGACACCTGTCATGGCGGTGCAACCGGAGGAGAAGACTTTGAGCAGGATCCACCAGCTGACCATTGTGATGGTCGCGGAGGGAACCGGTGGAAGCGGGGTGAGCGGGTGGGGATGCCCGCCCGACTGCAGGGCGTGCGCGACGCCGACGAGGATAACGATAAGCAGCGTACCGGTGAACAGGTAGGTCGGAATCATGAACACGACGCCGGTGTCATGGACGCCGCGCATGTTCACCAGGGTGAGGATTAACAGGACAGTGAGGCACAACTCCAAAGTATGCGGCTGCAGGGTCGGCAATGCGGAGATCAGCGCGCCCACGCCAGCCGAAATACCCACGGCGGCAGTGAGAATGTAGTCGATCATCAGCGCCGCGGCGGCCAGCAGGCCTGAATTCGTGCCCAGGTTCTCGGTCGCCACTGTGTACGACCCGCCGCCCTGCGGATACGCCTCGATGGTTTGCCGATAGCTGAAGTACACAATGATCAGCAGGATGATGATGGCCGCGCTGATGGGCACGATGTAGTGAACGCCGGCCAGCCCAAGCGGGATCAGCAACGTAAGCGCGGCCTCAGGTCCGTATGCGGCCGAACTCAGAGCGTCCAGGCCAAAGATGGGAATGCCCGCGATGGGGCCAATGTGCTCCGCGCGCTCCTCGCTTGTGGCGAGGGGACGCCCGAAGAGAAGATTCAGGATGTCACCGGAGAGTGCCATATGCGCTTAGATGTTGTGCTGCCGATGAAATGGGAGGGGAATGCCGTCCCCGGAATTCTCTCATGCACCGGGGCCAGAAGGCATGAAGATGAGGAGCACCTCGCTTGCACCGCGAGATCGATGCAGCGTTCGTTTCCGCATGAGCAGCGCGTGCGCGGTGTCGCTTGCGACGCCGGGGAGGGTCTGCTATGGTTCGGTGGGACCGATATCAGCCGCTCCGCCAACAATGCCCGCCTACGCGTGTTGCTTGTCAGCGTGGATGCCGGATTGAACCGTTCGATGCCGCCAAGGGGGAAGCCGTTTTGAAATATGTTGGCCTGCTGTTTTTTGGGATCATGTCCGCTGCCGCCTCTTCTCAGCAGTACACGCGGGGACTCGGTGTTTACCCCGGCGATCCGCAGCAATATGACGGCCCGACGCTCGCCGTAGACGCAATCACATATCGCAACCTTGCCCTGCATCGTCCCGCGTACCAGTCCAGCGCCTACGACTACAACCTGACCGCACAACTTGTGACTGACGGCATCAGGGAGCGCGACCTCCCGCGGTGGGTTGTGACCTCGACGAGCGATCAGGGTGAGCTGAGTAAGACCGAGCGCGCCGTCTTTATCGACGGTAATGTTGTTTCAGCCGTCAACGTGAAGGGCGATCGTCCGTGGGTTGAGCTGGATATGGAAGGCAGCGGCCTGCCTCCGCAAATCGATCACATCGATGTGTCTCTGCGCAAGATTGACGCGCCTCTGCCAGCGGGTGGATGGAGCATCGTTGTCTCCGGCTCGGATGATCGCGCCACCTGGAAAGAAGTTGGACGTTACGCCGGGACGAGCTTTCCCGGCGCGCACGAGTCCGGGCCCGGATTCACGGCGCCCATTCAGCTTCCGGAGCCGGTGAACTACCGCTCGTATCGCGTGGAGTTCTCCGGGGAAGGCGTAGTCACGTGGCCCGTTGCAGAGGTGGCGCTCGCTAATCAAGGTCGCGAGGTCCATGTCGCTGGGCCGGAAGTCTTCTCGAGCGCGTGGATGAGCGCGGGTAGCGGCGAGGAGTGGATTTCAATCGACCTGGGAGCGCGCTGCACATTCGATCGAGTTGCGCTCGCCTGGATTCGCCGCGCGGCCGCTGGGTCCATTCAGACATCCGACGACGGCGCGCAGTGGCAGACCGTTCAGTCGCTCCCCGATTCCAGCGGATTGGACGACGACATCCATCTCGCCAAGACGGCGCACGCCCGCTGGGTGCACATTTTGATGACGCAACCGGCGGAGCCCGACGCGCGTTACATCCTGAGTGAAGTGGAAGTCTACGGACGCGGCGGCCCGGTGCCGATGCCGAAGCCTGCAGCAACTCCGCAGGCGGGCGGAGCGCTGAGGCTCTCAAGAGGGAAGTGGCGCGTCCAGCGTGCGTCACTTGTTCAGGCTGATGGCGAACAGCTTTCCGGGCCCGGATTCGTCGACAAGGATTGGATGATTGCGACGGTGCCCGGCACGGTACTCACCAGCTACCTCAACGATGGAGCCATCGCCGATCCGAACTTCGCCGACAACCAGTACGCGGTCTCCGACTCGTTCTTCTGTGCGGACTTCTGGTACCGCGATGAGTTCGTCGTGCCGCCCTCGAAAATAGCAGGGCAGCACACGTGGCTCAACTTCGACGGCATTAACTGGAAGGCCGAGGTCTACCTGAATGGGCAGCACGTGGGCCGCATTGACGGCGGATTCATGCGCGGGCGCTTTGACGTCACCGCGCTCGTGCACCCAGGTTCGGTGAACGCACTTGCCGTGCGCATCATCCGCAATGCCACCCCTGGCGGAACAAAAGACAAAGGAGGCGACACCGTGAACGGCGGGGCGCTGGGCCGCGACAACCCGACCTATCATGCGTCTGCTGGTTGGGACTGGATGTCGACGATTCGTGGCCGCAATGATGGGATATGGGATAACGTGACGCTCACCACCAGCGGTGCAGTCACGATTGAGAATCCGCTGGTGAGCAGCACGCTTCCACTGCCGGATACTTCGAGCGCTGACGTCTCCATCCAGACCACGTTGCGCAACCAGGAGGCGCATTCAGTTACCGGAACGCTACGCGCAATGTTTGGAACCATCGCAGTCGAGGCGGAGGTTACGCTTGATCCCTCGTCCACAAAGACGGTAACATTCGCGCCTGCCGCGCAGCCCGCGCTGCACATCGAGCATCCCAAGCTGTGGTGGCCGGTGGGCTACGGCGATCCCAGTCTTTACCCGGTGACAATCAGCTTCACCGCGAACGGCAAGATAACGGACACCACCTCGTTCCGCATCGGCATTCGCCAGTTCACTTATTCAGAGGACGGCGCCGTATTGAAAATATGGATCAACGGGCGTCGCTTTATTGCAAGGGGTGGCAACTGGGGATTTCCGGAGTCAATGCTGCGTTATCGCGCCCGCGAATACGAGACGGCGATGCGCTTCCATCGCGACGAGCACTTCAACATGGTCCGCAACTGGGTCGGCCAGACTGGAGACGAGGCTCTGTACGATGCGGCCGATCGCTTCGGCATCGTAGTCTGGCAGGACTTCTGGCTTGCTAACCCGTGGGACGGTCCAAACCCTGATGACAACGACCTGTTCCTGACCAATGCGCGCGACTACCTGCTGCGCATTCGCAATCACGCCTCCCTGGGG
>WNGK01003879.1_pt1 | contig 16115 bp, 10 predicted proteins | sample 5400601 | NCBI WGS metagenome assembly WNGK01 (sample SAMN13153376, study PRJNA577476) | soil metagenome | isolation source: 60 cm soil or saprolite under Garry oak tree replicate 1 | place: USA:California | collected 2016-06-15
CGCGTCTTCCAGGAGACTGCTTTGCGGGTGCTGAAACGTCTTGTTGCTCAACCGATCATACAAAAATCAGAAATGATCTTACGCCAGGACCCTTCTGCCACAGCATGGTCTCGGCAGTATCAGGCAGAGGACCTCAATCTCTTGTTCCAACTCTCGCGCACAGATAATAACAAGATGAAATTGATCGGTTTTTTTGAAAGCTTTAGCAGCATAGAACAATTCAAAGCTCTGGAAGGCGTGGTAGCAGACCTCTACCACACATCTGCTTTGCCTCTCAATGAGAGAGGGCAATTTGATAAGTCCACTGAGGAACCTGTTATGTCTACTATAGTGGATGATCTGGGGAGCTTCGCCTTCTCCCCTATCCTGCCAGGGAACTATATCGCTATCATTCACTTACCCGATATCGAGCTTGTCGTGGAAGGATTGTACATAGAGTAGCGTTATCGATCCTATACTCTTTGTCCTGATGTACTTGTAAAAGGAAAAGCGACGTAAATTTTAGCAGGTGCGCACATCTAGAAACAGCGTTATCTACGTCTCTGGGGAGGCTTACCATTGCCGAAACTACAGATGGATGAACAACAATTCCTACAAACCCTGCGTGATTTTAGTCTCGAAGAGGGCAAAACATACATTCAAGAGCATATTGCGAACCTAAGTGATTCTGCTGCTATCTCTGCATTGCTTGAACATGAAGCGCTGAATCAGCTCTACACTGACCCCTCCGTCTCTCTTAAGATTGCCGAACTGCTTATTTTCTTTGGTGAATATGTGCAGCACAAACTTTCTCATGCACTTGGCCTTAAGGCAAAAGGGGATGTTTTGAAACAGATTGGAATGCATAAAGCTGCAATGGATTGCTTAGATGCTGCTGGTAAAGAATTCTTATTACTGGGAGATGAAGGAAACTGGGGCCGTAGTCGCGTGAGTTGGATCGTATCTTGTGCCTGGCTTGGAGATGTTGAGCAAGCATTACAAGAAGCTGAGCATGCCCGTGATACTTTTGTGCGTCTCGGTGAACCATACTGGGCCTGTGTTATCGATCACAATACGGCATTAATTTATAAACAGGTAGGCCGCTATGAAGAAGCTCTCGAACTATATGAAAGGATGCTAGCAATCTATCCTGGCTTGAAGGATCAAGGAGAGGTCTTTATCAAGCGTGCTATAGCTCTGGCAAAAGTGAGTTATTCGATAACTTTAACCTGGGTTGGTGAGTTTGAACAGGCATATCAACTTGAACAGGAGGCACAGGCCGCCTTTAGCCTGCTCGGAGAGACCAGCATGTTTATTAACTCAGAAATTAATCTGGCAAATCTCGACTATACTCTAGGTTATTATGGTTCCGCGCTACGACGATATTATCAAGCAAGAGATGGTCTTATAGAAAACAACATTGATGCAGCGTTGTTACTCGCAGAAATTAACCTCTGGATGGCCAAGTGCCTGGTAAAACTTAACAGGACAGAGGAAGCGTCCGTGTTGGCAAGTAGTGCGGTTGAAATGTATAGACAAACAGGTATCTCTTTGAGTACAGGAGATGCACTACGAGAATATGCGACAACGCTTATTGCTGCCGGACGATTGAAAGAAGCGATGTCATCTCTTGATGAAGCTCGAATACTTTTCGAAACTGGTGGCTTTGATCATCATGCTTCTGCTGCGCGGCTTCAACAGGCTGAACTTCTCCTAGAACTACAGGATTTTGGGAAGGCGTATGACAAGGCCCGTGCTATTAAGAACTATTTTGATGCAAAAGGATTGATAGCACGTTCCGTTCGTGCCAGTCTGGTAATGATAAGTGCGCTTGTCGAAGAAGCGCACAAGATTGATTTAAACCAGGAGCAAGAACAGCAAACAGCACTTGTACACGAAGCCTTAGCGATATGCAAGCAAAATGCTTTACTGGCCCGTCGGCATAATCTGCAAGAAGAGGTATATAAAATTCATTACCTCCTGGGAAAGTTACATGCGCTTCAAGGAAATCTCGTTGAAACAAGTAAACACTATGAGGCAGCTATAGTTCAAATTGAACGTATTCTGGATGACCTTGCCTACGATTTATCGCCTTCATTCTTGCGCACTACGTGGGCTGTCTATGAAGATATGATAGCTCTTTGCCTTGAGCAGTCTCAATTTGAGCACGCTTTTGCTTATCTTGAACAAGCTCGTTCAATGTCTTTACGACAACATCTGAACAAATCAAAAGTTTTGCAAGATAAGAAAGAAACCGGTAATGACACCTTTGTATTAGCAAACAGAGCGTTGCTATTGCGGACACAACAAGAATTAGAACGCTGGCAAGAAAAGTATCGTGACTACAGTGTTCTTCTAAAGAACATTGATACACTGGCATCACCTGATGTAGACAGAGCAGTTATCCAATATGAATTGAAACGCTGTGAGGAGAAAATCAGTGAATTGTTTGAGCGTCTACATCTTTATCAAGTAGCTACTTCAGCTATAACTTCTCCAAAGAGACGGACAAAGCGCGGCAGAAAATCGGTTGACTCCGCCGCATTACGTCAGCATCTTGCACCGGATCAGCTTTTGTTAGCTTTTTGCCTCTGCAAAGGCAAACTAGTCATCTTCGCTTTGACGGCCGAAGGTTTGACCACGCATGAAATAGTTGATGGATTGGCACAACTAGACTATTTGTTACCAATTCTTCATGTTCGTATACTCTCTTCTATGCAATTCAACCAGCAAGAAGTTGTGCGTCGTCTTCTACAAAAACTTTATGATCTCTTAATTGCTCCTATTGCTGCCCTATTGCCTCCTCCATCTGGTTCCTTAACTATTGTTCCTTACGGGCCGCTGCATAAAATGCCATTTCATGCGCTCTATGATGGTTCACAGTTTCTGATCGAAAAGTTGCAGATCAACTACCTGCCAACGAGCAACATACTTACATGGTTACAAAATAGTAATGGAGAAAGGGATCAGTATAGCATTGCTGGTACAGGAGCCGTTGGGAAACCGCTCATACTGGGCTATTCGGGTAACGGAGAATTACAATACGCACTTGAAGAAGTAAAATCAGTAGCGCAAATGCTTGGTGGAAATTGTTATCTGGAAGATGATGCGACTATTGCAAAACTGGTAGAGCTTGCTCCAGGAAGTCCCATTATCCACGTCGCGACGCATGGTACTATCAGGTGGGATGCCCCTAACTTCTCTTCTGTACTGCTTGCCGATGGACGACTCAATGCTATTGACGCTTTCAACCTGGACCTCCGTGCTTGTGAGCTGGTCACCCTTAGCGGCTGTGAAACTGGCCTGGCGCAGATCGGCGGTGGCGATGAACAGTTAGGGCTTGGACGCGCCTTTCTCGCTGCCGGAACCCCTTCATTGCTAATGAGCCTCTGGCCCGTAGAGGATAGTTCGACAAATGAATTAATGCAACTGTTTTATCAGCACCTGTTACAAGGAGAGAGCAAGGCACAGGCCCTGCGTCTCGCGCAATGCAATCTTTTGCAGCAAATAGCATCAGCACATAACTCTCCATATTTCTGGGCCTCATTTCGTCTCGTTGGTGACGCTGGCCCTTTAAGATATCCATCTAAAATACAAATGACTTGCAAAAAAAATGATTCACAACGTCTACCTGACTGAAATTGATCAATGGCCATCTATAAATATGCCTTACATAAAGGCATGGAGGAGAAAATGGAAGCAATGCAAAACCCTATGGAGCCTGCAAAGGAAGAGACAGATACTGTTATCTTCTGGCATAAGAATCAGGTTGCCTTTACCTTTCGCTCACCTCTAAATCCTGGTGAGGGAAAACAACGTGTCATCGATAAACTTCCCCTTGACCAGCTCAACAATTTTCTTCGTGAGCAGCTTCAAGTTACGCTGCGGTCTTTTGGGCCCAATGATGTCCCACGCCCCAAAGGTGAAGAAGACGGGCATACGGATAACGGCTATCAAAGCGATGATCTGAGAAATCCACGCGCCAAGTATCTGTTTCCATCACTGGAAGATCAGGGCAGTGTGCTTATCGGTTTCTTTCATATCGTGCCTGCCGTTGCCAACGGAGATCGTACTCTCGATATAGTCAATCGCATCGATCATACTAAATTCATTGAAGGTATACAGGTTTCCGCTATGCCTAACTGGCTTGGTGCCTGCACCGGTGATGTATCACACGGATGTCCACTAACACCTCCTGTTGCGGTTGATGCAAACGACGTTTGTGCAGCCTCTCCTGGTCGCTGGCCTATCACTGTCTTGCAGCTTCCTGCTGAGCTACAACAGGCGAATGGTCAGGGGGTAACCGTGCTTGTATTTGATACGGCCCCTGAACCAGCCGTTATTGCTGAGGCATTGAGTAAAGTCACAGGGGAGACCAACGAGCTGCTACAAGATATGGCGACGAGCATAGTAGAAATACAGTCACCATTTATTCCCAAACCGCCAGCTATGAATATTGCTACACCGCCAAGCATCAGCGTCTATCATCAGTGGTTACCAGGTGACGATGACCCGGTTGGGAAAAATCAACCTAAGACAGGTAAGGATATTGATGGCAATCTGATTGGCTATCCGATAGCGGATCACGGCCTCTTCGTGGCAGGCATCATACGTACGCTTGCTCCTGCCGCGAACATTGAATGCATTCGCATTCTCAATGACTTCGGTGTGGGCGATACCACCGCGCTTACACAGATGTTAGAGACTATCGTGAATCATGTGGGAACTGATTTACACCTACCACTCATCATTAACATGAGCATGGTGGTGACGCCCTATGACGAGGAACTACGAAATTTTGGACTAGATAGCGATTTAGCCTCCTCCGTGCGAGACGGATTGCGGCACCCACTTCAGGTGCTGGCGAATCTTGGCGTTCTTGTGGTTACTTCTGCGGGTAATGACTCAGACCCACGCAGTAATGATATGCGTGGTATGGCAATGGCAGGTGTAACGCGTCTTGGGCCGCGCTATCCCGCGGCTTTTGCCGATACTATCCCGCAAGTCATTCCAGTTGGTGCGATAGATGGAAATGGACAACCTGCTTCCTACAGCGACTATCCTGGTGCAAATGGTGTGGCAACATATGGTGGAGGGTTGTTGATGCGCGATGTGGCTAATCCACAGCCTGGCCCCACACGTGCTATGGAGCCTATTGATAGCTTGCGCGGTGTCTACACGACACCATACTACCCCGCTCTTTCTAAAGACGATATAAATACGTCTGTAAAAGAGCCTGTAAAGTTCGAATACCCAGAAGTAGACGCTCCTAATGACCATGCCTGGGCACACTGGTCGGGAACGTCGTTTGCTACTCCCATCATCGCCGGTCTAACCGCTCTTGTTTTGCAAGCCAAGGCCCCTGCCAGTGCTAGTGTACGGCAAGCAGTCATTGATATTGCTGGCTCAAATACGGTATCCTGGTCAGGTCTCAACCCTGTTGTATCAGGGCCTGTGATTTATGCCCAGCAGTGTGCGTCAGAGACACCACCAATGCAGTAAACAGGCAAAGGCGAATATATGAAATCTTCAGTGGGGACGAGGAAACCTGGTAGGTTCCTTTGTTGGTGACAGTAGAGCTTGTGAATGTAGTTTGGAAGGAGAGGAATAGGAATTATTCCTCTCGGTCATCGTGTTCCAGATGTGTCAAGTGCTCAAGTAAGGGCAAATAAGGGGCTATTGGCGCGCCAATGCCTCTCTCGCCATTGAGTTTAGTGAACTAACAAGCGAGTTTTTTAGTAAATAATCGCATGGGACAAACGAGGAGAAAACATCATGACAACTCAGGCAGACACACAAGACGTATTTCCTGGATGGCTGTGCTGGCTACTTCGAATATCCGTTCTTGAATTAGTAGTGGGGGCATGGAACAGAGAAATAGATGAGACAGAAAAAGTGGTCGATGGTGTCTGCCTGTCACGCTGGTTTGCTTGCAGATAATCAGACTCCCGTCGGTTCCGGTCGATTATTTATATAATTAATGTGAGTTTTTCCTTTTGCCCGCCGCCGTTCTGCAAACGGTACAGCCATTGGACATGGTGGATAAATCGACCGGCCCTTTACAAACCCAGATCGGGCCGGTTTTTTGTCATGAGGCAGTCCTGACAGGCCTTCTCTTCCCGGAGCGAGGCTCCATCCGAGTGCTTCTGCTAGCACCTTCACCAATCTCCCCGTGACATGACCCTGCATCCACATCTGGCTTTAGTGTCTCTCAAGCGGAAACCTTTGGCAAGGGGCAAGTGAGCACCTCGCGCGCCGTCCATCGTCGGGTGGTTCTTCCTGCTGCCATGGCAGGAGTACGTTGCCGGTAGCGTTGCGCCAGAAGATTGCCACCTCACTCTCGTGGCTGCACGAGAGCTACTCGCAGCAATTCGTGAGGATGCACAAAATGATAATACGCTCGCCACCATTCCAGATGAGCGAACAGGTGAGGGGCAGGCTTCGCCGTAGCCCAGGTTCGACGAGCCAGTGCTGCCACCCCATGACGGACCGTCAGATTCACCCGCTCAATAAAGGCGATGTTCAATCTCCCAGAAAAGCCCAATTCCCGTAAGGCGGCTGTGAGAGCTGCCTCTGTCCCTAGACGCATCACGTGTATGACGCGCGTCAGCTTGCGCCGCCGGTAGCATTTTTCACCTGGCCGTAGATCAGGCCCGCAGCCACCTGCCATCGGCGTACGTTGTGCCCTCGACATCTCTCTTCCCGCTATGTCCCAAAATGAGCCGTGAGAGCATAGAAGGAGAGATTGAGCCCGTCACTCGTAAAGAGTGGGAGACAGCCAGTGGCCAAGCTCAGCCGCAGAGCGTGGATGAGCCGATGCGCCATATGCTGCGTGCGGGGACCCAACTGGAGGACGGGAAGAAGCTTGGTGCAGGGATCGATGGCCAGCCAGAGAAAGACGCACTGGTTTGGCACAGCGGAGGCGGGTGCACAGTTCGTCCAACTTGAGGTGCGGGAGGTGGAAATGGAAGAAGAAGTGCTCGTGTAGAGCGTGCGCGTGTACACCTGCACGAGTGAGCCATGTGGTGATTGTGGCCTGACGATAGCCGAAGACCCGTTCGGCGGAGGAAGGATCTATCCCTTCAGCCAGGGCAGAGAGCACAATGGCGATCTGCTGCGAGGGGGGTTTCAGACGATACAAGGGCGTGTTCCGCCTGCAAGTGAACGTGGAGTGGCAAGCAGAACCTCGAAACGTCTGGATCTGCTCAGCACGCCCATGCTTGCCGTCCCCGACACGCGCCTGGAGGTGAGCGTCTGTGATACCAAAGGACGGGCACTGCTGCTTCGGACCGGCAAAGCCCTCGCTGGGGATCCGCTTGGGGGCTTCCCGTCGGCTTTTCACCTCAGGCCAGGGACGCACAGGCGCGGGCACTGACCCTCCAGCCGACGAAGCAGGGGAGGCGAGACGACAGGAAGGCCGTCAAGTGGGGATGTAGCTTGAGCAGACAGTGGACTGGGCTGCGCCTGGATGCAAGTGCTCAGTGGGAAGGGTGAAGAGGCAGCCAGCCAAGACGCCAAAGCAGCGCCAGAGAAAGGAGAAGGCCGACGACGAGCAAGAACAAGAAGACAGGGAAGGTCATACCATCCTCGCCGCTTGAAAGGAGAAAAAGAGAGCGCTTCCTGATGAGAAGGAGCGTCGGAAGGGACGGTCAAGCGGATAGGAGGGATGGTTGAATTCTCCACCACCCAGAGAGGGAGTACCGACTCTTTCTCTCCTTTCAGTATCTCATATTCTCACTTTGGTCTTTCTGAGAATTCGCCAACACTATCTTAGTGGAGTCCTACCTAATATACAAATGCAGAGTATCTAAGATATAATGCATGGGTTAAGAACAATCCCTTACGTCATTTCTTATGCATAAGTGGCCTGTATTGCTACTTTTTGTTGTGTTTATGAGAGTGGTGAGCATTCCTACATAATCATAGGAGACAGTCAAATGGGAGTGCCCAAGCGCCTTGCTCTTGTCGTTGGAGTGAACGGACAGACTGTACCGGGTCGAAATGCCCTCAAGTACGCAGTGCATGACGCACAGGAGATGGCAAAGACCTTACAAGAAGATTACTGTGGGTTTGAACTCTTTCGTCCTGATCTACTCCTTGAAGAGCAGGCGACCACAGCACAAGTTAGGTATTCTGTCTTAGACCTGATTGACAAACTCCAGGATGGCGACTTTGGACTCTTCTTTTTCAGCGGCCACGCAGAAGCCGTACCGATTGACGCGGGTATGGATGATGTATATCTGGTCACGCATGATTTCAACGTGGCCCACGTTAAACATGACAAAAATGCTCATCTGTCGCTGCGTTGGCTCCGCCAAGTCCTTTATGAACATAAGAAAGCAGGCAGTATTCTTATTATTCTGGATTGCTGTTATGCAGGTAAATTCGGAGATACTGCTTCAGACCTCTACTTGGAAGAATTACAACAGCGCCTGAACTACTACTTCGATAGCCCAAGTGCGCAGAGTCCATCTCGTCCTGGAGGAGTGCGTTTGGCTCTAACAGCCACAGGATCCAGTACTGCCAAAGAAGAGAATGGACATGGTTTGCTAACAGGCTATATCTTGACTGCATTGAGAGGCAAATGTGAACAAGCGGTCAATGAGCAGGGACAAGTCACATTCCACAGCCTTTCCGACTATCTAGATACTATTATGTCTCCTGACCAGCAACCGCACTCCTTTGGTGCCAGCAGCCGATTGATCTTGGCGACGCATACACATCTCTCTGCCCAAGCACAACGTGAACGTGAGCAAGCAACACAACGTGCAGAACGTGAACAGTTGCTTCGCTTTATGTTTGCTGACCACAGTGGCTTCCTGCATGACCGACTGGAAAGCTTTGTAGGGCGCGAAAATGAACTGACGGAAGTACTTCAACGCATTGATGCACTTTTACCTACTGGGGGCTACCTAACAATCACCGGCCAGGCAGGCCAGGGAAAAAGTAGCATGATCGCCAAACTTGTTGATTACGCTGCCAGAGAACAACATAGCTTTGATCGGGTTGCCTTCCACTTTATCCCACTCACACCACCTCCTGATTATCAAGTTGCTCTCCTGCGCAATCTTATGTCTCGTCTCATTCTCAAGTACGAACTCTCGGAACTTTTCCTGGCAAGCGAAAGTCGTGCCGCCCTCAGCGAGGGATTTCCTAGGGTACTCAAAGAGGTTGCTGTTAAAAGTGGGAAAGAAATTATCTTTATCGATGGGCTAGACCAACTTCAGGCCGATCAGCAAACGGGACAGCGTGATCTCAGTTTCTTGCCACAAGGTCCTGGCAATCCGCCGCAAGGAATCGTGTTCGTCCTTGGAACACGACCAAACGATACGTTACGTCCACTTGAATTACTTAAACCGTACCAAGAGTATGAGCTGCCGCATTTGAGCCGCGATGATTTCGATTACATCTTGCAACATCGGGGAGTAATTCTAGAGCATACACTTGCTGATAGATTCCACGAATCATTGGACAAAAACGCCCTCTATCTTGATCTGGTCGCGAAAGAATTGGCGGTGCGGCATGATATTACCAATCAGGAAGTAGAGAAGATTGTCCAACAGATTGCCGATGATCCAGAAAACTTGTTTTCTTTGACCATTGATCGCCTACGGCGGCAAGAAACATTATGGATAGGGGTAATCAAACCAGTGCTGGGTCTGTTGTTAGTGAGCAATGAACCTTTGATTCGTGAGCATCTCAAGAGTTTGCTCAATCTCGATTCCACAAAGAAAATTGATGGTGAGCAACTGAATCGAGGATTAGAACGGCTGGGAGGTCTTATCGTTATCGACGACAAACATCGTTATAGTCTATTTCACCTCAAATTCCGTGAATACCTGCATCAGGATTCACAGCGACCTAATAAAAAATACATCTTTGACGGAGAAGATGAACAACACTTGATTAGGCGCTTTATTGCATGGTGTGAGCAAGGTGGCATTGCTCATATTTGGGATGACACCAGATCCGATTTTATCGAACAAGGACGGCGCTGTTATGCGCGTCTCCATTACATTACCCACCTTTATCGTGCAGATGACTGGAACAAGTTATTCGGTGCACTGGATGAGAGTAGTTATGGTAAAGCCAAAGTACAATATGATACCAGCACGCGGACCTATGCGCTCGATCTGAATCTAGGCCGTTTGGCTACGGTTTCAGCGAACTGGAATCGAAATAAAAAGTTCCAGTATCTTCCTCGCCTCTGGCAATATACACTATTGTATTGTACCTTAACCACTCGTGCTGATAGCTATCCAGCCATAATCTTCCGATTAATGCCGCTTCTAAAACAAGAAGCAAAAGCTCTAGGACTTGCTGAACTTCTCACTGATCCCGCTCGCAAAGCACAAGTCTTTCTTTTCATCACCAGCTATATGTTGATGCAGCCTGGTCGAGAACTTGAAGCGGCACAACTGCTCTTTCGTACCGAGCAAATGATTATTTCCATTTCAAACATGAAAAGCAAAGTTGAGAAATTGACTGAGCTTGGGAGGGAACTAGCTCAAGCTCAGCGATGGCAGCAGGCCGAACGAGTCTTCCTCTCTCTTCCTGTCGAGTGGCGTAAAGTTGAGGCGTTGACTGAGCTTGGGAGGACATTGATCCAGGCACAACAATGGCAGGAGGCTGAACGTGTGATAAGTTCTCTTTCTGACAACAAGTATAAAGTTAGGGAGCTAATATGCCTTGGAATAGCCCTGGCTCAGGAACAGAACCAGCAAGAGGCTAAGCGGATTTGGAAGCAGGCAAAGCGAGTGATCCATACTCTCTCCGACGAAGGGAGCAAAGTTGAGGCGTTGACTGAGCTTGGGAGGGTGCTAGCACAGGCTCAACTCTGGCAGGAAGCTGAGCAGATTTGGCAGGAGACCGAGCGGATGATCTATACCCTCCCTGATAAGCAGAGCAAAGAAATCTCATTTACACATCTCGGAGCAGCGCTAGCACAGGCTCAACTCTGGCATGAGGCCGAACGAGTGATCCACTTAATTACCAACGATGAATACAAAGTTCAAGCGCTAGCTGAGCTAGGAACGGTCCTGACACAGGCTCAACTCTGGCATGAGGCCGAGCGGATTTGGCAGCAAGTTGAGTGGGTATTCGACTCTATTTCTGATGAAGAAAGCAAAGATCGGGCTTTAACTACGCTTGGAGGAGCGCTGGCCAAGGCTCAACTCTGGCATGAGGCCGAACGAGTGATCAGCTCTATTTTTGATGAAGAAAGCAAAGATCGGGCGATGACTGATCTCGCAATACAGCTAACCCACGCACAATTCTGGCAGGAGGCTGAGCAAGTGATCTACTCTCTCTCCTACAAACAAAGCGAAATCAAAGCTATGGAAGAGCTTAGAAGAACGTTAGCCCAGGTACAAGAATGGCAGGAGGCCGAGCGCGTAATCCACTCTATTCCCGATAAATGGCGTAAAGTTGAGGCGTTAACTGAGCTTGGATTGGCACTATTCCAGGCTCAACATTGGCAGAATGCCAAACGAATTTGGCAGGAGACCGAACGCGTGATCTATACTCTCTCTGATGAAGAGAGCAAGGTTATGGCGTTGACCAAGCTTGGGTTGGCACTAGTCCAAGCCCAGTACTGGCAGGAAGCCAACCGGATCTGGCAGGATATCGAGAAAATGATCCTCACTCCATATCGAGAGGAGAACAAAGATGATGCCTTATATGAGCTTGGAACAGCACTGACACAGGCACAACAATGGCGGGAGGCCGAGCGCGTGATCCGCTCTATTTCCAATGAAGAGAACAAGGTTCAAGCTTTGACCGAGCTTGGAAGAGCACTGACACAGGCGCAGCAATGGCAAGAGGCCGAGCGCGTGATCCTATCCCTCCCTAATGGAGAGAACAAAACTGAGGTATTGACTGAACTTTGGAATGCACTTGCCAAAAAACATTACTGGCGGGAGGCCGAGCGTGTGATCCACACTCTTTTTAACGAACAGCAAAGGGCTGAAATTTTATCATATACACCTAACAAATCAGGCGAGGATGATTATGCGGAAAGCCTAATACAGCGGGAATGGCTGCGCGTTACGAGCAGAGACGAAGCACTGACTTTGTTTCCACTTGTCTGTGGTTTGATTCCCAATAATCCAGATATTGGTGTAGAGTTGTTTAATGCTTTTGCCTGGGTAGATAGCTTTTTACGTGGTTAGAGTCGATCTTTCAGGTGATTTGAGAGCTAATACTGGCAGATAGGAAGCAGGTAATGGAACAAAATAGCACTCCGAATTTTTCTCACTCCCCCAAAATGTTGCAGGAATTAATGATAACTCTTGAACTCGTTGCGGGCGAGGATGAAAGTGAGGGTGATCCAGCGTTGGTTCTTGCTGTAGGACGTGATACCGTTATAGCTCTGCAACAAGAGGGTTATATCGTACATCCTGTCTACACAGGGCAAAAAGGAGGCTTTCTCTTTGAAGTCGTTACAGAAGCCATGCAGTTCGTCTGGAATTATCACGAAGAGATAATTGCTGATCTTAGTGGTCTAGTCACGATTTTTGGGACGATTATTCCGATAATAAAAAAAATGTCACAGGCACACGAGCAGGATGTAGGAAAAGAAGAAGGTGTAACAAAACCCATCAAAATCAAGATTGAAATTGATGGCGCTCCAATCATGATCGAAGCTCCTGATATAATGCAGGCTGAGTCCGCGCTAAAACTTGCATATCAGTATCAAAGTGTGCATCCAAACACTGCCTTTCAAGCCACGCCAAATAGCAATATAAAGGTTCAGGAACAAATTCCAGCGCGCAAACGGAGAAAACGCAGGTAGCAATTTATCTATCATAGCTCGCTGATCCTATGAGTGTGTTAACCTCATGAGATTGTGCTGACCATTTGCGTTATCCATTCTAAAATAGAACGGGAGATACTGTTAAATGTCAATGATTCTTACGAAACCTCGCCACGCATGGTGGCCCTTCGCCACTTTTGATGAAACCTGAGCAATGTATTAGAACATCATTTTGCTCAGAGCACAATCCGAGGGCACAGATCATGTTTTGATCACCCCTAGCTCTCCGAATCATCGAAAATGGCGAAGGGCATTTCTAATTATCGCTTAACACGGCTCGTATTAAACGGCGTATCGTTTCTCGCGAGACACCATAATCGGCTGCTATCTTGCGGTAAGACTCATGGTTTTCGACCCGAGCAAGCACAGCCGGCCACTGATCTTCGGGAATGCCGTAGGGAATGTCTTTTGGCCCTGGCCTGCGTTGTGTTTCAATGACAATGGGCGTCTCGATTTCTGAAAGGACGATTTGGAGTTTGCGATAGAGCGTAGATGTGGGTAATTGGAAGAGGTATAAAATTGGCGACAGCGAAGTCGTAGCCCGTCGGTTCCGTAAATACTATTTATAGATTAATCTATAAATAGTATTTTTGTTTGATGCCGCTAGTTAAAATGTTATAAACCTCAGAGAAGAACCTGTTTCTAATTTTGGGTAAAAAGCGAGCTAGAAGAATAAACTGAACAGTATGAAGTTTCTCTACAAGGGAAACAACGCGTACCAACTTTTAACTTTGATGTCACGAAACACGATTTGCCGTACACGCTCGGTAAGTATCTGACCGTTGCGTGACGGGAGTCGCTGCAACGCTTATTTAACATTGAGTTCTTCATCGCTAATTGGCCTCAAAAGCGTTCTAGATCGGCCACTTTCGCCTCAAGTGCCTGGCTCGGAGTTGGCTCGGTGGCGCAAAGGCAGCTTCTCGTCATTAGTCAGTTGCCCTATACTAGTCAGCTTAAATGTCCGACTGTGTGTTCTGCCTCCCATTTCCATCTTCTTTTACTTGTTCTGCTCTAGCACACCGCACTGTTTCGGAGATGTTGACTTTGGCAGTAGAGTGACCATAGGAGCACAATCGAGCTTACGAACTCCTTATTCCATTTTCAGGTTTATAAGATGCCCTCTTTTGATTTTATCTATATAGGATTGCAGCAAAAGCCTATTGTCAACATTCTCAAGGAATAACTGTTTTGTTCCTGAAACCTTAATACCTGCTTCTTGCATGTCCAACGTTTTTCGAGGATTATTTGTAAGAAGGATGATAGATCTAAGCTTTAAGTCTCTTAATATTTCAGCTGCTCTTTTATAACTCCGCGTGTCAATTTCGTAACCAAGTTTGATATATGCTTCTGTCTGGGATAATCCTTCAGCTTTCAACTTAGAACTTGCTAACAAAGCAAGGTGGCCATTTCCCCTTCCTTCTTGAGGAAGCCAAATGACAATTCCTAAACCTGCTTGCTCAATCAATAACTGAGACATTTCCATTTGTTCTCTGCAATCACACTCTATACTGTTAAAAATATGCGCCGAAATGCATTCAGAATGAATACGGCAAAGTACGTTTTCTGTGTTTTCAACTTGGCCCATGATCAATGCCATATATTCATTTTGTCCATCATAATAAAGCACTTCCAAGAAAGTGCCAAACTTTGTTTCTAGAAGACCTTCTGCTAAACGAACAATCATTTTATCCTCCTTTAATGATATTCAGCCAAATATCTTGATCATTGATGTGTATTTGAAGGCATGCAGATGTAACCCGCAGGAGTCTAACCATTTTGTGACTCTATCAGAGGGTCGATAACTTAGATATTATCTGTGATTAATTTTCAGATATCTCTGTCAATTAGAATCATCAATATGAATCTCTTCATTAAAAGTTCCCATTAGAGGCATGGATGTTAATATTTGTTTTGCTGCCATAGTATGGCTACAAGTTTCTCTCTCTTGGAAAAAATCACAAGTACAACTCCATTTGCCATTAGCGTATATAATATAGCGAAGGCCGTGTTGCGATCTCATCTCTAGCTTAATGGATAGTAGCTTAAAGAGATCTGGATGAGTAGCGTAGACACTAGCTTTCTCTTCTTTTCGCTGAAGTTCGCTATCCTTCATTTTAACTCCTTTGGGTTCATTATTCTTACTTACTACTTATCTTGAAGTATATCACAAATATTATGTTACATTTATTTTACGATTAAATCTAGGTAATAATATCTTCAAAGAAAGATCAAAATAGAAATAATCGGTTGCGAGCTAGATTTGCATTCGGCTCTTATGATAAACTAAGCGTAACCTCGTTTGTTGTTCAATATGATTTACAATTTAAAGGATTAGTCCCACTAATAAGGAGTAAACCGTGACTGGGCATATCTTCATTTCTTATGCTAAAGTAGATGGGGAAGAGTTTGCTCGTCGCTTGCATAACGATCTAGAAAGCAACCATGTCAATACTTGGCTTGATGTTCATAATATACCTGATGGCGCAGATTGGGATGCTGAGATTGATAAGGGGTTGCAAGGTGCTCGTGCCTTGGTGGTTATTATGACGCCTGGTGCAAATCTATCTGCACAAGTTAAAAGTGAATGGTATAGTGCCTTGAACCATTATCTGCCACTCATACCGCTTTTAGTAAAAGACTGTCAAGTACCACGCATGCTAAAGGTCTTCCAATACATTGACTTTCGCAATAACTATGATGCTGCCTTTACAAGACTATTCCGACGCTTACAGTTACTTGAGAGGGAGCACCTATATTTTTTACAGATGATTCTGAACGCTTATGAGGAGGCACAGGGCAATGCCAGTATCCCAGAGCGATTCGAATATAAAATTAGTAGCTTGAGGACGATAATTGAAAACTGGGAGGTGCGACATGAATTAGAACTAGGAGACATTCACCTACAGCAGGATCGTGTGGCTAGGGAATTGGAGCAGGAACGTGAAAAACTTTCAAAAGCGCACAAAGAGCCAGTTAATTCTGTCGGCATAAGAGTTATCGGGCAACGTCTTTCAAGTGCAACCGATTATTTTGTAGATCGCGATGTTGAGCGGGCAAAAGTCGAAATGCTTCTAATGAAGCCATTTACACGTATTGTGAGTATAGTTGGACGTGGAGGAATAGGTAAAACAGCCTTAGTGAGCAAAGTTCTGGGAGATTTAGAACTTAACTACAGATCTTACTCTAAGGCATGGTTCAAAGAGAGCAGGAACCAATGTGACAATTGGGGGAAAAGTTGCCAAAAGCATCCCTGAGAGATAAGGTGAAAGCAAGAAAAGCGACACCGCTCTCAGGGAGGAAACATGCACCATTCTAGCACAGC
>WNGK01003880.1_pt1 | contig 16114 bp, 15 predicted proteins | sample 5400601 | NCBI WGS metagenome assembly WNGK01 (sample SAMN13153376, study PRJNA577476) | soil metagenome | isolation source: 60 cm soil or saprolite under Garry oak tree replicate 1 | place: USA:California | collected 2016-06-15
GCTCCCGGGCTTGGTTCCGAGATTGAACGAGTCGTTCGCAATGCGCCCTGTCCGGTGCTTTGTGTGTCGGCGGGTAAGGTAATGACGCCGCTGCCGGCGCGCATCAGAGTGCCGGTGCCGCAGACGTAAAAGCAGGAGGCAGGAAGCAGGAGGCAGACGGCAGGACAGGAGCCGGCTTCCTGCCGTCTGCTACTGACCAGATCCGTTCGGCTCCGAGCCTTTCACTACTTCAAACCCGGCGCTCTTCAACGCTTCAAAGCCACCCAGCACCGCAGCCGCGTTATTGATACCTTTTGTCTTGAGATTAGTCACCGCACCGGCGCTAGTATGTTCGGCCGGTCAAGAACAGTAAGTCACTATCGTCTTGTCACGCGGTAGTTCATCAACATGCGCCAGAATGTCCGCATAGGGAATGAGGCGTGCACCTTTGATATGGCCTTCTTTGTAGGCCGGTTCGGCGCGCACATCGACGAGTATGGCACTGTTGCTCGCGAGTGCGGCTTTCAATTCAGCCGGTGTAATGCGGCGCGCGTTGTCGCCTGGCGCCGGTGGCGAAGCCGGCGCTGAAGCCGAACCCTTGACTCTGGTTAGTTCATTCGAGTTGCAGGCTGCCAACGCCACAACCGCCAGCAACGCTAGCCCGGCTATTGAAATATAAAGACGCATTTACCCCTCCAACGATGATTGATCAGTTACGAAGGAAGTAGCTTGTTACTTGATCGCTCGCGAGTTTGTCAATGCTTCAATTGCTTGTCTCCGTGGGGAAGCCGGCTTTGACCAGCGCGTCATAACCACCAAGCACCGCGGCCGCATTGTCAATTCCTTTTTCTTTGAGTGTCCGCACCGCACCGGCGCTGGTATGTTCCGCCGGTCAAGAACAGTAAGCGACAATCATTCTATCGCGAGGCAGTTCCTTTGACCGCTCTCCAATTTCGCTGAAGGGAATCGACAGCGCGCCTTTGATATGGCTGGCCCTGTAAGCTTCTGCGCTGCGCACATCAACCAACACCGCTTTATTCCTTTTCAATAAATCGCGCACTTCGTCGGGCGTAATGCGGCGCGCATCATCACTTGCCTGTGCCAACGAGGTAGCCGCAGAAGCGCTCGGAGAAATTGCTTTATTGGTAACAATAGAAAAGAGCGCGGCTAACGCCGCAAGCGCGATTAACACTCGAGTCGTTGATAGGTTCATTAAACTCTCCTGCCAATAGAGGCGACTTCGGCCTCAAGTTACTTCTACCACTTTTCGTTGCTGGTCGCAAAATGCCGGAGCTTCCCGGGAGCGCGGACTTCCTTTCCGCCTCTTGCCGGTGACAACAAGCTGCAGGCAAGATGCCCTCGCTCCCGGAGAAAGGAAGTGTCCTGATGTTGTGTTGCTGGTGGTGCATTAGCCCGACCGTCAGGGAGGGCTCAGAGTCGAGTCGCATGAAATGAGCCCTCCCTTACGGTCGGGCTAGTGCCCCGCGAGGTGTAGCATCACAACATTAGGACACGACCCGGCGAACCACTTTCGTATTTCATCAGCGCCCTTGCATGATATAGTTGGCCTTCATCAAAACTAAACCGGAAGCTTGTATGCCTGAGGCGACTCACCAGATTAAGTGGGCGAAGGTTATCGACCACACGCGCTGTATCGGTTGTCATGCGTGCACGACCGCCTGTAAGTCTGAAAACATGGTGCCGCTTTCGGTCACGCGCACGTACGTAAAGCATGTGGACATTGGTGAGTTTCCGCAGACCCGCCGCGCGCATCAGGTGACTCGCTGCAATCAATGCGCCTATGCGCCGTGCGTCACCGCCTGTCCGACCACCGCGATGTTCAAGCGCGCGGACGGCATCGTCGATTTCGACAAATCGATCTGCATCGGCTGCAAAGCATGCATGGCGGCCTGCCCTTACGATGCCATCTTCATCAATCCTGAAGATCACTCGGCAGAGAAATGCAACTTCTGCGCGCACCGGATCGATGTGGGCCTCGAGCCAGCTTGCGTTGTTGTGTGTCCGACGGAAGCGATTCTGGTCGGCGATATGAATGATCACAATTCAAAAGTTGCCCAGATTGTGAATCGGGAACCGGTGTCTGTTCGCCGGCCTGAAAAAGAGACGCTGCCGAAACTTTTCTACAAAGGCGCGCATCAGGCGACGCTCGATCCGCTCGCGGCTCGTCGTCCCGACGGTGGCCTCTTCATGTGGAGCGAGCAGAGAGAGAGTTCGGAACACGTCGTCTCAGGAAATCCAAACTACAGCAACACTTCGGCAGCCGCACTTCTTTCTTACGACGTCCCGCACACGATTCCCTGGGACTGGCGGGTCAGTCTTTACACCTGGACCAAAGGCATTGCCGCGGGCGCTTATCTCGTTTCCCTGCTGCTGGTGCTTTTTGGTTTCATGAGAGGGGACAGCCCAATCTGGTTGTGGGTCGCGCCGGTTGTCTCGGGAGCGTTCTTGGGAATCACCGGCGGCTTGTTGATTTGGGATCTGGAACATCCCAAACGTTTCTATCTGATCTTCGCCCGACCACAATGGAAGAGTTGGTTGGTCAAAGGTGCATTCATCATCGCCGGCTATTCAATTGTGTTAGCGGTGCACTTTGTTGCCAGCCTGCTGCATTCAACTTCGGCGCAACGCTGGTTGATGATTCCCGGTCTGCCACTATCCGTGCTGAGCGCTGTCTACACGGCCTATCTGTTCGCGCAGGCGAAAGCGCGCGACATGTGGCAGAACCCTTTGCTGCCGCCGCATCTGCTGGTGCAGTGTCTGCTCCTGGGATCGGCGGCGCTGCTGCCGCTGGCCGCCTGGCTCGAACCGGGGACGCGATATGAACCCGGCATTGTTTCTCCACTGCTGTGGATATTGGCGGTCGCCAGCCTGCTGCATGTTTTGATGATCTGGGGCGAGGTGTCGCTCACTCATGCAACCGCTCACGCGCGGGTCGCGATTTGGGAAATGGTGCGGGGGCGTTATCGAGGCGACTTCTGGATCGGAACGGCGTTGTCCATCGTTGGTGGTTTGCTGCCGTGGCTCGCGGTGTTGGGAGTAATAACGCTTTCATTTGGCGTCGGCGCCGCGCCGATGGCTTTGATCGGATTGATGCTTTACGAAAACGCTTACGTGCAGGCAGGGCAGTCCGTGCCGCTGGCTTGAAGCGTAACCCACGTTGTCAAACGGGGATTAAAAGGTCCTCAAAATGCGCCGGATTCGCGAGAGTTCGTCGCAAGCTTAACTTTCGGCACTCGCATTGAGCGGCTAGAAGGAGGTTTCCAATGTCGGAGAGTTTGAAGCAGTGGGCCCCGTTGCCTTTGCGATTAATCATCGGCTTCGGTTTTATCTATCACGGGTTTCCCAAGATCTCCGCGGAGGGTCATCAGACCTTTGTCGCAACGCTATCGCGGATACACGTGCCTGCACCCGGGCTGATGGCCTGGGTCGCCGGGGTGGTTGAATTCGTCGGGGGGATCGCTTTGATTCTTGGAATATTTGTCACTATCGCCTGCGTCTTGCTCTCCCTCGACATGCTGGTGGCTCTCTTTAAGGTGCATTGGGTTGCTGGGTTCAGTTTTATGAACTTCACCGGCATGGGCCCAAACGGACCGACATTCGGTCTGCCCGGCTACGAAGTGAATTTGCTGTATATCGCGGGATTGGTGGCGCTGATCTTCGGCGGGGCCGGAGCGCTGTCGTTTGATGGCTTGCGGGCGAAGAAGTAAATGGGCTCAGCAGACTTCAACTGCCTGAGTTGTATCCGTTTCATTCGCCGTCGGCGCTGCGGCCAATAACCTTGATGGAATGCTTTATGAGAGCCGCTTACGTGCAGGCAGGACAATCGGTGGCGCTGGCCTAGCGCGCAACAGATTTGAAGTGCAATAATCGGAAGCAATCGGAGGCTCAAGACATGGCGCAGAAACTCAATAACCTCCACAAGACCAGTCGGCGCAAGATCGCAACCAACACCAGCGGGCTAATGAAGGAGTCACTGCGCAGGGCTGAAGAAATCCGGCGCGGCCTTGAAGGACGAAAGCACAGCGACAGCACTGAACTGATCGCTGAAGATCGCACGCGTCGACCGTTAACTAGGACGGCGCAGTGAAAACGACTCAGTACTTCGAGGCAATGCGAGTTCGGCCCGACCGCGCTATTATTCAAGATGAGTGGATTCAGCGTTATCGATCATCCGGTAAAGGAGATCATCCAGAAGGACGGCCGCATTCGCCGTTGGGCGCTAATCGCTGAGATGGGCAGCAAGTACTTGCGGGTAATCCTTCTTCCCGACGGACGGACTGTTCACAACGCTTTCTTTGATCGATCATTTACACTATGAACATCAAATACTTTCAGGACACTGACACGCTCTACATCGAGTTCAAGGTAGCCGAGGTAGCCGAATCGAAGGATTTGGATGAGAACACCGTGTTGGATTTCGATCAGAGCGGCAATATTCTTGGCATCACGGTCGAGCACGCCAGTCAGCGTGCAGACATTCCGCGCTTTTCTTATGAACAAGTCGCAGCCTAACGTCCGCTCCTGTCAGTCTCGCGCTGCCTGCTACGATTTCTGGTTGAAGGCCAGCGAACCATCGCGTCGCCTTTAACGAAGTTGACATGAGGAAAGCACGCAAGATAGATCACCTTAGCGGTTTGTCCCCTGACGAGTTCTTCGGTGAGGTTGCCGCCGGCATTCCCCTCTTGATCGAGAATGCGTACGCGTACCTTAATTCGGCCAACGCTTTAGCTCGGCACGCGCCGGGAAGAAGCGTCGGTCATCTTCGTTCATGGCATAATCTAACGACCTCTTACTATAACCGAAAAGAGTGGGACAGTTTGATCGATCTCTGTAAAGAAGCCCTCGACTGTACACCTCTCCAAGCACATATTTGGAATGACCTGGGTTATGCGCACCTGCAACTCGGTCGGTTTGAAGATGCGAAAGAAGCATACAAACAAGCAAGTCTGCTTCGCCCACCCGCCTTTCGACGACTAACGGCATTTGTGCGACGTGGTCTATCGGCCGTAACGGCGAGACATGATGAATGAAGAATCTGACGAGCAAAGAAGGCGACCAAACGTCCTACCCGGGCCTTGGCGAATCCATCTCGCGGCGCTTCCGCGCAAGGAGCGATGGGATGATTGGACTGAACTGGATCGCACGTCTGAATGAATTGATTATGGAAGCCAAAACGAAATGCAGACAAGTGAACCGCCTCAACGCGTGAACGCCGCACGCGAAGAGACAGAATCGCGCGGCGAAACATTCTACCCCGGGCCGAGCTGTAATCATCTCGCGGCGTATCCGCCGAAGGAGCGCTGGGATGATTGGGTCGAACTGGATTCGCGCGCGTGGCCGCGGCGCAAGGAGCGACGCTACTCGCTGGTGCCGACGACATGTTTCAATTGCGAATCGGCGTGCGGGCTGCTCGCGTACATCGACAAAGAGACCAAACAGATCCAGAAGTTCGAGGGCAATCCGGAGCACCCCGGATCGCGCGGGCGCAACTGCGCGAAAGGTCCGGCGACGCTGAATCAGATTAAGGATCCGGATCGCATCCTTCATCCACTCAAACGCGCGGGAAAACGCGGCGAAGGAAAGTGGGAGCAGGTGAGTTGGAATGAAGTGCTCGACGAACTCGCATCACGCATTCGCAAAGCGATCGTTGAAGATCGCCGCCAGGAGATCATGTATCACGTGGGCCGCCCGGGTGAGGATGGTTTCACCGAACGCATCCTGGCCGCCTGGGGCATCGACGGCCACAATTCGCACACGAATATCTGCTCGTCTTCCAGTCGCGAAGGTTATCAGTTATGGATGGGCCTCGATCGTCCCAGTCCAGATCATGCGAATGCTAAAGTCATTCTGCTAATCAGCGCGCATCTCGAATCGGGCCACTATTTCAATCCGCACGCGCAGCGCGTCATCGACGGAAAAGCCAACGGCGCGAAGCTTATCGTCTTTGACACCCGGCTCTCAAACACCGCAACGCACGCAGATCATTTCATCTCGCCGTTTCCCGGATCAGAAGCCGCGATTCTGCTATCGATCGCGAATTACCTGATTCAAAACAACCTCTACAACCGCGAGTTCGTGCGGCGTTGGTGGAACTGGGAAGAGTACTTAGAAGAAAGTTTCGAGTTCCGAGTTTCGAGTTCCGAGTCAGAGCCGCAGCCGCGTAGCGGCGAAATGTTTATAGACCCCGAGTCGCCCAGTAACAGTATTCGCTCTCAACAAAATGCCGGGCATTTTGTTGAGAGCGAAAAAGAATCTAATAGAATCGCAGAAGCTATAGACATGTCGCGCCGACGGCGCGAAGAACAGGATCGAGCATTCGACACCTTCGAAGGAATCCTCAAACAACTCTACGCGTCGTACACATTCGAATTCGCCGCCGATGAATCCGGGGTTGACGCGAAAGCTCTCGAAATGATCGCGAAGGTCGTTTCGATTGCGGGCACGCAATTGAGCACGCATAACTGGCGCAGCGCATCTTCGGGCAACAGCGGCGGCTGGCAAGTGGCGCGCTGCCTTTTTATGTTGAATGCATTGATGGGCGCTGTGGCCACTGAGGGCGGCGTGTTCCCCAACGCTTGGAACAAGTTTGTCCCGAAACCGATCTATACGCCGCCACACCCGAAGATGTGGAACGAAGTTACGTGGCCCAAAGAGTATCCGCTCTCGATGCACGAGATGTCGTTTCTGCTGCCGCACCTTTTGAAAGACGGACGCGGACGCCTGGACGTTTACTTCACGCGCGTTTACAACCCGGTGTGGACCAATCCGGATGGCTTTTCCTGGATTGAAGTGCTCACGAATCCTGATTTGATAGGCTGCCACGTTGCGCTGACACCGGTATGGAACGAAACGTCGTACTTCGCCGACTATATCCTGCCAATGGGCCTGGGCTCGGAGCGCCACGATATTCATTCTTACGAGACGCACGATTCGCAGTGGGTCGGTTTTCGCCAGCCGGTGCTGCGCGCTGCGCGCGAGCGAATTGGCGAAAGCGTCGGCGACACGCGCGAAGTAAATCCAGGCGAGGTTTGGGAAGAGAACGAGTTTTGGCTCGAGCTAACCTGGCGGATCGATTCGGACGGCAGTCTCGGCATTCGTCAATTCGTCGAGTCGAAGAAGAATCCGGGAACCCGTTTGGGTGTGGACGAATACTACGAATGGATCTTCGACAATTCCCTTCCCGGTTTGCCGGAGAAAGCTGCAACGGAGAATCTGACTCCGCTCGAGTTCATGCGACGTTACGGCACGTTCGAAGTGACAAAGAGAACGGGCGCGCTTTACGAACAGTCTGTCCCGCCCGCAGAGCTGGAAGACATCCGTGAAGACGCCCGCGGTCGGGTGCTCACTCGCGCGACTAAACCCGCGTCGCCGAATGTTGTGCCCATTCCCATCCCTGACGGAGATGAAGATGGCCGCCGCTTTGTTGGAGTCAAGGTTGATGGGGAAATCAAACGCGGCTTTCCGACGCCAAGCGGGCGACTCGAGTTTTATTCACGCACGCTTGCTGATTGGGGCTGGCACGAATACGCGCTGCCTACGTACATCAAGAGCCACGTGCATCGCGATAACCTCGCGGCCGATCAGACTATTCTGATTTCTACTTTCCGTCTGGCGATGCAGATTCACACGCGCAGCGCAAACGCGAAATGGTTGAACGAAATCGCGCACACCAATCCGCTGTGGATTCATCCTTCGTTCGCTGTGAGACTTGATCTGCGCACCGGTGATTTGGTCCGCGTGGAAACGGAGATTGGATACTTCGTGGTCCACGCCTGGGTTACTGAAGGGATTCGCCCCGATGTCGTTGCCTGCAGTCATCACATGGGCCGCTGGAAGCTAACTGAGGAAGGGCAAAAACAATTGATGGCTACGGTGAAATTGGATCATCGGGGCGCTGAATGGGGCTTGAAGCGCGAGCGCGGTGTTCAGCCTTACCAGTCTATTGATGCGGACACGCTGCGCATCTGGTGGACCAACGTCGGCGTGCACCAGAATCTGACTTTTCCGGTGCATCCCGATCCGATCTCGGGAATGCACTGTTGGCACCAGGCTGTGCGCGTGAAAAAAGCGGAGCCGGAAGACCAGCCTGGAGACATTTTTGTCGATACGCAAAAGTCGCGCGAGGTCTACAAGAAGTGGCTGGCGCAGACGCGGCCCGCGGACAAACATTCTCCCGACGGCACGCGCCGGCCTTACTGGATGCTGCGGCCACTGAAACCGGCGCGCGAATTTTATCGACTGCCACAGATGTCAACTCCCGTGAATGGGGAATGATTACTTTGCGTCCTTTGCGCCTTTGCGCGAAAATGTTTCTCGCCAAGGCGCAAAGTCGCAGAGGTCAGAAAGAAGTTCCATCATGTACTTCAAACAGTTCTATCTCGGATGTCTCGCGCACGCGTCGTACCTGATCGGTTCGGAGGGTGAAGCTGCCGTCGTCGATCCGCAGCGAGATGTGGACCAGTATATTCAGGAAGCCGAAGCGCGCGGCTTAAAGATCAAGTACGTCATCGAAACACATCTGCACGCGGATTTCGTCAGCGGTCATCGCGAACTCGGCACGCGCACCGGCGCAGAGATCGTCTTTGGCGAAAAGGCCGGCGCCGGTTTTCAGCATCGAGCCGTGCGCGACGGCGACGAGATCGATATCGGTCGCGTGAAGTTGCGCGTCATGGAAACGCCGGGCCACACGCCGGAGAGCATCTGCGTATTAGTCATCGACAACGAAATCTCCGATCAGCCGCAAAAGGTCTTAACCGGGGACACGCTCTTCATTGGCGATGTAGGCCGTCCCGATCTCGCGGGCGGCAAGGGCTACACGTCCCAGGCAATGGCCGGAATGATGTACGACAGTCTGCACGCGAAGCTGTTGCTACTCGCCGACAACGTCGAAGTCTATCCGGCGCACGGCGCCGGCTCGATGTGTGGACGCAACATGTCGAAGGAGACGTCGTCGACCATCGGCGATCAGCGGAAATTTAACTACGCGCTCAAACCGATGTCGAAAGAGGAATTCGTGGCGATGATGACCACGGACCTCCCTGAAGCACCTCCATACTTTTCGCAAGACGCCGAGATCAACCGCACCGGTGCAGCGCCGTTGGGGGCATTAACCAGACCGGCGGCATTATCTCCACAGGACGTTCGCAAACTCGCCGCGCTGGGCCATGTGGTTCTCGATGTGCGCCCGGCAGGAGATTTTGGCGCTGGCCATGTTCCCGGCTCGATCAACATCGGGCTGGGCGGACAATTTGCGATTTGGGCGGGCACACTGATTCCCATGACTGCGCCGCTGGTGATTGTGGCTGAGTCGGAAGAGCAGGTTGACGAAACGGTGATGCGCCTGGCGCGGGTTGGTATTGAAACCGTGAAGGGTTACCTTGCCGGTGGGATTTACTCGTGGGATCAAGCCGGCCTGGAAGTCGCCGCCGTTCCGCAGATCACAGTGGCTGAATTGAGCCAACTGATCGACAGCGCGAGCGACTTGCAGATCATTGACGTGCGTCGGCCGCCGGAATACGAGAGCGGACACGTGCCGCGCGCGACACCCGTGCCCTTGTCCGGCTTGAAAGAACGCACGCCCGCACTTGGATTCGACCGAGCGAAACCGACCGCGGTTATTTGCGCCGGCGGTTATCGTTCGAGCGCCGCTACCAGCATCCTCGAGCCACTGGGATTCACCCAGCTGCTCAACGTTACCGGCGGCACCAGCGCGTGGATCAATGCAGGCTACGCCGTTGAGCCAGCAGCTCGGAACGGTTGATAAGAATCACAGATCAAGTCTGCCTTGCCGGCGTGCTCCGCTAGTATGGCGATTCGGAAAGTGTCACAGTCCTAAAACACTCACGGCAAAACCAGAATTAGTCTTCTTCCCTTAGTTCAGGTACGGGAGGATGACATTCCATGTGCCGAAGGAGTTCCATTGATTCTGTTTCGCTGGTTCTGATCCTTGCCGCTTCCGCGGTTTCTTCGCTGGCCCAGTCTGGACGAGGCCGGCAACTGCGCATCCAACAGACGCTGCGCGGCGAAGTGGTCGTGCCCGCGGCGGCTGAGAGCAAGCCAGATCTCGGAAGCGCACGAGGCGTCACCGCAATGTCCACCGGGGAAACTCAGAAAACGAGCGCTGCCATTTACCAGAACAGATCGCATAACAAAGCGAACAAGAGTGGCGATTATCATCTGACTGATAAAGGTGCCGGTTGGATTCTGCTGGGGTTACTCGTGTTCGGGAGTGCTGTGTATGTCTTAGGTAACGCTGGGCCTTGATCCAAGACTCAATCTGGTTTGAGTTCTTGCCCCGCGGCTTGTCGTCGCACTTGATCGATGATTGAGCGAATGGCGGGAGCAAGGCTGCCATTGGGCGCCAGCTGCAAATATTTCTCGTAAGCGGCGAGCGCTTCTTTGTACTTCTCCAATTTCTCATAAACCGCGCCGAGCAATTGATAGATCACCGGCTCGCTGTCTGCCAGCTGTTTGATGGCGATCTCATACTCGGCCGCGGCTCCTTCATACTGGCCTCGGTCTTCGAATAGGCGCGCGAGACCCACGTGCGACTCGGGTTGAGAGCCGCGAGCTTCGCGAATCGCGCGTTGAAAAGACCTGATTGCCTCGTCGGCAAAAGCCATTTCGCGATAGATGCGCCCTTCAACGGCCGAAGCTTCCGGGTAGATGGGACGATAGCGCCGGGCCGGTTCTATTTCGGCGAGCGCGTTTTCATGCTGGTTGAGATCCATCAGCACGCGCGCCAAGCCAACGTGCGCCGCGGGAAACGCCGGACGAAGTTTCAAAGCGCGGCGATAGAGTTCCACGGCTTGCTCGCGCGACTCGTCATCCTTCGCCTTTTCGCGCGCCTCTTCTGCCTGCTGAAAACTCAACTCCGCTTCGTCATTTGTCCGGGCGAGCCGCACGATGACTGTGCGCCGCCCGGGAAGTAGTGGCAACGAAACCTCCTTAAATCCGTTGGCGCGCACACGCAACACGTGACGGCCAGCAGAAACTCTTGTCAGCGCAATTTTGCCCGCGGCATCGGTCACGCCGCGACGAACTTCATCGAGCCAGATGATGGCGTTGGGTTCGCTGGTAATAACGATGGATGGCGAGGTAGAAGTGGCGGCAGACCGATGGCGTGTTTGTGAGTTCGCTCTAATCGAACAGGAAAAGAGAACAACGACTACTGCCATCACGAAACGGGTGTGGCCGAGAGGTCGACGTTGCAAGGCATGAATGCCCTCCCGGGTTTTACTCTTCCGGTTCATTGCCGATCACGCGCCGCTTGCGAACGGTTGAATTCGCGGGTTCCGCCGCGGGCGCTGAAACCGGGTGCGTGCCCACTTCCGCGCGAAACTTGCCGCTCGCGTCGTACAGGCGCTGGTACTGCAAACGATTTCGCACCACTCCCTGAATGTAACCACGCGTCTCTTTGATAGGCACCGCTTCGGTCCACTCATCGATCTCCGCCGGCAGCGTGGCGCGCCATCGCGGCACTCGCAGCGGACCAGCGTTGTAGGCCGCTGCTACATATTCAATGCGGCCAAACTTGTCGATCTGATCGCGCAGATACGCGGTACCGAGTTGAATATTCAGACGCGGCTCGTAAAGCGAGTCGGCGGTGACGGTCCGGTCGACGCCATACTTCTTCGCGGTCAACCTTCCCGTCGGTACGAGCACCTGCATCAAGCCATAAGCATTGGCGGACGAGCGCGCTTTCGGATTAAACACGGTCTCCTGACGAATCAGGCCGGCGACTTGGAACGGCTCCAGACTACGTGCGCGCGATTCCTGCACGATGATGTCCCAATAAGCTAGTGGATAGAAAACATCCCATTCTTCTCGCGTCAACTCTTCGGGTTTCATCTGCGAATAGTCGGGATAACTTTTCTTCAGCGTGTTCAAAGCGCGCACGTTGTCTTCCTGCCAACGATAAATGCGCGCCGTCGCCAGATTGATTCGTGGACTGGAGGGCGCGGCCTCGGAGGCTTTTCCTAATTCTTCAAGCGCCCAATCATCGTTGCCGATGTTTGAAAGCTGATCTGCCTTTGTGATGCGCGTGTCAGCCTCGGGTCCGGCAGTTTCTTCGGCAACCGTAACGGTTTGCAGATTCGCAACCGCGCGACTGACGACGGAATCAGCCGGAAAACTTTTCTCCGTTGCAGCGCCACTGCGCGTCATCGTGTCCAACCGCTGCTTCGCAAGATAACCGTACCAGTTGGCCTCATAGCGTCCCTGCATCGCCTGATAAAGCGCGCGCGCTTCGGCCAGCTTTCCGGCGCGTTCCGAATCGCGCGCTGCCCAGTAGCCCGCGCGCCCGCGATTGTCGGTGTTCTTGTCTGCATAATTGGCAAGATGTTCCGTCAGCAGTCGCGAAGACTCCTGATAGCTCTTCGCGTCATGCGCCATCCAGGCAAGATTGAACTGCGCTTGAGCAACTTCAGCGGCGCCAGGAAAGCTATCGACCGCAACGTGGTAGAAATAAGCAGCGTCGGTAGAGTTTTTTGCATCATCGGCAATCTGTCCGGCGCCGACAATCGCGCGCGGCGTCCAGGAGCTATGCGGAAATGCTCGGCGCATATTTTCCAGAGTCGAACGCGCCTGCGGCCACTGCCGCGCGTGCGCGTATGTTTGCGTCAAATAGTAGAGCGCCTCCGCGCGAGTCTCGCCGGCCGAAGCGGGAACATTGGCGAGCGCCGTAATTGCATCGGGATTCTTTCGCGCCGTGGACGCGGCAATGCCACGGCGCAGTTGGGTCTGGGCGTTAGCCGTATTCGGGAAGCGGGCGAACGCTGTCCCGTAAGCTTCGTTGGCATCCGCATACTTCCTTGCTTCGTAGAGTCTATCGGCGCGAGCGATCGCTTCTTCAGCGGTAACCGGCATGAGCGTCGAATATGGTTGGGAAATCATGATTGCGGCCTGAGTACTTTCCGCTGAAGCCGGAGCAAAGAAATAGATGCGACGGTACGCAGTCAACGCTTTAGGGTGATCGGATGCCTGGTCATATGCCTTGCCAATCAACCACAATGCGGCCGGATCGTCCTTTGCCGCGAGAGTCTTTAGCAGCAATGGCACGCCTGAAGTGTCGTCGACGTGGAGCAGAAGATTGGCGTCGCGCAGCATGGCTTCGCGCGCGCGCGTCGATGACGCATAGTCGTTGAACAGTTTCTCAAAAACGATTCGAGCTTCGGCGCGTCGTCCCGCCTGCTCGAGCGCGTCAGCGCGCATGAAGAGCGCGTAATCACCCAGTGAGGTGTAGTCGCGAATAACACTGGCATCGAGTAACGCCGCCGCACCGGCGAAATCCTTCGCGTTGATTTTGATTCGCGCGCGCACCATGCGCGCCAGGCCGGCTGTCTTTGTCCGCGGATAATCGGATTCGATCCGAGCGACCGCGTCCTCAGCGGGAAGCACGCCGCCGCGCGTCATCGCGCGCAGGTTCTCGAGCGCTCGTAATTCAGCCGGAGTTTGCTGGCGAGTCAGGCAACTGGCGGTCATGAACGGCGGGAGAGAGGCGCCCGCGACGACGGCAAGACCGATGATGATCAGGATCAGACGATGCTTGCCGAATCTCTTGAACAACTTCTTGAGCAACTCCTAAGATCGGGTGCCGGGTATCAGGTATCAGGTAACAGGTATCAGGTGTCGGTTAGTGAATCTCAATCTCAAGTTATTAGCTGACAGCCGGCACCTGATACCTGACACCCGCCTCACGCTGATACCGTAGTTCCCGGATACGCGTCCCCCAGTTTTGATGCATCGCCTTCGGCAAGCGTGCGGACCAGCTCGTGATGAAAGTAGTCGTACTTTGCCGATACCAATGTCTTGACGCGTTTGTCGTACATCTCGCGCGAGCGATCGATGTATTCGCGCAGTCGCTCGTAGAGGTCGCCGTTCGATCGGCCCTCAGCAACTCTTTGCTCGTTGTAGAGTTTGATTTCGGAGACCAGCAACCGAGCGAACCGGCGCGCATCGTTATGCTGGCGACGCTCCTCATCGTCGTGCACTTCAACCGGCAGCTCGGCCTCGTGGCTCGCGTAGCGACGTCGCGGGACCGGCGGCGCCGCTGGTTCAGGAGTTGGCTCTGAAGCCGGAACGACCGCGATAGATTCAGAGTCTGAGGTTAAAGAAACAGGTTCCGGTGATATTTGTTCCTCTTCAACCGCAGCGCTCGGCGCGGGCTCTGCAGGTGGGGTCTCTTCGTATTCGCGTTCGGGCGTGTAGGTTGGCGCCGCTTCGATTGTCTCGGCGACTGGCTCTGCTGGCGCGGCGGGCTCAGCTTGTGACCGAGCGGCGGCTGCCAGCGACACGGAAAGAAGTTCGACGGCCATTCCGGCCACGCGCGCCAACGTCTCCAGCGCCTCAAGATTGATGGCTTCAGAGTCAAGCCCCGCTGAGTCCGCATAGAGCACTGCGACGGTGCGACCGCGAACCACCAGCGGCACGGCCACGATCCTCTGTGGCGCTTGTTCGCCGAGCCGATTCAAAAGCAGATGATCTTCTGCGTGTGAATCTGGTGTGCCACTCCAGGTGCTGCGCGACTTCGCGACCTCGCCAACGACTGTATCGGCGAGCAGCGGGAGAGTGATCTGTTGCACGGCCTCGTCGCCTACGGTGCCCTGAAATCCGCGCGCGCGCCAGCCCAGCGCCTGTTCTCCTTTGATAACAAAGAAGGCGACGCGCGGCGCAAACGACGAGGCGCGATTCACGAGTGTCTTCAAGATCTCTGACTGCGATTGCTGGCCGACAATCTCGTCAATCGCGGCTTTTACAATCGCCATGTCGCTTGATGCCTGGGCCCGCGTTGACTCCGAGGCAGCCAGCTCGATCCCTCGTTCGTGCGCGGCGCGCAGGTGCTCGGCGACGGCGGCAGCAAGCGATCCATCCCATTGAGTCTCGCCTTCGCGCTCCAGAATCTGTTTGAGCGACTCGTTAAGTTGATTCTGAAGCTGGGCGATCTCTTGCTTGAATTCGCTCAGGCGGCGCTCGACGTAACTCCCGATTTCATGGCGCAAGCTCTCTTCCAATTGTTCGCTGACCAATTTTCCTATCCTCCGCTCGTACGTTTTGGACCAACCTCAGATTTCCGGGCCATGGTCAAAATCCAGGGCGTCTCTCGCATCTTTAAGCGACTCGCAGGGCAAAACGCCTCTCCGGACGATTATGGACGTGCAGGACGAAGCGAGTCAAGAAAATGCTTTTCCGCCGACGCGCGTCGTTTGACACGTTCAAGACCTTACGTTATAAGTCCCTTGAAACGCCGCTCAGCTCCCAATGCCGGCTAACATTCTCATTGCTGACGACTACGAAGATAACCGCGAGCTTTTGCGTCTGATCCTGGCGAGCGCTGACTACGAGGTTCGTGAGGCACGCGACGGCCAGGAGTGCCTGCGGATGGCGAAAGAGCAGCCGCCTGACCTGATCATGATTGATCTGTCGATGCCGGTGCTGGATGGCTGGCGAGTGTTCCAGGAATTGAAGGCGGACCAGCGCACCTGCAGCATACCCTGCGTCGCCGTGACAGCCCACGCCGAGCCTGATCGCGAACGCGCTCTAAAGGCCGGCTTCACCGACTATCTGTCAAAACCCTTCCGCAGTGGCGAGCTGTTGGAAACCGTAAGGCGTCTGCTTCTTGCGAGCGCCGTCAAGGTAGAGGCGGCAAAGGCCAGTGAACCGTAAGCAGTTGTTCCTGCCGATTTGTTAGCTAGCCTGCGTGATTGCGAAATTCTTTGAACCGCGTCGACTAGTACTGCCTTCTTGGCTGCTCCAACTGCATATGCCCATACACGCGGAACCCTGGCGTCAGGTACCCTTCCGGGACAGCAGGAACTCCACCGTCAAAAGTGAAGCGCAGCACACGCGGGTCGCTTCGCGCACCCGGCGCGAGCACGCCACCCGGCGCCGCGAATGTCCATGTCGCGCCGACGCCCGGCCCGCCGCTGTCTGCATTCGCGACCGCAAGGTTCCTGAGTCCTAATCCATTATTGTTGGGATCGAGAAACTGAAGCATCACCGCACGCAGCGGACCGTATAGTGGACGTCCGCTCTGGTTCTCGATCTCCAGTGTGATGCTGTAAGTACGCGCCGCGAAGTCCAGCTTCGTGTTCGTGACTTTGAAAACTACATCGTG
>WNGK01011501.1_pt1 | contig 16113 bp, 15 predicted proteins | sample 5400601 | NCBI WGS metagenome assembly WNGK01 (sample SAMN13153376, study PRJNA577476) | soil metagenome | isolation source: 60 cm soil or saprolite under Garry oak tree replicate 1 | place: USA:California | collected 2016-06-15
CTATGAGGGCTTTGAGGTATATACCGCCATGGACGGCGAGTCCGGTCTGGCTGTCGCCCGGACGCTTCAGCCGCACATTGTGCTCCTGGATATCGCCATGCCAGGTCTTGACGGCTTCGAGGTCTGCCGTCGCCTGCGGATCCACGACGATATTCCAATCATTATGCTTACGGCCCGCGACGAGGTCACGGATAAAGTGAACGCTCTGAACATCGGTGCTGACGACTATCTCCCCAAGCCTTTTGCGTTCGACGAGCTGCTGGCGCGGATCCGGGCGGTGCTGCGTCGCTACAAGGCAGGAGGTGAACCTTTTTTCTATGCTGACCTGGAACTCAATCAGGCCACGCGGGAGGTATGGCGGGCTGGAAACCTGGTGGAGCTGACATCTCAGGAGTACAAACTCTTGCTACTCTTCATGCGTCATCCCAGACAAGTACTCAGCCGAGAGCAGATTCTAGAGCGCATTTGGGGATACACTAGCGAGATTGACACGCACGTGCTGGAAGTGTACATCGGTCATCTGCGCCAGAAACTGGAGGCCCAGGGTGGTTCTCGCCTGATTCACACAGTGCGCGGCTTTGGCTATACGTTAAAGGAGTAGGGGAATGTATATCCGTACCCGCCTGGCTCTATTGTTCATGCTCATCCTGTCCGTGGTGCTGACGGCTTTTAGCGTGACTATCTACCAGCTCACGAAGAGTAATCTCCTCACGGAGATCGACACAGATGTGCGCCAGCGTGCCGCCATGTTAAATCTCGCCACACATCCCTACCCTGAAGAAACCACTATGCGTGTGCCGAAACTGGATGTCTTCGCCTCACCAGACATCTACCTCCAGGTTCTGGACCAGCATGGGGGAGTGCTAGCCAGTTCAGGCAATCTGGGTAACAGAACCTTGCCCCTGATGCGGGATGCGATCGCAGCTGATCAGGTGAGAGAAGTGCGTGTGGGCAGCATACTGCTCTTCGTGTATGGCCAGGCAGTGCTCGTCCACCACAAGTTGCTTGGATATGTGCTCGTTGCCTGCTCGCCCCGAAGGATCTATTTTGCTCTTGGGAGCCTGCTGCACATCCTCATTCCCGGGGTGATTGTCACGCTGGTACTGGCAGGGCTGGCGATCTGGTTGCTGGTACGCCAGGCGATGCGTCCCCTGGAGCGGCTGGCGACGACTGCCGCTGACATCGCCGCCGCTCAAGATCATTCCCGCCGTCTCTCTCCACAAGGATCACCAGACGAAATCAACCGCCTGGCGCACACGATCAACGGCATGCTCCAGGCCCTGGAGGGCGCTTACCAGCAGAGGCAGAAGGTCAACGATCTCCAGCGCCACTTTCTGATCGACGTTTCCCACGAGCTGCGTGCCCCCTTGACAAGCTGTTGCGGCAGCTCACGAACCCGTACTGCTGGGAGATATCGTGCTCGAGGTCTGCCGCCAGAGGCCTCCGACCGACAGCGCCCTCGTTCTGGAGTGCCGGGGTATGGAGTCTCTGGAGGGTGTGCTCGTCTGGGGCAACCCGGACTACCTGAGGCAGCTCTTTCTGATCCTGCTGGACAACGCCTTCAAATACACTACCGCAGGCGAGAGAGTGGAAGTTATTGGAGCCCTGAACGAGGAGACAGTAACTGTCACAGTGGCCGATACTGGCATCGGCATTGCCGCGAGCGATCTGCTCAGAATTTTTGACCGCTTCTACCGGGCCGAAAACGCTCGCTCCCGGCCTGGTGCGGGTCTGGGCCTTGCCATTGCCCAGCGTATCGCCGAGCAGCATGGCGGGGAGATCCAGGTTGAGAGCGAGCTTGGCCAGGGCAGCCGCTTTACTGTCACTTTCCCGTTGCTCGAGTAGGTGAGATTGCCGTCGAAATGTCTCTTCAGTACAGCGGGCCATTGGAACAGATTGAAATTGAGCGTCGTCTTCTATTGTTCTTTCATACAGTGAAGACTCCTCTCTCCCCAAAAGCAGGTGAACCGGTTCAACATCGGGAGACTATAAAGAAAAAAGACCAACACGCTATGGCCTGCTTTCCACAGGTGAGCCCCCACCGCAAGCACATCAGCCGCACGCGTGTGAAAGCCAGGACAGACGAGAATGGTAGTGGTCGCCTCTGGATAGGGTATGTTCCATCCGCTGACTTTATAATCTCCACAGAGTGGTGGAAAGGTCACTGCTTCAGCTGGAATATCCAATTCGAATGGCGATAGGGTATAGCGATCAAACAGGGTCTTTTTCTTGGGGTGGATAATTGTTGCTACGATAAAGAATGCTACAGCTACAATGATGCCTGCTATTACCACACTTCCACCCAGGCTACCGAGGATAATCTGTTTGCGTGAAGGACAAGGGATATGTATTAGCCGCAATTGAAACATAGTATCACCCGAACTTTCTCGTCTCCATTGATTTGAAAGGTTGTTTACCTTATACGTAACCACCCATTCCGCTGAGGTTTTATTCCTCTTTTAGGGGGAGATCGTCGATGAAGCATCCAGATTCATGGCTCTCGATATAATCAGGCATTTTGCCTGATTCCGATAGCCTCTCGTATAATAGGAGCAGGATCGTGGCAGACCACACATCGAGCATGCGGATATACCGATGCTCGGGGCGATGCCTTGAAGCAAGGAAAGATCGCATGCTCGTAACGCGTGACCTTTGCTGCCATAACATGTGCAATACTACGCATCATATTGAGCATACACCAAAGGCCAGCGCAAACACTGGCACAAGGTGCATGAGACGACTGCTAAGAGCCGAGGAGGGAGATCATGAGTAATGTGCCAATTGCCGACTATGCCCTGCTGTCAGACTGTCGCTCAGCCGCACTGGTCAGCCGCGCAGGCTCCGTCGATTGGCTGTGCTTTCCCCGCTTCGATGGGCCGTCGGTCTTTGCCCGGCTGCTGGACGATCAAGCGGGACACTGGTCAATCTATGCGGTTGGTGCCTCCGAGGTGAGTCGCCGCTACCTTGAAGGGACGATGGCCCTCGAGACCACGTTCTGTACCCCAACGGGCGTCGCTGTGCTGGTCGATGCGATGGCGATCGGTCGCAATGAGCGCGGACACGAACTGGGTGTCAACTCGCCTGGGGTCGTGCTCCGTTCAGTGTCCTGCGAGAGCGGTACGGTGGAGATGGAGCTCGAATACGCACCCCGCTTCGAATACGGCCTCATCTATCCCCTCCTGAGACCAATTCAGGGAGGTCTAGTCACCCGTGGCGGCGCGGATGTCCTGGTGCTCTCCTCACCAATAGCTTTACAGGTAGAAGGCTCGCTGGCACGCGCTCGCTTCACCCTCCAGGCTGGTGAGCAAGTAGGCTTCGCATTGCAGCACCGGGCTAGCTGGGAGGGTGCCCCACAGGTGTGTACACCGGCGGCGATGACCGATTACCTTCACGACACCATCGTGGGATGGCGCACCTGGTCAGACATGCATCAGCGATACGCGGGACCGTGGCGGGATCTCGTTCACCATAGTGGCCGTGTGCTGCAGGCGCTCATGTTCCGTCCTACGGGAGCAATCGTCGCCGCGCCGACCACCTCGCTGCCCGAATCCATCGGGGGTGAGCGCAACTGGGACTACCGCTACACCTGGGTCCGTGACGCCAGCCTGACGCTGGAGGCGCTCTGGGTCGCTGCCTGTCCCGATGAAGCGTACTGGTTCTTCGCCTGGATGGCTGGCGCAGTGGCTGCGCAGATTCGGCGGGGTGCTGAGCTCCAGATCATGTTCGGAGTTGGCGGCGAGCACGACCTCAGCGAGCGCACACTCAGCCACCTGACTGGATGGCGTGCCAGCCGACCTGTGCGCATCGGCAACGGGGCCTGGAATCAGCGCCAGCTCGATGTCTACGGTGAGCTCCTCAGCGCGGCTCGCCTCCTCCGCAACCAACTCGGTGAGCTCGATGAGGTCACATGCACCTTCCTGATCGAGGTTGCCGATACGGCGGCAGCACGTTGGCAGGAGCCTGACCAGGGCATCTGGGAGGTACGTGGAGGCCCGAGGGATTTCCTCTACTCTAAGCTCATGTGCTGGGTGGCACTCGACTGTGCCATCGAACTTGCCGACACATTGGATGCGCTTGACCGGATTGATGGATGGGCAGCGGCGCGGGAGCGGATCCGCGCCGCTATCCTCGAGCGCGGTTGGAGTGAGAAGGCCGGAGCGTTCACGCAGGCGTTTGGCTCCGATGACCTGGATGCCTCCGCGCTCATGATACCGATTGTGGGATTCCTGCCCGCTACCGATCCACGCATGCGAGCCACCATCGATGCCATCGCCGAACGGCTCACCGATACGCATGGTCTGGTCTACCGTTACCGCGCCTCCGATGGGCTCGCGGGCTCGGAAGGGACATTCCTGCTCTGCACGTTCTGGCTGACCCACGCGCTCGCGCTGGCTGGCGAGGTCGAGCGGGCCAGGGCGACCTTCGAGCGGGCGGTTGCTTATGTGAATGATGTTGGGTTGCTCGCCGAGGAAGTAGACCCGGTGAGTGGTGAATTGCTGGGCAACTTCCCGCAGGCGTTCAGTCATATCGGCCTTGTGAATGCGGCCTGGGCCATCTCGCAAGCGGAGTAATGACTGGCCAGAGTTAGGTGAAATGCAGGAGCCAGCAACCCCAGAAGAGCAACTACATTACCCTTCCAGGCGACTGGGTGTCTTCCCCTGGCTCCTCCAGCACTGCATAGTGCGGGCAAAATCCTCGACCGCCTGTGGACCTGCCACCTCCAGTCCTTGCTGAAATTTCACTGGATCAACATTGCGATAGCCCATGAATTCTGCGTAGAAGCCCGCCAGGCGTTCCCCGGCTCGCCGGCGTGCTCGCACATTCAGTAGATAGTTCAAAACAAGCTCAATGGTTGAGGGATCGGTCCAATCGGAACGGAAGAGCACCCTGCCGCTACGCCCAATGATATAGGTCATATTAGATAGTGCCCCGTACATCTTGTGCCCTGTCCCCAGCAGATCATCGACCAGGATGGGCCGTTCCACCTGACCACGCTCCTTGAATGCCCAGGCATGGGCTAGCTTCTGCTCCATACTGCGGTGCGAGCCATAACGCTCTCCTGGATGGGCCTCCCGTGCATATTTATCCGCTTTGCCAACATGCTGCTTTCCCTTTTGGGTTTCCCCGCCAGGTCGGTTAGGTGTCCTAAGAGGTGGTATGGTCTCGACCTCCTGCATCTTTAGATGCGATCTACCAAGCGCCAAAGCGGCGCACCTCGACGAAACACTGATCCCTTTTCTGATAGGGACGCCCTCGGGTAAAGGTGATCTGTGCTTGTTCACAATACGCCACAATGACCTCATTGATGAATTCTGAGACTGATAGGTGATATCGGGTGCATGATTATTGCTACCCGCGCCGCAACCTTCGATCTCCTGACGACCCGCTATCTGGCAGATCACCCAGCTGCGACGGTGCTGCACGTGGGCTGCGGCATGGACAGCCGTGTTTTCCGAGTCGATCCGCAGGCTTCTGTCTGTTGGTTCGACGTGGATTACCCGGATGTGATCGACCTGCGCCGCCAACTGTTCCCCGAACGGGACGCCTATCACCTGATCGGTGCACCGCTGGAGGATTTGCGCTGGTTGGACGAGGTTCCACGGGATCGACCCGCGCTGCTTATCGCCGAGGGGGTGCTGCACTACCTGAGCGAAGCGGAGGTGAAAGCGCTCCTCAATGCAGTGGTCGGTCACTTCCCCAGCGGGCAGATGATCTTCGATGTATGCCATCCCTCGGTGGTGAGAAGAGTGGGTTCGAAAGTCGGGAGGACAGGTGCAACCTACAAGTGGGGACTTGACGATCCGCAGGACATCAAGCAGCTTGAGCCAAAACTTGAGCTCATCAAGGAATTCAGAACACGCGAACTGGTCGGGTTTTCTCGGTTCCCGCTCTGGGTACGTGCGCTCTTCCGCGCCATGGAGGTCAACACCGCGCTGCGCAGGATGGAGCGTACAGTAGCTTACCGATATGAGGATGCAAGCTCGGAATCACGATCCTGAGCAGGGTGAAACGGAAAAAACGTATGGCAGCGGAAAAAATGCAATTCACAAAGCACCCCGAAAGGACAATCTCGCGGTGCCTGTTTATTACTTCTCTGTCTTGGTCTTTTGGGAAGAACGGGACCGTAAACTGGTCTAAGGGTTGACGTTCTGTTACAGAGATTCATTATTACATTTTCATCCTGTTGATTTAATTTGAAAACTGATCTGAAAAGTCATGTTCTCGGCACAGTTCTTCACTATTGGCTATTCCAGGGATATACTGGTAGGAGAACTTCACCTCACCAAATGCACCGTAACTTACCTACGAATATCGGCTATGGCTGTTATCTTCACCAGGAATTATCATAAGAAAATTTATCTCACCAAACGAAGGTTTTTTGGCACGAATGGAAGAGATTTCTCTTTGTCATGAGCGAGGTTGCAGAGAAAACCCGTAACATGGCGCTTCTCTCAGATATATTGGCGTTGGGTGAGAAAAACGCGCAAGAGAGATGAGCTATGAATGTCTCGCTATCAAGAACGGGTTGTCACGCCACATAATGGTTTGTTGAGTCTCAGTATGTCGTGCCGGGCAGATGTTTGCAAAGTCTCAGAAAATCGTACCGGTGATCTTCACCCGAATTTGTGGAGTCCCCAAAGAAGAGAGTTAGCACATCAATTGTTCATATATGAGGGGACTCATATACTGGAGGGTGGAATGCCTCCGTGTCCGATTGTAAAAGGTTTCGATGTAATCAAAGGTGCTGCTCCTGGCTTGCGCTCGTGTCTGAAATGACTGGCTATCAATGCATTCACCTTTGAAACTATGAAAGGAACTCTCCATCGCGGCATGATCGTAACAGTCAGCAGTCTGACTCATACTGACGATCATGCCTTCTTGCTCCAAAAGAGCCTGATAGTTCTCACTTGTGTACGTGCTGCCACGATCAGAATGGTGGAGCAATCCAGCCTGTGGACGGCGCCGAGTGATCGCCATACGCAGCGCCTGGATCACCAGCGTCGCGTCTTGTGTGGCTGCCATGGACCATCCTACCACTATCCGCGAAAACAGGTCAAGCACCACCGCCAGGTACAACCAGCCTTCCGCAGTCCAGATGTACGTCGTGTCGGCCATCCACCTGGTGTTCGGCTGCTCAGCACTGAAATCCCGCTGCAGCAGGTTGGGAGCCAGCTGCGCACCTGGTTCACTTTTCGTAGTGATCGTGCGATGGCGTGGGCGTTGGGCGAAAAGCTCTTGTTCTCGCATCAAACGAGCGACTCGTTTCCGAGCGCATTTGATCCCTTGGTCCTGCAACTCTGCATGCACCCGTGGGCTGCCATACACGCGGCGATTGGCTTGGAAGACGGTCTTTACTTGTTCAGCCAACTGAGCATCTTCTCGGCTGTGCCGGCTGGGCGGGCGCTTCGACCAGGCATAATACCCGCTCACCGATACTTCCAGCACCCGGCACATGAGGGTGATCGGATATTCCTGCCGATGCTGCGCAATGAACTGATATCTCATGGCTTTTCGCGCGAAAAGATGCTGATGGCTTTTTTTATCTGACCAATGACAGGCTGGTTCGTGATCCATGCCAACGCGTGGAACCTCTATCGGAAGCGCCGTTGTCCAGAAAAATGTTACAGATATTTTTGCTCTGTGCTGGTAAATCCTCTAGAGGCTGACCAGACCGTGTTCGAATCTATCTAGTCGTGCTCGAAAACATCAAACCCAGTCCAGTTGACAGGCGGATTGAATCCTTTAGAACGCATAATCAAAACATGTGGCTCTACATTTACCCAAAGGCTATCGGCTACTTGCAAGAGAAGCGCAGCGAAATACTGTGTAGCTCGGTATTCTAAGGGAGGATACTTCTTCTGCAACCATAGGTTTACGTTGGCGCCACGGAGCACAGGGACCGGGTGCGTAGTGCCGGGCTGTTGTTCAGCACTTTTTATAAGGTTCATTAATTGCTGGGACTGACCAGATTGGAGTGCAGTTAGGGCTAAATCAACGATCATGGCGCTTATAAAGAAAAAATGAACTCCCATAAATCGCACTGGTGGTGGAAGGCGCCTAGCCGTTAGTACGGCGTCTAAAATACCACAGGCAAGCCAGTCCGCATCAAGCTCTTGCTTCCATGTCTTAGATTCTGGTCCATCATGTCTAGAACGCCCCTCATTGGCGTTTGAGGGCTGCACATGTCCTAGAAGAATATGAGAGTATTCATGAGCAGCGATAAAGAGGGCTCCTGTTTGGCGAAGGTGCTCAGCCAGAGAGAAGATTTCCTCGTCGTAGGGGTGGAGCGGTGGGGGTAAACCCCATCCTAGGAAAGCAGAAAGGGTACTAAAAAAAGATTCCGTAACGGTTGGGTCACCATAGTGTATGGCCTTACTCAGGGGCATCTCCCGCCCAGATACGGCATACTGTTTAGCCCCTTCTTGCGCCTTTTTAGGGTCAATCGCTTGCGCGAAGTTATTGCTGATGCTGTAGAGGAAGTCGAAAAACGCTGGGTCAAATACAATTAGGTATGTGTTTGTGTGGGGAACGATTAGTGTCCGGGCGTTCACCTGCCCAGTAGGGAGCGTACTGAAGGTGACTCGACCATTCAGCTTCTGAAGTTCACCTGAGAAGCTCAATTGTGGAAAAACACGATAAAGTGCTTCGATATCCGATTGAAGTTTCTTCAATATTGCGTGGTGGAAAGGATCAACATATGGGGTTGGCGCATCACTATATTCACGCAGAATACTATCCAGGTTATGGTGAGAATCTACTTGCTCCACGCCTCGTCTCCAATTTGCCAAAATTGAGTGGCTTAGTGCGGGATCCAACCCTTCTTTCTTTAGCCGCTCTTTAAGGCGTATTTCGATTTCTCCGCCCTCCCGAAGTGCTTCTAAATTTTCGGCCTTGCGGCGGAGGAGGCTCTCTGTACTAAAGGTAGGTGGCGGATGACCTAACTTTGCGTAGGCGGCTTTTTGTAAATGCTCTAGGTAGCGATGACCGGGGCGGTCATCTTTTCTATTCATCGACCTTTACCTTTGGATGATTCTCTAGTCTCACGCTTGTCTTCAGGACATAAGGATCGCACTCCCGCACGAACTATAACGACCGCCAAAGCACCAAACGCCAGCGGAGTTAGTGGAATAAGAGCCTGCGGCCCAAGTGCTAGCGGTATCATCACTGGAACAACTACCTTGGCGACATCTCCAAGATCATCCGAAACGGACTTCAAAGCTGGGCAGAGGCGCTCAATAACTGTAGGTTGCTTGATCAAATCTTCAGCGTGTGCCTTCGCGAGCTCAATCTCTTTGGATGACACTTTAGTGGATTTGCCATGGCCAATGGGAAACGACTGAGCCTCTCTCGCATCTCCTAATACGTCCATTAGCTCGATCTGGTAGGCTGCCTCCGCAACCTCTTCCGTAAATCTCTTTTGGTCCACGTTTTCCATGGCCAACCTCCCTTTCCGGCTGAAAGGCATCATATTTTCAGTTCTTGCAAGCAATTATACCAGAGAGCTTGCAACAAACCTAGCCGTAGATCTGCTGGATATACGAGTTTCTGCCCTTATTTCTTGTCGTTTCTGCCAGAAAAAATATCATCAAGTGGAGAAAATGCGCGTTTGACGTCTCCATGAACGCAAAAATGCCGATGAACGATATCACGACAGGTTTTGGTGTCAGAAATGTTCATTGTCGCCCTCTCTCCACGCTCAGATACAGCGACACGAATTATGTCAGATGCATTGCCTCACGAGAATCTTCCTCCATCTGCCTTCCCAACCCCTTTTCCCTCTTGTTCTTCGTTGACAGGGCCATACCGTCTCAAGCGCTTTCGTGGTCTTTCACCACACAGCAAACCAGTGTCGAGCCAACGACAAGAGGACGACCGTCGTGAGGCCAGGAGCGACGAATCTGTCGCCTCGGCATTCCGCGTGCATGGCAATGGCCGCGACCCGGTGTCCGAGAAAAGAGAAGATGCGCCTCTTGCACACAGATGGAAGCTTCGCATACCAAGCCTGTTTTTCACTGAGCGTCTTTCCTTCAGTTCCCTCTCTCTGGCCTGGATCTCAACGGTGCTGTTCTTGCGGCACCTCTCCATCAAACCTCTTCGGTCCCTTTCTGCGTCTGGTCGTAGAGCCATTGAGTATGCCAGCCGTAACGCAAAGCTGTGGCGTAAGTTCTGAGGAGTCATCACGGTCTCGCTGCCTCCTGCTCGTGTGCGCAACCGGCTCATTAACGAGGTCAGGCTGCTTTTGGTCAGCCCACGACCCCCTTCAGAAACAAAGAGCGGATCATCGCCCGTTTTCCTCCTGGCCAGAGCGTTCTTTTTCCCTGGATAAGCCTGATCCAGATAGGAGAGGAGATGGCTCAGGCAGGTTGTTGCTATGGGTATCCGGCGCACCCTGCCTCCTTTTCCCCTCACGAAGAGGATGCCCACCGTTGGATCCACATCAGCCAGGTGCAATGCGCAGGCCTCGGCAAGTGTGATCCCCGTGTCAAAGAGTACCCAGAGCAGGGCTCGATCGCGTTTGGTGGTGAGCGCCTTGCTTTCTAAGGGACAGCTTGCCTGGACAAACTGGTCAAACGTTTCCGGCGACACTACGTGAGGGAAAGGAAGACTGGCGCGGGGAAACGACTCCTCGCTCATTGGGGAACAAGGGAGCATGCCTTGGTGCACAAGCCAGGCACAAAACGCTCGCACGGAGCGTGCGTAGGTTTCGATGGTACTCGGTGAGCGCCCTCGGCCAGCAGGAGTTGGCGTTTGACCCACCGAGGCGATCCAGGCGCCCAGATCCGTTTCAGTGATCTGACTGACGTGAAGGAGATGGCGTTCCAGCAGCAGATAGTCTTGTAACTGATGCAGCACCGTTTGATGCCATTCCAGCGTTTTCGGACGATGCCTGGCCTTGCGATGGGCTTGCAGATAGGATTGGATTGCGCGTGCGATGGTGAGATGGTGAACTCTCCTCAGTGAGGGAGCGCGAGACTCCTGTTTGGCTGAAGCGCGAGTGATATGAGGGGGCTGGACAGCCTGGCTTGATGCGCTCTCCGCGAGTGTTGGAGGGTGAACTCTCAAGTGCGTCGCCTTTCCCAGTGGATGTATCGCTGGCTCTTGTGCGGTCAGGTAATGGTGAGATGAGTGTGTACTCGTTTCCCTTGAAGAAGGTGCAACGGACTGCATGGGCCGAGAGGGGAGAGAGACGATAGCCGTTGATGCTAGCGCTGTGTCGTGAGGTGGGCGCACCTCTGCATGGATGACTTCTGTCTGCTGGGGCTCCTCTCTTGTGGTCAGCACATACGCCCGGATTCGGCGCAGGCCACGTTGTAAGGTGCGAAGGTGTTGGGGCCGATAGCGGCCGGGAAACAATGACTGGAGTTCGCGAAAGATATCGCCCCCGCTGCGAGTGGGATTCGTTTGCACCCAGAAGAGGATCTGCTCCCACTGCCCGGCAAACGGATCTTTGCTGGTGCGTCGCCAGTCTAACACATGTACGCTCTCCTGTGGCTTCTGATTGTTGTGCGGAGAAACTGATCCCTCATCATGTCCCATTCCTTCGAGCAGGCAAGACGTTATCGCATGGCCTTCGAGATCAAACTTCAGCAGAGATGGCAGCGGCGCCTGTTGCTCTGGAGCGGAGCCGCTGACCGCATAACGAAAAATGGCCTGTTGCAATTGCTCCACCTGCTGGAAGAGACGGATGGGATCGAGTGCTGTCGCCCAGTATAACGCCTGCTCGCTGGTTTGACCAGGGATCACAGACACGCTTGAGACCTGGCGGCAACGTTCGAGAACGCAAGGGAAAAAAGGGGATGGTGGAACTGGCAGAGGAAGATTTTGGTGAGGCAATGCTTGAAAATGAGGCAGGATGTCGCTGCACGCCTTTTTGCACATAAAAACATCGTCTCCTTGCTTGCCAAATCACTGCCTGGTTGTCACCAGGCGGCTTCTCACCGGCCAGCAAAGAGACGATGTAAATAGAAGAGCGGGAGACGGGACTCGAACCCGCGACAGCCTGCTTGGAAGGCAGGGTGTCGCAGGATCGCCGTTCGCCTGGTATGAAGTGGCTTTGGGGGCCGATTGAACAACTACTTCCGAATTTCGTGCGGCTCTGACAAAAGATGTTGCACACCTCAGGCAAAAGATGTCACGTCCTCGCGAAGGCAGGATGCTACAACCTCAGAGCGCTCCTCATTTTCAGAGCGGATGGTCCAAGTAGCCAGCACAGGAGCGAAGCTTCGCTTCTTGCTTCCCATCATATGGCAACCTCCTTCAGATGACCACTGCACTCTCTTCTCTCTCACCATGTTCTTCACTTTTCAACCGGCTGAGCAATGGTGCGAACGAAACAAAAGGCTTCTCGATGGGCAAGTACATCTCAGCCACCAGAACGGTTTCCATCCAGCCTGTAGGGTTGTGACGATTTTGTGCGGACACAGCAGTTCCCTGTGATGCAATCGTGAGAGCGATGCATTACAGTATCAATGTAAACGCAGGTGGGAGCGGAGCGTAACGACAAGGGCGTCAGCCAGGAGGTGCAAGATGAACGTACAAAGCACAACAATGAACTGCAATACGTGCCACAACCAAACAGACGAGCGCTGCTCGTATTGTCTTCTGCCCGTCTGTCCTGAGCATGGGGGGCACGTCCAACCCTGGTTCACGCATCGACAGGTGCTGGTCTGCACTCCTTGTCAAGCAAAACTCCAGGAGATTGCCCAGGAGGAACAGAGCCTTTCCTCTTCTCGTCATTGGATACCAATGTATGGTAGACCGGGCGATCCTACTGCTGGCTAGTCCCTTTTCCCGCGTTTTCGGCGCAACAATCACGCTCAAGCTCTCTGCACCCCAGAGCTTGCCAGCAGGAAGCCGTGAGGGGTGCGCATATCATGTACTATTCTCTGCAACAGGTTTCTCCTCGCCCTGATTCTGGCGTTCGTGCAGTATTCCCAGGAGCGGCATGCTTTGGTGACTGCTGCTTCGACGGAGCAGTTTCCTGAGCCTGCGATCGCGAAGTTTTTCCTGGCTTCAGCGGGCTCTGCCGGGATGTGGTTTGTCGTGCGCATGTACGTGGGCACCGGGTGGCTGCTGGCCGGCTGGGAAAAGGTGATCTCGCCTGCCTGGGGCACCAGTGGAAAAGCCCTGAGCGGCTTTGTCGCTGGCGCTTTAGCCCAAACGACTGGGGCGCATCCGGCAGTACAAGGATGGTACGCGTCGTTTTTACAGAATTTCGTGCTTCCCAATGCAGGTTTGTTCTCGTTCCTGGTGACCTGGGGCGAAGTGGCGGTTGGGTTAGGTCTCCTCTTAGGAGTGCTGACAGGGATAGCAGCCGGTTTTGGGGTGTTGATGAACCTGAATTACCTGCTGGCTGGGACAGTCAGTATTAATCCGGTGCTGGGGGTTCTTGGATTATTCCTATGCTTCTCGTGGCGAGTCTGTGGATGGATCGGCGTTGATCGGTGGTTGCTGCCTGCGTTGGGATTGCCCTGGAAACCGGGAACCTGGTTCCAGTCTCCAGGGTCGGCGGCAGCTGCTCCGCCGTCCTAATCGCTCACGGAGTTTTTGTTCTGATAACGAGTCGTCTCTTGCTGCATGCAGCAAGAGACATTTTTATGCGAGAGAAGGCGTGGTGAAACATGTCCTTGTGATGTATTTGTGAGGTTAACAGTGCATGATTGTGAGTAGTATGTGATACGAGGAATGTATGCTTGACCCTGAGCGAGTCTCTTGCGCAGACTGCTTACAACGTAATAACCTTTTACATGAATCTAGATATCTGGAGGCACTTTATGGAACGTAATTGGGTGACCATAGAAGGCAACGAGGCAGTCGCCACTGTCGCACACGCGCTGAGCGAGGTGATTGCGATCTACCCGATCACGCCATCGACACCGATGGGTGAATATGCTGACGCCTGGTCGGCAGCGGGGCGCGTCAACCTGTGGGGCACGGTGCCATTGGTTGTCGAGATGCAGTCGGAAGGCGGCGCTGCCGGGGCCATTCACGGAGCACTCCAAACAGGGTCGCTGGCAACGACCTTCACAGCCTCGCAGGGCCTGTTGCTGATGATTCCCAACATGTACAAGATCGCCGGTGAGTTGACGCCGACCGTCTTCCACGTGGCAGCGCGTTCACTGGCCGCACAGGGGCTCTCCATCTTCGGCGATCATGCGGACGTGATGGCGACCCGCGCCACCGGCTTTGCCCTGCTCGCCTCAAATTCGGTGCAAGAAGCGCAGGACCTGGCCTTGATCGCACACGCGGCGACGCTCTCGGCGCGTGTGCCCTTCCTCCATTTCTTTGACGGATTTCGCACGTCCCATGAGATCGACAAGATCGAGCTTTTGCCCCACGAAGCTATGCAGGCTCTGATTGATGATTCCTTCGTCAGAGCCCACCGGCAGCGTGCGCTCTCGCCAGACCACCCCTTCATTCGCGGCACGGCGCAAAACCCGGACGTGTACTTTCAAGCCCGTGAAAGCGTGAACGCTTCCTACCAGGCATGTCCGGCTCTCGTACAGGAGGCGATGGACCGCTTCGCCAGGGTCGCCGGGCGGCAGTATCACCTGTTCGACTATGCTGGAGTGCCGGACGCCGAGCGGGTGCTTGTGGTGATGGGTTCAGGGGCCGAGACGGCGCAGATGACGGCGGAGTACCTGGCCGGACAGGGCGAGAAAGTGGGGGTGGTCAAAGTCCATCTCTACCGCCCATTCTCGGTGCGGCACTTCGTGCAAGCATTGCCGCCTACCGTCAAGGCCATAGCCGTGCTGGATCGGACGAAAGAACCTGGCAGTATTGGAGAGCCCCTCTACCTGGATGTGGTCACGGCGGTCAACGAAGGCAGAGATACAGGCCTCATCACTGCATCACCACGCATCACCGGCGGGCGCTATGGCCTTTCCTCCAAGGAATTTACCCCTGCGATGGTCAAGTCCATCTTCGAGGAATTGCGCCGCGACGAGCCGAAAAACCACTTTACCGTGGGCATCAACGACGATGTGACCTACAGCAGCCTCGATTACGATCCCGGCTTTGCTATCGAGGGTGCAGACACGGTGCAGTGCGTATACTGGGGATTGGGCTCTGATGGCACGGTAGGGGCGAACAAAAACTCGATCAAGATCATCGGCGAGGAAACCGACAACTACGCGCAAGGCTACTTCGTCTACGACTCCAAGAAATCAGGGTCGGTGACGATCTCACACCTGCGCTTTGGACCACACGAGATGCACGCTCCCTACCTGATCGGCACCGGCCAGGCCAACTTTGTCGCTTGCCACCAGTTCTCGTTCCTGGAACGGTTCGATGTGCTCAAATACGCCAGGCCGGGAGGAGTCTTCCTGCTCGCCAGCATGTATGGACCAGAGGAGGTGTGGGGGCGCCTGCCACGCGAGGTGCAGCAAACCATTCTTGACAAGCAGCTGCGCTTCTACGTGATCGATGCCTTCAAAGTGGCCAGCGACATCGGCATGGGTGGGCGCATCAACACTGTGATGCAGACCTGCTTCTTTGCCATCAGTGGGATCCTACCCGAGGCGCAGGCAATAGAGCAGATCAAACAGAGCATTCGCAAGACCTATGGCAAGCGCGGCGAGGCGGTGGTGCAGAAGAACTTCCAGGCGGTCGATGCAACGCTGGAGCATCTCTACCAGGTGAACGTTCCGACAGCGATTGCTGACGCGATACATCTGGCCTCCGCAGCAGGCACGGCAGAACCAGTCCCAACCAATGGGCACGGGCGCGGCAAACCCCTGCCGATGCTGACCCGGCGACCACCAGTACCAGTTGAAGCGCCTGATTTTGTGCGGCGGGTGCTCGGTCCGATGATCGTCGGCGAAGGCGATTCGCTGCCAGTGAGTGCTCTGCCCCGCGATGGGACCTACCCATCGGGGACGGCCCAGTGGGAGAAGCGCAACATTGCTCTTGAGATTCCTGTCTGGGACCCTGACATCTGTATCCAGTGTGGCAAGTGCGTGATGGTCTGCCCACACGCGGTGATCCGCGAGAAGATCTACGATGCGACTCGCCTCAAGGAAGCTCCTGAGACGTTCTCGTCGACGGATGCTCGCTTCAAAGAGTTCCCCGGCATGCAGTATACGCTGCAGGTGTCGCCGGAGGACTGCACCG
>WNGK01019323.1_pt1 | contig 16107 bp, 13 predicted proteins | sample 5400601 | NCBI WGS metagenome assembly WNGK01 (sample SAMN13153376, study PRJNA577476) | soil metagenome | isolation source: 60 cm soil or saprolite under Garry oak tree replicate 1 | place: USA:California | collected 2016-06-15
ACTTTGCTGAGCCGACCCAATCTGGAACAATTGGCCCGCCTGACCGATCTCGACATCGGTGTCACAACCCCTGAAGACAAGGAGGCCTTGTTCAAGCGCTTGGCGGCCGATATTTCTGTGACGCCGGTGACGCTGAACTTGTTGACCCTGTCCTATCGCGACCGGAATCCGGTGATGGCGAAGAATGTCGTCCAGTCGCTGCTGACGATCTTCGCCGAGAAAACGGCTGGGAGCAGCCGAGCCGAGATGGATAGTGCCCAGCGTTTCTTGGACAGTGAGATCGTCTCCTACCGAGATCAGCTGCGTGCCGCCGAGAAACGGCGGGCCGAGTTGGCGCAACAATACCCCGACATCGTGTCGAACAGGCCCCCGGACGCAGCTGCACAAGGGGATGAAAGCCTCAGTCGGCTCGATCAGGCGCGCAGCTCGGTGGCGCGTCTGAGACTTGAGCTTGCAGACGCGGTCACCAAGCGCGACGCATTGCAGAAAGAGCTCGCTACAGTACCGCCTATGCTGAGCGTCGATCGGGGGCCGCAAGTGGTCGTCAACGGCGGCCGGCTGGCACCGGTCGATGAGCGTTTGCAGGAAATCCGCCGAAACCTCGACACCTTGCTGTTGAAATACACTGAGAACCATCCGGATGTGAAAGCTGCCCGGCAGTCGCTCGTTCAGCTGCAGGCCGAGGGGGCGCGATCGTCCGCCGCGGTGGGAAAATCCGCCAGTCCCTCGACCAAGGGGGAAATCGCCAACACAGTCTACGAGCAGATCAAGGTCAAGCTCGTCGATACCGAGGCGGTATTCGCCGCTGTGCAGCGGCGCCTCGACGAAGCCCGAAGCGATCAGGAAAGGATCGAAAAGGTCGCGCAGTCGGCCCCAGGGGTGCTCGTGCAAGCGCAGGATTTGGACCGCGACTACACGATCCTCAAGAAAAATTACCAGGAGCTCGTGGCCCGGCGCGAAGCCACTCAGATCGCCCACGCTGCCGACACCAAGACCGAAAAGATCCAGTTCCGCATTGTCGACCCGCCGCAGGTGCCCGTCCTTCCGGCCGCACCGAACCGGCCGATGTTCGTATCGGTGGTGCTCTTTTTCGGTATCGGTGCCGGCCTCGCGGTACCCCTGGCATTGACGCAAATCGATCGCTCCTTTGCTACGATCGGTCAGTTGCGCAATCTCGGGATCCCGATCCTCGGAAGCGTCACGCGGTTGTCTCTCGGCGCTGCACGGCGCCGCGCCATGATCCAGTTGGCCGGGGTGTGCGCGAGTGCTTTCCTTCTGATAGCAGTATTTGGGACGTTGATCGCTCTGAGCATCGGCCTCCATACTATGGGCGTGTCTTAAATGGCCGAATCGATTGGATTAATCGAACGGGCGGCAGCGCTCCTGCGCCAGCAGGGCGCAAACGAGCCCCGCCCGTCACTCGCACCTGCTGCGGAACCCGCTCTCTTCGCTCCGGGTCCGCAACTGACACTTGATCGGGGGAGGCTCGCCAGCTTTGGGATTGCCATCCCGTCGTCGGCACGCTCGCGAACCGTAGAGGAATTTCGCCTTGTTAAGCGAAATTTGATGGCTGCTTGGTCACAGAACGATTTGATCGGGGATCGGCGGTCCGGCCGCCTTATCATGATAACGAGCGCCCGGCCGGGGGAAGGCAAAACGTTCACTTCGATCAACTTGGCGCTGGCCTTCGCATCGGAGAGGGATGTCAAGGCGCTGCTCGTCGACATTGATACCCAGCACCCGGGTCTGCCGAAAATCTTCGGAATTCCGGGAGACAAGGGAATTGTCGACGTGCTGGCGGGAAGCCGGGAATTATCCGAGGTGCTGATCCAGACGAACCTTCCCAATCTGATGCTGCTGCCGGCGGGCCGGGGTGGTCCGCATGTGCCCGAGCTGCTTTCGAGCAGAGAGATGGGTGGACAGATTGTGTTCGTTGTCGAAGCGCACAGCACCCAGCAAGTGGAAATCGAAGCGGCGCTCAGCATGCTCAGCGCCTGTCCCCAGATCAGCCTCCTCTTGAACAAGAGCGATACGCTGGCGAGCGAGCATTTTGGCTCTTATGGGTACTATTACCATTCCCCCGATGACGGGAACGATGAGCTGCGCTCGGCCAATCCGGCTTAAACCCACTGCGGAAAGCTCGTTTCCGCGGTGGCACCAATACCTGACGCTGGGGGTTTTCCTGCTCGTCGGAACCGTGGGTGCGATACCGGCGACGGCGCAGACCACGGAGGGTGGACCAAGCACCGGCGGCGCAGGTCGCGGTGGCGGAAGTGCTGGCGGGCCGGGCGCCGGTGGTGTGATCGGAGGCTCACCGCTGATTCCGGGAACTGCGCCGGAGACGCTGCCGCCACCCCCGGGCGGCGGGTTCGGTCTTCCCAACCCTGCGGCGCCGCCTTATTCGGTGACTAACGAAATCCCGACGCTGCTATCTCCGACCACACTTCGGCTGCAGTCGCCACACGCCGGCGTGGTGCCGCTTCAAGAGTACGATCCGAATGCGCCAGCGGTCCTCATCCAACCCAATGTATCGCTGGGTGAGACTTTTACCGACAACGTGAATTATGTGCATTCGCCCCGCAAATTCGCAGCTATCACTCAACTCGGAGCGGGTGCTTCGGTCTCGGTGGACACCCCGAGGATCCAGGCCGTGGCCACCGGTCAAGCAAACGGAAACATCTACCTGCCGAGCTCCAACTCAGGTTTGAACCAAATTTATGGCACTCTGTACGCAAACGGCACCGGAACGATCTACCCCGACGCGCTGTTCGTCGATGTCCAGAGCCTGGTAACTCAGTCGACAACGGCGCCTGGCTTTGGCTTTCAGAATTTGTCTACCCTGCCGAGAAATCAACAAACCCAGGTGTTCACCAATAATGTCTCGCCATATTTGCGAAAGTCGTTTGACGGCCAGGTCGACACCGAGCTGCGGTATCGCTTCAGCTCCTCGAATTATGGGGGCAATACCGCTGTCCTGACGACGCCCTTGGTTCCAGGTCTGAACAATCTTTCTAATAGCACTCTGAACGAGGGAACCTTCGTTGCTGCCACAGGGCAAGATTTTGAGCAGTTGCTGGCACGGTTTACGGCGGACACTTCGGAGTACAATTCGTCATCAGCCTCGCAAAACACGCAAGTCAGCGCCTTTAACGACTTCGAATATCGATTTACTCCGACGATCGCGGCGCTTGCCCGCGCCGGCTACCAGAACCTGCGTTATCCATTTTCCCCTGCGGCCACATTTGCCGGCGCCACTTGGCTGGCAGGTGGGCGTCTTGGAACATTGGGCCCGGATAATCCTGCCTTTTTTAGCTTGGAATACGGCAGGCAGCAGGGTGTCTATGGCTTTACCGGGGCGGCGCAGGCCAACATCACGCCGACGATGCTCCTGACGGCGAACCTGGCACAGGGGATTTCGTCGCAGGGTCAGCTCTTTCAAAATAATCTCGCGGCTTCGACCCTGAGCCCTTCCGGTGCTATTGTAGATCAATTTAGCGGACTGCCAACGGCGTTCTACAGCCCCGGTTTGGGGCTGACGAATAACGTTTATCGCCAGCACTTATTCAATGTCGGCCTGAACGAAGCAATTGGACCGAATTCGTATTCTCTATACGGCTTCTACAGTCAACAGCAGTCACTAACCCCACCGATAACCTCCTCCCCCACCAAAAGTCTCGGAGTAAATTTTGGGTATAACCGTGATGTAAGGCCCGATCTAAAGTTCTACACCTCATTAGGCTATTTCAATTCGGTAAATTCTCCGATAACTCCTCTCAATTCTCCTACAATATTACTTGGAAATTCCACCAGCAATTTTAATACGGTAACAGGTTCCATCGGTCTCAACTATATCCTTGGTCGAACCCTGACTGGGTCGCTTCTCTACACGTTAACGTACCAGACGAACGGTGGCAGTTTCGGCGGCGGGCGAAACGGCGACGTAGTGGTCAATCAATTGCAATTCTTATTGAGCAAGACGTTCTGACGACGATGTACGCTAAATTTTACGGGCTCGCGGCACCGCCCTTCCAGCTTACCCCGGATGCCCGTTTTTTTTTCGAGAGCACGGTGCATCGGCAGGCGATGGCCTATCTGGTATACGGGCTGCATCACGCCGAGGGCTTCATCATCATTACCGGCGAAGTCGGTGCGGGTAAAACCATTCTTGTAGACAACCTGCTGTCGACAATCGACCAGAGTAATTTTATCACTGCGAAGATAGTAACCACCCAGCTGGCTGGAGATGACCTTTTGCACCTCGTGGCAGGCGGGTTCGGTATTGGTAAAGAAGGGCTGGCCAAGGGCTCCTTGCTTCAGCGTATAACCGACTTCGTGCTGGCGCAGCAGCGCAACGGCAGGCGTGTGCTGCTGATTGTGGATGAGGCGCAAAACCTGTCCTTCGAAGCTCTTGAAGAGCTTCGCATGCTGTCCAACATCGTCGTCGACAAGACAATGGCGTTGCAGAGCTTTTTGCTCGGGCAGCCGCAATTCCGCGCGATCCTTGGGAGCCCGCGGCTCGAACAGCTGCGGCAGCGTGTAACGGCGGCCTACCATCTAGGTCCCTTGAACGAAGCCGAGACCAAAGCCTATGTCGAGCACCGGCTCCGTAAGGCCGATTGGAAAGGCGATCCGCAGTTCACCGAGGATTGCTTCCCATTGATCTATCGCCATACGGGGGGCGTGCCCCGTCAGATCAACACCCTGTGTTCGAGGCTTCTCCTCTTCGGCTTTCTGGAAGAGCTGCATACGCTGAAGGAGAGCGCCGTCGAAAGAGTGGCCAATGACCTGCGACAAGAAATCGCCGTCGTCACTGTCGAGCCCGCTATCAGCACGTCGCCCGCCGAACCTGAAGGTAAATCGGATTCTGTGTCACAGGTTGCCCAACGCCTCGGCGCCCTCGAAGAGAGTGTTCAACGACAGGGGCGCGTGATCAAGCGAGCCATCGAGATCGCGGCCAGCTATTTTCAGGGCGAACGGCCGTGAGCGCGACACCCAAGGCGTTTCGACGGGTCCCGATCAGGGCGCGGCCGAAAAACCCTCCGATCACTCTGCCGGTCGAAGAATGTCCGCAAGGGCAGGCGCGCTTCGGCACTGCAAATGCAATGACAATCGACGTCGAGGATTATTTTCAGGTCGAAGCTTTCGCTTCCACAATCGGGCGTAGTAGTTGGGAGCACCTGCCGCGCCGGGTCGAACAAAATACCCAACGCCTGCTGGACATCCTGGCGGAAGCGGAGGTCCAGGCGACCTTTTTTACTTTGGGTTGGGTTGCAGAGCGGCACCCTGCGCTGGTGCGGCGCATCGTTGCTGGCGGGCACGAGCTGGCGAGCCATGGCTCGGACCATTCTCCGGTCGATCGCCAATTGCCCGAAGCCTTCCGTGCCGATGTGCGTCGCAGCAAGCGGACACTCGAGGATGTCGGCGGTGTGCTCGTCCGCGGATACCGCGCTCCGACCTTCTCGATCAGCCACAACAGCAGATGGGCTCACTCCATATTGTCCGAGGAGGGCTACCAATACAGCTCCAGTGTTTACCCGATAAAGCATGATCTTTACGGCAGCCCCGGCGCCCCACGCACTCCCTTTGCCCCCGTTCCGGGACTGCTCGAAATCCCTCTGACTACGGTCAGATTGCTGGGGATCGATTTCCCGGCCTCGGGCGGCGGCTACTTTCGTTTATTGCCCTACCCCGTGACCCGCTGGCTTTTGAGACGGGCGGGCCGAACTAACCACTCGCCGACGGTTTTCTATCTTCATCCATGGGAGATCGATGCTGAGCAGCCCCGCCAGCGTGCAGCGCCGTTCCTCTCCAGGTCTCGCCACTACCTGAATCTCAGCCGCACCGAACCACGGCTGCGGCGCCTTCTTCGAGCTTTTAACTGGACGCGCATGGACCGGCTCTTTCTGGCGGATGAGGCAGGGCCGTTTCCGGTAATCACGTCTTGGACGGATCGCAAGCCGCAGTCGCTGTAAGACCGTTCCGAGCCGGCGACGAGCAACGCTGGGACGATTTCGTCCTAGCCCACTTCGGCGGAACGTTCTTCCATCTTTCCGGATGGAGGCGCGTGATCGAGCGGGCGTTCCGGCACCGCACTTACTATCTGGTTGCGGAGCGCGGCGGGATGATGACTGGCGTATTGCCGCTCACCAACGTCAAGACTCTGCTATTCGGTTCATCTCTGATATCGAACGCGTTCGCGGTGCGTGGTGGGCCGATTGCCGCGGATGCTGAGAGCCTGCGCGCGCTTGAGGACGAGGCGGTACGACTGATGGAGGCTCTCGCGGTTCCCGTGCTCGAACTGCGCGATTTCTCCGCGAGCCGGGCCGACTGGCCGACCAAATCCAACCTATACGCCATATTCCGGCGGCAGCTCGATCCGTCGGTCGAAGGCAATCTGAAAGCGATCCCGCGCAAGCAGCGCGCGATGGTTCGCAAGGGTATGCACAACGGATTGCGCTCGGAGATCGACCACAACATCGACCGGCTCTATCGCGTTTATGCCGAAAGCGTCCATAACATCTTCCGACATTGTTACGATATTATACGACGGGAAAGCGGTTGCTTCGGTACTCAATTTCTATTTCCGGGATGAGGTTCTTCCGTTTTACGGCGGTGGATCGCGCACGGCGCGGGTGCTTGCGGCCAACGATTTCATGTATTGGGAGGTCATGCGCCGAGCATCCGAGCGGGGTTACCGCGTTTTCGATTTCGGACGCAGCAAGGTCGGCACGGGGTCGTACGCCTTCAAATGCAACTGGGGATTCCAGTCGACGCCGCTCGTCTACCAATTTCGTTTGGCGCCAGGACACTCCGTTCCCGATTTGAACCCGCTCAACCCCAAGCTCGCGATCTTCGTCGCGGCCTGGAAGCGATTGCCGCTGGGGGTGGCGACCCGGCTCGGTCCGTCGATCGTCAGAGGCCTCGGCTGAGATGAAAGATTTGCGTTGTCTCTGAACGGCGTCCCTCCTACTCGAGCGAGCAAGGCGGGAAGACCTGAATATGCGAGAAATTTCCACAACTGGATCAAATCTGTGGCTGTCTTTCCTTCCACCCCGAAGCGGCACCCAATCGCTTCTTTGTCGATCGCGCCCGGGTGGCGGCCAGCGCTGATTCTGATCGGTATCGCCAGCCTCGTCTTCGCTGTCGTTTTTCAGCGCGAGGTAGGCGGAGCGGTCAGAGTATGGATCGAGTCGACTGCTTATAATCATTGTTTTCTTATTCTTCCGCTGATTGGCTTTCTGCTGTGGGAGCGGCGAGCAGTGATTGCGTCGGTTTCGCCGCGCCCCACTGTGTGGCCGTTAATGCTGATGCCGCTGCTGTCGGCTGTTTGGCTCATTGCTGCGGTTCTCGACATCCAAGAAGGCCGTCAGCTGACCTTGGTGGCGATGTTCGAGATCCTTCTTCTTGTGGCACTTGGCCCTCATCTCGTGCGGCGACTGCTCGCGCCCTGTCTATTCCTTTTTTTCCTGGTGCCGAGCGGAGCCTTTCTCGTCCCTTCGTTGCAAAAGATCACGGCTGACATAACCGTCGCCGGATTGCATATCCTGCGCATCCCGGTGTTCTCGGACGGGCTTATGATCGAGATACCGGAGGGTAGTTTCGAGGTCGCTGAAGCCTGCGCCGGCTTACGTTTTCTGATAGCTTCAAGTGTTTTCGGTTGCTTCTTCGCCGTGCTGATGTACCGGAGCTTCATCAGGCGCGCCTTGTTCATAATCCTGTCGGTAGCGGTGCCGATCGCCGCTAACGGCTTGCGGGCTCTGGGAATCATCGTCCTGGCGCACCTCGAAGGGAGTGCGGCGGCGGTCGAAGCCGACCACGTCCTCTATGGGTGGCTCTTTTTTACACTAGTCATCCTGATCCTGATCGCGATCGGGATGATGTTTGCACAGAAAGCAGACCAAGCGGCGCCAGTCGGTTCGGCTGGCTTCTCCAAATCATCACCATGGCGGTTCGCGATGGTGACACTGGTTGCCGTCCTGCTCGCATTGGCCGGCCCGGCTTACGCGGCTCGCCTCGACTCTCTCCACCCGCCGGCCCCTCTTCCACAGGCCCACGCCCCGCTTGTAGCGCCGCCGTGGCACATCATCTCCGATGCGAATCCGGGCTGGCGCCCCGCGGTGTCCGGTGCCGATCGTGAGTTCCTCGACGAGCTTCAGGAGCCAGGTTCCGGCGCCGTCACCCGATACGTCGCGCTGTACCGTCTGCGCGCGATCGGAAACTCTCTGACCACGACAGAGAACCGTCTCGTCGACAGTGTTCGATGGCATATCGCCGAATGGGGCCGCACCGAGGTATCGTTGCACGGCAAGAGAACAGCGGTCACGACCGCAGAGATCGTCAGCGGGCAACGTCGCCGGCTCATATGGTCTTTCTATGTCGTTGGCGGCAGAATCACCACCCGACTTATCGAGGCAAAGCTACTTCAGGCAAGCGCTGTGCTGCTAGAAAGAGAGCCGGTGGCCGCCTTCGTCGCAATCTCCGCGAGCATGGGTGATCCGGTCGATCCGGCTGAGCGACAGCTCACTCGTTTTCTGGCGGCGAGCGAGCCGTTTCCCGAATATATCGAGTCGCTTCCGCGATGAGTTGAACTTGAACCCGACTGGCGACAATTTGTGAGCCTTGATCTCTCGGCACAGAGAAATAGCGTTCGGTACGATCCGCACGCTATTGAGTTCTGTGCGAGCAATTTCTTTTCCGAGCGTTCTCGGACGTACCGGATCCCGGCGTGCTCCACCGTTTCGCGAGAGCCTTGACCTCGAACGGCGTCGCCGCTCGTCCGCCGATCTCCTCGGTAAAAAACGCCAAATATTGCTCGATCCGTTGCAAGAATCCCCGAAGATCGGCTTCGCTGCGCACATAGGGCGTATTGCCCGGGGCGAGTGAAGGGCTGTGATACGCGAAGCTGAAGACACGATGACCCTTGCGCAGCAATGCGCGGGTGAGGCGGCGCTGCTCCTCGAAGGAAATCCCTTCCGGCGTCAGCGTAATGCGCTCGACGAGGCGAAGTCGGGCGAGGATGCCCGGGACGTGCAGCGCCTTTAGGCGCTCGTTCATCGTCAACGTGTAGGCCATGGATCCGGTGTCCGCGAGCAGGCCGGTGTAGCCGATGGAGAGGGGGATCTCGAGAAGCGCCGGATCCTTGCCGAACCAATATGGGGTGGCACGACAATGGGAAAAATCGGGGCCGAATTTGCATGTGAGATCAGTGCCCGGGACCACGCTCACGTCGATTTCATAGCCGAGCTCGGCGAGGATGCGCGCGGTCGCGCCCCCAACACCATACCGGCCGGCTTTGTAGACGCGTGGGCGTACTCCGATATTTTCCTCAATGCTGCGGGTCAGCTGGACCAGCTTCCCCTGTTCGAGCTCGAACGGGAGGTTGCCAGGATAGGAGTTCTCGTCCGTTATCTGTTCGACCAATGGCGGATTATCCCAGGGCTGCAGGTGGGCCCCGATTTCGCAGGCACCCGAGCGATGCAAATCGCGGATAAATTCGTATGCCTCCGGCGTGCTGCTTACCGGATAATCGAGGACGAAGGTCGGTCGGACACCGTATCGTTCAAAAATCCGTTGCGCTTTAGCCTGGCATTTGACCGAGGTAACCCCCATTGCCCGGCGCGGCCGGTGTGCCTCCCAGTCAAATTCGGCTTCAGTATCGACGATGACCACGAGCATTGGCGTTTGCTCGGTCGGCCAGTCGATCATCCTCCAGGTAGTAGGGTCGAGCATGCTTCAGCAGTAGCGTTTAACGGTTTGCAGTTTTGCCGCTCGTCAGCGCTTTGGTTCCGGGCGGTGCCATCGAGCTGGGGCCGTTTCGACAAGCCCGTCGCGCGAACAGCCCGATAACGCAGCCGCCTTGACTATGCCACATATGGCGCCATGAACCGCGTCCAAACTTGCTAAGCGATATATAAAGGAGTTAAATATTCTCGCAACGAGCACGAATTATCCTAGCCTTTGTTGAGCCGCGGTGCGGCTAGTGATGGATGTTCGTCCTTCAGAAGCTTTCATGGCAGCCTTCGAAGCGGTTCGCACCGCCATTCCCTCTCTGTCTTGCGATCACCTTCTGCACATTTTCCCGAGCTTTGGGATCGGCGGTGTCCCGCTGCGCATGGTTCGCATAATCAATCATCTTGGCAAGCGGTTCCGACATACGATCATTGCTCTGGACAACAATTTCGAAGCCGCGGCCGGTGTCGCCGGGGATGTCGACGTGACGCTGCTGCCGATGCAACGCCCCAGAGGAGGTGCGCTCTGCGCTGTCGCGGGCAGCGCTCTCGCGTTGCGGCGTCTTAGGCCGGATCTCCTTCTCACCTACAATTGGGGGGCGATCGAGTGGGCAATGGCCAGTCGGTTATTGCCGGTCTCTCGGCATGTTCATCTGGAGGCGGGATTCGGAAAGGCTGAGGCGGACTCGCAGATCCCGCGCCGTGTACTGTTCCGGCGATGGGCACTCGCCCGCTGTGCGCTGGTGGTAGTTCCGTCCCGCAGCCTCGAGGATTTGGCGCGCCGTGTCTGGCGGTTGCCGGCTAGGCGCGTGGCCTATGTGCCGAACGGTGTCAATACTGCACGTTTCGCCGCGCCGGTTCGCGACGGCGTGCAGGGCTTCACCCGGCGGCCCGACGAGTTGGTGATCGGCACAGTGGCTCCGTTGCGGCCTGAAAAGAATGTCGGGCGGCTCCTCCGCGTCTTTGCGATGCTTGAAAATTCGCTGACGGTACGCCTTGTGGTCGCAGGCGACGGGATCGAGCGGGGCTCGCTTGAACGACTGGCAGCCGAACTCGGCATTACCCAGCGCGTCATTTTCACCGGTCAGGTTGCACCTGAATCAGTTCTTGGCACGTTTGACATCTTTGGCTTGTCGTCGGATACAGAGCAGATGCCGAACGCATTGCTCGAGGCGATGGCGGCGAGCCGCGCCATTGCAGCGGTAGATGTCGGAGATGTGAAGAGTATCGTGTGCGCGGATAACCGCGAGTTCATCATCGCCCGCGATGATGGCCCGGGTTTTGCCGCGGCAATAACGCGCTTGGCTCGAGATCCCGAAATGCGCGATGCCCTCGGATTGAAGAACCGCCAGAGGGTCACCGCCGAGTTCTCTCAGGAGCGAATGTTCTCCGCGTATTTTGAAGTCTTTGCCGGCGGCCCGAGTGCCCTGAGGGGAACACGCTGACGAATGGGTGGCTTTGTTCTCCTCCATACCGCCCCGGGCGAGGATCGCTCGGCAGCAAGAGCAGCAGCCTTGGGCGCCTTTGCCCGAATGGGGATGCCTGCGCCCCGCCTGATCCAGGGCGCAAATTATACGCTGGCGGTTTACCCGAAGCGGCAGGCGAGTGAGGCGGGGCTCCAGCAATTTCCCAATGGCGATTTCGCCTTCGCATGCGGGACGCTGATTTACGAAAACTTGGTCGGCAAGGCGGCGGCCGCGGCGTTCTATCGTGACTACGGCGGGCGGTCGGTCCCGCACGCCAAGGCGATCGGCCATTACGCAGTGATTTTGCGCCAAGGCGGCGAAACCGAAATCGTCCCCGATGGTTTTGGCGGCTTTCTCGTGTTTTATGATTCGGCAGGACGGATCGCCTCGTCTTCATTCCTGGCGGTCGCCTCCGCCCTCGACCGTGTGACGCTGAGTATGCAAGGCGCTTGCGAATATGTCTTCGACGGCGTGGTTTCCGGTAATGCCACCGTGTTCGACGAGATACTGCTCGCACCGCTGAACGCGACCATCGCGGTGGGCGAAGAGGGATTGGAAATCCGGCGTCGTCCGCTGCCGGCTCCGATGACGGTTTCTGCCGAGCCATTCGAGTCGATGGTGGGGCGAAGCATGGAACTCCTCGACGGATATTTCGCAGCGGTGGCGAAGAGCTTCGGCGACCGGGTAACCTGCGCGCTTTCCGGCGGGTACGATTCGCGGCTCATTCTGGCAATGCTGCGCCGCCACGGGATCAGTCCGCGGGTCTACGTGTATGGCCCGCCGGACGACAAGGACGTCTGCCTGGCGCAAGCGATCGCCGAAGGAGAGGGCTTTGCTCTCGACATCGTCGACAAGGACAAGCAACTCGCCTTCGGGCCTAGCGAGTTCGGCGCCGTGGCTTCCGACAACTTCCTTGCTTCCGATGGATATACCTGGAGCGGCATTTTTACGAATGGAGCCGAGCGGGCGCAGCGGGCCAGTCGAGTCAGCGGCAACGCCCTCGCGCTTAACGGCGGTGGCGGCGAGATCTGGCGCAACTTTTTCCATCTCCTCGACCGCACCTACATCCCGCGAGAGATCCTCTGGTCCTTCTACAGCCAGTTCGACCCGGAGACCTGCACTTCTTCGTTCGATGAAGAAGCGTATTTCCGCAACCTCGAAGAGAAGGTGGCAGCGCTGATCGGCTACCCTCGTCCGGCTCTCCCGCGGCCGCTGGTCGAGTGGCTTTATCATCACTTTCGCTGCCGGTCCTGGGACGGCCGGATCAACAACATCAACAACATCTACGGCTATGTGGCGCTGCCCTTTCTCGAGCGGTCGCTGACCGAGCATGCGAGCGTCATCCCGATGGGCTGGAAGAACCATGGTGCCTTTGAGGCGGAGCTGATCCGCCGGGCCGACCGGCGACTGGCCTCTTATCCATCGGGGTACGGCCACGACTTCAGCGGGCCACCGCCACTCGCCCGGCGCCTGGCCGATTACGGCACGTATCTGCGCCCGCCTTGGTTGCGCCGCTTTGTTTACCGTCTAAAAAATCGGGTACGGCGCGCCGGCGAATTGCCGGATTATCTGCACAAGGAGTACCGTGATGCTGCGCTACCCGGCGGCGTGCAGGTGATGAACGAACTATTTCAGCTGGACCGGGTCAGCGATCCGGCTCAGATGGCGCGCATCTTGACGTTGGAATACCTCGTCAGGCAGTTCGAGGGTCGAATTCGCGTCGATTTCCATCATTCATCTCCGCCAGGTTACAAGAAATGTGCGGCATAGCTGGAATTTTCGACTTCCAAGGACGGGCCGAAATCGACCGCGCCTTGCTTCGGCGGATGACCGATATTCTCGATCATCGCGGGCCGGACGGCGACGGCTTCCATTACGCACCCGGGATCGGGCTCGGTCACCGCCGCCTCGCGATCGTCGACCTCGCGACGGGGGATCAACCGCTCTACAACGAAGACGGGACGGTGTGCGTCGTCTACAACGGCGAAATCTACAATTTTCAGCCGCTGATGGCGGAGCTCGCGGCGCTCGGCCACACCTTCCGCACCCGCTGCGACACCGAGGTCATCGTCCATGCCTGGGCCGACTGTTGTTCGCATCGGAAATGAAGTCGTTGGTGCTGAGCCCGCACCTCGATCGGCGGCTCGATCCGCAGGCGATCGAAGAGTTCTTCGCCTATGGTTATATACCGGATCCGCGATCGATCTATCGGGGCGTGCGCAAGCTCGCACCGGCGCACTCTCTCCTTGTCCGGCGCGGCGAGCCGCCGCCCGAGCCGCGTTCGTACTGGGATTTGCGCTTTGTCGACGGCCCCTCGGCCCGCAAGGAGGAGATCGAGGAAGAGCTGATCGCAAGGCTGCAGGAATCAGTCCGGATGCGGATGATCGCCGACGTGCCGCTCGGGGCGTTTCTCTCGGGCGGCGTCGATTCGAGCGGCGTCGTGGCGATGATGGCGGGTCTGCAGGCGGACCCCGTCAGAACCTTCTCGATCGCATTCGGGGCGAAAGGCTGGGACGAATCCGCCTATGCCGCCGAAATTGCCGAGCGCTACGATACCGATCATCACGTCAGAAATGTCGATCCGAACTCGTTCGATCTGCTCGACCGTCTGGCGACGATCTATGACGAGCCGTTCGGCGACAGTTCGGCGATGCCGACTTTCCGGGTCTGCGCCATGGCGCGCGAGAACGTCACCGTAGCCTTGTCGGGTGATGGCGGCGACGAAGTGTTCGCCGGGTATCGGCGCTATCGCTGGCATTGTTTTGAAGAGCGTGTGCGCAGAGTTGTGCCGCGAAGCTTGCGCGGTCCGTTATTCGGGATGCTGGGCGCGCTCTACCCGAAACTCGACTGGGCGCCACGCCCGCTGCGTGCCCAAGCGACCCTGGAGGAGCTGGCGCGCGATACAATCGACGCCTATTTCTCGTCCGTATCGGTTTGCGGTAGCCAGCTTCGACGCCAGCTATTCAGTCGCGGCCTCGCCCAAGATCTGCAAGGCTACAATGCGTCCGAGGTGTTGAGGCGCCACATGAGCCGGTGCGACAACGAGGACCCGCTGTCTCAGGTGCAATACGCCGATTTCAAGACTTACCTCCCTGGCGACATCCTCACCAAAGTCGATCGCGCGAGCATGGCGAGTTCACTTGAGGTGCGGGTCCCCTTGCTCGATCATACATTGGTCGAGTGGGCCGCACGGCTCCCGTCGCATCTGAAACTGCATGGCCGCGAGGGCAAGTATGTCTTCAAGGCTGCGCTCGAGCCGCATGTCTCGAAAAAGATATTGTATCGCCCCAAGCAGGGCTTCGCCGTACCGCTCGCCGCATGGTTTCGCGGCCCGCTCCGCCGGCGCCTTCGCGATACCTTGTGCGGGCCCGTGCTGCGCGAGTCGGGCTTGTTCGACATGGGGACGCTCGCAAGGGTACTGGATCAGCACCAAGCCGGCGAGCGCGACCACAGCGCCGCCTTATGGACGCTCTTGATGATGGAGTCGTTTTTGCGGCAGACCTACAGCGACCGCCAGACCGAAACGATACCCGAAACCACCGGCGCCATCGTCTGATGGGCGTCTCGCGGGCCCGCTGGCGCAAACCGCGCCGGGGGAATATCTTCTCTTTCGGGATCCCCTCAGCAGGATAGAGCAAGAGTTTCGCTGCCAAAACCCTCAATCAGCACAAAGCCCCCGCGCTGGGCCTCGAGCATGCGCTGACGCTTTTTGAAACCACGCACCTTGCCGCCACCAAGAAGCGGACGGCCGCCGAGACCAAAAGGCTCTTGCGCTGCCATTTCCTGCCCGCCCTCCGGGATGACCGGCTTGAAGAGATCACGACTCAGCGCCTCGCGACCTTGCTCGACAAGCTTCCCGCTGAGCGCCGCAACAGCTTCGCGGCGATCCGCCTCTTCTTTACCTTCGCGACTCGCCGACGCTGCGTTCCCCATAGCCCCCTCGAAGGGCTCCAGGCGCTCAAGGCCAGGAAAAAAGTCCGTGTCCTCTCGCCAGAGGAGCTCGCGATCGTCTGGAAGGTCGTAGAACCCGTCGGCTACCCCTTCGGTACCATCTGCCAGGTTCTCATCTGCTCGGGCCAGCGCGGTAATCAGGCGGCCTCCCTCAGAGCGAAGTTTATTGCATGCCTTCGGCAGGGCAGAAGAACTTGTATCTGAAGGGCTTTTTGGTTTTGTCCTCAGTCTCCCTGCCCGGTGGGGATGAACTGGAAATCATCCACGGGCACCTGCTCGAAGAACGCCTTGTGCTCGCTCTGCGGAAACGGCCACAGGACCGGCGTGGGCTGCTGGCTGGTGTACCAGTTCTTGCAGCCGCCGACCCAGACGGTCCCGGGAAAGGCGGTGCCGAGGCGGGCGAGGAATTTGTCCGTCGCGGCGACGGTCGGCGCAACCGCGGCGCGGCGGGCGCGGGCCTCGGCGATGAGCCGCATGATGCAGGCGATCTCCTGGTCGAGACCCAGCGGCACCGGCACGTTGTTCACCGGCGCGAACGGCCCGTAAAGCATGAACAGGTTGGGAAAGCCCGGCAGCGCGATGCCGCCGTAGGAATAGATCTTCTCATTCCACGCCTCGTCAATCGTCGTGCCATTGAGGCCCATGACGTTCATCGGCCGCATATAGGCGTGCGCATCGAAACCGGTGGCGTAGACCAGCACGTCGAGCATGACGTGGGTCCCCTCCGCCATGACGACGCCGTCAGGCACGATGCGGGCGATCTGCCCCTTGACGATGTGTGCGTTGGGGAGCTGCACCGCCTCGTAATAGTTCTTGTCCGATTTCGGAATGCGCGTGCAGCCAAGATTGTAGTCAGGTGTGAGCTGCTTCTTCAGCTCGGGGTCTTTGATGTAGTCGAGAAAGGACTTGTACTCGCGCTCCATCGCCTCGCGCTGCGGCCCGGGCTTGAGGCGCCACCCGTC